>Ga0075421_100012939_pt1 | contig 10381 bp, 3 predicted proteins | sample SoiMetdeltSBSDD5_FD_75292 | JGI IMG/M metagenome (GOLD analysis project Ga0075421, IMG submission 75292) | Bulk soil microbial communities from a Populus tree surrounding site in Tennessee, USA - Soil MetaG P. deltoides SBSDD5 | ecosystem: Environmental > Terrestrial > Soil > Tree plantation... | reverse complement strand
CTCGTCGAAGACTTGCGCGTCGACCGGCCGGACGCGGAATTCCGCGGCCACGCGCTGTGGCAGCACCAGCACTTCTTCCCCCACGGGTGGCAGGCGCAGGCGAGGCTGGGGTGGGTCTCCGACCCGACCTACCTCGAGATGTACCACCGCCGCCACTTCCAGCAGCGCGACCCGCACGACGTGTCGTTCTACGTCAAGCACCAGGAGCAGACGGAGGCGTACTACTTCCTCACCGTCCTGCAGCCGAACAACATCGTGACGACGGCGGACCTGCTCCAGGAGCAGTTCGAGGTGGAGCGGCTGCCGGAGTTCGGCTACCACCGCATCGGCGACTCGATCCTCGGCGACGCCGCCACGCTGCACAGCAACAACACGGTGTCGGCCCTGCGGTTCAACAGGACCGGCGCGACGCCGCGCGAGCAGGGATTTCCCGACGACTTCAACCCGGGCCCCGGCATCCCGTCGCTGGGCCAGACGGGCGTCGAGACCGACTTCACCTACCGCGGCGACTTCCGGCAGGAGGTGGACTTCCCGTTCTCGATGGGCCAGTTCCGCTTCCTCCCGTACCTGGTCGGCCGCTACACCGGCTACTCCGACTCCCCGCTCGACGGCCAGAAGCACCGCCTCTACGGCGGGGCGGGGGCGCGGGTCAACACCGCGTTCTGGAAGGTGGACGAGGACGTCCGCAGCCGGATGTTCGACCTGCACCGGATGCGCCACGTCGTCGAGCCGGAGGTGCAGGCCTACACGTCCGGCACCACCGTGGACCGGGGCGAAGTGTTCATCTACGACGAGCCGATCGACGGCATCCACGACGTCAGCGCCGTGCAGGTGGCGTTGCGGCAGCGGTGGCAGACCGAGCGCGGCGCGCCGGGCCGCCGGCGGAGCGTGGACGTCTTCGCGCTCAACGTGGAGGGCAACTTCTTCGCCAACGAGCCGGAGGATGAAATACCGCCGGTGAACTTCCGGGGCCTCTACTTCGCCACGCTGCCGGAGGCTTCGATCCCCCGCGAGTCGCTCAACGCCGACTTCACCTGGCGGCTCAGCGACACCACCGTCGCCATGGCCGATCTGCAGTACAACCTGGACGAGAGCGAGTGGGCGACGGCGTCGGCGGGGCTGGTGGTGCGCCGCGACGAGCGGCTCAGCTACTTCGCGTCCCTGCGCTACATCGAGCTGCTCGACTCCAACATCGCCAGCGTCCTGGCGCAGTACGAGCTGTCGCGCAAGTACCAGCTCACCTTCCAGCAGAGCTACGACTTCGGCCGCAGCGAGAACGTGACCAGCGCGATCGAGCTGAAGCGCAGGTTCGACACCTTCTTCGTCACCTTCACGTTCTCCTACAGCCTGGTGGACGAGCAGACCGGCTTCAGCATCAACATCTACCCCAACTGGGTCCGCTACGGCCTCGACTACGGCCAGCTCCGCGACGTGTTCGGGCCGCAGGGGCGCTAGTGCGCACGCATCCTGCGTGCGTTCGACCGGAAGCAGGCTGGAAGCCTGCGCTACAAGAATTCAGAACGCTTTCAGCAAGACCTTCGCCACCCGCGTCAGCCCGCTCTTGGCGTTGCCGACGAACTGCTGGAAGATCTTGTTGGTCACCTCCATGAACTCCTCCATGCCGGCCAGGCGCTGGCGGGTGAGCTGGACCGCCTCCAGCTTCGCCGCCGACTTGCCCACCGACGTCTCATCCAGCATCCGCTGGCACTGCTTGATCGTCTCCAGCACCGGGTCCATCTCGCGGCGCTTGCGCTCGGCGGCGATGATCGAGAACATCTCCCACACGTCCGAGAGGCTCTCGAAGTACTCCCGCCGCTCCCCGCGCTTGTGCAGCCGGCGGATGATCCCCCAGTCGCACAGGGCGCGCAGGCTCATGCTGGCGTTGCCGCGGCTGATGTGCAGCCGCTCCATCACGTCGTCGGTGCACAGCGGCTGGGCGGTGATGTAGAGCAGCGCGTGGATCTCCGCCATCGTGCGGTTGATTCCCCACGTCTGCCCCATCTCCCCCCACCGGCGGATGAACAGGTCCTGCGCGGTGCGGAGCTGCTGCTGCGCGGGGGACGGAGGGGGTGCGACGACCCCGGCGGGGAAGGCGCCGGGTTCGGTGGTCGTCGGGACGAGGTGGGCGGTCGCCATAGCTGCCTCCTTGGTTTCAATACTTACTGAAAGTATACGTGCTGCGGAGCGACATTGTGCAAATTTTCACGAATAATGAAAGGCGCACCGGGCGCCCGCGTCAAGCGCCGGACGACGTCCCAAAAAGGCGGAGGCGGCGCCGGACTCGGCGCCGCCTCCCACTTGCTTGTAACGCTTGTGACTAAAGGGCGCTACTTGCCTGCCACCACGGGCACGCCCCCGCGCTCCACGGCGTTGTCGTCGCCGCCGCGGGCTTCGACGATGCGCATGCCGTAGAAGCTGCGGTAGATGAACACCATGGCCACCAGGAAAAACGCACCGGCCAAGAGGTAGCGCATCAGGCTCGGCGACCCGTCGGGGTCCCGGAGGGTGATCGCCAGCTCCACCGCCAGCAGGCCGAAGAGGGTGGCGAACTTGATGATCGGGTTCATCGCCACCGAGCTGGTGTCCTTGAACGGGTCGCCCACCGTGTCGCCGACGACGCACGCCGCGTGCAGGTCGGTCCCCTTGGCCTTCAGCTCGGTCTCCACGATCTTCTTGGCGTTGTCCCAGGCGCCGCCGGCGTTGGCCATGAAGATTGCCTGGAACAGGCCGCTGATCGCGATGCCGATCAGGAACCCGATGAACAGGAACTCGTCCACGAACGCCGCCGCCAGCGTGATGAAGAAGACCGTCAGGAAGATGTTGAACATCCCCGCCTGGGCGTAGCGGGTGCAGATGGCGACGACCTTCTTGCTGTCCTCGGTGCTCGCTTTGGTCGTGCCTTCCAGCTTCATGTTGCGCTTGATGAACTCCACCGCGCGGTACGCGCCGGTGATAACGGCCTGCGTGCTGGCCCCGCTGAACCAGTAGATCACCGCCACGCCCAGGATCATCCCCAGCAGGAACGGGGCGTGCAGGATCGACAGCTTGCCGATCGCCTCGGCGTTCGTCAGCCCGCCGGTCAGCAGCATGATGATCGAAAAGATCAGCGTGGTGGCGCCCACGACGGCGGTGCCGATCAGCACGGGCTTGGCCGTCGCCTTGAAGGTGTTGCCGGCGCCGTCGTTCTCCTCGAGCAGCGACTTGGCGTGCTCGAAGTCGGCGTTCACGCTGTAGTGCCGCGAGAGGTCGCCGCGGATGTCCGGCTGTTCCTCGATCAGCGACAGTTCGTAGACGCTCTGGGCGTTGTCGGTGACCGGGCCGTAGCTGTCCACGGCGATCGTCACGGGGCCCATGCCGAGGAACCCGAAGGCGACGAGGCCGAAGGCGAAGATGGCGGTGGACGCCGGCAGCATCACTTGCGACAGGCCCGAGACGCCGCCGAGCGTCGAGATGCCGTAGGCGATCGCCATCAGGCCGCCGATCGTGATCCCGCCGACCCAGAAGCCCGAGAAGTTGCCGCTCGTCAGGCCGCTGAGCACGTTGAGCGAGGCACCGCCCTCCTTGCTGGCCGTCACCACCTCCCGCACGTGGCCGCTGTGGGTGGAGGTGAAGATCTTGGTCACTTCCGGGATCACCGCCCCGGCGAGCGTGCCGCAGGTGATGATCGTGGCCAGCTTCCACCACAGCCCGGTGTTCACCCCGCCCCCGATGTTGACCTCGCCGATCAGCACGTAGGACGCGGCGTAGGTCGCGATGATGGACGTGATCGAAGCGACCCACACGAGGACCGTCAGCGGCACCTCGAAGTTCATCGAGCGGACGGTGGCGTACTTCGCGCGGGCCCACGCCTCGGTCAGGAAGTACGAGACCGCGCTGGTGACCACCATCAGCAGGCGCATCACGAAGATCCACACCAGGAGCTGCACCTGCACCGCCTCGCTCGGAACGGCCAGCAGGATGAAAGTGATCAGGGCCACGCCCGTCACGCCGTACGTCTCGAACCCGTCGGCGGTGGGGCCGACGGAGTCGCCGGCGTTGTCGCCCACGCAGTCCGCGATCACGCCGGGGTTGCGGGCGTCGTCCTCCTTGATGCGGAAGACGATCTTCATCAGGTCGGCGCCGATGTCGGCGATCTTGGTGAAAATGCCGCCCGCCACGCGAAGCGCCGCGGCGCCGAGCGACTCGCCGATGGCGAAGCCGATGAAGCACGAGCCGGCCAGGTTGCGGGGGACGAACAGCAGGATGAACAGCATGATCAGCAGCTCGACGCTGATCAGCACCATGCCGATGGACATGCCCGCCTTCAGCGGGATCGCGTAGACGGGCCGCGCCAGTCCGGCCAGCGACGCCATGGCGGTGCGACTGTTGGCGAACGTGTTCACCCGCATCCCGAACCACGCCACGGCGTAGCTGCCGGCGATGCCGACGAGGCTGAAGAGCAGGATGATGGTCACCTGCGTCGGCTTGGTGTAGCTGGGCAGCCCCTGTGCCTCAACGGCTGTGGCGGCATCGGCGCCGTGGTCGCCCCGCAGGAAGCCGAAGTAGGCCACCATGACGGCGGCGATGCAGACCCAGAGGATCAGGATGAACTTGCCCTGGGTGAGCAGGTAGGTCTTGCAGGTCTCATAAATCAGGTCCGAGACCTCGAGCATCGAGCGGTGGACGGGCAGCCGCTTGAGCTGGATGTAGATGACCAGCCCGAACGCGATGCCCAGCGCCGCCAGCGCCAGGCCCAGGGTCAGCCAGGTGTGGCCGGACAGGCCGCCGAAGCTGAACAACGATTCGTTTCTCAGGTCCGGGAGGACAATGTCGGCCTCGCTCTTGGCGAACGCGGCCGCCGGCGCGAAGAGCGCGGCGACAGCGGTCAGCAGGAGCAGGGCGAGGGATTTGCCGCCGGAGCGGGGTCGCACTGGCATACGGTTGGTGTCCTCCGATGACCCGCGTGAAGCGTGGATTCGTGAACGTTCGACAATGCAGAGGGATGGTACTTCGCCCCCAACGGCCCGGCAACGTTAGGAGCGGCTGAAAGCACATCGGCATATGACCGGCCGCGACGGTCTGAAATGGCTGGGCCGGCCAGGCGCGCCGGTGCGGTCCGTCCGGCCAGTGCAACGCCCGCGGGATATTCGGACGCGCGGCAAGAATCCGGCAGGCCGGCGGCTCGCGCCGTCGTATAACATCATGGCGATGGACTTCCCGCAGGGCACTTCCCGGATCGACTTTTTCGGCCTCGACGCCGCCGCCTTCGACGCGGCGGTGGTGGGGTGGGGGTGGCCGAAGTTCCGCGCCCAGCAGGTGCGTGACTGGGTCTACGGCAAGCTCGTCGCCGACCCGCAGAAGATGACCAACCTGTCGGTCAAAGACCGCCAGATGCTCTCCGAGCGGGTGACTTTCACGTCCGCCACGGTCAGTAGCCACCAGCGGAGCAGCGACGGCACGCAAAAGCTCCTGCTCACCTGGCCCGACGGCTCCAACGCCGAGACGGTGATGATCCCCGACGCAGACCGCCGGACGGCGTGCGTCAGCTCGCAGGTCGGCTGTCCCGCGGGCTGCCGCTTCTGCGCCAGCGGGATGAACGGCGTGAAGGGGAACCTGTCTGCTGCCCAGATCACCGAGCAGGTCTACCAGCTCAACCTGGCGATGGCGCCGCACCACCGGGTCACGAACATCGTGTTCATGGGAATGGGGGAGCCGCTGGCGAACTACGCCAGCGTGATGAATGCGATCCGGGTCCTCCACGACCCGAAGTGCTTCAACCTCGGCGCCAGGCGAATCACCGTCTCAACGGTCGGCGTCCCCCCGCGGATGAAGCAACTGGCGGCCGAGGATCTGCCGCTCAACCTGGCGATATCACTGCACGCGCCCAACGAGCCGCTCCGCAAGCAGCTCATCCCGTGGGCGGAGCACTTCGCGCTGGACGACATCCTCGACGCGGCCAGGCATTACTTCGAACAGACGGGCCGGGAGATCACGCTGGAGTACATCCTGCTGGCGGGCGTCAACGACCGGCCGGAACACGCCCGGCAGCTCGCCCGGCTGTGCAGGACGCTTCGGGCCAACGTGAACCTGATCCGCTACAACGAGGTGGCGGGGCTGCCGTACGGGCGGCCCAAGTCGCAGGACGTGGTGAAGTTTCAGCAGATCCTGCGCGACGCCGGCGTCAACGCCCACGTCCGCAAGAGCCGCGGCCGCGACATCGACGCCGCCTGCGGACAGCTCCGGCGGAAGGAGCAGGAACGATTGGAACAGGAGCGTCGCGAGCCGCTCAGGGCCGCGGCAGGTCCGGGCACATCGCTGCCGGTCCTGAACCCCGCACCATCGGGTGCGTGACTGTGGCACGGGTTTTCAACCCGTGCGGGCGACGCGCGAAGTAGAACGTTTGCCTCTTTGTCCCACCCTGCATGGGTTAAAAACCCATCCCACGGACTAGCGTTTACTCCTCAGAGTCACCCTCACCCATCAGCAGGGCCTCCGCCTGCTCATCGCTCGTCGCAGCGGTCGATTCCGCACCGACCGGCGAATCCTCTTCCTGGAACAGCGGCGGCTGCTTGCGCTCTTCGAGCCGCTTCTTCCGACGCGTGCCGGCGCCGCAGAGTTGCACCGCGCCGCCGCCGAGGAGTTGTTCCAGCTCGTCCACCAATTCCGGCGTCGGCTTGACGGAGCGCTCCTTGTCGAGGCGCATCACGACCTTCTTTTCCGGGCCGGTGCTCACCTGGAGGAACACTTCCGTGTTGCCCTTGTGCCGCCGGAGCACCGCTTCCAGCTCCGCCACTTCCTTTGCCGCGTGCCGCGTCGGCTCCAGTTTCAGCGCCACCGCGGTGGTGAGGCGCGCAATTGAATCCTCCACGGGAATCACTTCACTCACGATGATGCTCGGCGTCTCGCGCCGGCGGTCCACCTTGCCGCGGAGGAAGACGATCTTCTCCATAGCAACGCAGTCCGGGTACCGCTTCGTCACCTCCGCGAATGTCTCCGCGAACAGGACGCCGTCGATCTGCCCCTCCAGGTCCTCCAGCGTGATCATCGCCATTGCCATGCCGGCGGAGCGGCCGGCCTTGGTGACGCTCTTTTTCACGCGGTTGATCATCCCGCCGATCGTCACTTCTGTTCCCTCGGAGAGGGACATCGCCTCCTTCGTGCTGGCGGTGGAGAAGTGGTCGAGGGCGACCTGGTGCTCGGTGAGCGGGTGGCTGGTGATGTAGAAGCCGAGCAGCTCTTTCTCGTACTTGAGCAGCTCGGCGTCCGGCAGTTCCTCGACGTTCGGCAGCGTCGTGTCCATGCCGGCCGAAGCACTAACCGACTGCTCCGGCGCGCCGAACATGGCCATCTGCCCGGCCCGACGGTCCTGCTGCACGCGCTGGCCCGTCTCGATGGCCGCGTCCAGCACCTGAAGGAGCTGCGCGCGGTTGGCCTTCAGTGACGAAAAGGCCCCGCATTTCACGAGGGCCTCGGTCGTCGCGCGCGTGACCGTCCGCACGTCAACCCGCTCGGCGAAGTCGTACAGGCTGCGGAACTCCCCCTTCTCCTTTCGCTGCTCGATGACCGTCTCGACCGCCTTCTCGCCCACGCCGCGAACGGCGCACAGCCCGAAGCGGATCAACCCCTCCCGCTTCTTCTCCCCCTTCGCGCCTCCGTGCCTCCGCGCCCTCGTGCCTTGCTTCTCCTCAACCTCTTCATAAACCGGTGTGAAGTCTTTGTCCGAGATGTTCACGTCCGGCGGCAGCACCCTCACGCCCTTCGCCCCGCCCGGAAGCGTCAGCCGGCGGCACTCCTCGATGTACTCGACCACCTTCTCCGTCGAGCCCATTTCGTACGTGAGCAGGGCGGCCATGTACTCGACCGGGTGGTACACCTTCATGTACGCCGTCTGGAACGCGACGATGGCGTAGCGCGTGCTGTGGGATTTGTTGAACCCGTACCCGCCGAACTTCAGGATCAGGTCGAAGATCTCCTCCGCCTTGTCCTTGCTCACGCCCTTGGCCATCGTCCCCTGGATGAACGCCGGCTGGAACTTGGCGATGACGTCAACCGTCTTCTTGCTGATCGCCTTGATCAACTTGTAGGCGTTCGACAGCTCGATCCCGCCGAGCTGGTTGAAGATCTGCATCACCTGTTCCTGGTAGACCATGATCCCGTAGGTCTCCTTCAGGATCGCGTCCATGATCGGGTGGACGCTCGGCACGGGCTCGCGGCCGTGCTTGCGGTTGCAGTAAAGCGGGATCAGCTCCATCGGCCCCGGGCGGTACAGCGCGTTGGCGGCGATGAGGTCCTCGATGCGGTCCGGCTGCATCTTCATCAGCAGGTCCTGCATGCCGCCGGACTCAAACTGGAAGATGCCCTTCGACTCGCCGCGCCTGAACAGGGCGAAGACGGTCTGGTCGGTCAGGTCGATCCGCTCGATGTCGATGCGGCCTCGCTCGTCGAGGGGCGGCGTCGGCTGGCCGGCCGACCAGGGGTTGGTTCCGCGGAGTGGACGCGTCTGGGCTTCCAGGTCGATCGCCCGCGTCAGCGTGCTGAGCGTGCGCAGACCCAGGAAGTCCATCTTGAGCAGCCCGCACTTCTCGGCGATCGGGCCCTCGAACTGGGTGAGGATGTTGTCGTCCTTGTCCTTGTACAGGGGGACGAGCGTGTCCAGCGGCTGGTCGGCGATGATGACGCCGGCGGCGTGGCAGCCGGCGTTGCGGCAGAGCCCTTCGAGCTTCTGAGCCAGGTCCACCACGCGCTTCACCGTCGGGTTGGCGTGGTAGAGGTCGGAGAGTTCCGGGTTCTGGTCGAGCGCCTTCTTGAGCGTCATGCCCGGGACGCCGGGGATGAGCTTCGTGAGCTTGTCGATCTCCGCCAGCGGCACGCCCAGGACGCGCCCGACGTCTTTGCACGCCGCTTTCGCGGCCAGCGTGCCGAACGTGATAATCTGCGCGACGTGGCCGTATTTGTTACGGACGTAATCGATCACCCGCCCGCGCCCGTCCTGGCAGATGTCGATGTCGATGTCGGGCATTTCGTTGCGGCTCGGGTCCATGAACCGCTCGAACAGCAGCCCGTAGCGGGTCGGATCCACGTTGCACAGGCCCAGCAGGTAACCCACCATCGTGCCGACGCCGCTGCCCCTGGCGCCGACGGGGATGCCGTTTTCCCGGGCGAAGTTGCAGAAGTCCCAGACGATGAGGAAGTAGGAGCAGAACCGCTTGGCGGCGATGATGCTCAGCTCTTTCTCGAGCCGCTCTCGGATCGCCGGCTCGACGTCGCGCGTGCCGTAGCGCCACTCCAACCCCTCTTCGCAGAGCTGCCGCAGGTACAGCTCGTCGTCAGCCTTGGTCGGCGTGCTGAGCGCCTCGTCCACCGCGGCCTGACGCGCGTCACCGCTTGCCGCGTGCAGCTTCTCGCGCGGCACCGGGTAAACTGGCGCGTAGCGGCGTGAGAAATCCAGCTCCACGTTGCACATCTGTGCCACGCGGACGGTGTTCTCCATGGCCGTGCGCCACTGCGAGATGCCGCCCTGCCTGCCGATTTCCGCCAGCTCCTGCGGGCTCTTGAGGTACAGCTCCGTCGGGTACTTCAGCCGCCCCTCGTCGGCCACGAGCCGGCCCATGGAGATGCAGCAGAGCACGTCGTGGGCGAAGTGGTCATCCTTGTTCAGGAAGTGCACGTCGTTGGTCGCCACGAGCCCGACGCCCACCTTGTCGGCGAGGTCGGCCAGTTCGGGGTTGACCATGTCCTGTTCGCCGATGCCCTGTTTCTGCACCTCGATGAAGAAACGGTCGGGGCCGAAGATGTCGAGATAGGTTTCGGCGACGCGTTTGGCTGCCTTGTAATCCTTCTTCAGGAACGCCGAGCAGACTTCGCCGCCGAGGCACGCGCTGGTGGCGATGATTCCCTTGCTGAATTCGCGGAGAACTTCCTTGTCGATGCGCGGCTTGTAGTAGAACCCCTCCTTGTAGGCGATGCTCGAGAGTTTGATCAGGTTGCGGTAACCCTCCAGGTCCTGCGCCAGCAGCAGCAGGTGGTAAGCGGCGTCGCCCGCGTTGCCGCTCGGGACCGAACGCTCCCGCCGGTCGCCCGGGGCCATGTAAGCCTCCATGCCGAGCAGCGGCTTAATGCCTTCCTTCCTGCACTCGTTGTAGAACTCGATGACGCCAAACATGCACCCGTGGTCGGTGATGGCGACGGAGTCCATCCCCAGCGCCTTCACGCGCTTCACGAGGTCGCCGACTTTGCAGGCGCCGTCGAGCAGCGAGTAGTGCGTGTGAACGTGCAGGTGAACGAACGACGCGGCGGCGGTGGACGCGCCTGTGGAGGCGGCGCCCGAAGCGGAAACGGCGACAGCAGTACCCATGGTCGGCCGCAGGCCTTCCATGGCCCGCCAACTGGAGGAAACGAACCC
>Ga0075421_100012938_pt1 | contig 10382 bp, 10 predicted proteins | sample SoiMetdeltSBSDD5_FD_75292 | JGI IMG/M metagenome (GOLD analysis project Ga0075421, IMG submission 75292) | Bulk soil microbial communities from a Populus tree surrounding site in Tennessee, USA - Soil MetaG P. deltoides SBSDD5 | ecosystem: Environmental > Terrestrial > Soil > Tree plantation... | reverse complement strand
CTTCGTGGCGTGGGACACCCCGCCCGACGATGCCGCGTGGGTGGCGACGCTCCTCGTGCGCGCGAATCTGCGCGGCCACGACTCGCACGGCATCATCCGCGTGCCGTCCTACGTGAAGGCGCTGGAGGCGGGGCACGTCAACCCGCGACCGAAGATCACCGTCGAGGCCGACACGGCGATCCTGGCGCGTCTCGATGGCGACAGCGGCTTCGGTCAGGTCGTCGCCCGGCGCGGCATCGCGCTCGCGATCGAGAAGGCGAAAGCGCAAGGCCTCGGGGTGGCGACGCTGCGTCGCACGAACCACGTCGGTCGCCTGGCGGACTACGCGGAGCTGGCGGCGGAGCAGGGCCTCGTCGGCATGCTGTGGGCCAACGTGCCGATGGGGCTCAACGTGGCTCCGTGGGGCGGTGCCGCGCGCCGTCTCGGCACCAACCCGCACGCCGTCGCCGTGCCGGGCCCCGATGGCGGCGTGGCGATGTCGTTCGACATCGCGACGAGCGTGGTTGCCGAGGGCAAGCTGCGCGTGAAGTACGCGCGCGGCGAGCCGGCCGCGCCCGGCATCATGCTCAACGGGCGTGGCGAGCCGTCCACCGATCCGCGCGAGTTCTACGCCGATCCCGTCGGCTCGTTGCTCACGGCCGGCGAGCACAAGGGCTTCGGGCTCTCGCTGGTCGTCGAGGTGCTTGGCGGCATCCTCTCCGGCACCGGCCCCGCGCGAAACGAGAAAGGGCCGGGCGTGAACGGCACGTTCATGCTGTGCCTCGACGTCGCGCGGTTCGTGCCGACGGAGGAGTTTCACGCGCACATGGCGTCGCTCCTGGACTGGGTGCGCTCGGCGCCGCTGGCGGCCGGCGCCAAGGAGATCCTCATCCCCGGCGAGCCGGAGTCGCGCACGATGCGCGAGCGCCTCGCGAACGGCGTGCCGGTCGAAGACGAGACCTGGAAACAGCTCGCGGCCTGCGCCCAGGCCAAGGGAGTGGCGTGATGCTCGAGGTGGTCGGGATGAAAGAGATCGACGCGATCTTCGCCGTGACCGACCCGCTCGGCATCCACCGCGAGGCGCTCGTCATTCCGCTCGGTCCGGCCTCGCCCGGGCGCGTCCGCAAGCTTCCGAGCGGCAAGCTCGAAATCATCGTCGAGGCCGAGCGCCCGCTCGACGAATGGCTCAAGGAGTTGCCCGCACTGATCACCGCCGCTCAGGCGAAGTGACCCTCAAGCGCGAGCTGGGGGTCGTCCCGCTCGCGGCCATCGTCTTCTTCAACGTCAGCGGCGGGCCGTACGGCATCGAGGACGTGGTGCCGGCGTTCGGGCCAGGCCTCTCGCTGCTCCTCCTCCTGCTCACGCCGCTGCTCTGGAGCCTGCCGGTCGCGCTCGTCATGGCGGAGCTCGCGGCGGCGATGCCGGACGAAGGCGGCTACGTGACGTGGACACGGCGCGCCTTCGGCGATTTCTGGGCGTTCCAGGTCGGGTGGTGGAGCTGGATCGACAGCTTCGTCGACGTGGCCGTCTATCCGGCGCTGTTCGTCGAATACCTGCGCTTCTGGTATCCCGCGATGACCACGCTCGAGCGCTGGCTCTTCGCCCTCGCCTTCATCGTCGTCCTCACGGTGCTCAACGTGCTCGGCGTCCGGCCGAGCGGGCGCGCGGCGGTGGTGCTCGCGGTGGCGGCGCTGCTGCCGGTCGTCGTGCTGGTGGACGTTGGAGCGGGGCAGGTGAGCCGGGCGCCGTGGACGCCGTTCTCGACGGGCGGCGTCGACGTGACGACGATCGGGCTCGGGCTCGCGGTCGTGATGTGGAACTACTCGGGATGGGACACGCCGTCGACCACGCTCGGGGAGACCCGCGCCCCGGAGCACACGTTTCGCCGCGCGCTCTTCGTGGCGCTGCCGGTGGTGACCATCGCGTATCTCCTGCCGGTCGCGATCGCGCTCGGGAGCGGCGTGGAGGCGACGGCGTGGGGCACGGGCGGGTGGCCGCGGATCGCGACCGCAGTGGGCGGCGTGTGGCTCGGGCACCTCGTCGCGGTGGGCGCGGTGGTGAGCACGGTCGGGCTCTTCCTGTCGCTCCTGCTCACGAACTCCCGGCTCCCGTACGTGCTCGCGCGTGACGGGCAGCTGCCTGGCGCGCTCGCCCTCGTTCACGCGCGCTTCGGCACGCCGTGGGTCGCGGTGGTGGCCTCGTCGGTGCTCTACGCCGCCTTTGCGGCCTTCTCGTTCAAGGAGCTCATCGTCCTCAACGTGTGGCTCTACTCGCTGTCGCTGCTGGTGGAGCTCGCGGCCTTCCTCTGGCTGCGCGCGACCGCGCCCACGATGCCACGGCCGTGGCGCGTGCCCGGCGGACAGGCGGCCGCGTGGCTCATGGTGCTGCTGCCGTCCGCGTTTGCGCTCCTCGCGATGGCGACGGCGGGCTGGCTGAACATCCTCGCGGGCGTCGTGGCCGCGCTCACGGGCCCCGCCGCCTACGCCGCGTTCAGGTCTCCAGGTTCTCCTCGATGACGCGCGCCAGGTAGGTGAGCGTCTTCAGCGACGCGACGTAGGTCTTCCACCCCACCGAGACGTGATCCGGACGCTCGCCCGGGTGCACCGCGGGATAGATCGTCACCGTGACGTTCGGACCGCGCAGGCCGCAGCCCCCCGCGCACGCGTCGCGGATGCGCACTTGCTCGCCGAGCCCGCGGCGCTCGACGAGCGCCTGGAGCTGACGGAAGACGGCGTTCGCATCCATGCGGCGCGCGCGCTCGCCGCGCTCGATCGGCATGAGGACGGTACCCCCCTCACGCGGGCAGACGCTGATGACGAGTCGGCGCGTCACTGGTTGCGATACGCCTCCAGCACGGCGTGCTCGAACTCCTTCGTCGATGCCTTGCCGCCCTGGTCCGCCGTGAGCGTCTTGCCGTCCCGGTAGACCCGCGCCACCGCGGCGTCGAGGCGCTGCGCCTCGGCGGTGAGCCCCATGTGGTCGAGCATCATCGCCGCCGACAGGAGCGTCCCGGTCGGGTTGGCGATTCCTCGTCCCGCGATGTCCGGCGCCGATCCGTGCACGGATTCGAAATACGCCCACCCGTCGCGGAAGCAGCCGGAGGGCGCCATGCCGAGGCCGCCCGCGGTCTCGGCACCGAGGTCCGAGAGGATGTCGCCGTAGAGGTTCATGGTGAGCACGACGTCCATCTGCTGCGGGAAGCGAACGAGACGCCGGGCCCCGTCGTCGACGTAAAAGTGCTCGTGGGTCAGGTCGGGGTAGTCGCGCTTGACCATGTCCGCCACGATCTGCTGGAAGAGGCCGTCCGACTGGGGAAGCACGTTCGACTTCGTGATGCACGTCAGCTTCCCGCGCCCGCCGCGCGCTTTCCGAGTGCGCGCGAGCTCGCAGGAGAACTTCGCCACGCGCTCGACACCGGCGCGCGTGACGACCTTGGCGGCGAAGCGGCCCGGGCCGTAGTCACTCACGCGCGTGCCCACCTTGTCTTTCAGCTCCGGCATCGCGCGCGCGAGATCGGCGAGATCGCCCTCGCGGCCCGGATAGAGGCCCTCGGAGAGCTCGCGAATGATCACGTAGTTGATCCCGTCGGGCCGCGCGAGCGGCGACGACGCACCCGGGTAGTGCTTGACCGGCCGCACGCTCGCGAAGGTGCCCTTGGCCCACCGCAGCCACGTGACGACCGCCGACGACGGCGCCGCGCCCGCCGCGCCGAACAGCACGCCGTCCGCGGTCTCGCACGCCCGCTTCGTCTCGTCGGGAAGGGGCGACCCGTGAGTCGCGAGCGCCGCCGCGCCATGCGGGGGCGTGACGACCATCAGCGGCATGCCGCTCGCGACGAGCAGCTCGCAGGTCGCATCGACCACCTCGGGTCCGATGCCTTCTCCGCCGAGCGCAACGATTGTCTTCATCTCTGCTGTCCTCCGTTGAACATGGGGGCCCCACAACTAAGGACCCCCAAACCCCCTGCTCGCGATCTCCGCGGCGCGACGTGCCGCTGCTTCCACCGGCGCCATCGCGGGCGGGCGCCAGCGGGCACGAACTCCCGCGCGTGACAGCGCTCGCGCGACGCCCGCGCGGAACCACGTGTCGTCCAGCACGCTGCCGGCCCAGCTGACGGTCACCGGCGGCGTGAGGCTCAAGCGTCGCACGACCTCGACCGTCTGTGCCGCGAGATCACGCTGCGCTTCGGCGACGATGCGCCGTGCGCGACCGTCTCCGCGCCGCGCGCGCGCGATCACACCGGGCGCCAGCGCGGCGATGCGGCGGACGGGATCCGGCGCCTGGATCAATCGCCGCGCGGGAAGGAAGTCTTCGCCCTGCGTGGTCGCGCGCAGCCAGGCACGTCCGAGCCAGAACCCCGAGCCTTCGTCGCCCAGCAGCGGACCGAAGCCCCCCGCCCGCGCCCAGCGTCCCGCCGTATTCCGTCCGATCACGATCGAGCCCGTGCCCGCCAGAATGAGGACGCCGGCGCCCACGCCGAGCGCGCCGAGGTGCGCGATCTGCGCGTCGGACAGCACCTCCACACGGCGCGCGACGCGTCTCAGGCGGCGGGCGAGCGCACGGCGCTCCGCCAGCGTCCAGATTCCCCGAGAGCCGACGACCAGTGCGGCGGCGTTGCGCCAGCCCCTCGCTCGCACGACAGACGGCAAAAAAGTGCCGAGATCGCCCACCGCCGTGGCAGGGGCGCGGAGGGCCCCGAGCCGGCGGTCGCCGCGGCGCGCGACGAGCCTGACCCAGCTCCCACCCACATCTACACCGAGGACAACCGGACATGGAACTCGTCGAATCGCTGACATGACGGAGGGCCCCGCTATTATGCGCCGGACGAGCCCCAGGACACGATATCGGGGGCTTGCGAAGGTCGGGCCACTGTGGCACGGGAAGTGCTCGCCTCGTGGCCATGGGAAAGTCGCTCGTGGCCCTTCTGCTGGTCGCCGCCACCACGGCTTCGGCCTCGCCTCGTGAGGTGGTGCAGCGCTCGGTCGGCCGCGCGCTCGAAGTGATCGATGCCAGCGGTCACGCGTCCCCGAGTGAGCGCGGAGGCGTCCTGGGCGCGTTCTCATCGGTGCGCCGGCGGGCGCAGATCCGGACGATTGCCGAGGAGCTGTTCGACTTCGAGGAAGTCGCGCGACGCGCCCTTTCCGTGCACTGGGCGGCGCGCACCGCGGCGGAGCGCAGCGAGTTCATCGCGCTCTTCACCGACCTCCTGGAGCGCGCGTACATCGGCCGGATCGAGTCGTACGCCGGCGAGAAGATCGTTTATCCCGCGGAGAAGATCGACGGGGACTTCGCGATCGTGCGCTCGCGCATCGTGCCCAAGCGGCGCACCGTCGACGCCCGCGTCCAGGAGACCGGTCTCGAGTACCGGATGCTCAAGAAGGACGGCCGCTGGAAGGTGTACGACGTCCTCATCGACGGCGTGAGCTTCGTGTCCACCTATCGCAGCCAGTTCGATCGGATCATCAAGGCCTCGTCCTACCAGATGCTGGTGGAACGCCTGCGCGGACCCGAGAAGGTCGGCACGACCGAACGTCCCTAGGGCGTATTCTGGGGCGTGCCAAGCGCCCCGGCCCTGTCCTGGCCCGACTACGCCGTCCTCCTCGTCGTCCTCGGAGCCCTCCTCGCGATCGGTGGCGCCTTCACGCGCCAGCAGCACGACACCGTGGACTTCTTCCTCGCCCGGCGGAGCGTGCCGTGGTGGGCCGCCGCGCTGTCGTTCCTCGCCACCGAGATCAGCGCGGTCACCATCATCTCGGTGCCGGCCACCGCCTACAGCGAGAACTGGGAGTACTTCCAGTTCTTCGTCGGCTCGAGCCTGGCGAAGCTGGGCGTGGCCTTTCTCTTCATTCCCGCCTTCTACCGGCACCAGGTCACGACGATCTACGAGTTCCTCAAGCATCGCTTCGGGCGGGCGAGCCAGGTCACCGCGTCGATCTTCTTCTTCGTGACGCGTCTGGCCGGATCGGGCGTACGGCTGATGGCGGCGGCCGTCGCGGTGTCCATCCTTCTCGGGTGGCCGCTGCCCCTCACGATCGCGATCTTCTCGGTGGTGTCGATCGTCTACATCGCCACGGGCGGGGTGAAGGCGATCGTGTGGACCAACGTGTTCCAGGCGCTCGTGTTCCTGGCCGCGGGCGCGGCCACGCTGCTGTTCGTGATCGGGCAGGTCGAGGGCGGGCTCGGAGCGGTGATCGATCTCGCGCGCGCCGGAGGCCGGCTCGACATCGTGAACTGGGGACCCGCGCCCGGCGACCCGGACTTCTGGCGGCGCATCCTCACCGAGCCGAACATCTGGTGGGTCGCCGTGCTCAACGGCTTCGTCGGGTCGATGGCCGCCTTCGGCACCGACCACGACCTCATGCAGCGCCTGCTCACGGTGGAGACGCGGCGCGAAAGCCAGCGCACCTTGGCGGTCACGCCGCTCGGCACGCTGCTCACGCTCTTCATCTACCTGGGGCTCGGCGCCGGGCTCTTCGCCTTCTACGCGCAGCATCCGCACCTGCCGGTCTCCCGCCCCGACGACATCGTGCCGCACTTCGTCGGGCAGATCATGCCGCCCTTCCTGCGCGGGTTCATGCTGAGCGCGATCGTCATCGCGTCGATCGACTCGCCGCTGGGATCGCTGGCCGCGTCGTTCGTCACCGACATCTATCGCCCGCTCCTCGTCCGCAATCGCTCGGAGCAGCACTATCTCTTCGTCTCGCGCGCGAGCGTGGTGGTGTTCGGGGTGGTGCTGGCGATCCTCGCCTACGCCTTCTCGTTCTTCAGCCAGATCCTCTGGCTCGCGTTCAAGATCGCGGGCGTCACCTTCGGATCCCTGCTCGGCGTCTTCCTGCTGGGGCTCCTGACCACGCGCCCCATCGCCGACCGCGCCAACGTGATCGCCATGATCGTCATGGCGCTCGTGAACCTGGGCCTGCTCACGCTGTCGGAGACGAAGATCCTCGTCTTCGCGTGGTCGTGGCTGGTGATCGTGGGCACGATCGGCACGATGACGCTGGCCCTCGCGCTCTCGCCCGCGCTGGGCGGCGGCCGCCCTATGAGTGAGCGCGTGTAACGAGCGTTCGCCGGAGGGCGGACTTCACGTCCGCCCGGAGGCGTTGGGGGGCTTGGGGGGCGCCCGGAGCCCCCCAATATCACGTCCGCCCGGAGCCCCCCATGTAAGCCAGTCTTGCGACGACTGCTTCGATCTGGCAGGCGCGCCAGCCGAACGCGGTGATGCCGAGAACCCCGGGCGCGAGCAGCGCGGCGTCGTACGGATCGCGCAGCAGCACCACCGCGAGCGCGCGGGCGCGCTTCTGCACCGCGTCCAGCAGCGCGCGGTTGGAGGCGTAGAGGTGGGCGTCGTACAGGAACAGCACGGTGGCGTCCGCGCTGCCGGCGGTGGCCGCCGCGCGCTCGATTTCCTCGGCGGACGGCTCCATGCCCACCACGACGGCCTCGGGCGCGATCCCCACCGGCGCGAAGGTGTCGCGCAGGAATCCGGTCTCGTCCCGAACGGCCGGCTCGATGAAGATGCGCGCGGCGAGATCCGAGAAGCGCGGAAAGATCGCCGCCACCCGTCCGTTCAGCTTCTTGACGAAGCCGGGCTGGGGTGGCGTCACCAGCGTCACCGCGCGGGTAGCCGCCGCCTTCGCGAGCGCCGCGCCGTCGACTTCGGGCACCGGCGCGCCGGGATCGCGGCGTGCGGTTCGCCGCTCGCGCAACGCCCGGACGCGCTCGGCGGCCGCCTCCAGCTCACGGCGCGGCCGTGCGCCCGAGCGATAGGCTTCGAGCAGCGCCGCCGTGGCCGCGCGCTGCGCGGGCTCGGTGTGGCAGACGAGCAGCAGGTCGTGGCCCGCCGCGGCCGTCCGCACCGTGGCGTCGCCGATGGTCGTCGTCTCGGAGACCGCGCCCATCTCGAGGTCGTCCGAGACGATCACGCCCTTGTAGCCGACGGTGCCGCGCAGGTAGTCCTCCACGATGAGTCGTGAAAACGTCGCCGGGACTCCCGAGGGATCCAGGTTCGGGTAGACGGGATGCGACGTCATGATGCACTCCGCGCCCTCCGCGATCGCCGCGAAGAACGGCGGCAAGTGCGTGGCGTGCATGTCGTCCCACGTCGAGTCGATCGTGGGCAGCTTCAGGTGCGCGTCGAGGGGAGAGTGGCCCTTGCCGGGGAAGTGCTTCGGACACACCGAGAGCCCTGCGCGCTGCATTCCCTTGATGCGGGCGGCGCCGTAGCTGGAGACGATCGCGGGGTCCTTGCCGTACGAGCGGATGCCGATGTTGGGGCTGTAGCGCTCGGTGAGGACGTCGAGGCACGGTCCGAGGTTCAGGTCGATGCCGAGCCGCCGGAGCTCGCGTCCCTCGACGAGGCCCTCGCGGTGCGCGAACGCCTCCTCGCCCGCGGTGCCGACGGCGAGGTTGTCGGGAAAGACCGTCGTCCCGGCGCCGAGCATGATGATGCGACCGCCCTCGTGATCCGTCGCGACGAGGAGCCGGCGTCCGAGCGCGCCTTCGAGCCCGTCGAGGAGCCGCGCGAGCCGCTCCGGGGTCTCGAAGTTGCGGCGATAGAGGATGACCCCGGCGGCGCGGGTCTCGCGGAAGAGGGTCACTTCTTCGTCGCGAAGGTCGGGGCCGGCAAGCCCGATCATCATCCGCTCGCCGACGAGGTCAGCCCACTCGGTCACCCTGCGATTCTAGCAACGGACACCCCGCGGACCCTCACAGTGACGAACGGTTGTAATTTTGGGAAAGAACCGTCAAAACCGCAACGCCGGCGTGGCACGACGATCACAACCGTTGCCGCGTAAGTAGCGTTTTCACAGCAGTTTTCGCTTTCCAGGCCCCTGGCATGAGCTCTGCCTGTAGAAGCCTGCCGCGAGTCGACACGGCTCGATCGGGATATCTACCGACGAGGAGCATGCGATGAGTCAGGGCAACTGGAACCCATGGAAGCTGACGGCGATCGGCCTGGTACTCGTCATGATCACAGCGCTGGTCACGGGCCTGGTCGTCGCGAACTGGACTGGCGCCACGAAGGATGCTCCGTCCGCGTCGCCGCGGACGGCGGCGGCTCCGCCCACGCCGCCGCGCATGGCGGCGGCTCCGCCCGCGCCGCCCGCGGTGGCCCCTGCCGTACCGCCGCGGCCGTCGCAGAGCGTGATCGAGGAATGCAACCGCGTCGCGGCGCAGCGCACGACCAAGGACAAGACAGCCGAGGTCGTGAAGGACTCGGCGGTCGCCGGTCTCGTGGGCGCGGCGGTCGGTGCCGCCGGCGGCGCGATCGCAGATGGCGGCTCGGGCGCGGGCAAAGGCGCGGGCATTGGCGGTGCGGTGGGTCTTGGCGCCGGCGCGCTCTACGGTCTCAACGAAAACCGCAAGACCGACGAGCGTGCTCGCGCGGCTTACGCCGCCTGCATGCGCGCGCGGGGCTACGGCAATTGATGGCTATCTCGAAAGAAGGAGGTCACCCATGAAGTACGCGATCACGGTCCTGGCGGCCCTCGCGCTCGGCATCACCGCGACGATGCCCTCGATCGCCGCCGATGACTCGAAGGTGAAGTCGGCCACCAATCAGGTCGAGACGGGAGCCAAGAAGATCGGCGGGGGGCAGGTGGGCGAGGGCGTCGATCAGACCGCCAAGGGCATCGGCAAGACGGTCGAGGAAGGCGCCAAGTACACCGGTGAGAAGTTCAAGGAAGCCGGCAAGGCGGCGGAGCCGGAAGCGAAGAGCACCGGGCGCAACATTCGCGACGGAGCGGTGTCGTTCGGCCACAGCGTGAAGAACTTCTTCACGCGGCTCTTCAACTAGGAATAGAGCAGAAAGCGCGCGCGGCGCCGCATCCAGGCGGCGAGCCCGGGGGCCCACGCGCGCTCGATCGCGCGGAGCGGCCGCCCGCGCTCGATCCCTTTTCGGATGGCGTCCGTGCCGCAGACGATGTCGATCGGCAGGAGCTTCCGTTCGAACTCGTAGGGCGGGCGGCGCCAGGCGAATCCTCGCGGCGCTTGCCGCCGGGCGACCGCCATGATGGCGATCCCGGTCAGATAGGACTTGAAGCGCGCGACGTCGGTGACGTGGATCTGCACGCCATCGCAGAGCTGTCCCGCCCACTTGTGGAACATCGGCGTGAAGCGCGCGGGTCGAAACGTCACCCCGGGAAGGCGGAGCGCCTCGAGCCCGTCCGCGTAGGCGTCGGCTTCGAGATAGGGCGCCCCGACCCATTCGAAGGGCCGCGTGGTGCCGCGGCCCTCCGAGAGATTCGTGCCTTCGTAGAGACAGCCGCCCGGATACACACGCGCGGTATCCGGCGTGGGCATGTTGGGCGACGGCGCAACCCATGGCAGGCCCGTCGCCTCCCACAGCATCGGCCGTCGCCAGCCGCGCATGCGCACGACCGTGAGCCGACAGCCGAGCTCGT
>Ga0075421_100012937_pt1 | contig 10383 bp, 11 predicted proteins | sample SoiMetdeltSBSDD5_FD_75292 | JGI IMG/M metagenome (GOLD analysis project Ga0075421, IMG submission 75292) | Bulk soil microbial communities from a Populus tree surrounding site in Tennessee, USA - Soil MetaG P. deltoides SBSDD5 | ecosystem: Environmental > Terrestrial > Soil > Tree plantation... | reverse complement strand
CGTCGGCACCGGCCCGGTCGGCTACTGGGGAGTCTCACTGGGCTGTGGACTCGGCGTTCCGTTTGTCGCCGCCGAACCCCGAGTCCGCGCGGCAGTACTGGGCCTGGGCGGCGACCTGGCATCGGCCGAGGCCGCCGCGCGAATCACCGTCCCGATGGAGTTCCTGATGCAGTGGGACGACGAACGGGTGCCGCGAGCCCAGGGCCTGGCACTGTTCAACGCCTTCGGCTCAGCCGAGAAGACGCTGCACGCCAACGCCGGCAAACACACAGAGCTCCCAGCGTTCGAACTGGACAGCACGGTACGGTTCTTCGCCCGCCACCTCGGCTGACACCGCCGAGGACCGAGCCCTTCCCACACGACCGGCGACGTGCAGCGGTTTACCCCCGCTTGTGCGGGGGCACCTGGTCGATGTCGCCGATCACGACACTGGCCAAGTGGTCTTCTCGCGGCCCATCAACTCTTCTTGCGGCCCATCGACCAAGCATGCGCTGGCGGCGCAAACTCCGCCAGCGCCTCTGCGGCGGTACTGTCAGTGATGTTCGCGGTCCGATATGGACCTGAGAGTGGTGCCGATGCGTGCTATGCCCTCCCGGAGGCTCGGTTCGTCAACGGAGTGGCACAGTCGGAACCAGCCGGGTTCGGCACATTGGAAGATGCTTCCCGGGGATATGCTCACGCGCCCCTGATCGAAGATCTTTCGCCACAGGGCGTGTTCGGCATCAACAGTCGGTTTGCCCAGCCAGCGCCGGAGGTCGATCCAGACGAACAGGCCAGCGTCCGCCCGAAGGTGCGGGATGGCCTCACCACGCAGCGCCGCGCTCGTGACGTCGTAGGAGTCGGCGAGCCGGTGCCGGTTCTCCTTCACGAAACTGTCTGCCCAAGCCTGGTCGGACAGCAGTTCCCGCAACAGCACCTGGGTGTCAGTGGACACCGGCGTCATGTAGGCGAGCTCCTGTGCCGCCGCGCGAATTTCGGGGTGCCGGGTGTGCAGCACCCCCACTTTCAGGCCGGACAGGGCAAAGTCTTTCGCGAATCCCCATACCGTGTGGACCTGATTCGGTGACAGCACCTCAGCGGGAAGCGCGAGCGCACTACGAAAACCAGTGTCCCCGAACACCGAACAGCCGTAGATCTCATCGGCGATCAGGGCCAGACCGTGCCGCCCGGCGAACTCCGCGACCGAAGTCACGGTTTCCGGAAGGTACGTCTGGCCCAGCGGGTTGTTCGGCGACACCAGCGCGACCGCCCGGACCCGTACCCCATCGCGGCGGGCATCGCGCAATGCGGTCTCCAGAGCGTCCACTCGCAACGCGAACCCGTCCTCGCTGGACGATGCGACCGGGATGATCCGGGCAGCGGCCCGACCACCGAAGTCCACCTCGAGGCCGTTGTAGTACGGCGTCGGCAGCAGGATGCCGTCACCCGGCTCGCACAACGCGTACGCCAGGATGTCAAGCGCCGCGGAAGCCCCCGACACCATCACCAGGTCATCCGCGCTCACCGACGCACCGTGAACCCTGCCCAGGAAGTCCGCGACCGCAGTCCGCAGCGCGATCATCCCGTACAGATGGTGGTAGTTCACATCCGAGGCGACCAACGGCCGGGGAGTCCGCACCACCGGCTCCAGCAGATCCCACACCAGGTGGTTCTCGGCCGTGCCGAGGTTGACGTATCCCGTCGGATTGTCCACCGGATGGTACGTGTCGGCCGCCGCCTCGAAATGTGCCGTGACAAGTGGCGAAGGTTCGGCCACCAGACGCTTTGCCCGGGTTGACAACTCAGTCACGCCGTCCTCCAGAACCCACGGTCACCCCGCCAGTCAAAAGACCTGGGTGAACCCCCAGACCCATCGAGGTGTCTATCACCGCGCCGTGCATCACCTGCGACGGTGCGCTGCTCAACCACCACAGCACTTCCGCGATCTCCTCGGGCTCGATCAGCCGGCTCTTCGGCAGCCCGGCGACAAACCGCCAGCGCTCCTCGTCGGCCATCCCGTTGAGCGTGCTAGCCCGCAGCATGGGAGTGTCCACTGCGCCTGGGCACACCGCCGCCACGTCCACCGGCGTGTGCACCAGCTCGGCGGCCAACTGCTTGGTCAGGTACGCGATGGCCGCCTTCGCCATCGCCTCGGCAATCCGGAATTGCGGGAACTGACTGAAAACACCCCCCACACTGGAGACAAAGAGCACCTTGCCATAGCCCCTGTCCTTCATTCCCTCAAGCAGGGCCTCGGTCAGCCACAACGGACCCAGCGCATCGACGCGCATGAACGCTAGGTCCTGTGCCTGACGCGACGCAGGAGCGTAATTCTCAACAGTCTTCGATCCGAGGGCCGCATTATTGATCAGTACGTCGACCGGGCCGGGCAGCGCGTCCAACAGATTCTGATGACTGCGCAGATCGCCCAACTCCAGCTTGAAAGCCCGCGCCTCTGCCTGTTTCTCTTCGAGGCTCCGAACCAGAGACCGTGCCCGTTCCTTCCCAGTGCGATACGTGAACCAGACCTTGTCCCCAGCCGTGGCGAACCGGCATACCGTTGCCGATCCGACACCGCTCGAACCACCGGTGATCAACACATTACGACCCATGACCCACCTCATGTCGTATCAGACGCGAGCGCCGCTGATAGAGTCGGCGAACCGCGTGACTAACCCCCGACCAAACGGCGTAACACGCCATGACAATGCCCAGACCCAACCAGCGCGCACGTCGTTCCTGTCGTGCCACCTCGGCAACACACTCCGCGTGCGGAGTAGTGGTATGCGCGAACATCTCGTAGAGCCGTGTTCCGGGAAGGCCGACTAACCGGTTCAACGTGACGGACATTCGGTGCCGCGTCTCCACCATGGAATGGCGGACCGGATCCACCAGTTCTTCCAAGTGGCGGATCGAGAGTTCACCGAGGGCATCGGTATTTGGCTTACGCATCGCGGCGTATTCAGCGAACGCCGCCTCCCGATCGTTGCCGTGCGCGCGAAGACATGATGCCAGTATGCTGCAGTCCTCGAAAGCCGCATTCATTCCTTGGCCATAGAATGGGACAACAGTGTGGCACGCGTCCCCAATGAGCACCACTTTGTCGTCATGATGCCACCGAGATGTCCGGACGGTACGGAATGCGGTCGCCCTTCGAGCCATAAACTCATCGACCACGTTCGGCATCATCCTCGACACATCAGCGTAATTGTGCTCGAAGAAATTTCTGACGTCGTCTTTAGAACGCAACGACTCGACGCTCTCACTACCACGGAATCGGAGGTGAAGCACACCATTGAATGAGCCGTCCAGACTCGGCAGAGCGAACAGCATGTGCCCACCACGTGCCCAGTCATGGGTAGTATGACGGTTAAGTCCGTCCGCGCTGGCATATTCTGGCCAGATTTCCAGCTCTTTGTAGCACCAGGACAGCGCTGCTATCTCATAGTCTGCGGGTGCACTACGTAGCAGGTGTTCGCGGACCGCTGAATATGTGCCGTCAGCTCCGATGACGAAGTCGGCAGACACTTCGCTCCGCTTTTCCGTTCCAGCCTGGACAAGCGTCACCAACCCTTTGTCCGGATCGACCCCGACACATTGCTGGCCAAAGTTAACAGTGACGTTGGGGAGGCGCTCGGCCTCCTCCAGAAGCATTTTGTTCAGGCCCCAACGAGAACAGATGTGAATTGCTTTGGAGCTATCGTCGCTGTACGGCACGAACTTCGTCGCACCACTTACGGGATGCACGGTACGCCCGCAAACTGGCACGCATATCGTCTTTTTTGCCGTTTCCTCCAACTCGAACTCGCGTAACGCAGCGAGGCCACGCGCTGACAGTAGGAGATTGATTGATCGCCCACTACTAGGTGATAGGGTCCGGACGTCTCGTCGTTCGAAAACCTGCACCCGACCACCCATCCTGGACAGATGCATAGCCATTAGCAACCCGCTAAGACCACCGCCAACTACAACAGCCGAAAACACCTTTACACTCACCGTCCATCGCCGAAATCCTCAACACCCGCAGGTGCGCTGCCACTATACAGATCCACGATGGACACACGTCCGCACTGCCAAGAATTCCGGTGCGCAGCACGTTGAGTAATCGATTTATGGCCGGTGAACGGCCACATCTATACCCTGTAACAACACTGCTCCGCTCGGGCAAAGAATCGAAAACTTCACAAAGCGTGACCGCCCTACTGACCTGCCGTGCACAACGGATACCTGGCGTGACTCGCGTATTACTCCGTTGTTAAACAATATCCAGGTGTAATCGGGATCACGGACGTTCAATCCGACAGCAAGCATCGTTGGAGGTAGCCGCCGGGTTGCGAGATCCGCGCGCCAGCTTCACTATCGGCGTTTTGCCTCTTTCGTGGGTTTAACGATTCCGTGTCGTTAGAGTGAAGTAGCACACATCCGCGAATCGAACCCGAACGCACCGGTTCGGATTCGATTGCAGATTCGATCCCTTAGGTGGGTCCTCCACATCGCCTCAGCATTGCCAGCCCGGCAGCGGCCCAGCAAGCCGATCGGAATGTCGCACTCGGAACACGACCGATCACGTCGCAGAGGCACCGAGCTCCTCCAGGTCGGTGTGGTTGTCAGGCGGCGACACGAGTGTGCAGCGCGGGGCCGCGATGGGGCGGCAGAGAGGTACCGTCCGGAAGTAGCGCTCCGGTGTCATCAAACGTGATAACGCCATTGCACAGTCGGCTCCACCCCTGTTCAGGATGGGTGACGACAGCACGGGCTGCCTCCCGGTCGGAAGCGGTGGCGTCAGGACAACGTGGTCGGTGCACGCACACCGGAATCACCTCCACAGTGGTCGGTGTGATGGTCCGGGGACCACGGACAGGTGGGCCCGATGGCGCACCCGGCGGCGCATAGTAACGGGTGTCACACGTCCGGCGAAAAGCTGCCTGACCGCCAGACTGGCGAGCAACGCGGCTGCGAACGGCAACAGCGCCATGCCCCCATCCTGGTCAGACTCGGGAATCGCCCCTAGCACCAGGGCAAGCGCCCCGGGTACAGCGTCAAGTACGTCTCCAAAGTCATCAGACAATGCGACCGGATTGTTAAGTTCGACCAGTCGTTCCCGGCCGTACATCTCGGTCACGGCCTGAGTCAGCCGAGCGACCTCGGTCGGGTGGTTGACCGTGGCCGGCTGCCGCGCCATGAGCTGAACGGTGGCGTCCATCCCGTGCGCGATGGCATAGCCGGTGGCGAGCCGCCGGACCGCGTCACGTACCCGAGTCTGGGTCGTCACATGACGAGTGCGCGCCGTCGCGGTCACGGTGGCGGTGTCCGCGTACGGTCCGGTGGTGGCGACGCCTTCGACCGTGACCGCCGTCAACTCTCCAAACTGGGTCCGGTCGAGCATCGTGGCGACCTGGCAGGCAACGGTGACCGGCCGCGTCGTACCCGTCCCGGTGTCACGAATCGTGACCCGCAACTGGTCGGCGGCGGCGAACATCGGTCCAGATCTGACGGCCACCATCCCATGCGGCAGGCCGGGGAGTGCGCGCAGTGCGTACCCCGCGTCCACCGGCCGTCCGGAGGCGTTGAGGAGTCCTTCGGCGAGCATCCGGGCGGCGCCGCCGTACCCGTGGGATCCCGGCTGCCACGCCAGCACCACGTCCCCGGACAGCTCATCGCGGCGCTCGGCCAGCACCATAGCGGCACCGACCAGCGCTGCGGCGTCGACTCCGCGCCAGTCCAGGTCGCCGGCACCGGCGGTGGTGCCGACAGCGGCGGTGACGATCGCGTCGGTGCCAGCACGCAGCAAGGCGGCCCCTCCCGGATGCGCGCCGCGGATCACCGCCACCACCGACGACAGTCCCGCCCCGGTGGACACCTCCACCGGCAGCCCACTGATGGCATCGAGGATCCGACCCTGAGTACGGGTCGTCACCAGTCCCGGCTCCGGGTCGGATCCGAGCTGCCGGCACAGGGTGGCCATCACAGCACCGTGCTGATGTGCGGCTCTGAGCAAACCAACTGACACACCAGGAACGCTATGCGTGGCGAGGCGCTGTCCCTATGAGTCAGCCGCCAACCGCACCAGCGATCCCCGCCATCCGATAAGTCCACATAAGAAGCGTACGTCCACATAAGAAGATCTTGGAAACGCAGTCCGCCATGCGACAGCACCACGTTTCCAAGATCTTCGCGAAAAGCTGTAAAAGGGCAGTCGTAGGGGTACCTACCAGGTGGCGAATAGCCGGCAAGGGGCACCGGATCCGTCTTCCAACGGGATCGCCCCGATGGTCAGACTGGCACCAGCCGGCGGCAGCTTCGCCAAGTGCGCGACGTTCTCCAAGCCGATCCGGTCGGCGTCTCCGAGCAGCAGATGGTGAACATCCAACGTGGTCGAACGGCCGGGATCGAGGCTCAGCGTGTCCACTCCGACGCTGCTGACGCCGCGCCGCTCCAGCAACCACGTCACGGCAGCAGCCGACCAGCCTGGGAAGTGGAACGTGCCGGCGGCGTCCTCACCCCGGTACCCCGCCTGCCCCAGCGCCAGCCGGCGCTCCCATCCGGAATGCATGAAGACCACAGCGCCCCTGGGGATTCGGCCGTACCGACGCTCGTACCGGATCAGGTCCGCCACTTCGACCTCGGTGTCCGGGTCCGCTTCCACCCGAGCGGACACATCAACGACGGCTACTGGCAGTCCGACCAACTCGGCCGGGGTGATCTGCGGCAACAGCCGGCCGCCGCTGCGGAAGTGCCCGGGGACGTCAACATGGGTTCCACTGTGTTCCCCGAACGTCCAGTTCTGGAGATAGACGCCGTACTCCTCAATAGTCAGTACGGTCTGCCGGGCCGGAGCGTCCAGCCCGTACACCGGAAAACCGCTGGTCAGGGTGTGGGTCAGGTCAGCGACCCGGGTCCGAGACCCGGCACGAACCGGCGTGGGCAGCGCGGCCGTGACTGCTGCGGCGGCGCCCCCGGCAAGCATCGCCCGGCGACTCAGCCCGTGGCTGTGGCTGTGTGTGGTGTTCAGGCACATTGGGATCCTCCTCAGTGGGTGACGCCGGCACGCAGGGTGTCCACCGGACGTTCCCCGTAGGCGCGCTGGTACTGGATGGCGAACCAGGACGGGTCAGTGAACCCGGCACGGCCGGCGACCTCGGTGACCGTGGTGTCCGTCGGGGTGGCGGCACGCAACGCAGCGCGGGCCGTGAGCAGCCGGACCCGGCGCAGGTACTCCCCCGGGGACATCCCGGTGTCCTGCCGGAGCGCGCGGAACAGGGTGCGTAGCGACAGGCCAGCGGCGCGGGCAATGTCGGATACCCCGATCGTCGGGTCGGCATAGTGGGTGTGGATCCAGTCGACAGCCGGCCGCAACCGGCGACTGGGCACGCCTGGGACGGTGGCGCGGATCCGTTCGGATTGGTCGTGGCGGGCGGCGGTGAGTAGCCCGGCGGTCAGGGCCTGCTGCACATACCGGGTGGTGATCGGATGGTCTACCGGCCCGCCACTGTCGACGATGTCGCAGATCGCCCGGACCAGGCGTGCCCACCCGGCGAGACCCGGCTGGACCAGGTCGAAGCGCGGCGGTGCCGATGCCGGCTCGCTGGTCAGGTCACCGAGGGTCTCAGCGACCAGGCGTTCCGGGAGTACGACGAGAAGCAGCGCCGCTCCAGGCTGCCAGAGGGTGACGGTCAACCTGCCGGGTTGGATCACCATGGCGGTACGGCCAGCCACAGCGGTACGTTCCCGGCCGTACCAGCACTCGACCGTGCCGACCCACGGCAAGGCGACAAGTAGGGCGCGATCTCCGTCCGGACGGGCGTCGAGAGTCGCGGACACCGCCGCGTCGCCGCAACTCAGGTACGCCAGGCCGATCACACCGAAGCTCGCGTGGTGCAGCCGAAGCGTGAATTCCCCTTGGTCGGAGATCTGGATTCGGGTCGGCCACAGGTGGCCGCTGACAGCGGATTGCGCCGCGACCAGGTCTCGGGTGTGTAGCACCTGGTGCCCGGACAGCGGCGGTCGCGTTGTGTCATGTCGGATGCGCTGCGTCGGTACCGCTGACACATCCGCACATCTAGTTACTGGTGGATTACGCATCGTGCTCATTGGTTCGCCTCCGTGCTGGTGGCTGCACTTACCGTGTTGGTAAGCCCGCAGTCTTCAGCGAAATTGCCTCTGACCTGCGAAAACACCGCACATTTACCAGCCGGGCGGGTGCAGACTGGACAGGTTCCTGCACCCCCCACTGCCGTGGGACACCGCATGCTCAACTCATCACGACCCACCGCGACCGCCCGGCCCGTTACGTTGAGTGAGACGGACCTGCGGCTGGTGCACGCACTGCAGCAGACACCTCGGGCAGCCTGGGTGGACGTGGCGCGACGGGTCGGGGTCGGTCGGGATGTCGCCGCGACCCGGTGGCACGCCCTCTACGAGGCCCGACTGGCGTGGGCGACTGTCTATCTCGGGCCGCGCTGGTGGCGTACTCACCAGTTGGCCTGGGTCGAGCAGGACGTCCCGGCCGCCGACCTGCACGCCGCGGTGGTCGAGCTGTCCGCCACCAGGCGGGTGCTGTCCCTCAACGTGGACCTGGACGCCGGCGGTCTGCTCGCCGCGATCGCGGTCGCCGACTACCGGACGGCCGGCCGACCACTGCTGTCCGGCCTCACCAAACCCCGGGCCAGCCACCTCGCAACCGAACTGCACTCCACCGTGTCCCGATGGCGGATCGGGGCGCTGCCCGACGACAGTCGCAACAGCGAGAGCCCTTCCCTTCGCAACCCGGGAGCCGGACCGCCGGAGGAACGGGTACGGACCCTGGCCGCCGTACTGGGCCCGGACCCGCGCCGACCGGTCACCGACATCGCCGACGCCTGCCATGTCAGCTACATGACCGCCAGCCGGTGGCTGACCCACGCGCTCGCCGAGGGTGACCTGGGAATCCGGATCGACGTCGCTCCCGAGGTGGCGGTTCGTCCGGTCGGGCTGCACTGGTGGCTGCGCGCTCCCGACAGCGATCACGATGCGCTGGTCAGCGCACTGCTGGCCCAGTCCGACGTCCGATGGGTGGCCGGGGTGCTGTCCACCACCGGCGCGACAGTGTTCGCCGCCGCGTGGACCCACGACTTGGCAGCCGCCCGGCAACTCACCGCCAGGGTCGCCGACCGGTGCCCGACGGCACTGACCGTCCGACAGGTGGTCACCCTGCAACCGGTGAAACGACTCGGCTGGCTGGTCGACCGGGAAACCGGGCGGCGCGGCGACTACATATCCCTCGAAGTCTGAGCCTGCTCTCCGCGCCCCGGAGGCCCAGCGGTGACTCCCTCGAACTCACCCCGGTTACGTCCCCACCACGCCGTGCTGCTGGAGTTCGACCAACCCCTCACCCAGCGGCAGCACGAGATGCTCGCCAGCGACATCCATCCGATGCCGCACCTGACTGCCGTGTGGCATGCCGGGCCCGATCTGGCGGCCGGGATCCTCGTGGTGCGCGGCCGGGATGCCGTGCTGGCCGGCTACGCCGCGTCCTGCACCTGCCTGAGCGCGCTCGGCCGCGACGTGCCGGTGCAGATCGCTGCCGTGGTTCGCACCGACCTGGTCTGGCCACCCACCTGGTGGTCGGCTCAGCCGTAGCGGTTGAGCACGCCGCGCAGTCGGGTCAGTGCTTCGTACACATCGGTGAAAGAAGTGTGGAGCGGGGCGAGACCGAGCCGGATCCGGTCCGGGTGCCGGTGGTCGCAGATCACCCCGGCCTCGGCCAGCGCCTGAACGATCCGCCGGGCCGCCGGGTGGTGCAGGGTGACGTGGGCACCGCGTCGCCCCGGGTCGCCGGGCGACGCGAGCCGGACCCCGTACCGACCCAGCCAGGTTTCGGTCAGTTCGACCGCGTACGACGTGAGTGCCATGGCCTTGGCGTGGATCCGCCCGACACCGGCCTCGCCGATCAGGCGTACCCCCTCAGCCACCGCGTGGCAGCCGAGCACGTCCGGGGTTCCCGTCATGTAGCGGGCGATGCCGGGCGACGGCTCGAAAACCGGACGCATTCCGAACTGGTCCACGTGCCCGAACCAGCCCCAGATCGGCGACAGGAGTTCCGATTGCAGGTCCCGGCGCACGTACAGGAAGCCCGGCGCACCCGGCCCCGAGTTCAGATATTTGTACGTGCACCCGACCGCCAGGTCGGCTCCGGTGTTCCGGAGCGGCACCGGGACCACCCCGGCGCTGTGGCAAAGGTCCCAGAGCACCAACGCGCCCGCGTCGTGCGCGATCTCGGTGATCGCGGCCATGTCGGCGAGCGCCCCGGAACGGTACGACACATGCGAGAGCGCCACCAGGTCAGCGCGGCCGGCGCAGGCGTCGCGTACCTGTTCAGCGGTCGGGCCGGCGTCCACATCGGACTCGATGAGTCTGAGTTCCGCG
>Ga0075421_100012936_pt1 | contig 10383 bp, 5 predicted proteins | sample SoiMetdeltSBSDD5_FD_75292 | JGI IMG/M metagenome (GOLD analysis project Ga0075421, IMG submission 75292) | Bulk soil microbial communities from a Populus tree surrounding site in Tennessee, USA - Soil MetaG P. deltoides SBSDD5 | ecosystem: Environmental > Terrestrial > Soil > Tree plantation... | reverse complement strand
GTGACCGGCGAAGTTCTCGATGAGGATGTCCTCGGGAGTCCACGAGCAGCACTGGTGAGGGACCCAGGCCTTGAGCCACTTCTCCTTCGACTTCGGAGGAGGGGGGGCCTCGAGGCGGAGCTTCTTCCAGATCTTCGCCTCGTCGACGTAACGCTTCTTCGCGGCCTCGTACGAGCTTCCCACGCGGATGGCGCCTTCCGTCATCTTCGCGCTCGGGAGGGAGCTCCAGGGCTCCTCCCGCGGCCCCTCCGCGGGTGGCGGCGCGCCGGGACCGGACTGGAACGGGTAGCGCCGCGCGGTCTCGATCACCCTCGCGGCGAGCTCGTCGCCGACGATCCCCTTCGCCGCCAGGGCGAGCTCGTAGAGCCCCGGCGTGAGCCGCTTGTGGATGAGGCACAGGTTCCGGATGAGCTGGAGCAGGTTCTGGAAGGAGGCGAGCGGGATGCGCTCGTGGTCCTCCTTGTGGCCCTCGTGGTAGCGGTTCCTCGCCTCGACGAGGAGCTCCTTCATCTTGTCGACGGCGTCGAACTCATCCAGGGTGATCGCTTTTCGCTCGAGCTCCCAGAGGTGCGTCGTCCACGGCAACTCGCCGAGCACGTGGTGCAGCGAGCCTTCCGTCATGCGCCGGAGCGAGACATTCAGGGGCGGGGGGGGAGGCAACTCCGGGTCGGGCTCCTCGGCTCCGCGCGCGAGCGCATCGAGGCGCGCCACGATCCCGCGGAGATGGCCGAGCCCGATCACGCAGAGGATCGGCAGGGCGCGCCGCCCTCGCTGGAGAAGCTTCCAGAGCCGATCCGCCATGTGGCGCTCGCGGAAGTCGTCCTGCGATCCCGGCGCGGCGGCCGGCAACGCGGGCTCCACCGCGCGGTAGTAGCGCGCGAGGCCGATCGAGGTCATGGCGTAGGGGTCCGGCAGGTTGACCTCGATCCGCTCGAACTCCTCGACGTCCCTGTCGATGAACTCGAGCGATGTGCCCGCCTCGATGCCGCCGAGCCGCAGGGCCTCGACGATGGAGTCGCAGGGATCGATGGGGTAGTAGACATGGGTCCCGCTCGACTCCTCGTAGGTCACCACGCTGATCCTCGGGAGGTGGGCGATGCCCTCGAGCGTCTTCTCCGCGAGGGACTCGGGGATCTCGACCGCGACCGTCGGGAACCTCGCCGAGAGGAAAACGCGCCGCACCTCGCGGGCGAAGGCGGCCTTCCCGTGGATGGACGGCACGAACGCCACGTCGCGCCACCAGAGGACGCCGGCCTTCTCCTCGAGCCCGTCACTCATCTGCGGGGTCCGGGTCGCTCCGGGGCGGCCGCGGCTTCTTCCGGGGCTTTCGCGGGGGCTTCTCGGGACCGGGCGGATCCTTGGGGCCGGCACCTCCTGGAAGGGGCCTGGGCGGGTCGCCCAGGTCCTCCACCATCGCCAGGAACTCGTTCAGGTCCATGAAGCGCGCCTCGACGCGGGGCTTTTCCTTCTTCCCGGAATCGCCGGGGCGGGAGAAGCCGAAGGCGTCGTCCCCGAGGACCTGCTTCGCGGACCTCTCGAAGAGCTCCCTCAGCTCCGGCGGAGGAGGCGCCGCCGGGCGACGTGGGCCGCCCCGCCTCCTCTCGCGCATCTTCAGCGCGTAGCGGGCGATGTTGATGCCGTCGCGGGTGGAGTGCTTGAGTCCGCTCTTCCGCGCGCCCTCGAGGAACTCGACGGTCATGGAGAGGATCTCATCCGGGGCGAAGGGCAGGTGGTACTTGAGGATCCGGAGCTCCTCCTCCCGCTCGGGGAAGTCGACCGTAACCGCGGGCTGGATCCTCGAGATCATGTAGTCGGGAACCTCGTAGGTCGAAGCGTCGTCGTTCATCGTGATGCAGGCGCGGAACGACGGGTGGGCGGGGATCCGCACGCCCGCGACGACGCTCTCCACGTAGCGGCGGTGGTCGAGAAGCGGCGCGAGAGACGCCCAGGACTTCTCGCTCATGCGGTTGGCCTCGTCGAGGATGGCCACTCCGCCGCGGATGACCGCCGAGACGAGCGGGCTCGCGTGGTAGGAGATCTTCCCCTCCCGGGAGAGGACGGGCGTGACGAGCAGGTCCTCGGGCCGGGTGTCCGCGGTGCACTGGTGGATGTAGGCCGGCAGCCCCGCGGCGCGCGCCGCGAAGTAGGCGAGCGTGGTCTTCCCGACGCCGGGCTTTCCGAGGAGACGGGGGCAGAGCGGCAGGTCCTTCTCTCCGACGACGAGCCACGCGGCGAGGATCTGCTCGACGAGGTCCTCCTGTCCGATCCACTGGATGTCCTGCTCCACGGGGCGCGTGAGGACGAGGAGGACATCATCGATCGTGAACGTTTCCATGGGGGGATTATCGCCGGAAACCCCCTCCAAGGAACCTCGGGTGCCCGTAAACTCTCCCCGTGGTCACCCTCGAGGGAGTCACGAAGACCTACGCGGGCAAGCCGGCCGTGGAGGACCTGAGCCTCACCGTGCCGAAAGGGAGCATCTTCGGGCTCATCGGGCCGAACGGCGCCGGCAAGACGACGACCCTGAAGATGGTCGCGACCCTGATCAAGCCGGACAGGGGCACCCTTCGCGTGAACGGCCACGATCTCGCGAAGGACGTGAAGCGCGCGCGGTCGATCATGGGCTACATGCCCGACAGCTTCGGGAGCTTCGGCGGCCTCACCTGCGAGGAGTACCTGAGGTTCTTCGGCAGGATCCACGGCTGGCGCTCGCCCATGCTCGAGCAGCGCATCGAGGCGGTCCTCGACCTCACCGACCTCGCGGGAATGCGGGACCAGCTCGCGAGCGCGCTCTCGACCGGGATGCGCCAGCGCCTCTCGCTCGCGAAGACGCTCCTTCACGACCCGGAGGTCCTCATCCTCGACGAGCCCGCGAGCGGTCTCGACCCGCGGGCGCGCATCGAGATACGCTCCCTCCTCCAGGAGCTCGGGAAGATGGGGAAGACCGTGCTGATCTCGAGCCACATACTCGCGGACCTCCAGGAGATCTGCACGGCGGTCGCGATCATCGAGGTGGGCAAGGTGGTGTGGAGCGGCTCGCTCGAGGAGGGCCGGAGCGCCCTCGAGAGCCGGCGCGCGACGGTCGATGTCTCCGAGGAGGATGCCCCGAGGGCGCTCGCGGCGATCCGGAGCCTCCCCTCCGTGGAAGGCGCCGAGGCCGTCCGCGGGAAGATCGAGGTGAAGCTGAAGGGAGCCGCCGGCAACGAGATCCTCGCGGCCCTCATCGAGGCGAGGGTGGAGGTCCAGGCCTGGTCCGTGGACCGGAAGGACCTCGAGGACATCTTCCTCGAGCGCACCCGCGGCATCGTCTCGTGATCATCGTTTTTATGAGCATCTCGTCGTGAGCTCCTTCCTCTCGAGGCGCGTCATCGAGAACCCCCAGGTGGGCCGGCAGCTCGGGGCGAAGCTCCACCCCTTCACGCTCGCGGCCCTCCTCCTGATATCGACGGCGGTCCTCGCCGGGGCGGGAATCGTGGGCTTCGCGTCCTACCGCGGAGGTGGACCCTACGGCTCCCAGGCTCCTCTCGGGGTCTGGCTCCACTACTGGAATGCGGTCGCGACCTGGGGAGTCCTCGCGATCATCCTGCCCTTCCACGTCGCCGGGGGAGGCGTGGACCGCCTTCGCACGGACAAGGTGTTCGATCAGATCGTGGTGACCGGCTGGTCGCCCCTCGAGCTCCACTTCGGGAACTGGGCGATCGGCATGATCCTCGCGCTCGCCATCATCATCGCGAGCCTGCCCTTCCAGGCCTTCGCCTGGAGCCTCGGAGGCGTGTCGCCGGAGTGCATGGTCGCGACCTTCGGCGTCCTCATCCTCCATGCGGGGCTCATCACCATCGCGGCGCAGGGGCTCTCGATGTGCCACCCCGACATCGCTGCGGGGGTCCTGACCCTCATCGGTCTCTACCTGACGGGGAACCTGAGCCTCTTCTCCCCCATGTCCGGCTCGCTGGGCGAGTTCGTGCCGCTTCCCTTCCTCGCGAGACGGCATTTCTTCCCCGAGATGGGGGGACCCCCCGCCGGCATCGGGGCGGCGAGCCCCATGCTCTACGGCTGGACCCTTCCCGCCGACCTCTACGCGGTTCTCTGCTGGACGCTCGTCGCCCTTCCTGCCTTCGTGATGATCATCCTCGGTCCATACCAGCGATTCACGCCGGGCCTCGACAACTTCGGCAACGTCGTGCTTCCGGGCATCTGGAAGTCGAGGGTCTTCTTCAGGGCTCGCCAGCAGCTCGCCCGCAGGGTGGACCTCGGGTTCTTCTACGAGAACCGGCCCCGCGGGCTCGATCCGTGGGACTTCGTGCTCAGGAGGATCCCCGCGTTCGCCGTCCTCGCCTTCGTGTGGGGGCTGATCACGGCTCTTTGCCTCGGAGGCGGCGTCCTTCAACTCGACAGGAGACTGACGCGGAACGACGAGGGCCTGCCGCTCATCCTGTTGACCGCGGCCGCGGCGTTCGTGGCCCTCCTCGCGCTGGGAGACACCCGGAGGACGCGGAGCTTCAGCGAGCGCATCGGCCCCTTCACGGCTTCTCGCGGCGCGCTCCTCTCCGCGTGCGCGCTCCTCATCCTGGGCGGATTCGTGGCCCTCCACGCCTGGGTGCTCCTCGGGGCCTACAACAGCCCGTCGATGCCCCCCGCCGAGCGCATCGACGAGTATCGCGATGTGGTCCGGGCCCTGGCCCTCTTCCTCGGGACGATGTACCTGCTCGGGAAGCTCATGTCTCGCGGCGCGGTCCTCCTCGTCTCCGCGATGATCCTCGTGGGTCCGTTGATCCTCCTCACGGGCATCCACGAGGGCTGGTGCCCGCCGGAAGCGTTCCCAGGCGTGTGTGCCTCGCCGCTGACCTCGCTCGTGGCGGCGGACTCGCAGGTCGCGAGGCTCGCGAAGGACCTCGGCCACGACGCCGAGTCCATCTCCCGGATGAACGCCTACATCCACCTGGCTCTCATGGCGTGTGTGACCCTCATCCTCGCTCGGGGCTGGTTCTCACGCCGCGTCCGGTGGGTCGCGCCGGGCCGCACGAGGGATTTCATCGCCGCCTTGCTCGTCGCGGGCGCGCTCCTCCTCGGGGCGAACGCCGCCGCGGGCGCGGAGGAGCCCCCGCTCGAAGCCGAGCTCATCCGCGGCTTCGAGGGCTGGGTGCCCCAGATGGAAGGCCCCGTCTCCGGGGACTTCTGGACGATCATCCTCCGGAACCGCGGGTCCGATGCGATCGCGGGGACGCTTCGAGCGGAGGCTCCCGACGGCACGGCCGCGCCCCGCCGCCCCTTCGAGGTCCCTCCCGGAACATCCATCGTGGTGCGCTGGAGCGACGCGCCTCCGGGCCACCGAGGGGTCTCGGATATCGTCCTCGAGGGGATGGAGCCCCGCTGGGTGCGGCGCATCCAGCAGCCGAACGCGCGCGTCTTCTCCTCGTCGGCTGGCTCGAGCGGCGAGGACGCGAGGCGGGCCTACCTCCTCGTGAGCGATGACCGGAGGCTTCCGCCGACGATCGCCCGGACGCACGACTGGATCCCGGCGAGGCCGCTCGTCCTCCCGGAGACCTCCTTCGCTTACTCGGGCCTCGCCGCGGTTCTCCTCGCCGGCGCGGACCTCTCCCGGTGGACCCGGGGCCAGCGCGATGCGCTGTACGATTACCTCCGCAGCGGCGGCACCGTGGTCTTCACGGGCGTGCTCGATCGCCCGGCGCTCGAGGGCGCGGGTGTCTGGAAGGACCTCCTGTCCCCGGCGGAGTCGCGGCGCGTGCTCCGGGGGAGGTCCGAGATCGTGGTGGGGACGCTCGATGAAGGCAGGGCCGCGTGGAAGCTCCCCTCGGACGGCTCCGGCGAGGAGCCGGCCCTCCTCCACTGGCGCCGGATCGGCCCGGGGACGATCGGTCGACTAGGCTTCGACCCGCGCGAGATACCGCCGAAGCTCATCGAGGAGCTCGGTGGCGAAGGGGCGTTCTGGACGGTATTCGAGGAGGAGCTACCCGGGAGCCTGGCGCCCTTCCCGTTCCTGCAATTGTCGACGGACTTCCGCGGAGACCCGGAAGGCTACCCGCCGGTGCTCTACTACTTCGGCGCGTACGTCTTTTGCGTGGGGCCGCTGCTCGCGATCCTCTTCCGGAAGAAGCCCCGGCGGAAGTGGCTGCCCCTCTATCTCTGCGGCATCCCTGTTCTCTTCTCGATGGGGATTCCCTTCCTCCACGCCTCGTTCGAGCTCCGCCCGAGCCTCGGGGTCGTGACCAGCGATGCCTACCTGGGCGTCGGCGCGAAGCGGGGGGTTGCGAGGGCGGCCGTCCTCGTGCGCTCGAGCGGGCGCCAGAAGCACGGCGTCGAGGCGAGGGGCAAGAACCTCGTCCACTGGGTCGCAAACATCTCGGACGCCCGGTCGCCGGAGGTCGTTCGCCACGATGAGGATCGGGCGCGCATCGCGTTCTCGACGCCTCCCTGGGGCGAAGTGGGCCTCCTCATCGCCGCCGATCTCGACGAGAGGAGCGGGATCCGCGGTATCGAGGGGAGCGTGGTGCTCGATCGGTCGGGCCTCGTTCGGATCCGAGCGACAGGGTTGCCTGCCTTGCGCGCGGGGTCCCCGATCAAGGTCCTCTTTCCGCAGGCGGACGGAGGCATGCACGAGATGGTCATCCCGCGAGGCTCCCGGGCCGCCGGGGAGATCGACCATTCCGAGACGAGGCAGGCCATCGTGTACTTGAAGCCGCCGCCTCGGCGCGCGATCCTCCTCGTTGAGGTGGAGGATGCTCCTCTTCCCATCGAGTCCGGCGACATCGCCTTCACCTCCCGCTCGCGCGCTTTGATTTTCCAGGAACTGGAACTGGAGATCCGTTAAACTCGCCCGCACGCCGCGCCGCCTCCCGGGAATCGTCATGCCCATATATCTCGGCTTCGACTCCAGCACACAGAGTCTCACCGTCATCGCCATCGAAGTTGAAGGGGCCGGCCGGCGCGTCCTCTACGAGAAGTCGCTGCGCTTCGACGAGAGCTTTCCCGCATACGGGACGAAAAACGGCGTCCTCCCTCACGAGGACCCCCTCGTGGCGAGGTCATCGCCTCAGATGTGGGCCGAGGCGCTCGACATGTTGATGGGACTCTTCGCGAAGGAGAGCGGGATCGACCTCTCGCGCATCGCGGCCGTGTCCGGATCGGGGCAGCAGCACGGGAGCGTCTACCTGAACGCCGCCGCCGCGGACACGCTGGGGTCTCTCGATCCGTCGAGGCCGCTCGTCGAGCAGATCCGCGGGATCTTCTCCAGGCAGAACTCGCCCATCTGGATGGACTCGAGCACATCGGAGCAGTGCGCCGAGATCACCGAGGCCGTCGGCGGCGAGGGCGTGCTCGCTCTCCTCACCGGGTCCCGCGCCTTCGAGCGCTTCACCGGGCCGCAGATCCGGAAGTACTATGACCAGGACGCCGTGGGCTACGAGGAGACGAGCAGGATACACCTCGTGAGCTCCTACATGGCATCGCTCCTCGCGGGGAAGCACGCTCCCATCGAGCCGGGCGACGGCGCCGGCATGAACCTCATGGACCTCGCGCGGAAGCGCTGGGCGGCGGCCGCGCTCCAGGCGACGGCCCCGGACCTCGACCGCAAGCTCCCGGAGCTCCGCGAGTCCTCGCACGACGTCGGCCCGCTCGCCCCCTACTGGGTGAAGAAGTACGGGTTTCCGCCGGCCCGCGTCATCGCGTGGACCGGCGACAATCCCTCGAGCCTCATCGGAGTGGGGCTCGTGCGGCAGGGGCGGATGGCGATCTCGCTCGGCACGAGCGACACGCTGTTCGGCTTCATGGCGAAGCCTCGCATCGACCCATCGGGAGTGGGGCACGTCTTCGGCTCGCCGACCGGAGACTTCATGAGCCTCATCTGCTTCAAGAACGGCTCGCTCGCTCGCGAGGCGATCCGCCGGGAGTACGCGATGAGCTGGGCGGAGTTCTCGAAGGCGCTCGACGCCACGGCGCCGGGGAACTCGGGAGGCATCCTCCTCCCCTGGTTCGAGCCGGAGATCACCCCGACCGTCCACGAGCCGGGGGCGAGGCGCTACGAGCTCGATCCCGGGGACGGCCCCGCGAACGTCCGCGCGGTGATCGAGGCCCAGATGCTCTCCACGTCGATTCACTCGCAGTGGATGGGCGTCACGATAGATACGATCCATGCGACGGGCGGGGCATCCCGGAACCGGGAAATACTCCGCGTCATGGCGGACGTGCACGGCGCGTCCGTGTACCAGTTCGAGGTGGGGAACTCGGCCTGCCTGGGCGCCGCTCTGAGGGCGTATCACGGCGACACGGTCGCGCGCGGCGAGAAGGTCCCCTGGGAGACCATCGTCCAGGGATTCGCGGAACCGATGGCGGAGAGCCGCATCGATCCGATACCGAGCCACGTCGAGATGTACGGCGAGCTGAAGCGGGTGTACTCCGCGTGTGAGTCGCATGCGACCCGCGGAGGCGACGACCCCCGCCCCCTCATCGAGGCGTTCCGGAAGCGCTTCGGTTAGCGGAGTAACGGCCTCGGTACGACTCAATGAATATTCGATAAAGATAGAGAGAATTCATTTCCCAAGCGCGCGGGCTTGAGTAAAGTGTCCGCCGAAGAAAGAGAAACGCGCTCCGGGGGAGAGGCCCATGGGGTCTCAGGGAGCGCGTACGGTGGTTCGAAGTGAGCGTGGTCTAGAGGAGCAACGAATGCGCGCTATTCGTGCAGGCGGGGGTCTGCGTGGGTCCGGGTGGTTCCTCGTTGCAACCATACTTTGCCAGGCAGGAGCCTCGGCGAGGGCCGACGACGTCGTGGCTCCAGGCGCGCAAGCGACGCCTGCGCCGGTCGACGAGGGCGTGCTCAGCCTGTCGCGACTCGCCGAGCTCGAGCAGCGCGCCGGGAACGGCGGCGCCGAGGAGCCGGTCACCGAGGCGCCGATCCTCGCGGGGTGGGACAAGAAGGACGGGTTCTTCATCCGCTCCGCGGACAACAACTTCCTCCTGAAGATGGGTGGCCGCCTCCAGCTCCGCTACACGTACAAGGGGCGCGATCAGCGAGGAGATGCCCCGAACACTCCCGAGGAAGAGGGCGTCGACGACAGCTTCTTCGAGATCGAGCGCGCCCGTCTCTCGTTCACCGGTCACGTCCTGACCCCGAACCTGACCTACAACTACACCATCGACGGGGACACGGACGGCGCGGGCGTCGTCGACACCTTCTACGCGTACGTCAAGTACGCGGCGAGCAAGTCCTGGTGGGACAACAGCCTCATGAGCATAGGAGGCGGCATCTGGAAGCCGCACTTCCTGAGACAGGAGGCCACATCCTCGAGCGCGCAGCAGTTCGTGGACCGGTCCCTCGCGAACGAGTTCTTCAACATCGACCGGAACCTCGGCGTCTGGATCGACGGGTCCTGGGAATTCATGTTCTACGAGCTGGCCGTCACGAACGGCTGGGACAGCGGCAATACCGAGACCGCCACCGTGGATAACATCCCGGCCTTCATCGCGAAGCTCGACTTCACCCTGATGGGCGAGAACGAGCGAGGCAGCTACGAGGAGAGCAACTTCAAGTTCAAGGACGACCCGCTCTTCGTCATCGGCTTCTCGGGAGCCACGGACGCGAGCAACGGCTCGAGCGGGGTGGCGAACCAGACGCAGTGGGACGCGTTACAGTGCGGGATCGACGCCACGTTCAAGTGGGGCCTCTTCTCGATCCAGGGCGAGTACATGGCCCGGTGGCTCGACTACGAGGCTCCCGCCCTGCCGGCCGGGGGCGACACGGACACCAACTTCGCCCACGGCTTCTACCTGCAGACGGGCGTCTTCCTCATGCCCGACACGATCGAGGTCGCGGGGCGCGTGTCGGCGATCTGGAGCGACGGCAACCAGAGCGGCTCGGGTTTCGAGGCGGGACCGGTGCTCAACTGGTTCATCTCGAAGAGCCACAAGGTGAAGCTCCAGACGGACCTCCTGTACTTCGACATCTCCGACGACCTCCCGCCGCAGAGCGAGGACCTGGAAGTCACCGCGAGCAACTTCTCGAGCTCCGCGGCGAACCTCCAGGAGGGGGAGCAAGGCGTCATGCTGCGGACCCAGCTCCAGCTCCAGTGGTGATGCGGCCGAGTTGAAGTATCCCGTCACCCTCACGGTGAACGGCCGTGAGCTTCGCCGCGAGGTCGAGGCGAGGGTGCTCCTCCTCGATCTTCTCCGGGACGACCTGGGGATCACGAGCGCGCGGGCGGGATGCGAGACCTCGAGCTGCGGCGCCTGCACGGTGATCCTGGACGGACGCGCGGTGAAATCGTGCACCCGGCTCGCCGTGCAGGCGGACGGCTCGATCGTGCTCACGGTCGAGGGGCTCCGCGAGGGCGATGCCCCGGACGCCCTCGAGGATGCGCTCCTCGCGCACGC
>Ga0075421_100012935_pt1 | contig 10383 bp, 8 predicted proteins | sample SoiMetdeltSBSDD5_FD_75292 | JGI IMG/M metagenome (GOLD analysis project Ga0075421, IMG submission 75292) | Bulk soil microbial communities from a Populus tree surrounding site in Tennessee, USA - Soil MetaG P. deltoides SBSDD5 | ecosystem: Environmental > Terrestrial > Soil > Tree plantation... | reverse complement strand
GGCGCATCGAAGGCGAAAAAGAGGCTTGGTCGAATTTCCACAACTTGACAGATACACAGAAGACTCACGCGAAAACGTGCGAATCACCCTGATTCGGACCCACGGGAACCGGGACTAAATGCCGAAATTCCTAACCAGCGGGCCCGCCGACGCCCCGGTCCGCTTCCTATGCGCGCATGGCGCCGGCGGAGGTATGGTGAGCCCCTTCCTCGACACGATCGCCAAGCTGCTCGCCGAGCGCGGCATCGCCGTCTGGCGCTTCGAGTTCGCCTACATGGCGGCGCGCCGCGAGGGCGGATCGCGCAAGCCGCCGCCCAAAGCAGAGCGACTGGCGAACGAGTATCGCGCCGCAGTAGCTGAGCTGCCGCGCGGCGGGGCGGTGATCATCGGCGGCAAGTCGATGGGCGGACGCGTGGCGAGCATGGTCGCCGACGATCTGATCAAGGAGAGCAAAATCGCCGGGCTGGTCTGCCTCGGCTATCCATTCCACCCGCCCAAAAAGCCCGAGCAGCTGCGCACGGCGCACCTGGAGAAGATTACCTGTCCGACTTTGATCGTGCAGGGCGAGCGCGACCCGTTCGGCACGCGCGCCGAGGTGGACGGCTTTCGCCTGTCACCGGCGATCGGCCTGCATTGGGTGGGCGACGGCGACCATGACCTGGGGCCGCGCGGTACATCGGGCTTCACGCGCAAGGGCAACCTCACGGCCGCGGCCGATGCGATTGCGGCGTTTGCGCGAGGACTTGCAGGGCCGCCCAATTGAGCTCCAAGTCCTTGGTCTTGGGAATTTGCTGCAGCGTCTCCGCGCCGATCCACAATCCGAAGCATGCCAGCGGGGATTGCGGCTCCTTGAAGACCTGGCGAGGCGTCGCTCACCGACGCCAGCGCTCGCTCGCTGTGAAGGTGCAAGCCAAGTGGAAAACACCATGGCGAAAACGGTGCTGGCCATGATGAGTTCGTTGGTCGTGCGAGGTGGAGCGCCATCGCCCTCGAAGGCGTCGGTGACGTAGAGCCTAGGCATGGTCTCGAGGTACTCGGATCAAGAGCGGCAATGACCTCGCAGGCGTAGTGTCAGACCCGAGCGACGCCTTCTTCGATGCTTGCCTGGCGGTTTGCGACGTCGACCTCCCCATGACTAAGAAAATGCCGACGTACCAATGTCGGCGGCTGGCTGATCATCAGGCTCGCGACAGGACAACGGCGGTATTGCTGGACGCATTCCGGCTTACGTGTGCACCGCGACTTGGGGGGCGACAAGGCTTGCGGACGCTGTCGAAATTCGTCTCGCGCAAGATGATCAATTTGGTCAGGCCATTGCGGCTGCGTCGCCTCCTGCTTGATGCCGACCTGTGGGGGCGTCGGCAAGCGTATCGGGACGCGTTGCGAGCAGACGACATCGTTGCCTGCAACAAACGGCTCGATGCAAAAAGGTGTACCCTGCTCGGACTGCGGCACCTGGTTGAAGAAGGGCTGTTACCAAAATCCTCTTGTAGGACCCCGAAGGCACGGGTCGAAATTTTGCAACGGTGAGCGTGTTCCCCGACGCGGTCATTCCGCGCACCTTTGACTACGGCGCGACCATGGAAATCCTGTTGAAGGACGTTGACCTCGCTATCGAGCAAGGCGAAGCGCTCGGCGTTCCCATGGGGGTGCCAGGCGGCGCGCCTGGTCTTGAAGCATGGCATCTACCAGGGCCGGGCCCAACAGGACATGTGGCGCGTGGCCGAGATGATCGAGGATGGAGCGCGGAACAGTTAATCGATCCATCCGGCAAGATCGAGCTGGGTGCGGACGGTGCATCGGGCTTAACGTGCAACGGCATCGGTGCAGCCGCCGCGGATGCCATGGCGCTTGCTTGCGAAGGGACTTGCATGGCGGCGGATCATCGAGTCTGCGCAAACCGGTGTCTTGGTGTGAAACCTAGGCATCTCAAAAATTTGCGGACGCATTCGTCGAGCCCTACGGCGCAATGCAGGCTGCTTAGGATGCCACAGAGACGCTCTTTGCACGCACAGGGCTTGCCAATCCAAACAGCGTGAGGCCGTATCGCCGTCGTGCGATAACTTGCATGGGTTGGTCTGATCTAGCTAACGCGCCTGCTGTTTGGTGTGCTGGGTTATGGGCTCCGCTCTTGCCCTACCGAGAATGCTAGGCCCGCGCGGCGGCGCCCTGTGCCTCGGGCAGGCGTTGCGGCAGCATGAAGACGGCGGCGAGGATGACGGCGGCCGAGACGGCGAGCACGCGGAACAGTGCGTCGAAGCCCCAGCGCTCGTAGATGAAGGCGATCAGCGGCAGCGCAGCGGCCAGTACCGTGAAGCTCACGACGTAGCGCACCCCGTAGATGCGCGCGCGCCACTCCCCCTCGGCGAGGCGGCCGATCATGTAGTCGTTGATCGGGATCTGCCCGAACGCCGCCAGCATGAAGGCCATGGCGCAGGCGAGTGCCGCCCAGTCGGAGAGCCCTGGCATCAGCGAGAAGAACACCAGCTGCACGAAAGCTGCCGTCATGAAGACGACGCGGGGACCCAGCTTGTCGAGAAAATGGCCGACGATCAGCTGGCCGATAGAAGCGAGCGCAAACACCACGAAGGCGAGCTGGCCAAGCACGGTGGCCGAGGTGGCGATGCCGCCGAGGCGCTCGTCGAACACCTTGGGCAACGCGAAGGTGGTCGACTGGAATACGATGCTGGAAACGGCCGTAGTCAGGAACACGATCATGGAGATGCGCACGAGCATCGCCTTGACGTCGGCCGAGTGCGTGACCTGGGCGCTGGCCTTGGCGGCACCCGGCGCCTTGACACGCGCCACCTGCTCTTTGATCTCCTCCCAGCGCAGCACGGTGTAGAAGATGCCGATGGCGATCGAGATGATGCCCGGCACGATGAAGGCGATGCGCCAGCCGCCGTGATCGATGAAATAGCCGGTGATCAGCGCGGCGCTGGCGACGCCGAGGTTGCCCCAGACGCCGTTCACGGCGATGCGCATGCCGGTGTTCTTCCACTTGGCCACCACGATGGCGAGGCCGACGGGATGGTAGATGGCAGCGAACACGCCGACCACGAACAGGCCGAGGCCGATCTCGACGGGTGTGCGGCCGAAGGCGGTGGCGATCGACGACAGGCCGATGCCGATGAAGAACACGCTCATCATGCCCTCGCGGCTCCACTTGTCGGCGATCCAGCCGGCGGGAAGTGCAAATAGGCCAAAGGCAAGGAAACCGGGCGTGGCGTATTTCAGCAGATCGGCGTACCCGAGCCCCCACTCGCGATGCAGTGCCAGCGCGGCCACGGTCGCGAAGATCAGCGTGAAAAGGTGATCCAGGAAGTGGCCGATATTGAGCAGCAGGAAGTGCAGCCGGTCGCGCATGCGATCTCCTTGGGCCGGCGTTATCGGCCGTGTGGCCGCAAAACTAGCGCCTTTGCTGTGTAGGGGGAACCGGGGTGTTGGCAGGGGCAGCACCCATCCAGGCGCATATCTGGCATTCTTGAGACATCCGCTGCGAATGCGCCGTGCGTGGCATTCGCCAGCTCAATTTTGGAGGTCGGTAGAACATGATGGTTCGCTATTGTTGGGCGTTGGGCGCCGCCGCAGCGGTCGCCTTGTCGGTGGCGTCGGCGGCATTTGGCCAGCAGACATCCGGGGCGCGCATGTTCGTGCGCCTCGAGGTCGTGCAATTCAGCGAATGGGTCAAAACCTATGACGGGTTTGCTCCGGCGCGTAAGGCGGCCGGCATCACGCAAAGTACCGTCTGGCAGTCTGCAGACGACCCCAACGACGTGCTCATTATCAACGATTTCCCGAGCCTCGAGCAGGCGCGAGCATTTGCCGCCTCCGGCGATCTGAGGGACGCCATGCGCAATTCGGGCCTGCGCGGTCCTCCGCAAGTCTGGTTCGCAGCCAAGGCCAGGTAGGGGTGCCGATTGACGCGGCGCGGGCCTGCACCTAGGGTCCGCGCCCGAACACAAGCCCGCAACGTGCCGGGCCAAGGAAGCCTGCAATGCAAGACCTCGAACCCGCGCTGGTCGCCGCCGCTCAGGATGCGCGCGCCTGGCCATTCGAGGAGGCGCGCCGGCTGATCAAGCGGCTGGCGGGCCTGAAGGGCGGCGCCGACAAGACGGTGATCTTCGAGACCGGCTACGGACCATCGGGCCTGCCACACATCGGCACGTTCGGCGAGGTGGCGCGCACCAGCATGGTGCGGCACGCTTTCGACGTGCTGGCGCAAGGCAAGCGCAAGACGCGGCTGATCTGCTTTTCCGACGACATGGACGGCCTGCGCAAGGTGCCGGACAACGTGCCCAACAAGGACATGCTGGCCGCGCACCTCAACAAGCCGCTGTCCGCGATCCCCGATCCCTTCAGCAACGAGTACGAGAGCTTCGCTGCGCACAACAACGCGCGCCTGCGCCGCTTCCTGGATCGGTTCGGCTTCGAGTACGAGTTCTTCTCGGCAACGGAATGCTACAAGGCCGGCCGCTTCGACGAGACCTTGCTCGCCATGCTCAAGGTCTACGACAAGGTGATGGACATCATCCTGCCGACGCTGGGCCCCGAACGCCGTGCTACCTACTCGCCCTTCCTGCCGATCTGCCCGCGCACCGGCAAGGTGCTGCAGGTGCCGATGGTGGAGCGCCATCCGAAGAAGGGCACCGTCGTCTACGTCGATCCGGACACGGGCAAGAAGGTCGAGACTTCGGTGAAGGGCGGCGCCGTCAAGTGCCAATGGAAGGCCGACTGGGCCATGCGCTGGACCGCGCTCGGTGTCGACTACGAGATGGCCGGCAAGGACCTGATCGAATCCGTGACGCTGTCCTCGCGCATCTGCAAGGCGATCGGTGGTACGCCGCCGGAAGGTTTCAACTACGAGCTGTTTCTGGACGACAAGGGCGAAAAGATCTCCAAGTCGAAGGGCAATGGGCTGACCATCGACGAGTGGCTGACCTACGCGTCGCCCGAGAGCCTGTCGCTCTACATGTTTCAGCGGCCCAAGAGCGCCAAGAAGCTCTATTTCGACGTGATCCCGCGCGCAGTCGACGAATACCTGCAGCTGCTGGCCGCCTATCCGCGCCAGGACGCCAAAGCGAGGCTCGACAATGCGGTGTGGCACATCCACACCGGCGCACCGCCGGCGGCCGAGCTGCCCATCACGTTCGGCCTGCTGCTCAATCTGGTGGCTGCCTCCAACGCGCACGACAAGGACGTGCTGTGGGGCTTCATCCGCCGCCACGCGCCAAGCGCGGGGCCTAACACGCATCCGCTGCTCGACCATCTGGCCGGCTACGCGGTGCGCTACTACGAGGACTTCGTAAAGCCGGCGAAGAAGTTCCGGCTGCCCGACGAGGTGGAGGCGGGCGCTCTGCGCGCGCTGTCGGCCGCGCTCGGCAAGGCTCACGCTACGGCCGCGGCGGAGGAGTTGCAGGGCATCATCTACGATGTCGGCCGCGCCATCCCGCGCTATCAGGACCCCAATGCCAAGGGCGCCACGCCGGACAAGCCGGGAGTGTCGAACGCCTGGTTCGGCACCATCTATCAGGTGCTGTTGGGCGAGGAGCGCGGGCCTCGGTTCGGCAGCTTCGTGGAGCTGTACGGCATCGACAACACGCGCAAGTTGATTGAGCGCGCGGTGGCCGGCGAGCTGGTCAGCCAGGCGGCCTAGCGCACGCTGAATGGATATCGTGCGAGGCGTGCCTTGACCGGCTCAGCACGCGCCTGACCGGGGGCGGCGCACGCCCTGCTGGCAACTGGGACTGGTGCAATACTGCCGCCCTATTGGGCCCGGCGCTCGCTGGGCTCGGTGGCCTTGGCCGCCTTGGCGCCCTGCAGCTGCTTCACACGGTCGCGCATGCGCGCCTCGGCCTGACGGTAGCATTCACGCTCGTATTCAAGCCTGATGCGCGTGGCAAGCTCGGCGTTGGGATCTGCAGCTGCGCCATCGGCCAATTCCGGCCGGCCCTTCTGGGCGCCGCAGTCGGGCTCGACCGGCGTGTCCACCCGGGCGCGCTCAGGCGACGCAGGCGCCTTCGGCTTGATCTTTGCGACCCGCTTGGCGGCCACTGAATCGACGTAATCGGGAAGATGGTAGCCGCCATAGACCTCATCAACCTGGAGTGGCTTACCGCATCCGCTCAGCATGGCGGTGCAGAATAAGGCGGCGAGAACGAAAGCCGGACAACAGGGCTTGTTGCTCTTGGCCACGCGCACTTTTCCCTGCGGCTCGGGCGGCGCCCCAACGCCGGGACTACGCGCCGTTGACATGCTTCAGCCGTATACTGGGTGAACGATGATCGTGGTCGAATTTGGAGCTGATTGCTCGCTATGAGCACTAAGCGTGACGTCAATGTCTGGCAACACTTCGGCAATACTTTATGCTGAATTATATGTTTTGCATTTTGGGGCGGAGAACGTATCGTAGCTTGCTGGGGCGACGTGGAGGGAGAGGCGTGCGGATAACCGCGCGCTATCCATGATCGTCCCCACGTTGCTCCCGCCGAGGTGAACATGCCTATCCGACCGGGCTCGGACCCGGCCGGGTACGTCGAGTAGTTGAGTATCGAGGGGGAGGTTGCCAGTGCCACGCCTTTTGTCGCTGCTTGTCTGTGTCGCGTTGCTTCAGTTGTCTGGAGTACCGGCCGGCGCTCAGAGCACCAAATCCGAGTACCTTCTGGCGCAGATCGGTCAGGCGCCCAAGCGTGCTGTCCCGATCCCCAACAAGCCGGTTGCCGAGGACGAGGTTGCCAGAGCGGCACGCATTAACAATTGGACGGTCGGTGTCGCCGGCGGACTGCTGGAAGGCACGTTCGTCAGATACGCCGCCGATCTCGGCAAGGCACTCGACGACGGCGACAACCTGCGCGTGCTGCCGATCGTCACCTATGGCGCGGTCGGTAACGTCACCGACCTCATTTATCTGAAGGGCGTCGATTTCGCGATCACCTACGCCGACGTGCTCGACCACTTCAAGAACGTCGAGAAGATCCCGGGCATCGAGCGGCGCATCAACTACGTCATTCCGATGTTCCAGGGCGAGGTCCACCTGTACGTACGTCCGGAGATTAGGACCATCCAGGATCTGGCCGGCAAGAAAGTCGGCTTCAATACGGTGGGCAGTGCCGCCAACTATACGGGCGACATCGTCTTCAAGCGGCTCGGCATCAAGGTCGATCAGGTTTTCCAGAACAACGCGCTGGCCATCGAGGCCATGCGCAAGGGCGAACTGGCCGGCATCGTGCACGTGGTTGGCAAGCCGAATGATCTGTTCACCAAGCTGAAGCCGGAGCCCGGCTTCCATTTTCTGCCGGTGGAATACGGCGACAAGTTCGCCGACTACTATGTGCCGGCGGAGCTCACCTCGGCAGACTATCCCAACCTTATCCCGCCCGGGCAGAGCGTTCAGACCATTTCCGTGTCGGGTCTGCTCGCAGTCTACAACTGGAAGACGGATACGGATCGCTATCGTCGCTGCGTGCGCTTCATCGAGTATCTGTTCAATCGCTTCGACAAGCTGCGCGAGCCCCCCTATCAGCCGGGCTGGCGGCAGATCAATCTGGCCGGCAGCATTCCCGGCTGGACGCGCTTTGCACCTACGCAGGAGCTGATCGACAAGGCGGCCCGCACAACCGTCGACGCGGGCTTGGCGCGTCAGCAGGCGGCACGCGCAGCGCCCAACAACGCGGCTGAGCAGGAACGACTGTTCCGCGAATTCTTGGAGTGGAGCAAGCAGCAGAAGCGTCAATAGCCAGAGGGCACATGGTCTGAAGGAGGCGCAGCTGTACGATCTGGATCAGGCACAGGCTTGCTGTAGCGCTGCATCCTGCAGCGCGCGGCCGACTGCGCGCGCTGCAGGCTCACGCTTGCAGCGCTTCAAGCAGCTCGGGTTGACCGCTTGCGTCGCCCTCTGCGTCATCGTGATAGGCTACGGGACACCAGCCCGGCCGGCCGAGGCGCAGCAGCGCCTTGCCATCGTTGTTCCGGCGGTCGTCAAGGCGCAGCCGGCGTCCAAGACGCGGCTGCCGATCGAGATCACCTCGTCCGACGGGCCGGCCAGGAACAGCTTCCTGCGCATCCGCGGGCTGCCAATCGCGGCAGCCCTATCGGACGGACATGTGATCGCGCCGGGGTCCTGGGCCGTGTCGCTCAACGCCCTGGCCAGTCTCAACGTCATCCTGCCGGTCGGCGTCCAGGGATCCTCAGACATCTCCATCAACCTGGTGAGCGTCGAGGGTACCGTGCTGGCCGAGGCTAGAACCGTGCTGTCGGTCGAGGTGACGCCGGCCGCCGCGGTGCGACCGGAGCCACCGGTCGCTATACGACCCGAGCCGCCAGCCGCCGTGGGTACGGGCGATCGGGTGCCTATCACGCCGCTGCCGCCCGAGGAGCGCGAACGGGCCGCCGGCATGCATGCCAAGGGACAGGAACTGCTCGACCGTGGCCAGGTGTATGCCGCGCGCAAGCTGTTTGAGCGCGCTGCCGAGATCGGGCTCGCCCAAGCCGCCGTATCCCTGGCAGCCACCTATGACCCCGAAGAGCTGAACAAGCTGCAAGTCATGGGGCTGCCTCCGGACCCGGCCGCCGCGCGCAAGTGGTATGAGAAGGCGCGCGAACTTGGCGCCGTGGAGGCGTCCGACCGGTTGCGCCGTCTCGGCGCGGTACGCTGATCATTCGGCCTTGATGCCGCCCACGATGATGACCGGCGCCCACCGATCGTGTTCCTGCTTGAGGACCGCGCGGAACTGATCGGGCGTGCCGGCAATGACCGACATGAATTGCGACTTGAGCTTCGTGACCACGGCAGGATCGGCGAGCACGGCCGCTGCTTGCGCGTGAAGCTTGGCGAGGATGGCATCGCTGGTGCCGGCCGGGGCAATCAGTCCCACCCAGGCGTCGGCCTCTACGTTGGCAACGCCGGCCTCGCCCAGGGTCGGCAGCTCGGGCAGCAGCGGGGAGCGAATGGCCGATGTCACTGCCAGCATCTTGAGCTTGCCGGCCTTGCCGAGTTCGGCCACCGAACCGGCCGGCAGCACCGCCACCTGCACGTCGCCGCGCAGTAGCGCCGTGACGGCGGCGGGCGAACCCGGAAACGGCAGATGCACAAGGTTCGCCTTGGCATGGAGAGCGAGCGACGCCATGGCCAAATGCGATAGCGATCCCCGCCCGATCGAGCCGTAGGTGATCTTGTCGGGCTCCTGCCTTAGCAGCGCCAGCAGTCCCGCAACGTCGTGCGCGGCCAGGCTGTTGGTGGCCACCAGGATGCTCGGCTGTGCGGCAAGGACGCTGATGGGCGCGATGTCCTTGGCGGTGTCGTAAGGCATGCTGGCAAACAGCAGCGCGTTGATCACCAGGGGTCCCACGATGCTGACCCCCAGGGTATGCCCATCAGGTGCCGCCTTCGCGACCGCGGCCGTGCCGGTATTGCCGCCGGCGCCTGCCCGGTTCTCAACGATGAACGGCTGCTTCAGCCGCTCCTGCAATCCCTCGGCCAGGATACGCGCCAGACTATCGGGCGTAGAGCCGGCGCTGAATGGCACGATGATTGTCACCTGCCCTGCCGGCCACTCCTGCGCCTGCGCCGGCAGGCACCAGAGCATCAGCATCGCGGCCAGGCAACCGGCTGTAAAGCGCCGCATAGACAAACCCTCCCATACTCATGCTGCTTGTGCCCAGCTGGCGAAAGCTATGCTGCTGTACGGCCATGCCAGCCGATTTTACATGTGCAAGCGGCCACACAGGAGCCCCGCTTGCGGGCCGGTATTCAATCGGGTCAACACAGGTACATATCGACAGAGCTTGAGCGCAATTCCAAGGCATGGCGCCAGCAAGCGTGACCATCGACGTTTCTCTGCATGCAGCGTGCACAACAACCTCGGCGACGGCAGGTTTGCGCCAGCACGACGCCCATGCTTTGGTATGGCGTTTCGGGCAATCTTGCACTTGCAAATTCCTTGTTCACTGGCGTCTTCGAGCCATGCATGCCTCAGCGGCAAGGTCTTCTGCGATGGTATCTGCCGACCCTATCGGCCGACATGCATCGCGCGATGATTGCTCCTCCCTATGCTACGGAGCGCGTGTTGGGGCCTGTTGGGGAGCACCACCGGGGTGGATTTGTTCGCGAGCAATCCACAACGCATCCTGCTCGAGAAGTTCGCAACCCCGGTACGGCTGGCGATTCACCGGCTGCTTGTGAACTGCCCGCATCGGGCGGCCAACGCCCTTGCTGGGCAATCACTACCACCGATCGGGCAATTCGCTTCACGCCAAAGGCGCCAAGCCCCGGCTAGCTAGCCTCTCTGAGCAACGATCGAAGGGCTTCTACGGCCGGGCTGCCAGGGGCATGGTCAGGACGAACTCGGCGCCGGACCCGCTCCTCAGAACGGCGAGATTCGCATC
>Ga0075421_100012934_pt1 | contig 10383 bp, 8 predicted proteins | sample SoiMetdeltSBSDD5_FD_75292 | JGI IMG/M metagenome (GOLD analysis project Ga0075421, IMG submission 75292) | Bulk soil microbial communities from a Populus tree surrounding site in Tennessee, USA - Soil MetaG P. deltoides SBSDD5 | ecosystem: Environmental > Terrestrial > Soil > Tree plantation... | reverse complement strand
GGGGTGCGCGAGACCGAGAGCTTCATCTACCTCAAGCTCAACAAGCAGACCTACACGTGGGGGACCCGATGACCCTGGACGGACGACCCGACGCAGCGCCCGCCGCACGGCCCGATGCCGCCGACCTCGACGCCAAGGCCCGGCGCCACCTGTGGATGCACTTCACCCGGCTGTCGAGCTACGCCGACCACGAGGTGCCCACCATCGTGCGGGGCGAGGGCCCCTACGTCTGGGACCAGCACGGCAGGAAGTACCTCGACGGCCTGTCGGGCCTGTTCGTGGTGCAGGTGGGCCACGGCCGCCGCGAGCTGGCCGAGGCCGCGGCCCGCCAGGCCGAGCAGCTCGCCTACTTCCCCATCTGGAGCTACGCCCACCCCGGCGCCATCGAGCTGGCCGCACGCCTCGCGGGCTACGCGCCCGGCGACATCAACCGGGTGTTCTTCACCAGCGGCGGCTCCGAGGCGGTCGAGTCGGCGTGGAAGCTGGCCCGCCAGTACTTCCGGGCCATCGGCCAGCCCCAGCGCACCAAGGTCATCAGCCGCAACATCGCCTACCACGGCACGTCGATGGGAGCGCTGTCGATCACCGGCATCCCCGACCTGCGCATACCGTTCGAACCGCTGGTGCCCGGGGCCCACAAGGTCGCCAACACCGACCGCTACCGCTGCCGCTTCTGCGCCGACGCGCCGGCGTGCACGCTGGCCTGCGCCGACGACATCGAGGACGTGATCGAGCGCGAGGGCCCCGAGTCGGTCGCCGCGGTGTTCCTCGAGCCGGTGCAGAACGCCGGCGGCTGCTTCACCCCCGCCGACGGCTACTTCGCCCGGGTCCGCGAGATCTGCGACCGCCACGGCATCCTGCTCGTGTCCGACGAGGTGATCTGCGCCTTCGGCCGGCTCGGCTACATGTTCGGCTGCGAGCGCTTCGACTACCAGCCCGACATCATCACCTGCGCCAAGGGCCTGACCTCCGGCTACTCGCCGCTCGGGGCGATGCTGTGCAGCGACCGGCTGGTCGAGCCGTTCCTGTCGGGCAGCGCCTCGTTCACCCACGGCTTCACCTTCGCCGGGCACCCGGTGAGCTGCGCGGTGGCCATGGCCAACCTCGACATCTTCGAGAAGGAAGACCTGCTGGCCCACGTGCGGGCCAACGAGGGCGAGCTGCGGTCCCGGCTCGAGGGGCTGAGCGACATCCCGATCGTCGGCGAGGTGCGGGGCGCCGGCTACTTCCACGCCATCGAGCTCGTGAAGGACCGCGACACGCGCGCGTCGTTCTCCGACGAGGAGAGCGAGTCGCTGCTGCGCGGGTTCCTGTCGGGGCGGCTGTTCGAGGCCGGGCTGATCTGCCGGGCCGACGACCGGGGCGACCCGGTGGTGCAGCTGTCGCCCCCGCTGATCTGCGGGCCCGAGCAGTTCGACCAGATCGAGTCCACGCTGCGGACCGTGCTGTCCGAGGCCTGGGCCCGCCTCAACTGAGCAACCGAGCAACCGAGAGCCGGAGGGAGCATCGTGGGTGTCGTCGCCGTGCTGGGTGCGGGAGGGACCATCGGTCCCGCGATCGTGCGCGACCTGGCCGAACGGCCGGAGGTCACGCACCTGCTGCTGCTCGACCGGGCCGCCGAGCCGCTGGCCGCGGTGGCCGCCGCGCACGCCGCGGGCCGCTCGTCCACCCGGGTCGTCGACGCCACCGACGCCGAGGCCCTGGCCGGGGTGCTGCGGGTGGGCGGCGCCCAGGTGCTGGTCAACGCGGCGTCCTACCGGCTGAACCTCGCGGCCATGGCCGGCGCGGTCGGGGCCGAGTGCCACTACGTCGACCTGGGCGGGCTCTACCACACCACCCTGCAGCAGCTCGCGCTCGACGAGCGCTACCGGGCCGCCGCTCGGACCGCGGTGCTGGGGATGGGCGCCAGCCCGGGCAAGACCAACCTGCTGGCCGCCCTGGGCGCGCGGCGGCTCGACCAGGTCGACGAGCTGCACGTCGCGGCGGCGGCCACCGATCCCACGCCGCCCGGCCACACCGGGCTGACCGCGCCCTACGCGCTCGAGACCATCCTCGACGAGCTGACCCTGCCCGCGGTGGTCGTGCGCGACGGCGACGTCGGCGAGGTCCCGGCGCTCACCGACGCGGGGAAGATCGACTTCCCCGATCCGGTCGGGCCGCGCTCGTCGGTGTACACCCTGCACTCCGAGCTGGCGACGTTCCCGTCGTCGTTCCCCGGCGTGCGGTCGGTGTCGTTCCGGCTGTCGCTGGCGCCGGCGCTGGCCGAGCGGGTCGAGCTGCTGGCGCGCTGCGGGCTGGCCGACCTCGATCCCCTGCCGCTGGCCGACGGCACCACCGTGGTGCCCCGGGCGGTGCTGCTGGCCAGCCTGGCCCGCCGCGGGGCCACCGCCCCGCCCTCGAACCGCACCACAGCGGTGCACCTGGTGGATGCGTTGGGCCGCGGGCCCGACGGTGCCGCCACGACCGTGCGGGTCGCGGCGGTCACGGTCCCCCACGACCGCTGGGGCCTGGGCGGCGGCGTGGTGTCCACCGCCGCGCCGGCCGCCGAGGCGGCGGTCCGGCTGCTCGCCGGCGACGTGCTGACCACCGGCGTCGTCCCGCCCGAGCAGGCCTTCGAGCCCGCCCCGTTCCTCGACGCCCTCGCCGCGACGGGGTGCACCGTCACGGTTGGCTGAACTGTTCTTTGCTGGTGCGCCGTCCTGCGCACCAGCAAAGACAGAAGCGCTCTACTCGGTGAGGCCGGGGTCGCCGAGGGCCAGCTTGCCGGCGTAGGTGAGGGTGACCTCGGGCGTGAACGGGTGGAACACGCCGGCCCGGACGTCGCGGGCGGCCCGCTCGAGCGGGCTCTTGCGGAAGTACGACCGACCGCCGAGGACGCCCATCGCCAGGTCGACGACCTCGACCGCCTCGACCACGACGTGGCGCTTGGCGAGCATGATCGACGACAGGGTGGCGGGGTCGGCCTTGTAGCCGTCGCCGAGCTGGTCGATCGCGCTCATCAGCGCCCACCAGGCCACGCCGAGCTTGCCGTCGATCAGGCCGATCTGGCGCTGGATCCGGCCCATCTCGGCCAGCGGGGTGGCGCCCCGGGCCTTGGCCGACGCCTCGGCCACCGCCACGTCACGGGCGCCGGCGGCGACGCCGAAGTAGGTGGCCGCGCCCAACGGGGCGAAGTGGAGGCCGGCCGCGGCGAGGGCCGGACCCATCTGGCCCCACGTCCGGCGGGCGACGATGCGCTCGGCCGGCACGACCACGTCCTCGAAGATGAGGTCGTGGCTGGCGGTGCCGCGCATGCCCATCGTGTCCCAGGTCTCGACCATGGTCACCCCGTCGGCGGCCAGCGGCACCGAGAAGTGCAGCACCTCGGCACCGTCGCCCGGCTCGCCCACCACCGCGCTGGTCGAGATCACGGTCGCCTCGGGCGCCTGGCTGCAGAACGCCTTCCGCCCGCTGACCCGGTAGGTGTCGCCGTCGGGGACCGCCACCGTCGTGGGCCAGATCCAGTCGGACCCGCCGCTGGTGGCGATGACCAGGTTCTCGTCCACCACGCGGCGGAGCACGCCCTCGGCGTCGGGAGCGCCGTTGCGCCGCCGGAAGACCTGCACCAGCGTGTTGTAGAGGTGCATGGTCGAGGCCAGCGACGCGGCGCCGTCGTAGCGGGCCAGCTCGGCCTGGGCGTAGCAGACCTGGCGCATGGTGGCGCCGAGCCCGCCCAGCTCGGTGGGGACGGCCAGCGCGAGGTAGCCGTTGGCCCGCATGACCTCGTAGGCCGGGCGGACGAAGCTGGCGTCGCGGTCGTGCTCGGCCGCGTGCTCGGCGGCGACCGCGCCGACCTCGGCCGCGAGCGGCACGAAGGCGTCGTCGTCGGGACGGATGGGGACGGGGTGACGGGGCTGGGCCGGTGCGGCCTCGCCGGTGGAGGTCTGCGGGGGGCTGGGGGTGGTCAGGGTCACGGGATGTCCGCCTTTCGGAGATCGCTGTGTCGCGCCGTATCCGCCGGCACGGTCACGGTAAGCGGTCGTCCCGACCAGGGGTAGTACAGGAAGTGAACCGGCGACCGGTGCCAGACTGCCCAGCATGCAGACGTATGCCCAGTACTGCCCGATCGTGCGGGCGGTCGAGCTGCTCGGCGAGCGCTGGACCCTCCTCATCGTGCGCGAGATGCTCACCGGCAGCACCCGCTTCAACGAGATGGCCCGCGGGCTGCCCGGCATCTCCCGGGCCCTGCTGTCGCGGCGCCTTCGGCAGCTGGTCGCCGCCGACCTGATCCGCCGCACCGACGACGGCTACCAGCTGACCCAGGCCGGCGAGGACCTGCGGCCGGTCGTGTTCGGCCTGGCCGAGTGGGGTGCCCGGCACGCGTTCGGCGACCCCCGTCCCGAGGAGCTCGACCCCGAGACCCTGATGTGGTGGTTCCACGGCCGCATCGACACCACCGAGGTCACCGAGCGGGCGGTGGTGCAGGTCGACATCACCGACCACCGGCGGGTGTTCTGGCTGGTCATCGAGCCCGAGGACGCGTCGGTCTGCTACACCGACCCCGGCTTCGAGATCGACGCGGTGATGAGCGCCGACCTCGCCTCGCTCTACCGGGTCTGGGAGGGCGAGATCGACCTGCTCGACGCCATGCGCCAGGGGGTGCTCGACCTGCAGGGCCCCCGCCGGATCGTGCAGGGCCTCCCCCGCTGGTTCCTGTTCAGCCCGGTCGCGCCCATCGTCCGGGCAGTGCGGAGCGCAGCCAGTTAGCTTTCGCCCATGGGGTGGGGGATGTGGGGTGGAAGGCCGATCGTCGCGACCGTGCTCGGCGGGGTGGCCCTCAGCGGCTGCGCGCTGACGTGGCACAACGACCTGGCCAGCAGCAACGGAACCAACACCGACAGCAGCGGCGTCCTGGTCTGGTACAACCCGGTGTTCAGCCCCGACGGCACGAAGCTCGCGTTCGTCTCCGAGGCCACCAACCTGGGGCCGACCGACACCAACGGCGCCCCTGACATCTACCTCCGTGACCTGGCCAGCGGGACGACCACGCTGGTCTCGACCAACGCCGCCGGCACCAACAGCGGCAACGGAGGGGCGTCGGGACCCTCCTTCAGCCCGGACAGCCGCACGATCGCCTTCACCACCGGCGCGAACGACCTCGGGCCCACCGACACCAACGGCGTCGACGACATCTACATCCGCGACCTCGTCACCGGCGCCTACGAGCTCGTCTCGGTCGACGCCGGGGGCACCGACAGCGCCAACAGCTGGTCGTGGACACCGGTGTTCAGCCCCGACGGCGCCAAGGTCGCCTTCCTGAGCGATGCGAACGACTTCGGGCCGACCGACTCGACCCATCCCGGCTACGACTTCCCGACCGACATCTACGTGCGCGACCTGGCGGCCGGCACGACCAGCCTGGTGACGGTCAACGCGTCCGGCACCGACAGCGGCACCGGCAACAGCGACCACCAGCGCCAGACCAGCTACGGCAACTTCTCCAAGCAGCCGATCTTCAGCCCCGACGGCAACAGGATCGTCTTCCACAGCTACGCCAACGACCTGGTGACCAACGATGCGCCCCGGTCGCCGTTCGTCGGCGACATCGACGTGTTCGTCCGCGACCTCGCGGCCGGCACGACCAGCCTGGTCTCGGCGAACGCGGCCGGCACCAACAGCGGCAACGGCCGATCGCTCGACCCCGCGTTCAGCCCCGACGGCAGGCTCGTGGTCTTCACGAGTATGGCCGACGACCTCGGCCACACCGACAGCCGGCGAACCGGCGACCACGACGACGTCCAGCACGACATCTACGTCCGCGACCTGGCGGCCGGCACGACCAGCCTGGTGTCGGTCAACGCGTCCGGCACCGACAGCGGCAACGGCCGTTCGGAGGAGCCGGTCTTCAGCCCCGACAGCACCAAGATCGCGTTCACCAGCCCGTCCAACAACCTGGGGCCGCACGACTCCGACCCCCTCGTCCCGTGGCCGCGTGACCGGTCGAACGCCGACGTCTACATCCGCGACCTGACCACCGGTACGACGACGATGGCCTCGACGAACGCCGCAGGCACCGACAGCAGCAACTCGAACTCGATGCTGCCGATGTTCAGCGCCGACGGCACCAAGATCGCGTTCACCAGCACCGGGTCCGACCACGGGCCCACCGACACCGTGCGCTGCCCGGTCTCCTGGGGCAGCTCCACCATCGGCCCCTGCTTCGACCTCTACGTCCGTGACCTGGCGACAGGGAAGATCAGCCTGGCCTCGGTGAACGCCGCCGGCACCAACAGCGGCAACGACAACTCCGCGAGCTCCGGGGGCCTCTTCAGTCCGGTCGGCACCAAGCTCGCGTACCTGTCCTACGCCGACGACATCGACCCGCCGGACTCCGACCGCCCCGGTCATCCCAACGACGACGGCGACATCTACGTGGCCACCCTGGCGGGCTAGCCCGGAACGGGTCAGCCCTCCTGCTCGGTCGGGCGGATCAGCATCTCGTTGACGGCCATCCGGCGGGGGCGGGTGACGATGTAGCCGATGGCGTCGGCGATGTCCTCGGACACCATGCGCTCGACGCCGGCGAACCGCTTGCCCATCTGCTCGAGGATCTCGGGGCGGTTGTGGCCGGCCAGCTCGGTCGACACCGCCCCCGGCTCGACCAGCGACACCCGCACGTGGCGGCGGGTGACCTCCTGGCGCAGCGACTCGCTGAACGCGCCGACGCCGTGCTTGGTGGCGTTGTAGACCCCGCTGCCGCTGCGGGCCACGCGCCCGGCCACCGAGCTGATGTTGACCACGTCGGCCACCTGCCGCGGGTCGTCCTCGGCCGCCTTCAGCAGGTGGGGCAGCGCCGCGTGGGTGCAGTGGAGGAGGCCGGTCAGGTTGAGGTCGATCATGCGCTGCCACTCCTCGACCGGGGCGCCCACGATCGGGCCGAGCAGCATGACGCCGGCGTTGTTCACCAGCGTGTCGAGCCGGCCCAGCTCGGCCACGGTCCGCTCGACGGCGGCGATGGCCTGGTCCTGGTCGGTGACGTCGGTCTCGAGCACCAGCACGGTGCCGCCGTCGTCGCGGATCTCCTTGGCGAGGCCCTCGAGCCGGTCGAGCCGCCGGGCGGCGACCGCCACCGCGGCGCCCTCCCCGGCCAGCCGCCGGGCCGTCGCCTCGCCGATGCCGCTGGAGGCGCCGGTCACCAGCGCCACCGTTCCGTCGAGTCGCTCGGTCATGCGGTCGACCGTACGGCTTCGAGCGCGCTCGAAGTCAAGGACCCGCGTTCCGGCGCCGGACCCCTCGTCCTGTGCGCAGAACGATCGGTGGCCGCCGCCAGGACGCGTCCGGGATGGGGCAGGATGCGCGGGTCATGCCGATCGGTCCACGTGCGGGCAACCGTGGGCCTCGCCCCGCCTGGGCCGAGGCCGTCGCCCGGCGGATGTACGGGGGTACGGAGCACGACCATGTCCAACTGCCACGTCCGTTGTCGCGGGTGCGGATCCCGATGACCCTCGCCCTGACGCTGGTGGCGCTGGCCGCCGGGGCTGTCGGCGCGCTCGTGGCCGTCCGGGGCGGCGATGCGGGGTGGCGGACGGTCGGCCTGGGGCTGGCCGCCGCGGCCGCGGTCGGCGCGCTCGCGGTGGTCCCGCTGATCGCCGGCCAGATGCGGTTCTTCGGCATCGTCCACCTCGCCTACCTGGGCGCGACGATCGCGGTGCCGATGGTCGGAGCCGCGGTGGCGTTCCGGTCGCTGGCGGGTCCCCTGCCCGCGCCCTGGGCGCTCGCCGGCCTGGCCCTGCTGCTGCCCGGCCCGGTGGGCTGGTACGCCACCCACGTCGAGCCCTACCGGCTCACGGTCGACCGGCAGGCCGTCGCGCTCGACCCGGCCCGGGCCGGCGACGACCCGGTGAGGATCGGCGTGCTGTCCGACCTGCAGACCAACCACGTGGGCCCGCACGAGCACGCCGCGGTCGACCGGCTGCTGGCCGAGGAACCCGACCTGATCCTGGTGCCGGGCGACCTGTTCCACGGCACCCGGGCGCAGTTCGCCGACCAGGAGGACGCTCTGCGCGACCTGCTGGCGCGGCTCCACGCCCCGCACGGCGTGTACTTCGTGCGCGGCGATGTCGACCACCACGACTTCGTCGAGCGGGCCCTCGATGGCACCGGCATCGTGGTCCTCGACGAGGAGATCGTCGACGTCACCGTGGGCGACCGGCGCCTGCGCGTCGGCGGCAACCGCCTCGCCTACGGCGCGCCCGAAGCGGTGGCGCTCCGCCGCGACCTCGCCGGTGGCGACGAGGACGGCACGGTCCGCATCCTCGTGGCCCACCGGCCCGACGCCGTGCTCGACCTCGATCCCGACGCCCGGATCGACCTCACCGTGGCCGGCCACACCCACGGCGGCCAGGTCGTGGTCCCCGGCTTCGGGCCGCTGATCACCATGTCGGACGTGCCCCGGGCCGTGGCGCGCGGCGGGCTCCACGAGATCCGGGGGAACGCGATCTACGTGTCCAACGGCGTCGGCATGGAGCGGGCCCAGGCGCCGCAGGTGCGGCTGTTCAGCCGCCCGTCGGTGGGCCTCCTCGAGCTCGGGTGACCGCCCGGCCGTCCCGGAGGCCACACTGTGTGTGTCCGGGAGGCGAGCGGCCACGGGGAGGACCGCATGGGGCGATGGACACGACGTGACTTCCTGACCCGCACGGGGGCCCTGGCCGGGGCCGCCGCGGTGGGTCTGGGCTGCAGCGGCGACGACGACACCGACTCGGGCAGCGGCGACGATGACGGCGCGGCGGGCACCGACTTCGACCCCGCGGACTGGGACTCGGTGCGGGCCCAGTTCCCGCTGACCAGCGACCTCCGCCACTTCGCCGCGTTCGTGTTCGCCTCGCCGCCCCGGCCGGTGGTCGACGCCATCACCCGCTACCGCGAGGCCCTCGCCGTCGACACCCACGGCGCCCTCGACGAGCACGCGGGGCAGGAGGAGGCCGTGCGCGCCGCGGCCGCCGACTACCTCGGCGCCGATCCCGCCGAGGTGGCGCTCACCGACAGCACCACGATGGGCCTGGGACTGGTCTACAGCGGCCTCGAGCTCGGCCGGGGTGCCGAGGTCGTGACCACCGAGCACGACTTCTTCGCCACCCACGAGTCGCTGCGGCTGCGCACCACCCGCGACGGCACCGCCGTGCGCCGGATCACCCTCTACGACGACCCCGCCACCGCTTCCGCGGACGAGATCGTGGGCAGGTTCCTCGAGGGCATCACCGACGCGACCCGGGTCGCCGCGGTCACCTGGGTCCACTCCGGCACCGGCGTCAAGCTGCCCATCGCCCAGATGGGCGCTGCCCTCGAGGGGATCAACACCAACCGCGACGAGGCCGACCGCGTGCTGCTGTGCGTCGACGGCGTCCACGGCTTCGGCCTCGAACCGGTGAACGCCGACGACCTGCGGTGCGACTTCCTGGTCAGCGGCACCCACAAGTGGCTCTTCGGACCGCACGGCACCGGCGTGGTCTGGGGACGGCCCACGGCCTGGGGCCGGCTCGACCCGATCTTCGCCTCGTTCTCGAGCCCGGCCCCGCCCGACGATCCCGGCGGGCCGCAGACCCCCGGGCAGCTCTCGACCCCGGGCGGCTACCACAGCTTCGAGCAGCGCTGGGCCCTCGACGAGGCGTTCAAGTTCCACGCGGCGATCGGCAAGGAGGCCATCGCGGCGCAGACCTCGCTGCAGGCCACCATGCTCAAGCAGGGCCTGGCCGAGATCGACGGCGTCGACCTGGTGACGCCCGTGGACCCCTCGCTGTCGGCCGGCATCGTGTGCGTCGACATCCCCGGCGGCGACCCGTTCTCGCTGATCGCACCGCTGCGCGAGGCGGGCATCGTCGCCACGATCACGCCCTACGACGTCCCCTACCTGCGCTTCGGCCCCAGCATCGCCACCACCCCCGACGACGTCGACGCCCTGGTCGCCACCCTCCCCGACCTCCTCTGAGCGGTCACCCGGCGGTCACGGGTCGACGGTGAAGCCGAACATCATGCCGCTCTCGTGGTGCTCGGCGATGTGGCAGTGCGCCATCCACCGGCCGGGGTTGGTGACGTCGAGCAGGATGTCGACCGTCTGCCCGGTGGGGACGAGCACGGTGTCCTTCCAGACCAGGTTGGGCTCGGCGACGCCGTCACGGGCCAGGACGAGGAACCGACCGGCACCGTGGACGTGGAACGGGTGGTGCATCGGGTGGTCGGAGTCCATCTCGTTGACCAGCCGGATCTTCACCTGGTCGCCGACCCGGAAGCGCCAGTCGATCGCCTGGCCCTCGGCGCCCGTGGCCCGGTCGATCAGCTGCCAGCGCGTGTTGGCCGGCGTCGTCAGGCGGTTGACCTCGACCATGTCGTCCTCCCACTCGATGCCGC
>Ga0075421_100012932_pt1 | contig 10384 bp, 4 predicted proteins | sample SoiMetdeltSBSDD5_FD_75292 | JGI IMG/M metagenome (GOLD analysis project Ga0075421, IMG submission 75292) | Bulk soil microbial communities from a Populus tree surrounding site in Tennessee, USA - Soil MetaG P. deltoides SBSDD5 | ecosystem: Environmental > Terrestrial > Soil > Tree plantation... | reverse complement strand
GTGGGTGCCCAGGCCGAACCGAAGCGACCACGTATGGATCTGCGGGATGTCGCGCAGCGGCTCGCGGTCCGCCGGTGTGGGATTCGGCGGCAGCATCAGGTGAACGTCCCAGAACTGGCGGAAATAGCTGCCGCGCTGATCGGTGGGGAATTCGCGCCACAGCAGCTCGCGTGACATCTCGTGGTTCAGCCCCACCATGTACGCTTCGATGAAGCGCTGGTTCGTCTCGAGCAGCGTCATGCTGTTCGGCGGTATCAGGTTGATGTTGGGGAGGAATAGCTCGGACGAGATGTCGGCGAGCGGCTTGTACATCGGCAGATCGAAAACCGGATACGCCATCACTGGCGCAAACCACTCGAACAGGTTGTCGATAAGCCAGGGCGGCAGCAGCACGGTCCCTCGCACGCGGCGCGGGATCGTCACCGCGGGATCGATCCCGTCGACGACCGCGCGCGACAGGATTGGAAGCTCGAGCTTCGGTCTGTCGGGCTCGGGGAATTTGATCGAGGTGTAGCGATAGACGTCGCGCAGCGCGGTCTTGAAGCGTGTGGCCTCTGGACTGTCGGTGGCGCCAAACTGCGGCCTGAACGTCGTCCCCGGCCGCGTGACGACGAAGTTCGTCACCGCCGGCAGCGCATCGACCGATTCCGGTGTCTGCTGTTCCTCTTTGATTGAATTTCGCGCGGCGACGCCGCGGCTCCACCGTGTGAGCAGCACGTAGAGACCGATGAGGATCGGCGCGGCAATGCCAATGACGATCGCCGCGGCGGCGGGCGCGAGCAGCAGCGCCAGGAGCACGATGATGACGAGCAGGATGAGCGGCAGGAATCGAAGCCGCGGATAACGTTCGAGCAACGGCGCGATGAACGGTGGCACCTGCGAGCCCACCGCGCCGACGGCATCGCCTGTGCCCGTGGCAGCCGGCGGAGGAACCTTCGGAGGAGCCGGCAGCAGGCTACCGGCATTGATCCCGACGGCGATCTCCGCCGCGGCTGCCGGAGAGAGCGACAGGTGCTTCGAGAGGGACGTACCCGGCCTCGCGATTTTTCGGAACGACGGCGACGTAATGACCTGCGGCAGCTTGCTTGCGCTCACCTTCGTCGCCACCGTGACTCGATCGGTGACGATGCGCCGGTGTACGGGTGCGGTCAACACGAACGCGCGCGTCTCGTCGAGGGCCTTGATGTGCCGGCCGTGCCACGAGAACGCGGCGGTCTGCGCCATCTGCGCCAGGCGGATGCGATTGTTCGCTTCGATGATGTCTCCGACCTGCTGCCATGCGGCGTTCATGTACTGCTCGTCGTTCTGCTGCACGACGCCCGTGCCGAAGCCGGCTGCGACTCTGAATCTCGGGTCGAGATTGAGGCGATGAATCCAGTTCTGATCGTTCGGGAGCCGCGTGCCGTCAGGCGCTTCGAGCACGCGCGACTGCAGCGCATGCCAGCGCCCATAGAGAGGTGACGTCACCACGGGATCGGGATCGGCGTCCGGGTTGGCGGCGTCGGCCGCCTGGCGTGAGTAGTCGTCGTACAGATTGATGCGCCGGGCGATCGCGGTCTCGAAGGGATGCGGAAACGGAATATCCCACTGATCGAACTTCGTGACCTCGGCCTGGTCGGCGGGGGGCAGCGTATCGAAGGGCACGCGCAATGCCCCGCCGAGTTTCAGCACGCCCCCGAGCTCGGCGGGCGTGTTGATCGGCGGCAGGTTCGCGCCTGGATGGAGGACGTCCATGTCGCGGACCCCGACGCGTTTGTCGGCCGGACGCGGCTTGAGCAGCTTCACCAGGTACTCGAAATCGCCGAACGCGCCGGTCTTGAACTGCCAGCGGTGGTAGTACGGGAACTGCGTTTGGTTGTTGCTCCACGCCGACGCGGTGGCGACCGTCACGTCGGGCACCGTCTGGCCGAGGCCGGCAAGCCGTCCGGTCTCGAACGTCGGAATGATGAATGCGTGGTACGTGACGTCGGGCTCGAGCCGGCGCGGGCACATCACGCGCGAATACGCGCGGTCGGGATCCCGCCGCACCGTCTCCTCGAATCGCTGCACCACACCGGGCAGCGACATGTCGCCGTTGTTCGAGAGGTCGGTGTTGACGTGGACGTGCACCCATGCCCACAACTGAGCGGGATCCGGAAACACGTTGGCCGCCTGTACGCCGGCCGCGAGATCGAAGTACGCGAGCGGCTTGCCTTGAACGTTCCCCCCATCGGCGAACTCGGTCTCCTTCAGCACGACCAGTGCGATCCATGGCCGCAGGCGATGCCGCGATCCATCCGCCGCCGCCGGCACGTAGCGCCACACGAAGTCCTCGTCGTAGAACTCGACGTAGGGCAGGTAGTTGGGCTCGAAGTTGGTGATCCAGTGGCGCGGCTCCACCTTCACGATTGCCCGCGTCTCGATGCCGACGATGTCGCCGGGGCCGACGAGGCTGACGTCGCGATGCACGGTCTGCGTCGTGACATTGCCGTCGGGATGCGTGACCGCGACGGTGAGATCCACCGGCAGCGCGGCGCGCACCTTGACGTTCGGGTCGCCATCCGCCTGCGTGACGTTGTTGGCAACTCCCGTGCGCAGCCACGGCAGGAACGAGTAGGTGGGCGTCTCGCTCACGACTGATTCACCTCGTGATTGGGCAGCACCTGGAGCGATCCGGTCAGCGTCGGGTTCGCCGCGACCGTGCGGCGCATGTAGTCGGTGGCCATCGCCTCACTCGTGAAGGTTGACTGCGCGTTGAACGCCGTGTTGTCGCGCGTGATCGCGACCGTGTAGCCTTCGGTGGTCGCCGTGATCTTGCCGTCGTTGGGCGCGAGCTGACTCTTCGTCTGGTACGACAGCGCCGATCGCGCGACCGCGGCGCCGGCCAGGAAGTTGTGGAAGAGGCCGGCGATGGCCTTCAGCCGCAGCCCCGGACGCACCGGTTCCTTGTCGATGATCGTGACCGCATAGTCGATCGTGCGGCGTGTCATCTTGCTCGTCTTGGGTCCACCCGCCGCGCCGATCGTGACACCGCCCTTCAAGTGCTGATACGAGGGACGCGACAGCTTCTCGGCGTCGCTCATCGTCTGGAACTGCGCCGGCGCGAACTGCTCGTTCACCACCGTCAGCGGATAGGCGGCCGAGCCGCTCGAGGCGGCGGTGATGTCGAGACGCGTGGCGTCCTGCGGCTTCCGGCTGCCCACCTTGTCGAGTGTCAGATCGAGCGGCACCGATCGCTGGCTGACGGTGAGCGCGCCGAACGGATGCAGCACGAGCATCGCTGGATCGAGCTGCCGCATCGAGACCAGCAGGTTGGACGAGGACGGCGGCAGCGCCTTCCAGTTCTCGCGCTTGTCGATCTCGCCGAGCAGGATCGGCACCACGTCGATCGGGGGCATCGACGTGTCCTTCGGATCGCCCCAGGTGACGTCGAAGTCCACGTCGACGTCGAAGAAGAACAGCGAGACGCTGCCTGATCCCTTCGCGCGCCACGGTGTCGGTCCTTCCAGCGAGAACTTCAGGTGCACGCTGAGGACGTCGATGCCGATCACTTCGAGGCTCAGCGAGCCGCTGATCTGCGCGATGAAGTAGAAGGGCGAGAACTGGAACAGGACGTCGTAGCCGAGGTGCCCTTGGACGTTGCAGCCGTCGACGCCGAAGAACACGTCGAGGTGCGCGCCGAACTGGACCGTGTTGGAGGTGACGGCGAAATAGGTCTCGGTCCTGATACGCGCCCACGACAGGTCGAGGATCGAGATGCTCACGCGCCGCAGCGTCGGCAGGTTGAGCGGCGGCGGCTGGAACGCGGGATGGAAGCCGCCGACCGAGAGCAGGAACGCGGCGTTGTTCCCCCACGTCAGACGCACCGCCATGTCGCCTTCGAGGGTGAGGAACAGCACCCGCGAGTCGAAGAGGCTGGCGTCGAACGACAGCATCTTCTGCTCGAAGTCGAGGATGCCGACGAAGGCCACCTGCAGTTGAATCAGCGGCGCCTCGGGCGCCGGCAGCGCCACGCGAAGCACGCCAAGAATCGCGATGTTGCCCGGCGGGATCTCGACGATGATGCCGAGCGAGAGCGTGATGAGCGAGGGTGTGCCCCATCCGAACTTCGCCATCGGGCCGATCAGGAACGTCGCGGCCTGCGGCGGGAAGATCGCGCGCAGATCGCTGATGATGCGCGGCGCGTTGGCGACGATGTTGGTCGGGAACAGGATGTTGTTCACGGCGCCGGTGCGGACCCCGTCACGCAGCGCGTCGAACACCACCGTGCGGTTCAAGCCGAGCAGCCCGCCGACGCCGACCAGCGTGAAGCCGAAGCCGAGCTGAATCGGCGTGAACTCCGCGCTGATGATGATGAGCAGCGAGAAGCCCGGCGTGCCGTCCGGCATCTTCGTCGTGATCAGCCCGATGGCCTTGACCGTGACGATCTCCGCGATCGACAGCTCCGCCACGCCGCCGTACTCGCCTCTGTCCGGATCGAAGAACAGATAGCCGCCGCCCCTGACGATGCCGGCGTCGATGCTGAGGCCGGCGCCCTTCGGCGGCTTGAAGCCGACGGCGATGTCGATCGGGCCGGCATTGCCGCTGCGATCGTCTTTGAGCTGGAAATCGACCTTGACGCCAATCTGTTCGACCACCGCCTGCAGCGGGCCGAGCAGCGCCTTGATGTCGGCGGCGATGAACGTCGGGAACTTCTGCCCCTGGATGCCGACGCCGAACGTCAGCGCACTGATATCCACCGGACCGAGGTTGATGTGGAGCGGCAGCTGAATCTCCAGCGTGCTCGCGCCGGTGAAGTACACGCCGTGATCGGTGGAGAAGCCGGCGCCGAGATCGAACTCGGAATCCAGCTTCACACCGCCGAGCAGATTGCCGATGAACCCGTCGGCTTCGGCGAACGAGACGTGCAGCTTCCCGCCCGAGACGGCGCCGCCGGCGCTGAACGATCCGTGTGCCCTGGCGCCGTCCCACGAGAATGCGGCGCCGAGATCGACTTCGAACTTGCGGACCTCGAGGCGGCTTCCGCCCGGTTGACCGATGAGAATGTAGCCGTCCGCGGCGTTCGTGCGATCGGCGATGAACGTGACGCCAACCCGGCCCGAATACGTACCGGTTGGCGATGGCGGATTGAACGTGATGCCTGTCGGCTGAATGACGAGACTGCTTTCGAAGGGCAGCGTGAAGCCGAGACCGATCTCGATCTTCCAGTCGTCCTGGCCGAACCTGACCGTGCCGGTGTTGAAATCCGATCGCAGCGCGACGAGCAGCCCCTTCGGCGAGATGTCGGTCTTCGGCGTCACAGTTGCGAGCACGAGATCGAGCGTCGGAGGAACCGCCGCCGGGTCGAAGAAGACCGGCCCGCCAACCGCGGTCAACAGGCCACTGAGTTTCTCGAGCAGCTCGACGCCGGTGAAGGTGGGGTCATCCCAGCCGTAGAGGTCGCGAAGCACGGTGGCCGGCGATTGGAACCACGTGCCGATACGGTTGAAGCGGAACGTCGAGAGCGCGAACGGAGGATTGTCGGGATCGACCGACCCGACGTTGACGTGTTGCTGCTCGAGGATGCCGAGCAGGAGCAGCAGCTCGTTCACGCCCTGTGCGGCTTCGAGCGCCCTGACCAGCACCGCGTTGAACAGCCGCTCGGGAATGGCGTTGATCGTGCCGGGAGGAAGCGCGAGGCCCAGGCCGCCGATCGCGTTCTTGAGCGTCGTGATCTCCTGGATGACGCCGACGATCTTCTGAATCAGCCCGGCGCTCTTGGCGATGATGGCGCCGGTGTTGTCCGCATCGATCGCGACCGTCAGCTCGCCCGAGAGCTGCACCATGTCGCGCACGTCGCCGACGGCGGCGGCGAGCGGCGACGCAATCGCCGTTTCCTGTGCCGGCGTCAGTGGAATTCCCAGCTCGAGGAAGAAGCCGCGGGCACGGCCGGGCTCGAGCTCGCGCTGGAGCGGCTCGATCGCCTGCGCGATCTGCTGCAGGATCGTCTGGACGGTATTCGCGGGCGTCGCCATAGCCGAATCGCGTCAGCGTTCCGCGTCGTCGGTGAGGCCGGCCGTCGGCGGTGCGCTGAGGAATTGATCCGTCAGCTCGTGGAGGCTGTCGCAGACGCCCGCGTAGGCCAGTACCTCCTCTCGATGCGCGGCCAGGTCCGCGCGCAGCGTCTCGCTGCCGTGCAGCGCGAGCACGTCGCCCATTCGTGCGAGCAGCGTCTCGCGTGGGATGCCGTCCACCGCGCGAGGAATCCGCTCGTGCGGATCGCGAGCGTTGGCGATCACCCGATTGGTGAACGCGGGCCCTTGATTCCGGTGCCACACCACCGTCACCGGCCGATGGCGGTTCACGAGGTCGACGATTTCCTTGCGATGCCGCTCGACCAACGCCGCGAGGCGGCGCCCTCGCGGTGAGGCGAGAAGCCGATCGCGTAACCGCAGCGCCTCGCTGGGAAGTCCCTCGACGACAGCAATCTCGTTCGACATGTCAACCGCCGCGCTGTTCGTCACTTGATGCGCCGCGGTGATCGCCGTGAGACCGAGTGTGGCGAGCACAGGGTGGATGTGACAGGCGAGTGATTTGTCTGGTGTGGCGGCCGCGCTGAATAGCAGGCCGACCAGCATCCCGTCTTCACGGACGATAGCTGCACCCGAATCGCCTTCGTCGGAGAACTTCGTCACGTCCGCTTCGTCGGCGCTGAGGAACGTGATTTCGAGGATGCCGCTGGCAGTGAGGCCGCCGCCGCTCAGGGGCAAGGCGACGTCGCTGACCCGTCCGCGCGTCCGGCTGGTGGCGCGCCCCACCTTGTAGACGATGTCGCCGTGCCGAGCGCGGGCGACGTCCTGGAGGATATTGCCGTGCGCCAGGTTCAAGTTGCGAATACGCCCGGCGGCAAACGACTCGCCGCAGTTCGTATGGCAGCAGCTCGAGATGCAGATGTCGACCTTCGCAGAGGCGCAATCGAGGTAATAGAGGGAGGCAGGCTCGCCCGGCGTGAGGCGCAGCGCCGGCGGGTACTGATACGAATAGTCCTTCTTCTCGGCAATCTTGAGAATCTTCGCAACCGAGTTGTTGTTCCAGCCCTGCGAAAGATCGGGCTGATACACCGTGTCCCCGAGCTTCGCGTCGTCGTGTTTGTCCAGGACGTGTTTGTTCGTGACGAAGGCGATATTGTCCGGCCCTTCGACACCGTCGATGGTGGCAAAGAAGCCGAGCGTACCGCCAAATCCTCGAGAGCGTTCGGCGACGATCGTGATGCCGCCGATGAGGTTCTTGTGTCTCGCTCCGTCCTCGTGGGCGTAGTTGGGGATGGCTTCACGCACCTTCAGGACGTCGGTCGCCACACCTTTGTACTGCGGCGGAATACGCGCGGACGGTTCGAGTTCATCGAGGTACTTCTTCTCGTACACGTACACTCGAAACGACGTTTCGTCGGTGAGCTTGCCGCCGCGCTCTTTCAAGCCGAGACCAACGCCCGCCACGCCCGGATACTTCGCCAGCTCGACGCGCGCCTCGTAATACAGCCGATAGAGTTCCTCGTCCGTCATCTGAGGCCTCCGGCCATCATCGTCACGCGCAGCCGATCCAGCACCGGGTGAATGTGCGAGGCATACGCGATGCGCGGATCCGTCTCGCTGCGGCCCCACACGAGGCCGACCGCTTCGTTGCGCTCGTTGAGGAGCAGCGCTCCCGAATCGCCCGGCTCGACGAAAGGTCCACTGTCCCCGCGAATGGCGATGGTATTCAAGCGCTCGGATCCGGCAACGGTCACGCGAGCGCTCGCCTCGATGACGCGTCCCGTGGTGAGACCGCTGGCGCCGCCGAACTTGCGCACGCGAGGGGAGCGCCAGCCGAGGGCGTCGAGCGGATGCAGGCGCGCGACGCGTGCGATCGCGACTCTCGTGGCGACGCCATCGACGACGTGCAGAAAGGCCGGCACCGTGTCCACGTTCGAGAGGATGCGTGCGCTGGCGCAATCGACGAAGTAGTCGGCCGGAGCCTCGCCCGGATACTGGAATCGATGATTGCCCTCCAGGCCCGGATCGAGGAGCTCGGCGATGCTCTCCAGCGCGTCGCGTGTGATGCTGGCGCGCTGGCCCTCGTCGTGCTGGAACACCGGCCGATAGATCGGCGCCGATTGAGGGGCATCGTTCGCGAGCAGGACATGCCGGTTCGAGACGAGCACCGGAATGCGATCGCGCGTGCCGTTGACGAGCGCCAGGAATCCCAACGTCCCCATGCCCGACGTGTTCCGGCCAGGCGTCTCCTTGTTCACGAGCCCGCGCAGGTTGCTGATGGTGACGCCGGGAGTGACAGCCGCGGTCATGGGGGACAGTGCAGACGTGCTCATGGGACGCGCTCCGCGGTCCGCGTGTCGCGCACTTCTTCGGCGAGCGCCTCGATGTCGTCGACCTGCACGAAGAGGTCTTGGACTTCGTCGCGATGCTGCTCGATGGCGGCGCGCAGCGACGCGCTTCCGTGCTGCGCCAGCGTCTGCAGGATGCGTGAGAGCGCCGCGTCTCGAGTCACGCCCTGCAGTTCGCGCGGCACTCTGTGATGGGCGTGGCGCGAGGCGTGGACGACGTGGCCGAGGAAATCTGGCCCGTGGATCCGGTGCCAGGCGACTGTGACGGGACGCACGTGATTCACCAGGTGAACCACTTCGGGGCGATGCTGCATGACCAGATCGTGGTAGCGGCGTCCGCGCTCGGAGCTGACGATCTCGTCGCGCAGCGCCAGCGCGCGCACCATGTCGGGATCGGCGTCAGCAAGCCCCACCTCTCGCTCGAGCATCGCGCCGCCGGCCTCGGCGCCGGCCAGGTGGGTGCTCGAGAGCATCGTGATGCCCAGGTAGTCGGAGACCGGATGAATGTGGCAGCCCACGTAGTAGCCGCCGAGTCCCATGAGCTCGCCGATCAGCAGGCCGATGATCTTGCGATCGCTGTTCACGATCACCGAGCCCGAGTCTCCGCCGCCGGCGAACGCCGTGCCGCCACCGCAGTTCGGCGTGGCGTTGGTGATGACGAGCAGCGTGTCGTAGCGCGTGCCATCGACCGGATCCTCGTAGTCCAATTTCGCGGTGAACAGCTTCCCAGTGGTCCAGCCCGTCGTCTCGCCGGCTTTGTAGACCTTGTAGTCGGGTGTCGCGGACGCCACATCGATGTCGCGGACGCGGGCGATGCCGTCGATCGCGCCGTTCCCGAGCGGGCTCAGACGCAGGTCGTGAATCAGATTGCGGAACTTGACGCCCTTGTTGGTGTTGCAGCAGCTCGAGAAGTCGGTGTTGATGTGGATCGTGGCCGCATCCACCCAGAAGCTGGTTGGCGAGCCAGCCGGGTCGCCGGCGTAGTTGTAGGTGTGATTGCCCCGCTTTCCGACGTTCTCGATCTTCCCGATCGGATGCATGTCCTCGCGCGCCAGGGTGCTGCCGACGCGCCGCGGCTGATAGAACAGGTCGTCTCGCGCCGCGCCGTTGGCGGCGATCACGTGATTGTTCGACAGGCCGACGATGTTGTCGCGCGAGCTGGAGCTGTTGAGGGTGCCGAAGAACCCGAGGGTGCCGAATTCGTCGCCGGCGAGACTGCCCGTCGCGGTGTAACGTTTCAGATTCGAGATCGAGAGGCCGCCCTCGAGGATCTCGAACTTGTCATGGTTCGGGCAGGCGAGCTTGCGTATCGGCGGCGCGGTGAGGACGTCGGTCGGGATGCCGAACAGCTCACGCGGGACGACGTCGGCTGGCGCGAGCTCGGCGAGCGCCTTCTTCTGACGTACGAAGACGACCCAGCTGCGTTCATCGGTGACGACGCCGGCGCGCTGCTTGTAGCCGAGGCAAACGCCGAGCGCGCCTGGTTTCTTCAGCAGCTCGGCGCGGGCGCGAGCCACCGTGAGATCGAGATCATCGTCGAAGAGAGGCATCGTCGACTCTGTTCATGCCGGGCGAAGGACACACCGCGCCCATACTTGCAGACACAGCCTGAGGGGGGTCGGGAGGGGAAGTCTCCTCCAACTCGTCGAAGGGCGCAACGGGCCAGATGCACACCGAAGCATCACTGGAACTCACCCGCCACATACAACGTCGGCAGGCGGCTCTCCTAACACTCGGCAGCTTCAGGAACCGCTTTGGGCGATTGCCGGGCGGTTTCTGATTACGACAACTGCGGAGACGCGGCGCGAGATCCTACGGACCGATCGCTGCTGCGGTGTGGACGACTCCAGCGGACCTGCCGCTCGAAATCTCAATGATTCCGTTGATCCGCCTGGGCATGAGGATTTGTTACAGTCCGGCTTTCGTGGGGAGTTCTGGGACAGTCATGCGCCGGCCATTCACAAGCGCTAGAATGTTCGAAGTTTGAGTCGGGGCGTAGCGCAGCCTGGTAGCGCACCTGCCTTGGGCGCAGGGGGTCGCTGGTTC
>Ga0075421_100012928_pt1 | contig 10387 bp, 7 predicted proteins | sample SoiMetdeltSBSDD5_FD_75292 | JGI IMG/M metagenome (GOLD analysis project Ga0075421, IMG submission 75292) | Bulk soil microbial communities from a Populus tree surrounding site in Tennessee, USA - Soil MetaG P. deltoides SBSDD5 | ecosystem: Environmental > Terrestrial > Soil > Tree plantation... | reverse complement strand
CGGCCGGCGCGATCTTCGAGTCCTCTTCGCCGTGCCCGAACAACCCGCCTTCCCCCGCGTGCGGATTGATCCCGCAGACGGCCAGCCGCGGCGCCGGGATGCCCCAGCGCCTCAGCACATCGTGGCCGCGCCGAATCGTTCGTTCGACCAGCGGCACGTCGATCCGCGCGATCGCATCGAGCAAGCCGACGTGCGTCGTGCAATGAATGACGCGCAGCACCGGCGTGCACAGCATCATCGACACTTCGGGCGTGCCGGTGAGGTGGGCCAGGATCTCAGTGTGTCCCGGATAGACGTGGCCGCCGGCGTGCAGGGCCGCCTTGTTCACGGGCGCAGTGCAGATGGCGTTGACCTCGCCGGCAAGGGCGAGACCGATCGCCCGCTCGATATAGCGGAACGCCGCGTCGCCGGCAACCGGCGACATCTCCCCGAATGGCAGGTCGTGGGGAATCAGTCCGAGATCGATGCAGTCAATCGTACCGCGCTCGAACGCCGCGTCACCGGCGGCCGCGATCGCCCGGACGCCGACGTCGACCCGGGTGATCTCCGCCGCGCGTCGCAGGCGCGCGACGTCGCCAACCACCAACGCGCGGCAAATCGCCGGCGCCTGCTCGGCCGACAGCGCCTTGACGCAGACCTCTGGACCAATGCCAGCGGCATCGCCCATCGTGATGGCAACGATTGGCGGTTTCATGACGTGCCGGTCATCTCCTGCATCATGGCGTGCAGCTTCCTCCTCGCCTCGACGAAAAAGTCCCGATTCCCGAACGCGCCGGGCTTCGTGACCACCACGATTCGCATCGATCCGATCGCAACGGCGATCGGCGCGCCAGGGGCGATCTCGCCAACGATTCGCAGACCGGTGATGCCCCACCCACGCAACACGGCGCTGGCAGTATCGCCCCCGGTGACGACCAGGCCACCGAGACTGCCCGCGAAAGGCGCCAGCAGCTCACCGAGCGCGCGTGACACGCTAGGATCAATCGAGGCGAGCGGCACACTCGGAAAAACCACGACATCGCGTCCGCCGTCGAGACGTTGCCGAATCCGGCTCAACACTCGCTGCTCCGCCTCCCCGCCTGTGCTGCGCAACGCTTCAAGCGGCACCTCGATCGGCTCGACGTCATCCTCGATCGCGCTCGAGATCTGCTCTCGTGCAATCGAGCTGACACTTCCGCAGACGAGCATGACGGGACCGGCCCGCGATGGGCCTGGCACCGCGCGCGGCGATCGATCGCGAACGTCGGTGCTGGCCGACGCGACCGCACGTGCCAGCCCTCCCGACCCGATCCACACGACCGGCGCCTCCAGACGTAACCCCGCTCGAACGATCCGCGACAGATCCTCGTTCGATTCCGTGTCGCAGCAAAGAACGCGTGTCCGGCGGGCGATGGATTCCGCCATCCGGTGGCCCAGGCGATCACCGCGGACCGCGTCGAGCTCGAGGACCGCGGTCGGCAATCCGGCGTGAGCAAACACCGGCGCGATCGGGACGCCATCCGCGAGCTCACGCGCGTACTGGCGGCCGCCGACGGTGATGCGACCGGCGTCCGGAAACGCCAGCGTCGCAATCGCGATCGCGTCTGGATGCCAGGCCTCGAGCGCCGCGGCGGCCTCGGCGCCGACGTGTCCCCGAAGCAGCGAATCGCTTTTCTTGTACAACGTCGCGATTCCGAGAGATCGCAACGTCGAGACCACGGAAGTCACCTCGGCCGCAGCGTCGGCCTCACACCGCCTCCTGCTGTCGACGTCGATGGCAATGGCGTCGCAGCCTCGCAGGAGCACCTCGACGTCACGCAGGCTCCAGGTTACCGTGGTCGCCAGACCGGCGCTCGCGAACGAGTCCCCCGCGTCGGCGGCACCGGTCAGATCGTCGGCGACGATCGCCGCGCGCGCCACGGCGCCTGACCGCTCGGGTATGGCCGCGACGATGTCGCGCATCAGTACGATATATATACTCGCTGCTCGCTCGCCGCCATATCGGCGCGATGCCGCACGCGCGCAGGACACACAACCCCCGTGGGATCAAATCAATTCGCCACCGACGACGACTCACTCTTCGATATCGCGACTCGCGCGGCCGGCCCGGCTGGATCGTTGCCGCTGACGCCGGAAATGCTGCGCGATCGGCCATCCGGCGACGTCTTCGGCTGGACGCAGAACGCCGGGATGGGCTGGGCGCCATCGGCGCTCGGCGGCCGCGAGTTCCTGATCCTCTCCACGCACGGCGGCATTCGAGCGGCCGATGGCACGCCGATCGCGCTCGGCTATCACACCGGACACTGGGAGGTCGGACTGTTGATGGAAGCCGCGGCGCACGAGCTCAAGGCCTCGGGGGCGATTCCCTTTGCCGCCTCCTGCACCGATCCGTGCGATGGCCGCTCGCAGGGTACCCCGGCGATGTTCGACAGCCTGGCCTATCGCAACGACGCGGCGACGGTCTTCCGCCGCCTGATTCGATCGCTGCCGACGCGCAGCGGCGTCCTCGGCGTCGCCACCTGCGACAAGGGACTGCCGGCGATGATGATGGCGCTAGCCGCCACTCACGAGCTGGCGTGCGTCCTCGTCCCCGGCGGCGTCACGCTGTTGCCGGCCGAAGGAGACGATGCGGGACGGGTGCAGACGATCGGGGTGCGATTCAGCCACGGCGAAATCTCCTTACAGGAAGCGGCGGAGCTTGGATGCCGCGCGTGCGCGTCGCCCGGGGGCGGCTGTCAGTTCCTCGGCACCGCGGCCACCTCGCAAGTGGTCGGCGAAGCGTTGGGGTTGTCGCTCGGCCATACCGCGCTCGCGCCCTCCGGCCACCCCATCTGGCTCGATATGGCGCGACGCTCGGCGCGGGCGCTCGCCGCGCTCGCGGCTCGCGGGATCGCCACCCGAGACATCCTCACCGACGCGTCGCTGCGCAACGCCATGATCACGCATGCCGCATTCGGCGGCTCGACCAACCTGCTGCTGCACGTGCCAGCGATCGCGCACGCCGCGGGATTACGCCGGCCGACCGCCGCGGACTGGACCGACATCAATCGCCGCGTTCCGCGGATTGTCGACGCGCTGCCGAACGGTCCACGCCACCACCCCACCGTGCAGGTGTTCCTCGCCGGCGGTGTCCCCGAGGTCATGCTTCACTTGCGGCGGGCGGGGCTGCTCGACACCACCGTGCTGACGGTGGGCGGGACCACCCTCGGCGAACAGCTCGATCAGTGGGAAACCTCGATACGCCGAACGCGACTTCGCGAGCTGCTGCACGCGCGCGACGGCGTCGATCCTGACGATGTGATCCTGTCACCGGAATCGGCCAAGACGCGCGGCATGACGTCGACGGTCTGTTTTCCGCATGGCAACCTCGCGCCCGATGGCAGCGTCATCAAGAGCACCGCGATCGACCCGTCGGTCATTGACGACGACGGTGTCTTTCGATTCACCGGCCCGGCGCGCGTGTTCACGACCGAACCATCGGCGATGAAGGCGATCAAGGATGGGCATATTCAACCCGGCGACGTACTGGTCCTGATGTGCCGTGGTCCGATGGGTGCCGGGATGGAGGAAACCTACCAGCTCACCTCCGCCCTCCGCTACTTGCCATTCGGGAAACAGATCGCGATTGTGACCGACGCCCGGTTCTCCGGCGTCTCGACCGGCGCGTGCATCGGACACGTGTCGCCCGAAGCGCTGGCCGGCGGACCGATCGGCAAGCTGCGCGACGGGGACATGATTCGAATCGTGATCGATCGAAACACCCTCGAGGGCAGCGTGGACTTCGTCGGGGAGAATGGAACGGCGATCGCACTCGACCGGGCGACGGCGCAGCTGGCGGCGCGGCCAATGCGCGCCGATCTCGCTCCTGATCCCCTGCTGCCCGACGACAGCCGATTGTGGGCGGCCCTTCAGGAAGCGAGCGGCGGTCCGTGGGGCGGCTGCGTGTTCGACGTGAATGCCATCATCGCCGCGCTCCAGGCCGGCAGAAAGGCTCTGCGATCGTGAAGCGCTGGCTGCGCCCGGAACGGACGCTCCCCGAAGACTGCGAGCACGCGACGCTGATCGGCCGAGTGTGGCTGCCGGAGGTGTCCGGTCCGTGTCTGGTGGCGGTGAACGGCGGCGAGCTCTGCGATATCTCATCGGTCGCCATCACGTCGACCGACCTGCTGAATCTCGACGACCCGGTCGGCGCGATCCGGCGTGCGACTTCGCTGCCGCGCGTGGCCGCGCTCGCCGATGCGCTCGCGAACTCGTTGCCCGACGACCGCGACGCCGCGGCGCCATGGCTGCTCGCGCCGTGCGATCTTCAGGCCGTCAAAGCGAGCGGCGTGACGTTCGTCGCCAGCCTGCTCGAGCGCGTCATCGAGGAGCAGGCGCGCGGTGATGCGGCCAAGGCCGAGGGCTTGCGCGCATCGATCACCGAGGTCATCGGCACCAACCTGCGGAGCATCCGGCCCGGCTCGCCCGACGCCATGCGCCTCAAGGAGATTCTGATCACTCAAGGGGTGTGGTCGCAGTATCTCGAGGTGGGCATCGGACCAGACGCCGAGATTTTCACCAAGGGTCAGCCGATGTCGGCGGTCGGGACCGGCGCGGAGGTCGGCATCCATCCGAAGTCCGAGTGGAACAACCCCGAGCCAGAGGTCGTGCTGGCAGTCAATCGCAGCGGCCGGGTGGTCGGCGCCACGCTCGGCAACGACGTCAACCTGCGCGACTTCGAAGGACGCAGCGCGCTGCTGCTCGGCAAGGCCAAGGACAACAACGCCTCCGGCGCCATCGGGCCGTTCATTCGGCTGTTCGACGAGCACTTCGGGCTCGATCACGTGCGCGGATGCGATCTCGCGCTGCACATCGACGGCTCGGACGGCTTCTCGTTCACCGGCCAGAGCTCGATGTCGCAGATCAGCCGCGATCCGCTCGAGATCGTCGAGCACACGATCGGGCCGTATCACGAGTACCCGGACGGGCTGATGCTGTTTCTCGGCACCATGTTCGCGCCGACGGTCGACCGTTTCGCTGCCGGCAAGGGCTTCACCCATGCGATCGGCGATGTCGTAACGGTAACGACGCCGTTACTGGGCGCGCTCGTCAATCGCGTCAATCACTGCGATCGCATCCCGCCATGGACATTCGGCGCGTCGGCGCTGATGAAGAACCTCGCTCACCGGGGTTTGCTCTAGATTAAGATTCCGCCAGCTTGCGAACGTCGTCGGCTTGGTTCGAGGAGGGATTGTTTGAGACTCAAGGACAAGACTGCGCTCGTCACCGGCGCCGGCCGCGGCATCGGCCGCGGCATCGCCGAGGTGTTCGCCGATCACGGGGCGAGCGTCGCCATCAATTACCTCGACAACCCCGAGGAGGCCGAGCGTGTGGCCGATTACGTGCGGTCGAAGGGCCGGCGGGCGGTCGCGGTCAAGGCCGACGTCGCCAATCGCGCCGAGGTCGAGGGCATGTTCGACCAGGTATGGAAAGAGCTCGGACCGCTCGACATCCTGGTGAACAACGCCGGCATCGAAACGATCGTCCCGTTCCTCGAGCTCACCGACGATCAATGGACGCGGCTCACCGATACCAACTTGCGCGGCGCGTGGATGTGCTCGCAGGTGCTGTGCCGGCGCGTCATCGGCGACCAGCGCAAGGCATCGATCGTCAACATCGGCTCGATCCAGGCGGCCAAGGTGCTGCCCGGCCGCACGCACTACGCGCCGACGAAACTCGGCCTCGAGGCCTTGACGCGCAACATGTCGGCCGAGGTCACTCCACTAGGCATCCGCGTCAACTGCGTCCACCCGGGCCTGATCGACACGCCGATGACCGAATGGGTCATGAAGTCGCCGGACATCCTGCCCATCGTGCTGGCGCAGATCTCGCTCGGCCGCGCCGGCGAGCCGCGCGAGATCGGCAACGTGGTGGCGTTCCTCGCCTCGGACGACGCGAGTTACGTCACCGGACAATCGATCTTTGTCGACGGTGGCTGGCAGGGGAAATAGATCCGCGACAGCCTCAGAAACGCCTGCTCCACTCTTTCGGCCAGCGCTCGACGACGACCTTCTTGTCGGTGTAGAACTCGATGGCGTCGCGGCCCTGGCCGTGAAGCACGCCGAGGAAACTGTCCTTCCATCCGCTGAACGGGAAGTACGCCATCGGCGCAGCTACGCCGATGTTGACACCGATATTGCCGGCCGGCGCCTCGTAGCGGAACTTGCGCGCCGCCGACCCGTTCGACGTGAAGATCGACGCCGCGTTGCCGTACGGATTGCCGGCGATGATGTCGATCGCCTCGTCCAGATCGGCGGCTTCGCGCAGTGAGAGCACCGGGCCGAAAATCTCGGTCGTGGTCAGATCGCTGCCGGGATCGATCCCGCTGATCACCGTCGGTTTCAGGAAGTTGCCGGGCTTCGAATTGTCGATGGGCGCGTCCCGTCCGTCGAGCAGCAGCCGGCCGCCGTCGGACACCCCGCGATTGATCAGATCGAGGATCCGGCTTCGGCTCGCCGCTGTGATCACCGGGCCCATCGACACGTTGTTGTCGAGGCCGTTGCCGACCCGGATCGATGACGCGAGATCGGTGATCGCCGCGGGGAACGTACGCGACGCGTCGCCGACCGTGATGGCGGTCGACACCGCCAGGCAACGCTGCCCGGCACAGCCGAAGGCGCTGTCGCTGACGATCTTCGCGGTCATCTCCAGATCCGCATCGGGCATGACCACCACGTGGTTCTTGGCGCCTCCCTGACACTGCACGCGCTTACCATGCGCCGCGCCCTCGGAGTAGATGTACTTCGCGACCGGGCTCGATCCCACGAAGCTGATTGCTCGCACGTTCGGATGACGCAGCAACGCGTCGACCGCGTTCTTGGCGCCGACGACGAGGTTGACCACGCCCTTGGGGAGCCCGGTCTGTTCGAGCAGCTCGAACAGCTTCAGCGCCGTCAACGGCACGCGTTCGGACGGCTTCAGGATGAACGTGTTGCCGCAGGCGATCGCATAGGGAAGGAACCAGAGCGGTATCATCGCCGGGAAATTGAACGGCGTGATCGCCGCCGTGACCCCGAGCGGCTGGCGAATCATGATCTCGTCGATGCCGCTGGCCACATCCTCGAGGTTGTAGCCCTGCATCAGCGTCGGAATGCCGCAGGCGACCTCGACGTTCTCGATGCCCCGCTGCAGCTCGGCCCGCGACTCCACCAGGGTCTTCCCGTTCTCCATCGTCGTGATCCGCGCGATGTCGTCGGCGTGATCTTGAAGCAGCTGCTTGAACCGGAAGAGATGCTGGATCCGTTCCTGCGGCGGTGTCCGCCGCCACGCCGGATACGCCGCCGATGCCGCGGCCACGGCCGCGTCGACATCGTCGTGCCCGGCGAGCGAGACGGTCGCCAGCGCCTCGGACGTCGCCGGGTTCACGATCTCGGCCGGGGACGCGTCCGAGCCCTGCCGCCATTCGCCGCCGATGTAATGCGAGGCGCGCGAGATGCTGCCAATCATGACCGTTGCCCCTCTTTCCAATGCACCATCGGGAGCCCCGGTAGAGGCGCCCTGAAATATGGAATCCGGCTGCCCCGCAGCGAGCCGATGTAGACCGTGCGCAGATCGCGGCCGCCGAACGTCACGCTCGCCATCCACGGCGCAAGGCCCTGCCCGGTCGCGAACAACACGTCCTCGGTGACGTGATTGGCGAGGAACGCGCGCTCGAGCGCATCCACCTTCGCCGGATCGCCTTCGTCCAGCAGGACGTGCAGATCGCCTCTAGGTGTCAGCACGAACAGCTTGTCCGAGTACACGAGCGTGCCCCACAGGTTGCCGGCGCTGTCGAACGCGATCCCGTCGGGCCACGCGCCTTTGCCGAGCTTGGTCGGACCGAAGATCTCGCGCTCGGCGACATCGCCCCGCTCGTCGATTCGCAGCCGGGTGATGCAGCCGCCGGTCGTTTCGACGACGTAGAGGAATTCCTCGTTCGCGTCGAAGCGAATCTCGTTGGTGAACCGGAACCCGTCGGCGACGATGCGGAACGCGCCGTCTTCGTAGCGCGCGAGGTAGCCGTCGGCGAGGTCCACGCGCAGCGCGTGCATCCAGTTCTTGATTCGAGTCGAGACCGTGACCCAAACGCGGTCCTTCGAATCGCGCAGCACGAAGTTGACCTTCCCGACCGGCTGGCCGTCGATGCTGCTCGCGATCACCTGTGACATGCCGTCGCGCGACATCCGCTCGAGGCAGTCGGTGCCAAAATTGGAGATGAGGAAATCGCCGTTGCCCGCGAACGCCAGGCCGTTGGGAAGCGTGCCCTCGAGATAGCGCGTCGCTTCGGTTCCCGCCTGCTCGAAATGGCCGGAGCGTCGTTGAGTGACGATCGTCTGATGACCATCAGGGCAAATCCGCACCACGCCGCCGCGCGCATCGGCGGACCACAAGGTGCCGTCGCACTCGGCCAGGATGCACTCCGGCCGCTGCAAGTCGTGCCCGACAAACTGAATGCTGTCTTTATCGATGCCGAAATCGAGAATCGGATTCGAATCCACAGGTTGGCTCTCCGAAAGCGCCCGACAGCCGACGCGAGCGCCTCGCTCGATCGCTTGCAATTGCAAACAATCGATAATCGCGCGTCTGACTGTATCACGAGGACTGCCCGCCGCAGTCCTCCTCCACAATCAGTCGATCGACCTGGCCACCGATGATTCGATAGGCCCCGATTATGGGAACGGCCTCGTGCACCACCGACACGATCACGTGCACGAACGCGGGATAAAACGCTTCGCCAACATCGGTTGGGGACGGCTCGACACCACCTCGAGGGTGCGAGTGGTAAACGCCGACCACGGCGCGCCCGGTGCCGCGGAGCTGGCGGTTGAGGGCAATGTGCGCGGCAGGATCGACCTGATACCGCGACGGATGAGGATCCACGTTTGCCGTCGCGACGCACTCGACGATGTGCTGGGGGCTGCCTACCAGCAGCCCGCAGCACTCCCGTGGGGCGGCCTGGCGGGCGTGTGTGACCAGTTCCCGTACCACGCCGGCGGCGATGCGTATGGTTTGCGGCGAATCGGTCACGACTGCAGCTCGGGAACGTCGCGGAATTGATCGAGCGCCTCCGGATTGGCGAGCGCCTCGCGGTTCTTGACCTCGAGGCCGTGCACGACGTTGCGGACCGCCAGCTCGACGATCTTGCCGCTTCGCGTGCGCGGAATCTCGCGAACCTGGACGATACGCGCCGGTACGTGTCGCGGCGACGTGCTTCGACGGATCCGGGACCGGATGCGCTCACGCAAGGCATCGTCGAGCGCCACACCCTCGCGAAGCCGCACGAACAGCACCACGCGCTCATCGTGATCCCACTGTTGACCGATGACGATGCTTTCGAGAACGTCGTCGATCTGCTCCACTTCACGGTAGATCTCCGCCGTGCCGATCCGCACGCCGCCGGGATTCAGCACGGCGTCGCTGCGGCCATGGATGATCAGGCCATCGTGCTCCGTCAGCTCCACGTAGTCGCCGTGACACCAGACGTTCGGAAAGCGCTCGAAGTAGGCGGCGTGATACTTCCGGCCGTCGGGGTCGTTCCAGAAGCCGATCGGCATCGAGGGAAACGCGTTGGTGCAGACCAGCTCCCCCTTCTGCTGCCTCACGGCGCGCCCCTGCTCGTCGAACACATCGACGGCGAGGCCCAGAACCCGGGCTTGCAGCTCGCCTCGCCAGACCGGCGCGTTGGGATTGCCGCCGGCGAACAATCCAACGATATCGGTGCCGCCCGAGATCGATGCCAGGTGCACGTCGCGCTTGATGTGGTCGTAGACGAAATCGAATCCTTCCGGCGCGAGCGGCGACCCGGTCGACGCGATGGTCCGAACCGAATCGAGACGATGACTGCGCGCCGGCGTCAGCCCTGACTTGCCGACCGCGTCGATGTACTTGGCCGAGACACCGAACAGCGTGACCTGCTCTTCGTCGGCGAGGTCGAACAGCGCGCGCGCGTCGGGATGAAACGGCGAGCCGTCGTACAGAACGATGGTGGCCTCGGACGCCAGCGCGGACACCAGCCAGTTCCACATCATCCAGCCGCAAGTGGTGAAGTAGAAGACGCGATCGCCGCGCCGGACGTCGCTGTGCAGCTGTTGTTCCTTGAAGTGCTGGATGAGCGTGCCGCCGGCGCCATGGACGATGCACTTGGGCACTCCGGTGGTGCCCGACGAATACATGATGTAGAGCGGTTGATTGAACGGGAACCGCGGAAACTCCAGGATCGATTGCGGCGGCGCAAACGCACTCCACCCGACGACGTTGGCGCCGGCAACCGGCCTGGCGTCGCCGAGCAACGGCGCCACCACCACACGCTCGACCGTCGGCAGAGCGTCGACGATCTCGCCGACCTTTTCCGCCAACTCGAATCGCTTGCCGCCGTACTCGTAGCCGTCGG
>Ga0075421_100012927_pt1 | contig 10387 bp, 10 predicted proteins | sample SoiMetdeltSBSDD5_FD_75292 | JGI IMG/M metagenome (GOLD analysis project Ga0075421, IMG submission 75292) | Bulk soil microbial communities from a Populus tree surrounding site in Tennessee, USA - Soil MetaG P. deltoides SBSDD5 | ecosystem: Environmental > Terrestrial > Soil > Tree plantation... | reverse complement strand
AGATCATCATGCAGAAAACACTCAATGCCATGTTGCCGTTTAAAGCAAGAGTTGATCAAAAAGAACTGCCGGTACTGGTGCTGAAAAGAAACAGCGTTGATTTGGGAATACAATCTTCGAGTGCGACTGATAGTACTTACTGGTTTAGCGGTAGAGGCTTTAACGGTAAGGGCGTGCATATTTCAACTTTCATAGGGTATCTTACCAATGCGCTGGGCATGCCTGTGCTTGATGAAACGGGCTTGACAGGAAAGTATGATATAAAAACTGAAAACGCTTTTAGTTCTAAAGAAGAGGTGTTAAAAGCAATAGAGAAAATCGGTTTTGAGGTGGAAGAAAGCCGGAAGCAAATGCCAATACTTATAATTTATCAATAGTCACAAGAGCCCGCCGGAATCTTCTTAATTTCAATTGCCGGTAACAAGCCGGCGAGCGTTATTTCTTATTTTAACAGGCAATCTCAAAACAGTAACCCTGCAAAAGAATATTGGCGATTAATAAAACATAAGATGGAAAATTTGGATGAAAAAATGTTGACTGCGGCTCTCAACGGTGATTTAGCAATGGTCGAAGGTCTGGTTACTCAAGGGGCAAATATAAACTACACCGACGCCTGGGGCAACCGTGCCATATTTGCTGCTGCCTGGGACGGCAACCTAAAAGCGCTTGATTTATTTTACAAGTTAGGAGCAAAAATATTTTTTGCCGATGCTAACCTGCTTTGTAATGCTGCTTACAATGGCAAAGTGGACTCAGTAAAATGGTTATTAGAGAGAGGTGAGAACGCTAATTTCACTTTTGCAGATACCGGAGAAAATGCTTTGCATTATACTATTAGTAAAACGAGTGAAATGAATGAAAGGGTTGAAATTGTAAAAGTTCTAATCGAAGCAGGTATAGATGTTAGCAAAAAAACTGTTGCGGGTAAACCGACCCTTTGCTTCATGCGTGATGCCTATCTCAAAGGAGAAACTCCGTTACATAGGGCGGCCGCGTATGCTAATGTAGCTATCATAAAAATGTTGTTAGACGCCGGCGCTGACCCTTCCATGAAAGATGCAAATGGTGACACTCCAATTTCTTGGGGAAGCTGGTACTTACGAGACGCGGATGTATTACGGCTGTTAGTGTATGAAGGTGTGCCTGGTATTCGTTAATTTCCAGGGGATCGGTTCATCGCCCGGAAGAAGCCCATTAACGTGGTAAAAAAATCATCTAAGAATATAAGAAATGAAATGAGTTGCATATGAAAGGAAATAAACACATTGAAAGAGATGGCCAGGATTCGACAAAAATTTTTGACAACAGAACCTTAGATGTCGATTACAGGACATTAAAACCAATTCTGAAAACAGGGATGGTTGTGTTGGATGTTGGATGCGGAACAGGAGCAATTTCAAAGGACATTGCAACGATTGTTGGTGACAGCGGTAAAGTAATCGGAATCGATAATACCAAAAAATTTATAGACAGTGGGAAACAAAGCTATAAACATATTCATAACCTGGAATTAATTCATGTTGATTTGTTTGAATTTGAACCAGAAGAGAAATTTGATTTGATAGTATCTGCCCGTGTATTACAATGGTTAAATAATCCTAAAGAGGCGCTTTTTAAAATGAAAAGCTTACTTAGATCAACTGGACAACTATCTATACTCGATTACAATCATGAAAAATTAGAATGGGATCCCCACCCTCCGCCATCTATGGAGTCGTTCTACAAAACATTTTTAAGATGGAGAAAAGATGCGGGCATGAATAATACGATTGCTGATGATTTGCCAGTTATGATGGAAGAAACCGGTTTTCATTCGATAGAAGTGATAGATTCAAATGAGTATTACAATCGGGCAAGAGTCGATTTCAAATCCAAAGTTGGAATTTGGTCCAAAGTGGCAAGCTCAATCCAAATGGTTGAAGAAGGATACCTGGACAACGATCTAAGATTGAAAGCTATCGAAGAGTATAATAACTGGGTGGATAATGAAGCGGTCTCAATGACAATGAAATTAAATGAAGTGAGAGGAAAGAATTAAGCGGCTCTTCAAAATACCTGAACGCTGCCGACCGACTTTTCGGTAACGCTCACGAAGTATTATCACACCATCACTTCTTTGTTATACTTACTCCTGTATTCCAATGGCGACATTCCGGTGATCTTTCTGAATACTTCACGAAATGCTTTTACATCGGCATATCCAACTTCATACATTACCTCGTTGATCGTTTTACGGGTAGTTTCCAATGTCTTTTTTGCTGATTCTATTTTTACTCTTTGGGCATATTCAAGAGGTGTATTGCCTGTTGCCTTTATGAATCTTCTGTCGAAATTCCTTCTGCCGACTGCGAACTTCGAAGACAAATTTTCAATAGATATTTTTTCATCCAGGTTCGTTTCAATATAGTCCTGTGCTTTTTTCACAACTTCATCCCCGTGCAGCTTCTGACCTTTAAATATTATAAATGCCGACTGGCTTTGCCTGTCCATTTCAATCTGGAATACCTTGGAACAAAAAATGGCTGTTTGCCTGTCATAGTATTTCTCTATAAGATAAATAACAAGATTCAGAAAAGAATAAGCACCGCCATTTGTATAAATACCATTTTCATCCGTGATCAATTTATCAGTTTGCAAATGAACGTCAGGAAACATATTTCTGAAATCATTTGCAACGGCCCAATGTGTAGAACAGGATTTTCCCTCCAGCAAGCCTGATGAGGCAAGCAAAAATGCACCGGTGCATATACTGGCTATTTCAGCGCCGTTTTTATACTGCTTCGTGATCCAATCAATTACCAATTTGTTTTCCTTCACCGTTTTCTGATAGCTATAATTCAATGAAGGAATAATGATGAGATGAGTTTTGGATATTGTTGAAATATTCGTATGCGGATTTACGGTAAACAACCCATCATAGAAATCCACTTTTTTTGAAATACCTGCTAATTCGATCTTAAACAATTCTTTTCCGGTTGTTTTCTTCCAATACTCATTGGCTCTTGTGAATATTTTAAAAGTACCTACGATACTGCTCAGGTTGTTTTGTCCATCAGGCACTAATATGGTAAGGTGTTTCATCTGTATGATTTTTATTGTATTTATTGTCAGCTGCAATCAATTCCTCTTTTGCAAAGGTAAAACTTGATGATGTCCAAATCAACCCACTACAAAGTCCATTTAACACCCCGCAAAGGTGGTATCCGGATAATAGCTTTGTTATGAAAATTCACGCTAATTAAAAATCAAATTGAAATGAAAACACAAGATCTGACAATCACGCTGCTGGTTGATAAAACTCCGGAAGAAGTGTACAACGCCATCAATAATGTTCGGGGCTGGTGGTCTGAGACCATTGAAGGTGGCACGAACAAACTTAACGACGAGTTTATCTATCGCTACAAAGACATGCATTACTCAAAACAAAAATTAACAACGCTTATTCCGGGTAAAAAGGTTGTTTGGCTTGTTACCGACAGCATTTTGTATTTCCTTGAAAAAGATAAAAGCGAATGGACACATACAAAAATTGTCTTTGACATCTCCAAACAGGATAATAAAACCCTGATTACTTTTACACATGTGGGACTGGTCCCGGAATGCGAATGTTTCAACGCCTGTTTAAATGGATGGACCCACTATATCCAGGGTAGTTTATTGAAGTTGATAAATACAGGCAAGGGGGAACCGACGAAAAAAGAGAATGAACCAAAGGTGAAAAGCGAAACAGTAAGTAAATAAATAAACAATTAAAAAAAATACAATGACAACAGCTACGACAATATTGACAACACAGGAAGTTGCAGCAAGATTCAATGAACTTGCGCAACAAGAAAAATGGTTTGAGATCCAGGATGAACTTTTTGCCGAGAATGTAAAAAGTATCGACCCTCCAAACTCTCCATATTTTGGATATGCGGAAGGTAAAGCAGCTGTCCGCAAAAAAGGTGAGGATTTTGTAAAACGGATAGAAGCGGCTCATTACCTCTACACAACTGAACCCATTGTGGCCGGCAATCACTTTGCTGTTGGAAGAGAAAAGGATATTACGGTGCAAGGCCACGGGAGAATACAGATCAAGGAAATAATGGTATATGAAGTAAAAGATGGTGAGATAATCTCGGAACAGTTTATTTATTAAAAAATTCTTTCTTGTGGCAGTTGCTTATTACACTAGCCGGCGTCAACCGAATTTGATTTCATTTTTTTAGTTGTCTGCTTGGGTTATCTTAGCCGAAAATCAACTGCCATGAGAAAGTTGTTATTCATTATCCTGTCTTTATTTCTTCTTTATTCCTGTAAATCCAAAACCGCATTGGATTTTAGTGAAGCGATCGTTGATAGAGAAAAAAGTCTTGAAACCGATATCATGAAGACAGAAGCCAGGGTCAAAGATTTTATTATTGCCGGTCAGTACGATAGTATGGCAATAGTGAGCGGGAAGATGGAGAAACTTGTAGATACAAAATTGAATGAAATTAAAGGCTTATCCACTCCCGATCTGAAGTTTGCCGGCGACTTTAAGAGCGATGCTATAGAATACTTCACTTATATGAAGAGCGTATATACCTGCTATGTAAAATTTGCTAAAGCCGGGACAGATGAATTAAGAGAAAAAGAATACTCCAATTTGCAGGAAATTGTAAATAAGAAAAACATGGTGATCACAAAGATGCGGGACTCACAGAAAAAATTTGCTGAAGCAAATGGGTTCAGGTTAAAGGAATAATTACGCAGTACCCGTTCTGCAGGATTCATTTGCGCGGCCCCGGCATTCGGGGCTACTTCGTTTTTTAGCCGTCTATTGAGTTTAACGTTAAAGGCAACGTTTTAGGCGCGGTTTCCGATAGCCAATTGAGCGGTGTTAATGGCAATTGTAAAAAGACAACGAGCATGAAATATACTTACTTACTTATTTTTTTTACTTCTGCGCTATTGGGTAGTTGCCAAACGAATGTCAAAACTGCTGACATCAAAAAAATGGAGTGGTTAATTGGCACGTGGAAAGGCGAATCAAATGGACAACCTTTTTATGAAAACTGGATAAAAGTAAGTGACAATGAATTCGACAATGTTAATTACTCGATTTGTAATGGAGACACCGTTAGAGGCGGACACTCCAAAATTGGGATAAGGAATGGAAAAATTACATATACTGGCGGCAATTCGTCGCTGGAATTAAGAGAGCTAAATGATAGCCTGATCATATTTGAAAATTCAAAGCAGGCCGAGAAATTCACGTTTACCAAAACCTTAGACGGAAAATGGAAAGCACACTTACAATATCCCAGCAGTCAAATTGAATATTTACTTTCAAAAACAAGTGCAATTGCCGACCTTCTTAAAGATAAACCGTCGCCGATTATTGGTTACTATGAAGGACACGTGGAGTATTCAGGCAAAAAACTTTTCACGACAATAAATTTTGAATATAAGGATGGCAAACAAACAGCAACAGCATCTACACCTGACAACTTACAGTTAGATATGCCGTTTAACGAGGTTTGTTATGATCCACCCTTCTTAAAACTTTCGCTAAGAGACGGAACTCAGAATTTAATATTGAATGCGCAGTTTAACAATGATGAAATAGTTGGTGGCGTATCAGGCGAAATTCCCGCAAAATTTCTGTTTAAGAAGGCTTCGTTGCCAAATAAAATGCCTGATTATAAAATTGTTTCACTTACTATTCAAAATGGAAGCATCAACTTGCCTGCAAATTTATTTTTGCCAAAATCCGACAAACCCACGGGTGCAGTAATTATGGTGTGTGGTACCGGCCAACACATCAAAGAAGAATATAACGGTTGGGCCGACTTATTAGCTTCAAAAGGCGTAGCCGTTCTTGCTTATGACAAAAGAAATGTTACTTACTTTCCAAATTTAAATATACGACGGGCAAGCAGTGATATTGTTTTGCCTGGTCAATTGGAAAGTGATATTGAAGCCGCAATATCAATTCTAAAAAGCAGAAAAGAAATCAATCCAAAAAAAATTGGTCTGTTCGGTTTTAGCCAGGGTGCTGTTATGGCACCAATAGTTGCTGCAAAAAATTCAGATGTTGCCTTTATTGTCGCAGTATCGGGAAACACAACTACCGATAAAGAGTTCATCATTAAACAATCTATCAACAGGCTAAGACAAAGAAATTTTGATGAGAATGACATTCAACATGCAAGAGGACTAATGGAAGCATTGTTCCAGTACTCAAAAGACAGGAAGAATGGAGATAAACTACAAAAGGACATTGATAAAGCATATGAAAATGGATATGGTCGCTACTCACTTCCCCGATATCTTCCCAATGAGGACGAATTAAAATATTTATCAACCTGGAACAGCTTTGAGCACGACCCTTCAATTTATTGGAGCAAACTCAACATACCTTCCTACGTGGTTTTTGGCGACAGGGATATTTTCATACCCGTGAAGGAAAGTGTACAGATTTTGAACAACCTCTTCAAGAATAGGCCAAACATTTTGACCCTGAAAGTTTACCCTAACGCTGATCATTTCATTAAACAACAGCCTGACAGAAATAATTTTGATTTTCCTAAATATGTGAATGGTTACGTTACAGGCCTTGTAGACTGGATAATCCTACAAGCAAATTGAAAACAAATACGCAGTGAAACGGAAAGGCCGACCTCCCCAAACAAAATGATAACACTTGCATAAGTAGCACTCACATACCCCACCAGCATGTCGTCTTCGGATGGGTAAGCAATATCAATCGCGGAAGAATATAAGCTCATCAATTGCTGCTTAACCCAGTCAATCCTGGGAGGCGTCTTTCCAGCCCTGGAAAACTCAAAATAGCATTTATAATAAATGACGCGGGCTTTAAGACAATTGAAGAGAGCCTTGAAATAATCACCTTTTGATTGTCCTTTTTCAGCCAATTCATCCACAAACTGAAAAGCTTGCAGGCTATCAACTTTTTGCAATTTGAGTGTGAGAATGGGTAAACTATCGTATGAGCTAAGATCCTTTTTACTCAATGCGACAACCCATTTGTCTGCATTAAGTTCAGGGGTTTGCGCAGCAATAAATTCAATGCTAAATAAGAAGAATAAAAAATAAATCCGGGGCGTAGCTTCACAAATGGTGAAATTGATTTTGACGAGGTTTAAAAATAGTTCATTTAGATAAGAATGTAAAACAGTGGTGAATATCATAAAAAGCCCCGATAAAGATCGGGGCCATGTATTTAGTAGACTTCTTAAACCATGTACCTATTTAATCAAAAAGTTTTATTACTGTTATTATATCAATTTTGCTTTTTTTATTAAGATCCGATGAGAAAAAAATTAAGATGGAACTTTTACCAGTTTTACATCACCCTGGTATTTATTATCGACGATAATTAATAACATTGGCCGGATAACGGCCATCGATTTTTCGCCTTCCGTCGTTTTATAACTAAAAAAGATCGTATCGGCTCGTTGTTTTAGACTAACGGGGGATATTAGGGCACCCCGGTCACTAAGTTCGCCGATGACAGTCAATACATATTGCCTGGAAAAATCAATGGGAGTGGGTTTACCATTGGGGCCCATGATTGTTGCCATGCCAAAGAGCTCATCAAACTTTTCCATGGTGGTGATCTTTGGGTTCTTTAAATCTCCGTCTTTATATGTGTTATTCACAAAATAACGGTTTGCAATTGTATAGGGAATATCCTGTTCAGCTGGTTCGGAAGTTTTGGATTCACGCGAACTGCTTTGTTCTTTGTTAGCTGTATTTTTTGATGTTGGATTACAGGATCCGAATACAGTACATGCAATTATGATTATTGAAAATAACTTGGTATGCATACCTTTTTAATTTAAACTTTTATTGGTGACAACTTATTTTTCCATACGCTGCCGGGAAATACCTTTTGACGATCTCATACAGTGCAGGATCATAATTTTTCAATTCTTCCCTTGTGTTTATTTCATTATGAATACCATCGCCCGGAATGGCTTCAGCATTTAAATTGAACCAGCATTGCACACCTTCTGCGAAATATTCACTTGTATTTGATCCGGCATAAGTATTCTTCCAAAGGCCGTTGGCTTTTGCATTTTCAAAAGCTTCTTTGAGCTCTGTATCAAAATTTGTATCAACAAAAGAAATACCCAACCCATGAATGGTATGAGCGAATTCATGAATAACAATATCTTCATAGTAATAAGGATCTGTCCCTTCGCCATAACACAAAATATTTTCTTCTGCACAACTATTTATTGGTGTTTCAATCTCTGCTCCCACTCCTCTTAATTCATCCCATTTGCCTGCGGTATCATCTTTTAAAAATCTGAACTCGGGTAAATCTGTTGTTACTTCTGATTTTGCCAAAATACCAACCCTCGCTTTATTCTCGATCATTTTTGCCAATACATCTGGTCGCATCTTCATCATTGCATTTATCGTTCTTTGTACAGCATAAAGTGCCTCGTCGGGCACTTTTGCTGAACTAATAACAGGTATTCCGGTCGCACTTAAATATTTTTTGTAGAAAGTATCGAGACTAAAAATAGCAGGTGGCAGTGTTATTTCATCTCTTTTCGCAACCCCCTTAGCGAGTGATGGGATATCTGCATTTTTTGCGGAGGAACTTGTTTGACAGCTATACAATAAAAAAATACATACTGTAAAAACACTGACGTGAATAGTGTTTACATGGAATCCTCTTTGTCGCATACCAGATTATTTATTTGTAAAAGTTGATCAGATACCGGTGGGCTTATAATGGCCCCGATAGAAATCAGGGCCCTGTATTTAATTGTAAGGCTTATTTTTCAAGCTTGCCATTAACAATCTCCTCATCGATTATTTATTTGCATTCATTATTCCATTTAGGATCGAGTGTAGTACCATAAATCTTGATACATTCATTCGGAGGTACCGGCCATGTTTTTTCAACTACTGCTTTCCATGGTTCCCAGGCCAGCCCTGTTGCCTCCCTGACATAGAGATAGATTTGCGTGGCATCCTTAGGTATTTGGTAGACTTTACGCCAACCTATAGCAAAGCCTTTCTGGTCCTGGGCAATCACAACTTTCCCATTTTGTTTATAGCTGAGATAAACCCATGCTGCATATGCACCGCCCTGCGTCACCGTTAACTCATTAGCTTTCGCCACCATGTTCCCGACTTCAGGGCAATCAGTCTTATAGTTCGGATTGAAGACTGTGCCATAAGCAGTATAACACATATAAGTAGGTGCATTTAAACTTAGTGTTTGACTAATTGGTCTCCATGTGCCATCCCAATACTCGCCCCGTACAGAAATTCTTTGTGCGTTGTATGGAATTTCAATTAACTCGTCTTTTCCAACAGGAAGTGATTGTGTTGTTTTTGTAACAGTTCTCACATCTGGTTTAAAACCGGTTTTATCAAAATCAGCAGTATATGTTACTGAGAACTTTGATACGTAACCTGCCTGGCAATAAAACCTTACTTCACCATTTACATTTGCCGGTGTAAGTCTAAAGCCTTTACTGGCTGCTTCCATAAAGCCCATAAAAAACATGTTTCGTCCATCTACATCTGACAAAACATTTGGAAGACTTATATATTCTGTCATTGCCTGTCCTAATTTCATTTTAAGCATTGGCTCTACCTTGGTTGCTTCTACAACACGAATCCCTTCCATGGTGCCAACGACTATAATCATTACAACAGCGGCCACGGGCGCAGCAGCAACTCCTGCCCAACCCACAAAGCCGACTGCACCTGATAAAGCTCCACCTGCCATGGTTCCTCCGAAAGCTGTGTATAATGAAACCGTTGAAGCTAACGCAGCATTATAACCAAGCACCGTTGATAGCGCAATGGCTGCACCACCTACTGTCGCAATAGTAGATCCTATAGCTATGAGTTTTGCGACATTATCTGCATCATTTGGAAATAGTGATTTTAATCCTGCTTTTGCAATTACATCCTGAGGCGGTGATGGCCTTGAATATAATTGCATTTGATCAAGGCTGCCCACCCCACAACCCGCAGGTGGCTTATAACCATCTGCTTTGTATTGACAATAATCAACGTCCCATTTTTGATATTCATCTAAAACACCTTTGGCCGCCCTGATCTTCATGCTTCGAAAAAGTTTTGTACTCCAATCTCTAAGCGCATTAACCTGTGGGTTTGATTCAGTTTTCCTTACTTCATTCATCACCAGTGCGGCAAGTAATCCCTGTACGCCTGCCTTTACAGTGCCATCGGGGTTCCCAATCTCGTAGATCACTTTATCAGCAGTAATGGCATTGTTGTCAGAATAATATACTTCAGCTGCCGTCAGACTTAATCTTGCAAATATTTTTCCCAGGTCGGAGTTTATATCTATACCAAAATTCGCTCCGATAACATTCATGATCCTGGACTCATATCCTTGCCC
>Ga0075421_100012925_pt1 | contig 10388 bp, 4 predicted proteins | sample SoiMetdeltSBSDD5_FD_75292 | JGI IMG/M metagenome (GOLD analysis project Ga0075421, IMG submission 75292) | Bulk soil microbial communities from a Populus tree surrounding site in Tennessee, USA - Soil MetaG P. deltoides SBSDD5 | ecosystem: Environmental > Terrestrial > Soil > Tree plantation... | reverse complement strand
GACCCTGAATGGCTGGTGTTTCGTCAAAATCTGGCAACCATTTGTTTGGAATTTGGTGACCTGCTTCTGGAGTCGGGTGACGCCTGGGCTGCGCAGCAACGTTATGAAGAAGCCCTTGCTGTCCTGAGAGCGCTGGCTCCGCGCAATCCTAACAGGATAATCTGGCAGCTGGCTTTGGCGGACTGCTACGAGCGAATGGGCAAACTACATGCGGCCCTGGGGGCAAATTCGAAAACACCCAGAACTCAACGCATCCAGCACTGGCAGGAAGCGCTCAGTTGGTATCAGAAGAGTCAGGACGTTTGGGAACGCTGGGATCAGCTAGCTGTCTCCAGCGTCTTCAACGAGCAACGCAGCAACCAGGCGTTTCAAAGCATTGCCCTCTGTGAGCAGGCGTTGGCCAAATTCACGTGGTGAAGCAGCCGGGCTCATCAGGACTCGTCATGGCTTCAACTTGACGCGAAGTTGCTGTCACATCGGCGACGCTCGCGACCGATATCATCGATCGGGTGCCGTTTGTATGAGCCGAGGGTATGTGACAAGAGTGCCGCATGACGTCTAGGCCATCGGACCGTCTCGGCGGCGGTGGGGTCGAGAAAACGTTGCGAAGAAGATCGAGAAAGTCGGTGAAACGTATCCGAAAGAAGGACCCTGCGGAGGTCACAGCCGCCCGAGGTCCAGCGCTCGCTCGCTCGGGGGTTTCCGTTGGCAACTTGGGCTCAACGACTATGTCAACAGTGAGGCTCTTCGGAACCCTCTCATGAAGTATCCGCTCATTTGCTGCTACCTGCGGTTCGCTATGGAAGAGTTGTTGCAGCGACCCATCCGTCAGGAAGTTGCAAATAGCCAATAGAGTCATTCCTTGATGGTGAGCCATCCAGCATCGTATCAGTTCGTAGCTTTGCTGTGAGCCGATTCTTGCTATTGTGTAGTCGGCTGACTCATAGAAACCAAATTTGTCTAGCCACTGCATCTCCGCCATCAAGCGTAAATTGGTTATGACACCAGGAGGATCTACGGTCAACGCCAATGCTGCGGCGTAAGGTGACACTACGATGTCGCTTACATGGGCTCGTTTGAGGGCCAAATCAGCAAGACCGAAAGCCCGATACTGGTAACAGCCATTATCGTCTCTGTCGCTACAGGCTGCTTCGGAAATCCCCCACGGAATTTGATTGCGCTTTCCATACTCCTGCTGGCACCGTACAACGGCCCGCAGACTCTGCTCAAGAATAGTATTGGGATAGCATTTCATCCACAGTGACGGCATGAGGTATTCGAACATTGACCCCGCCCAGGACAGCAAAACACGCTTGCCGTTCTGGGAGGTGTGGGTTCTGCCGAGATGAAACCAACTGTCCTGCGGCACGTCTCCCTTTGCAACTGCAATGAATGCGGCCATCCTTGCTTCAGAGGCCAATAGATCGTAGCAACCTTGGGTTAAAGACTGATTGCTCACATCATATCCCAGCGAAAGAAGTTTCTTTCTAGTGTTATAAAGAAAGCGGAAATCCATCTCGTCGACCAGGATCTCAGCTTCCACTGCCAGCTGTTGAAGGCTTTCAAGGGCAGTTTCTGCGTTGTGCAGGCAAATGGGAAGCCGTGCACGTAACGATTCCACAGCGGGTTTGATCTGCAATTCTGCGCCCTCCCGCTGCAGGAGTTCCTGTAGATGTCCATCGAGCTTCCTGAGGAAAGATGGCAGCGACTCCAATGTCAAGTTGTCTACGCTTCCGGCGAATTGAAGTTCGGAACGACCCAGAATGCTATCGTGCTCGGGCAGAAGCCATGGCGCAAAACCTTCCACTATGTCGCGTGCGGCCTGGAGTTGGTTGAGTACCTGTTCTGCCCACCACCGAAGCTCCTCTTGGCCCTCGGGAGGACCATTCAGTAAATCGCTAACAAGTCTGAAAGCTTGCTGTTCCGTTTGGGGCCATAGCGACGGCCAAAGTGAAGCATCCTCGCTCAAAAACTCGAAACGTGCTCCGAGTGCCCTAATGCTTTCGGCTACAGCCGGATGCCGCTGCTCCTGTTCCGCCAACTCGCCAATGAGATTCAAGTGGTCGCGAATTCCCAGCCACAGCTGTGGTCTGAGAAGAGGGTGGCGGCGCATCTCAACACACGCTCGTTTTAGAGTCCACAGACATCCGGCCAGGTTTCCGCTGTCCACAGTAGAAATAAAGAAGGGCTGAACTGGCTCCAATGTCCGGATGTCATACCAATTGAAGAAATGTCCTTTGTATCTTGGAAGCCCCTTGGCGCTGCTCAGACTTTTCGTTGTGTCTTGGACGTATTCCTTCAGAGTAAGGTACCCCAGTTCGTATGATGCGAGCCTTGCGTTCAGCAGCAAGCCCAGATTGGTGGGTGACAGGCGCGCTGTTACCGCGAAGGGTGTTTCCTGAATATTGTCCGGAATCAACCACTTCGTTTCAGTATTGCTAAACTGGCGGAAGTAGCGCCAAGTCCGAAGTCCCACACTCCGGAGAAACAATTCATCGCCTTTGACGGTAATCGGTCGCGTCTCAAATGCTGGCCGATTCAGCCATCGACACAAAGGCTTGGAGACAGACCATAGTCCCAGCAGCGGCACCGCCACTGGAAGTGCTTCCGGCCGAACAATGGCAAGGGTCAAGCCGATTCCGAGCGACAGCCATGGGGTCCAGTCGAGGTAGACGTCTACCGGGTTTCGCTTGTCAGCCCCCAATTCCGACTGTGCTGCGGTTTCCCATTCCAGTAGCTTCTTGCGTGTCAAAGTGAGTCTCACGATGGTTCTGACTATGGCGTCCAGCATCACCAAAGTTTGATGCGACAAGAATGCGAGCATCAGGAAAACGTTGATTTGTCTGTCAACAAATGTTGTGGTCATCTGTTTCCAGAAGGCAAGCCGGTTGCGCGTGCGCGCCGACCTAAGAAGGGACTGGAAGAATTGAAAGTACGTCGGGATGAGCATTAGCACCAGGGTTGCCATCGTCCAGTAGCTCGGCTTGCCTGGCAGATAAAACCATCCCCCGAGCAGTAGGGAGAGTGTAGCGATTTCGATCAAGCTCCGACGCAAATTGTCGAGAATCTTCCATCGTGAAATCAGCGTCAATGGATTGGGGATCAGTTTCCCGAAGTAGTCCGGGACCTTGGGTAACAGCCACAACACGATCTGCCAGTCTCCTCTTACCCATCGATGCTTTCTGCGGCTATAGGCGCTGAAGTGGGACGGATAGTCGTCGATCAGCTCAATGTCAGAGACAAGTGCAGCGCGTGCGTAGCTTCCCTCAATCAGGTCGTGACTAAGAAGTGCGTTGCAGGGGAAGCGCTGTCCCAGGACTTGCTGGAATGAGTCTACTTCGTAGATTCCCTTGCCGGTGAAACTGCCCTCACCAAACAAGTCCTGGTAAACATCGGAGATCGCTCGTGCATAAATGTCGAATCCAGCGTCTCCGGAACAGAGGCTTGCTAAGCGTGACCGACCGGCCGACTTCACGTTGATTCCGACCCTTGGCTGAAGAATGCTATAGCCCTCCACAACAGTGTTCGTCAGCGGATCTATTACTGCACGGTTGAGCGGGTGTGCCAGAGTACCCACTAGTTTGCTTGCCGAGTCTTTAGGCAATTGAGTATCGGAATCGAGCGTGATGACATATCGAACTCGCGGCAAGATGGACAGATCGCCAATTTTTACGGGAAAGCTGTCAAACCGACTTCGAAGTAAATTATTCAAATCGAGCAACTTGCCGCGTTTGCGCTCCCAACCCATCCACCTGTCTTCAACCGGGTTGTATACGCGGTGTCGGTGAAATAGGAAAAAGGATCCCTTTCCGTGTCTCGCGTATTTCTCGTTCAAATTGTGTATCAGCTGGGAACAGAGGCCCACCCACTGATCCTTTTCATCGAAGGGGCAGGATGAATCAGGCGAATCCGTTAGAAGAACAAAGTGGAGATTGGCATCACGATTGGCCAGGTATCTGACCTCCAAGTCCTGCACCATCTGTCGCGTGTGCTCCTCGCTGAGCAACAAGGTCGGCACCACGACCATAGTCGCGCACTCCGCTGGTATTCCCTCGGAGAAGTCAAGCTTGGGCAGTAGTCGCGGCCCCACCAGAAAGGTGGTCAACTCATTCATGATGGCTACGCCGCATTCGGTTGCCGGGAGCAGCAGGAAGGCCAGGGCTGCCAGGAAGGCGGCCTGGACACCGAGGACATTCAACAAAAACGTAATGACCACGGCTGCAGTGAACAAGGTGCCACCAAGGTAGAAGGCAACTGGGTGGGCCAGAATCAAGCTTTGAAGTACTTTAAATGGAGGTGGATTATAGTTAATTTCCTTTTCCAGGAGTCTCTTCCCGTTTTCAATTAAGTAGTAGCCGACGTGGCTGCGTCGCTCCGTGACTCGCTGATTGCAAGGAGACTGAGAGACACGGCTGGCGAGAGCAATCGCTCTTCGCGCAATTTCACTTTCTTCCACACCCGAGTATGCGGCTAGGTCCGCTACGCGCCTGAGATAGAGATTACGACTTTCCAAATCCATGTCGGGGTAAGCACCCGCAGGATCTTCTTGCAAGATCTGTTCAACCCGGCTCACCTTCTCAAAAAGATCCTTCCAGTCTTCCTCACCAATCTGACGAAGGCTGTTGATGCACGTTGCCAGATCGGCGTCATCATTCGACAGGGGTTGTTGATTCTTGACCAGGTGGAGGAAGCCTTCAGAAATTGTTGTGATTTGCTCCAGCAGGGCAAGTTGCAACATGGGCCTGATGGCATGAAGTTCATCCATGTGCAAACCAACGCTCTGGTCCACGGCTTCCAAGTAGGTTGAAAGAGAGTCAATGCAAAACTTGAAATCAACGGTCTGAAGATAGCCCTTGGCGACCGCATAAGCCCGAGGCATATGCTCACCGGTGTCACTGGCGATCAGAGGCAACCTCTTGACATCCTTTGTCTGTCGCGTATCACTGAGCGCCGTCTGCAAGAGACGTGCATTCTCTGCGAGCCAGACTAGGTGATGAGACAATTCGGGGCTTTCAGGTGCTAGTGTACTGAGTTGGCGGAGAATCTTCTGGATGGATCTGGATGCCTGGTGCCACCTTTGCTGGAGGAAACGAGAACGCCTTCTTGTTTCGAAATCCTTCCATTTCCCTATCTCGGCGATGGCGTGAGAGCGCAAGCGCTGAGTCGAGTGAATGCTGGGAGCGGCGCTGTCTTCTTCGACAGTGTCTGGAGATGATAGCGGAGTAGCAGGTAGGGTGTCTGTATCAGGATACGATTGCGGAGAGAAAGCGGCGGAACGGTGCATTTTACAAGAGCTTACGGGATGCTTCAATCCATCTTGGGTACTGAAGAAGTTCAAGATTCGGCCAGGTTCTTGCCGATTGAGCCCCATTGCTAGGCGGGGGCTCTCAGTAAGCCGTCTGCCTTTTTGGACAGGAGCGGGAATCTCGAAATGGTTCCGGCTCGAGTCCCGCCGACCTAGTCGCCGCTACCGGTAGCTGGAAGCTTGCAATTCAAACATACCCCTATAGAGTCCACCCAAAGAAATGAGCTGCCGATGGCTGCCTTGCTCAGCGACCTTACCCTGCTCCAAAACAAGAATCCGGTCTGCCATGCGAACTGTGGAGAAACGATGCGAAATCAAAAGGGCCATCTTGCTGTTTGTTAAATCCGCAAAACGCTGGAACACTTCGTATTCTGACCGAGCGTCCAGGGACGCCGTAGGTTCATCCAGAATCATCAATTGAGCATCCCGCAAATAGGCACGAGCCAGAGCCAACTTCTGCCATTCACCGCCAGAAAGATCCACTCCCCCTTCAAATCGCCGGCCCAGCATCTGGTCATAGCGGAGCGGGAGTCTTTGAATCACTGCGTGCGCCAGACTCTTTTCGGCAGCAACCTCAATCTTGAAGGGGTTGGGTTCATCGATCCTGCCCACGGCGATGTTGCTCGCAGCTGTCATTTCATAACGCATGAAATCCTGAAAGATAACCCCGATTTGACTGCAGAGGTCCTCAAGGTTGTATTCGCGCAAGTCAACCCCATCCAGCAGAATCTTTCCCTTGGTAGGGTCATAGAGGCGAGTGAGGAGCTTCACAATCGTGGTCTTTCCTTGTCCATTCTCGCCGATTAAGGCAAGTCTCTCCCCAGGCTCAAGACGAAAATTCAGGTTGTCAAGTATGAGTCGTGAACTCCCCGGATACGAAAACGAGACATCAACAAACTCAAACCCCTGCCGAATCGGTCGAGGTGCCGGCAGTGCTTGAGGCTTTGATTCAATCTGGGGGCGTGTCTTGAAGAACTCGAGCAGGTCCGTTAAGAAGAGCGACTGGTCGGCGATGCTTGAGAACAGAGAGAACATCGTCTGAATGTTGCTGCTCGCGCCGGCGATCGCACCAGCCAGGAAAGTGAGGTCGCCCACACTCAAATCGCCTGTGGCAGTTCGGTAAACGACAAACACAAAGGCTCCGTAGTAACCGGCAGTGCTCAGGAGCGACAACACCGAACTTGCGAGAAGACGTCGTTTGGCAAGCGCGATATTCTGTTCATAAATTCCTAGAGACAGGTGTGAAAAAAGTCCCGTAAAGAACCTGCTCAATCCGAAAAGCCTAAGCTCCTTGGCCCCTTCCTTTGAAGCTCCAAGAACACGCAGGTAGTCGAGTTGTCGGCGAACTGGAGTTTGTCGAATGTTAAGCGAATAGCCCAGAAACGCGAAGTGGCTTTCCCCGAGAAAAGCGGGCACCACGCAGGCAAACAATATCAACAGCAACCAGGGAGAGAACCAGAAAATACTGATAGAAAAGGACATCGCAATGATGGCTTGCTGCAGAATGCGACCCATCGCCTGGATCATGTTCAGCCGGTCGGTGGATTGCGCACGGGCTCGCTCCAGCTTGTCCTGAAAGGCGGGATTCTCGTAGGTAGCCAAGTCGAGGTTCGAGGCATGCTCCATAATACGCGTGCTGACGTGGAACGTAAACTTGTCGGCAAAAAGAGTGTCGAGATAGTCAACAAGGCGGCAAAGGGCGGAACTCGATGCCGCCAGAAAGAACTCGAGGGCAACGAGCCACCACAGCGTCGCTTCCAGCGGCTGCTTATGGGTTGCGATGGCCACAATCGTATCGACTATCAAACGAGTGACCGCAAGGATCGCAACCGGTATCAGCGCTGACACCACCCGCAGAAAGATGTTACAGGCAACAATCTTGGGACCAGCTTGCCATACCATAAACAGGATGGGAGGAATATTTCTGAGCGCCTTAAGACGTTCTTTCCAGGCTTTACGAAAACTTTGGGGAGAAGTATCTATTTGCATGGCAGCGGTTCCAGAGTGGCTGTTGGCCAAAAGCATCACCGTCCGATCCTGCCTCGAGGACCGAGAGTCAGAGATCAAGACTTACCTGTTCGACGAGGAAAAGCGAAATCTTCAAAAAGGTCCTGTGCCTAGAGACATCGACCCCAGTTTCGAGTGCCCAACCCCACGATCAAGCTCAACACGAAGATTACAGAGACAAAGACGAAGGCAATCTCGGCAACTGCAGTCGCGAGCGCAGCGAAAAAGCTCAAGCCGGAGGTCACAAGTGCCACGGCGCCTAAAACTAACCCAGCCAGCATTTTCGCTTCCTCCTTTTGGCTCAGCACATCGCAACTGCGATTCCAAACGCTGCCGTCTAAGCAACCGAGGGACACGCTCCAAGAAATGGAAAGACTTGCGAGCCGAATGTCCCAGAGTTGATGATCGAACCGGCCATCGACCCCTCTACCCACGCTGGTAGCGAATCCAAAAAATCCATGCTCGAATGTAAACCTTACATAACGGAGGGGGAGGGAGCTTGAGTACGTTGGTTGAGTGCGTTTCAACGTTTAGGCCGCAGCGAACTGCATTAGTTGGGCGCACCACGAACCCGGGTAGCGGGTCGCGCCAGGGTGCTGAGCAGCACGAGTAGCGTTCGACATTTCGCGCAGCTTCATCTTTTGGAAATTGGCCGTTCGGAAGCGGAGAGGTCCCGCGAAATTCTGGCGGAGGCGGGCTGGCTCAATCTGAGCCCTGATTGGCTTGAAACCCGGCGCGATCCATACCGCGTTGTGCTTCGGGGTTTTTCATGAAGGTGTCCCAGACAAACCCGGTACGTACGTTCTCGGCCATCACCATGGTGATCCCGGTGTCAATTCCAACGACGTCGTTGTCGTACCAGTTCTTCAGTGGGTTGAACGCATTCACGAAGCCGTAGCGGCTCCAGGTATTTGCACCGTATTTATTCTTGATGGTCTTAAGCACGCGCACTGCAGCCTGTGGCATGAACGGCAGCGACCCTCCTGCCGCACTTGGGACAACGGTCCCATCAATCGGCCCGATTGCTGGAGGCCCACCCCATACCACGTAGCCCTTTTCCGAATCAGAAGCCGTGATTCCCCACAGGTCATCGCTGTAGGTAGGAAACAGTTTTCCGAGCTCTAGGCAGAAACGGCGATGGACATCGGTGGCAATGATTGAGTTCTGGAAATAGTCTGTATAGCGGTCGCGTTTGCCTCGGAAGTCAAACCATGCCTGCGAGTATTGATGCACGAATATGGGTGCAAACGAGCCGATGTATCGAAGACCATCATATTCGAATGTCGATCGTTTCCATGCGTCCCAGGTCTTCGCGGGTAAAGGATAAGAAGAAGATCCCAGAGCCAGAAGATACATCATCATTAGTTCACTGTAGTGATCCCAACGATACGGCAGGAAACCGACCTCCGGGGTCCAGCCATGCGGTAGCAACGTTGTGTCGGCGGAGAGCCAAGTCCAGTCTACCCGATTGAAGATCGCGCGCGATAACTGACGGATTTCGGCGTTCTGGAAGTGTTGTCGACACGTCAGAATTCCGCAGAGTAGGATTGCCGTATCTACGGAAGAGACCTCCGAATCCCATATTCTTTCACCGGTGTTCAGATTGGCGAAGTGAAAGAAGAATCCTCGATGCTGAGGCAGTTCCTTCCATAGAAAACGCAATGTAGCCAGAACGCGCTCTCTCGCTTCAGGGAGTGAAATGAATCCATGCTTCTCTCCAATGCAGAGCGCCGTTAACCCAAAGCCCGTTGCCGCGATGCTCGCAACCACACCGTTGTCCTGGGCACGAACGTTACATCGGTCCTTGACTAGGCCGGTTCGAGGGTTGGCCTGTTCCCAGAAGTAGGCAAAATTGGCCCTTTCCAGCTCCTTCAGGAATTCGGCATCATCGTTAGAAAGAGAAGTTGGGGCTGGAGGTTGTGCCGGGCCGGCGTGTTGTTCCTCAGAGACCGTCGAGAACGAGAGTATCTTCCTGCTGGCGAAGGGCAGGCAAACACCCAGGTCAAAGATCTGCCTCAACAACTGTCGACGCGAGCGATTCATGGGACTAACAGCTTTTCGACACTTCAGCCAGAATTCTTGAATGACTAGCCGTGCGATGAAGGGTAAGGCGTCTTGAAACCAAGCAGGCGCGAAAGATTCTAGCAGAAGACACTGCAGACCGAAAACCGCCTCAAATAAGTGTTTGAAGATAGGTGGGTTGGCCTGGATCGCTGGCAGAAGGAAGTGTTGATGGGCCGGGTTGAACTACGTTCCCAACAGGAACCGCCAGGGCTCTTGCACAGGTTCCCGGTGGCTATTCCTCCACGACCTTGAAAGTTGCTTCGAGTCCGTCGGTCGAACTTGCGCCGACTGTGACCCTGAATGTTCCCGGTTCGACGACGAAACGCATCTGGCGATCGTAAAAGCCAAGCTGCTCACGAGTCAGCTGGAATTCCACACGACGCTTCTGATTGGGAGTAAGAGTGATCCGTTGAAAGCCTTTGAGCTCTTTGACGGGTCGGGTTACGCTGGCCACCAGATCCCGAAGGTACAGTTGTACGACTTCATCGCCTGTTCGACCGCCGACGTTTTGCAGCTCAACACTGACGGTGATAGTTTGATTCGGTCGGATAGTGGGAGGGCTCACTTGCAAGTTTGTAAGCGTGAAGCGGGTATAGCTCAGTCCGTGCCCAAATGGATAAAGCGGTGTCACCGGCACGTCTAGGTACTTGGAGGTGTACTTGTTCTTGCTGTCGAATGGCCGGCCGGTATTCTTGTGGTTATAGTAGATCGGTATCTGGCCAACAGTGCGGGGAAACGTCAGCGCGAGCTTGCCGCCAGGGTTCACCTCGCCAAAGAGCACGTCAGCAATGGCGTGGCCGGCTTGGGTGCCAGAAAACCACGTCTCCAGGATCGCCGGCACGTACTCGGCAACCCAATTGATCGTGAGTGGGCGGCCATTCATCAACGCTACTACGGTCGGCTTCCCCGTGGCATGGATGGCTTTGACCAACTCCAACTGCCGGCCCGGCAAGTCCAGAGAGCTTCGTGAGGCAGCTTCTCCGCTCATCTCAGCCGTCTCACCAACCACCAG
>Ga0075421_100012924_pt1 | contig 10388 bp, 14 predicted proteins | sample SoiMetdeltSBSDD5_FD_75292 | JGI IMG/M metagenome (GOLD analysis project Ga0075421, IMG submission 75292) | Bulk soil microbial communities from a Populus tree surrounding site in Tennessee, USA - Soil MetaG P. deltoides SBSDD5 | ecosystem: Environmental > Terrestrial > Soil > Tree plantation... | reverse complement strand
CGTCATCGTGATTCAACGCGCCCATTAGAACGACCTCAGCAGATGGGTAGTCTCTCTTTTAGGTCATCCAGCCTCCACTAGACTTGCCGGGACCATACTTCCTGTGTTCCAGCCCCCCGGTGCTTCACTTGTAAAGACATTTTGCACTCGGACGGTTGTGCGAAGGCTTTGTTGAGGGGAGAGCGCCACTATGAGGTGCGTTGCTGTTCATGAACATCCGTCCAGTCTGTCTGATGATGGTCAAGACAGTCGTCCAGCAGCAGGCTGCAAAGACTTGCAAAAGAGCGTTGAGGTACAGGCGATTGCACCTGGACGCATGTTCACTTGCAAACTGACATCGTCTACTTGGAAGGTCACGCAAGCCCACTGTCAGGTTTGCTTACACCTCCAAATAAACCTCTCGCCTGAATTGTTCCGTCCAGGGCTATGCAATCAATTCCTTAAACCGATATTTCACTAGCTTACGAGAAATACTAAGAGTCATACCAAGCTTTCCCGGGCGAGGGCATGAGACTTGCGCATTGGCAGGCGTCTCGTAGGTAGTTGGGTTGCACGGTGTATCGCTGCAGTCAGAGACCCGATGGGGATTCCTGGTGAAGAGTCAGCGATGCGAAAAGGCCCGTTTCGCGAGGATCAAATTCTAGCCATCGTAAGGCAGCTCAGAGCTGGTCGGAAGGTAACGGAACTGAGTAGAGAGCATGGCGTCAGCAGAGCCACTATTTATGTGTGGAAGGCCAAATACGATGGTCATAAATCGCGCAGTAGCCGTCCCTTACGTGAACTGGAAGAGGAGAACCGTCGATTGAAACAGTTGATTGGAGAGCTATGCCTCGAGATGCGACGTCCGGTGAGGACCATGATGAAACGCGTCCCAGGTCACTAATTCAGCAGCCCGTTACTTAACATCAACGAGAACTGTCAGCCCGAGACGATCGGGCTCTTGGATCCTTGGAATACCCGTCGTGAGTGTATGGCGCACAGCTAATCGTATGTATCAGATGGGGGTGGAGGTATGAACACATTCAACCACTATCTTTTTGGGATGGTGCTCAGCGTGCCGCTCCTTGCGACTCCCGTTATGGCATTGGATGACGAGGCCAACTCCTTTGTCGCGATCGAGAATATCGTATCGCAGCAGGATGCGGAAGGCGCTCTGAGGCCTTTTTCAGATGATCGTCTTGCCTCCATTGAAGGCGAAGGAATCTGTATCGGATGTTCGTCAATCAACGTGCATATAAGAGTGTCTCCCATTACCCAATTCAATGTCACGAACCAACTCACGTTCGCGTTCGGGAGGAACATTTCGCAGTCCGTGGACTCCGTCTCCTTCAATAATGCGGGACGTCCACGCGGCGGCCGTCGGTAGCGTACTGAATGCCTTGTGCTGAGGGGCGCAGGTTTCAGTATGAAGGGCAGCAGGAATTATCCAACCGGTTAGCAAGGAGGAGTCTCATGAAGAATCTAGCGATTTTCGGCGTCCTGGCGGCGGTACTCGGACTGGGATTGTCGGCCATGGCTGCGGATAACAATGCCCCTGAGTTGTATGCCGTCAGCCAGTTGTCCACCGGCTCCAATCTCCAGACCATGACCGATAGTCAATTGACCTCGGTTGAAGGCATGAGCTGGCGCGGCCACACAAAAGACTGTGGTGGTTGTGGGAAAAACTATTGGTCCACCATTAAGCAAGCCAATGACTTGTACCAGATGAATGTCAACATGTACACCAAGTTAGGGACATATAGCGGGATCAACCAGGAGAATAATGCCTATCAATCGAACAATGTGGGCGCGGGGGTGCCACGCCTCAAGTAACAATGGCACGACGTTGTTCGCCTAGGAAACTAAGCAAGACAAGTTTTGAATCGCCTGCGCCCCTAATTTTTGTGTTGAGCATTGCGACTGAAACAGGCATTGTAATCAAGTACGCCAATGAACAATCTGCCTGATGAAAATCGTGCCGAACATCTATGTGCTGGGATAGCGCGACTCCGAAGCACCTACGGAGGCATGCCATGAGACGCTGGTTACTACGTGCAGTGGTCATGATGGTGGGAGGACTGGGAGCTGGACTTGCCGGCGTGACTGCGGCCGACAGCTCGGAGCCGTATGACGCCTTGCTAAACTTCACTATCGATGGGAGAGAAACGAGATCCCTCCTAGAGTTGTCCGACGCGCAAATGGCTACCGTCGTAGGAGGGGAGCATGGGAACTCTCTGCAGACCTTTGGACTTCCGTCGGCGGATCAATTGAGCGAGCATTTAACCCGAATCCTCAATCAGGCGTTGACCGCGGGACCAGGCGATCAGTCTAAGGCGACCTCCGTAGAAACACAGAAGGACGGCACGATAAGAATTATCGCCCAGGAGGGAAATGAGACGATCACCATAATTATTCCATTTCCCCTTTCTCTTCAGGCGCTCTTGAGCGCGGTTCCATTCCAATCTCTTGCATCGGTCGGGCAGAACATCGTGCAGGCGATCAACGAATTGTCAGGTCCGGTCTTGGGAACACCTGCGACTGCACTCAGGCTCCATCGATGATGTGCATACGGGCGGGCCGCCCGCGCTTCCGTCACTGAGCGGGCGGTGCGCCCGCGTCGTTGTGTCGTTCTTCGCAAGAAGCTGCTGCATCCCCTGTTCTCCTTAACTCTCTCATTCGCGTTCTCAGCAATACCCTGGTTTTCATCTCATGGGCAAATTTCGTATGAACGTGGCTTGGTCCAGCATGTCGAATACGCCGAACAATTGTGGTTGAACATCTGTGAAAGGTTGGGATGGTTGCAGGGTGCGGGCGGTGGTTCGTTGTTCTCCGGTTTTCCCCAGGACAAATATGATGCCTTCCTGCCATTCGTTTCCGCGTCCGGCAAACTGATCAATTCTCATTCGCAAATTTCCGCGAGCAGGATCTGCCAGATGGACGACTCCGTTCTGCACACCGCGAAGAACAGCAAAATGCTTATAACCTTGAGGCTCAACGAAGACGATGACGGGAGCAATCAATCGTGTGACTTGCTCAGGGGTCAGCTTGAACCCCGCTGCGCGAAACCCTCTTTTTTGCGCAACTTTCTTCAGATCCAACAACGAAAAGCCTCGTTCCGCTTTCACCGCCAGCTCCTCGGGGGTCAAATTTTCCTTGAGCATGGATAAGATCTCAGCTTCGGATGTAATGTCGCCATAATAATAGATCAGCAAAGTCGCGAGGGCTGCCGCACCGCATGAATAGTCAAGCGCTTGTTTCACGACATAGCGGTCTCTCAGTTCCTTCAAGGTATGGCGTACCACGAGGGGTTCGACGGAACTAGGTTGATGTTGTCCCTGGTCAAAGGCAGCACACCCACCAAGGGTGTAGCCGGCAAGGAGGCCGACGGCCCCCGGCCGCAGCAGCGTCGTCGTCATTTTCGCTATCGTTGTCCAGGTCGGCATAGAGTTAGAATCTGTAGGGAATCCGAATGCCGATTGTGGAATCGAATGCGTCATCTGTCATCCCGATCACGACGATCGGTTCCACAAAAAGTTGTTTGGTGACAAGAATGGTCGCAGAAAATTGAAGACTCGCGATTTCCAGACTGGACCCATCTATCACTTCACCCTGGATCTTGCTTTTGCCGATCAATGAACCGATGAATTGCATATTGAACGCCACTCGATCGTTCAGCGAGAATCCCATTCCAACGCTGTAATCGAAGATATTCCCCAAATTTCGTCCGTCATGCGAGAGTGTTTCGGTGTATCCAAGCCGACCAAAAAACACGACGGGATCAATCGATTTCAGGAGAGTGACGCCTCCTCCAATGTTATTGTTCCCCGTTCCGCGCAGCGTATCGCCGCCCGAACGTGACTTGCCTTGGATGTCGACAATCAGACCGGGCCTGATGCCGCGCTCATACCAAACCTGGTAGCGCAGCGCGGCTGCGATATCTCCAATTCCCGTACTCGATGAGCTGGAACTTCCCGAGAGGAGCCGTATCTCTTGGTCGGCGTGCACCAGAAAAGGAAAAATGACATCAAGCTCCAATCCGTCGGTAAGGATGCCCGCACGAGCGAACAGTGTCGTGTCGAAAAAGCGCCTTGTTGACTGGATCAAGGTCGATTGTCCTGCGCCGATGGATATGAACTCCTGCCTCTTGTCGGTACTGTAGAATGTATTGAGTTCGACGACAAGCTCGCCTTTTTTGATAAAGACGCTTTGATTACGTAAATAGAACTCTTGCAGACGTTTGAGCTCTTCGGCCTCCTTTTGTCGGTCTCCTTCTGTAGGCAGGTCCGGTGTGGTAGCGGGGGCTTGAGCAGCAGGAGCTTGGGGGGGCACCGGTCCTTGAGGAGATGAAGATTTTTGTTCACCCAACGAGAAAATCGGACAGGAAAGAAACCATACAGTCGTTATCGCTGCCGCGGTAAGCCATCTTCTCGATCGCCGCATGCAGATCGTCCTCTTTGACGCTGTCTTGTACCTAAAATTGGTTATTTAGTATAGGTACTTCTTGACCCCACACCCTATGCGCAATATATGTGCCATAAGAGAAATCGCATCGAGTCAGTCTTCAACCGAAATGTGTAAACACTTTTGACAACCGAGGGGTATTCATGCGGCGTCCGGTGTGTCGTATGAATTGAGTATAGGCTCGCGTGTACTGGCCGAGGAAGCTTTTGGAGAGGATGAAGTACTGGAAAGCGCGCGAGTGAGCGTCGAGCTTGGGAAGCTTCATCGCTGGACGTTTTCAATTACCAGTATTCTTCGGCGACCCAGCTGACTTCAAAGCCTTCTTGAGCCTGGATGGGTAATGGGGAGTCCTGATCCTTTCAGATTGAGGATCGTGTCGCCGGACCGGCGGTCTTCCGCAACAGAATCTCGGCGCTGCCGGGAATGAGAAAGTTGGGCATGGGGCCGATTTCCTGGTACGCCTGGCTTTTGTAGAAGTTCCTCGCACTATCGTTGAAGTCTGATACGCATGCGAAGAGGTTCTGTGCCCGAGCAAACGTGATCGACTCCACGTGACGTAGCAACTGGCTGCCGATACCCTGTCCTTTCATTGAAGGATCGACGGCGAGCAACTCCAGGTAGTCGCCGAACAAGAATCGCTGTCGCAGAATGGCAACTCCGACCACATGCCCGGCCAGGTCCACGACGAACGTATCCCGTCCCTGTGGGAGGGGGGTGAAGATCTGATCCCAGGATGAGGCTGTGTAGCCGAGCCGTTTCCAGGGATCGGACGTCGTGAGGATGTCGATTACGGCCCGACGATCGTCGAGAGCCATCTCCCTGATCGTGGCGTTTGTTATTCTGTTCGGGTGCGACATGTCAGAAGATCCGATACGGTGAGCGGTCTGAGACCTTTGCTGGGAAGCCAGTTCGCCGTCAATTTCTCAGTCACGGCCCGGGTGTGTTTGCCCTTCCCATTGGCATGGAGCACAATGACGCTTCCTGCTTTGATACGCTGTTCGAGCCGCCGGAGAAGATGATCTGCGCTCAGGGCCGGATCCGGGTCACCTGACTCGATGTTCCACAGAATGAACTGTAGCCCCAGCGACTTCACGACCTGCACCGTGATGTCGTCAAACTCTCCATAGGGTGGCCTGAAGAGAGTGGTAGCTCGCCCATATTTCCCCTTTAACAGGGTGACCGGTGTCAGTATCTCATGCTGCTGCTTGCCGGCATCGTGCAAAGGCAGATGGGCATGAACGTCTCCATGGGTGCCGACCTCGAAGTATGGAACGGCGAGAAGTTGTTTGACTGCGGCATCGTGCTTCGCGATCCATTTTCCTGACATGAAAAATGTGGCAGGGACGTGATGGGTGATCAGGAAGTCGATCAGGTCGTGATCAACACCCGACGCATTTCTGACCGGACAGAGGTCATACGTCAGTGCGACGGCCTGACAGGACGTGGGGCCTGATCGAATGACCTGTCCCTCGACGTTTGTCGGGATCGCAATGGCCGAGGCAAGACTAGAGACCGCGATCAGAAACAAGAAGACGACAGTGTTCATGGCGAGAGTATACCTGATGCGAAACAGCCACGATAGTTGACGGTGAAATGGAACGCCTGTTACGGTGACGAGATGCAAGGTCCTGACTGGCAAATCGGCCGAATCCTGGGTATCCCCATACGGGTTCATGCCTCCTGGGTGCTTGTGTTCCTGTTCGTGACCTGGACGCTCGCCACGGGCTACCTTCCCGACACGCTTCCCGGACTCTCGCCGCTGCGATATTGGGCTATGGGTGCGATCGCTGCTCTCCTGTTGTTCGTCTCAGTGTTGTTGCACGAGTTGGGGCATTCCTACGTGGCGCTGAAATATCGAATCCCGATCGGCCAGATTACGCTCTTTATCTTCGGCGGAGTCGCACATATGCGTAAAGAGCCGCCGAGTCCGCGCGCGGAGTTCCTGATTGCCATCGCGGGACCGATCGTCAGTTTCCTACTGGCCGGAATCTGTCTCGGATTCGTCGCCCTCGTCGAGGTCATCCCGGCGGGAAATGCCTTTCGGGGATTGGTGGCGTTGAGTGCGTTGCTTGGAATGGTGAACACCCAACTCGGTCTCTTTAACTTGATCCCCGGCTATCCCCTCGACGGAGGGAGGGCCCTAAGGGCCGGCCTGTGGGCCTGGACCAATGATTTCTATCGAGCCACCAGCCAGGCCGCATTCGTCGGGCTTGTGTTTGGTCTGGGCTTTGGCCTCATGGGAGCCATGCTCATCGTCGGAGCGCTTTCCGGAACATTGTCGAGTTCGGTGGCGAGCAGCGGCGGATGGATTGTTCTGATCGGCGCCTTCCTCTTTGCTGCCGCGCGGGGGAGCCGCAAACAGGCAGCGGTGCGGGCATCGCTGGTATCTGTCCCCGTGCGGGAATTAATGGTCCGTCCGGTGGTGTCGTTGCCGCCTGACCTCACTCTGGAGGATGCGGTCAATCGCTACTTTCTCCCCTATGGATATAGCGGGTTCCCTGTGGTGCACGATGGCAGGTTGACCGGCTTGGTCACCGTAAGCGATGTGCAAACGATTCCGACCTCACAATGGGCAAGTCGTCATGTGCAGGATGTCATGCGGCCCGCGGACTCTCATCTTATTGTGTCTCCCGATACCCCCACCATGCAGGCGATCGACCAGATGATTCAGCATGAGTTGGACCGGCTGATCGTGGTTCAGGACGATCAGGTACTCGGACTCGTGACACGCGCCGCTGTGGCGCACTTCGTGGGACTGCATCAGTGAAGCGTGACTTGGGGAGAGCGCACGTCTCGGGCAATCGGGTTGCGAAGCAACCGGGGGACGTGGCGGGTGAGAAGGATGCGCGGGGCGGGCGGGTGAGAATGGAAAGCGTGAAGCGTGAAGAAAGAAACTCCCATTAACCGCCAATGCCATCTTACGAGATACGAAATACAAACGACGAGCGACGTTCTTACGAGCGACGAACTATCGTTACTCCTCCGCCCGAGCCACGGATAGGTTCTGCAGGATGGCGACGCGGATTAGATGGACGACCAGGAGGAAGCCGTAGACGACGCAGAAGAAATTGAATGCGACGCGATAAAAATCCACGAGCAGCACCGGCAGGAATAACGCGAAGACAAGGCTGGCGATCAAGGTCATGAACGTCAGCCGTCGGCAGAATTCATAGGACGGTTCCTTCCCGATCAATTTGAGGGCTTTCGCATACCGTTGTGTCCGCAGTAGTCGTGATTCATGCAACGCGGGAGCGCTCGATCCCCAGTACCGCAGACTCAGATATCCCCCGATAATCACGAGCCAAGGAGCGGTCCAGAGCGGCCAATAGGCGGTTCCGGTATAGAGGTCGGCCGTCAGCAGCATCGCGCAGGATGGCGCATAGAGGAGTCCCAATACGAGCGGAAGAATGCGTTCGTCGCGTATGGGCTCCCCGTTCGGTCCGCCATGAATCAACTCCTGCTCGAATAGGGGATAGCCGTACTTCAAGACAACCAACGCAATCGCAGCGCTGAACGTTTTGTCGGGGATATAGCGCACACAGTTCTGAAACCAGTTCACGACGGTCCAGCTCAGGCTCTGCCCCCAGGTCAAGCCGATCAGTCCTTCCAGGTAGACCCTCACGGTATCTTCCCATTGGGCAATGATATGACGGAGTGTGATGGCGACATCAGGATTCAGCGCGAACACGGCCTGCTCACCGAGGGCGGCTTGGACCAATGTTCCCGGAATGCTCATCACGACGGCGCCGAAGATCCCAAATGTGAGAAGAAACCAGGCGTGCGAGAAAATCGAGCTGCGACCGGCTCGTAAGTAGTTTCGAAATCCAGACCGCCGGGCCATGATTCCCCAAAACAATCCTCCTGTCATGTTGACGAGCGACCAGGGAAAGATGACCACGTCCGCTCCCACTTCCGGGTACAGCAGCCAGTTCACAAGGCTATTCGAAAGTAGCGCGATGATGGCCCCCCACCACGGACCCAGCAGGAACGCCGCCAGAGCGGTGCCGGTCATATCGAGGAACAGGATGCTTTGCAGATGCCGGCTCAGGGTGAGCCCGACGTAGTTCAATAGAATTCCTGCGGCGACGATGACTCCCGTTTCGTACAGAAAGAAATAGGAAGCTCTTTGGAAGACCGTAAGCGCAGGCCGGCCGGCGGGTGAGCGGAGTGCGGACGGGCGCTCTTCATCCTGGGAGGATTTCTTGGCCTTCCCCGGACCAAGCCGATCCTGAAGATTGAGCAGCTTTTCCAGAATCGAGAGGACTGCGGCGGTAAACCCTGCCAGCGTCCCTCCCAACATCAAGAGATCTTTGTCAAAACCATCAGTCATGACAGTAGAGTGGAGGACCGTCGGTGTGTCGAAATTGCAGAGACGATTCTATCGAGGAAGGTCAGGCCGCGCCAGAAAAAGGTAGGAAGTGAGCAGGCCTTTGAAACTACTCCTGCTCGCGAATAGGGTCCGCAGCCCGCAATTGAAACTGCCTGGCAATCACCGCGCCTGCGAGCAGCAATGTGGCGGAGTAGTATATCCAAAGCACCAGGAGGACGACGTCGAGCAACGAACCGTAGAGCCGGCTGTACACAGAGGCCTGCTCCGCGTACGCTGTAAAGAGAAACTTGGCCGCGACCCAGAGCAGACTGAAGACACTTCCGCCGATGGTGGCCTCGCGCCAGGTGGGACGATGATGCGGCAAGTAGCGATAGAGGCAGGTGACAGAGATGAATGCAAGCGTGAAGGGCAGGGTGTAGGTGAGCAGAAAGTCATGCGCAACAAGGGCCACAAAGTCGATGCCCCAGAGGCGAGGCGCATGGGTCGTCAACAGTTCGATGGTTTGAGTGGCCACGTAGGAGACGATGAGCAGCACACCGAGGAGACCCACGAGCGCCACAGCGATCGCCGTTGAGATCAAAGGGTGACGCTTTCCCGCCGTCCCGAACACCGCGTTCATGGCGTAGTCCAGTTCATAGAACACCAGCGATCCGAACCATACGAAGGCAAAAAAGATGATCCATCGGACTTCATCCAGTTGGGCCACGCGCCGGATCTCCTCCGCCAGTCCTGCCCCCAGACTCGGAAGAAATCCCTTGAGGAAGACAAGGAGAAATTGATAGCCGATGATATCCTGGGTGACGATAAAGCTGATGAAATAGAGCAGCAAAAAAACCATGGGAAATAACGATAGCAAGGAGAAAAAAGCCAGTGAAGCTGCGAGGCTGCCGCAGGCGTGGTGGCGAAATGCCGATGCGGAATCAAGAAGAATTCTGCCTATGGACACGAGAACCGACCTCTTGAGGTCACCTGGATAGGGGATCGTATCAGGATACGTAGACATGCACCACCCCGGAGGAAGCGGAGTCGGTTACTTCATGAGCGGAACGGCCACCATCGCCAGCGATACCAGCATATTGGGGAATAGCCCGATCAACACCACACCGGCGAGGGCGCAGGCCAGCACGATCGACAATGCGGGCGAGTGTTCAAATCTGGGTTCTGGAATGATGGAAGGATCGGGGTCCCGCATATACATCACCATGACGATGCGGAGATAGTAATAGGCGGAGACGGCGGCGAAGATGACCGCGATGACGGCCAGCCATGCCAGACCGGCATTCACCGCGGCCATGAAAATGTACAGTTTGCCGATAAAGCCAGCCGTTGGAGGGATGCCTGCGAGCGACACGAGGAACACGAGCATCAATAAGGCGGCAAGCGGTTCGCGCTTCGCCAGGCCGGTGAAATCCTGAATCTCGTCGCCTTCGAGCGTTCCTTTCCGTAGCATTCCGACTATGGCAAAGGCCCCCAGCGTCATAAAGGCATAGATGGCGAGGTAGAGCATCACGCTGGCCAGACCGTTTGACCCTGCACCGCTTCCCAATTTCCCAGCGACGACTACACCGATGAGCGCGTAGCCGGCATGAGCGATGCTGGAATAGGCGAGCATCCGCTT
>Ga0075421_100012923_pt1 | contig 10389 bp, 7 predicted proteins | sample SoiMetdeltSBSDD5_FD_75292 | JGI IMG/M metagenome (GOLD analysis project Ga0075421, IMG submission 75292) | Bulk soil microbial communities from a Populus tree surrounding site in Tennessee, USA - Soil MetaG P. deltoides SBSDD5 | ecosystem: Environmental > Terrestrial > Soil > Tree plantation... | reverse complement strand
AGGCAAGGGGGAATAGGCGGTAGGCATTAGGCAGTAGGCAGTCGGGAAGCGATCGCTCCCTGCCTACCGCCTTCTGCCTACTGCCTATGGACTGCCAATTTCCATTTGCCTCACCGGGGCCGCCTATTGCCTACTCGTAGTCATGCAGAAGCATCATGGCATCGAGGCCCTACGGCGAGTGGGGTTTCTGTCGGAGGTCGGCGATCCGGCGCTCAAGGCGCTGGCGGCAGAGTGCCGATTCGCCGAGTTCGGTGCCGGGCAGCTCATCATCGGTCATCTCGACACGTCCTGCGACGTGCTGTTCCTGCTCGACGGGCAGGCGCGGGTCAGCGTCTATTCGGCGCAGGGCAAGCAGGTGAGCTTCCGCGACATCCGGCCGGGCGGCATTTTCGGCGAAATGGCGGCAATCGACGGGGCACCGCGCTCGGCGTCGATCGAGGCGATCAGCGACTGCACGGTCGCGGTGCTGCCGCAGGCGGCGTTCATTGCGGCACTCACCCATTATCCGCCGTTGATGCTGGCGGTGCTGCGGCATCTCTCCGGCCAGGTGCGGGTGCTGACCGCCCGGGTGTTCGAGTTCTCCACCCTGGCGGTGCGGAGCCGAGTCCATAGCGAGCTCGTCCGGCTCGCCGAAACCATCAGCCCGGGACACAACGACGTGGTGCTGGCGCCGGCGCCGACCCACCAGGACATCGCAACCCGCATCAGCACCCATCGCGAGGCGGTAACACGTGAGATCAAGCATCTCGAGCGCCTGGGAATCGTCCAACGCCAGGGTCGCAAGCTCAAGATCCGCGATCTGGCGCTGCTCCGGTCGTTGTTGTCGGAAGAGTAGGCAATAGGCAGTGGGCAGTAGGTCGTGAACGCGCACTTCCCTACTGCCTACTGCCTACTGTCTGCTGCCTACTGCCTAAATGCGAAATCGCACCCCGGCGCTCAGGCGATTCTCGACAAAGGAGCTCGCGGCATCGGCGCTGTCGAAAACGGTGAGATCGTAGCCGGCGAGCAGGGCGGCGCGCCGGCCGAGCGCCCAGGTGACGCCGAGGCTTGCCGACCATGTCAGGTCGCCACCGCCCGCGCGGCCCGACCAATCGACGCCGGCGAGCGCGGTCAACGCGACATCGTCCTTGAAGAGCTGCGTGACGCCAAGCGTGACGCCCTGGTCGGGCGTGGCGCTTTCGCCAGCATTGGCGGTTTCGCTCAGGCCCGACGTCGCGGTGAAAGCGAGCGTGGTGGTGGCCGAGGGGCGCCAGATCAGGTTGCCCTCGAGTCCGACGATGCTCGCGGGGTCGAGATCGGGATCGTCATAAAGGCGGAGCTCGTAGCGCAAGGCGAGGTCGCCGCTCCATAGCGGCTGGTCGTCGATGACGGCGCCGAGATAGACGGCACCGCCTTGCGAATCGCGCCGATCGCCATTGCGGTCGACGGCCTGCTGGTGAAGGCGCGGGGCGTATTCGAGCATGACATAGGGCTTGAGCCCGGGCTTCAGGCCATAACCGGTCCTCACCGACAGTTGCGGCTCGACGTAATTGCGGTCGCTGTTGCTCTCGGTGCCGCCACCGGCCAGCGCGACATCGGAGTAGAAGAAGGCAAGGGTGGCGGCCCTGGCTTCGAGATCGATGCGACCGATATCATGGATGAGTGCAGCCGAACCACCGACCGCCTGGTCCCGGCGCAGCCCTACTGCCGATCGCGGCACCTCGTCGGCGCCGGCGCTCGCCTCGCTCAGATCGTAGTCGGCCTCGAGCTCGACAGCCGCGCCGCCCTTGAGGTCGAGGCGCAGACGCCCTTCGGCATCCGCCGCGGTCGGATCGAACTCGCTCTGATCGGCATAGAAGATGCGCTCGGCCGAGCCGGAGAAACGGAAGGCGTGGCGGACCCAGTCGGACTCGACGATCAGGCTCGGGGCGAGCTTGAGGCCGATATCGGCGATCCGATGCTTACGGGTGGTGCGCACATTGTCGGTGGCGACGCCTTGGACGAGGAGCGAGGGGAAATAGAGGATCGGTCCGCTCTTGAAGCCAAGAGCCGGAAAAGCCTCGAGGTCGCGTTCGAGACGACGGCGCAGGGTGTCGGCGCTTTCGAGGCTCTGCTGCTCGCCGGCGAGACCGGTCGGCCAGCTTGGCGGGTCATCGAGCAGCGGATCGATCACCGCGGGACGAAGCCCGGCGATCGGTGCCATGGCGGTGATGGGTGCCCCCCAGGCCGGCGCCGCGAGCCACAGTCCCATCAGGAGGATCATGAGGGACGAATGTCCCTTCCCGGCCCAACCCGTCACGTGAATGCCCCCCGGCAACGCTCCAACAGCGGGACCGTAACGGGGTTAAGGTTAATGGATTGTCAATTGCCCAGTTATGGCGGAGTTGATCAAGAGCGCTGGGTCAAGGTCCGCGAGGAGATGCCGTCCCGGATCTTTACATGACCATATCGACAACTTTCATTCCGTTATTTTTGGCTTGGTACCGAACGACCTGTGGCGAAACTCGGAGTTCGGCAGCGATCTTCTGAACTTGGTTAAGTGACAGCATTGACTGAGAGCCTCTCGCCTTTATGTAGGCAAATGGCGCTAGCAACTCCGCAGCAAAAGCTCGACTTGCCTGCTGGTCGCGCGTCACTGCTGAGGTCAAAAGTCGTTTCGAGAAGCGGCCGGAGGCCCATGCAAGATACGCAGCCCGCGCTGCTGCGAACCGCCTATGGGCCTCAGATTTGTCGATCAAAGCAACTTTCATCTCAGTCTGTTCACGATCAAGAAGGCCAGACAAACTCGTGTCCTCGTCAATGCTGGAGCCGGATGCAATCGCTGAGTCCAGACCGAGCATGGTGAAAAGCTTGTCCGCTCCGTCACTGTCGGTCGCGGCGACTCCGAGAAACTGCCTTACGATCTCGGTTGCGTCCTTGCCGCGCTTCCAAGCCCACGGAGATGTGTCTGAAGGCAATTCCATCTGGTCCAAGGCCGATACGTCGAGCTGACGCGAGTGCCGCAAATAATTGGAAGCCTCGGTCGTAAGACCAGCCAACTTTCTCAAAGATAAGGTGTCGGCAGCCTGAAAGAGATCTTCAAGTATCGTGCTGGCCAGTTCCGCAGATGTGAGCTGCTGTAGAACCTTCGTTACCTCGGGGTTATCATCATAGGGTGACAAACCGAGAGAGCCTATCAATCTGCAATACACCTTCTCTTCATTGGTCGTCGCTTTAATGAGTGCCCATTGCTCATGAACCGGCGTTTGCTGCCCCCTTAGCCGATCCACCACAAAGTCTGCTACTTTGGACAACTGCTCCTCAACAACCGTGCGACCCACCAGCGTCTCTGCGCCTTCAGTGAAGGTCAAACGTGCAGACCGAAGATATGTGCTTCTGGCCGATAGTTCGACGAGCTCCCCTTGAGGGTCAATCGATAGGTCGGGAAGCGCAAAACCGCTGCGAGCCGCCCCGATCCAATGTCGAAAAGTATAGTCGTCGTCGATATTCTCCTCGTCGCGCTTCTTGGGCTCATACAGAATTGCCCACCAATTGGATGTTATCCACTCCGCAAAATCGTACAGCGGTATCGTCAGGTCCTCTCGAGAGTCTCCCTTGTCGCTTTTTGTGCTGGAAATAACCAATCCATCAACCGTGATACGAAGCCTTCCTACAGACCGATCCAAAAAGGGATCTCCCCCGGGAGTGGTACCCTTGGGATCATTTATCTCGATGGAAAACGGCTCACTCTCCGCCGCTGAAATTTTACCGGCCATTCTTTTTGATCCTCCAGAGGGTAAGCATGATAGTGCCCCTGAGTTTCGTTCGTGAGCCGAGCTTCATATAGGAATTCATCATGCGGACACCATACGAACCGCGGATAATCCTCTGACCAAAGAATTGATACGTGCCCGGCTCTTATGCTCTCGCGCAAGAGGTGAGTTGCCGCTTCAATCGTCCAGTCTTTTGGACATTTACTCGCGGCCGGCCATGACCTGGACACGGCCTGCCCCATCAGCGAACCAGCCTGGCGATGATAGCCACTGCCAGTGTAACGAGCGTTAACAGAAGCCTTTTCGAGCCGCGGAACCCAAGAAGATGCCTCCTGCGGCGTCAAGGCGGCAAGCTCAAGTTACGTCCTTGGTCCGGATTTGATGCCGGCGACGTTGCGGTTGCTTCATATCACCCCGAGCACCCGAATGAACAAATCACTCAGGTTGAGCCAGACTGCTAAGCGAGAATCGCCTCAGGCTGCAAGCGAGACTATTGGGGAGGCTATGATGAGAAGAGACCTATGCTCACGTCTCAATTGCCCGGCATGGCGCGCAGACGCAGCCCGTCGACGCCGACAATCCTGACCCAGGCGCCCTGCGGCAGGTCGGGGCCGGTCACCTCCCAGAGGGTATCGTCGATCTTGACCTTGCCGCGGCCGTTGATGATGGCCTCGTCCAGGACATAGGACCTGCCGACATAGTCTTGGATCCGCCGATTGAGATTGGGCTGGTCGCTTTCGACCGCCTGGCGGCGCTTGAGCCAGGGACGGCCGGCGATCACGAGCACAGCCGAAAGCGTGGCGAAGATCAAGATCTCGACCTGCCAGCTCAAGGGCGGCGCGAGGAAGTCGATGACCCCCATGATGGCGGCGGCGATGCCGAGCCAGACGAAGAAGATGCCGGCGAGCAGGAGCTCGACGATCAGCAGCAGGCCGGCAAGAATCCACCAGACCCACTGCCCCAGCGCCGGAAAGAGCTCGGCCATCGATCGTCCCGATGCGCTAGCTGCGCTCGCCGGTGTTGGGCACCGAGCCGGCTGGCAGCTTCCGGCGGCGCTGCTCGGTTGCGTTGATCGCGCTGCCGTTCTGGCCGGTGAAGGCCTCGCGGGCGATCTCGGCAATGCCGGCGATCGAGCCGATCATCGAGGACGCATCGAGCGGCAGCATCAGCACCTTCTGATTGGGGGCGCCGGCGATCGATTCCAACGCCTTCATGTAATTGTTGGCGACGAAATAGTTGATGGCCTGGACGTTGCCGCCGGCAATCGCCTCGGAGACCATCTGGGTGGCCTTGGCCTCGGCCTCGGCGGCGCGCTCGCGGGCCTCGGCGTCGCGGAAAGCGGCCTCGCGCCGTCCCTCGGCGGCGAGAACGACGGCCTGCTTCTCGCCTTCGGCCTTGAGGATCGCCGATTGGCGGTCGCCTTCGGCCACCAGAATGGCGGCGCGCTTGTCCCGCTCGGCCTTCATCTGGCGGGCCATCGATTCGACAAGGTCGCGCGGCGGGTTGATGTCCTTGATCTCGATCCGGGTCATCTTGACGCCCCAGGGCATGGTCGCCTGGTCGACGACGCGCAGCAGCCGGTGGTTGATCTCGTCGCGCTGGGACAGGAGGTGGTCGAGCTCCATCGATCCCATGACGGTGCGGATGTTGGTCATGGTCAGGTTGAGCACGGCGTTTTCGAGCTCGTTCACCTCATAGGTGGCCTTGGCGGCATCGAGCACCTGGAAGAAGGCGATGCCATCGACCTCGACCATGGCGTTGTCGCGGGTGATCACCTCCTGGCTCGGCACTTCGAGCACGCGCTCCATCATGTTCATCTTCGAGCCGATGCGGTCGATGAAGGGGATGATCAGCGCGAGCCCTGGGGCCAGGGTGCGGATGTAGCGGCCGAAGCGCTCGACCGTATAGTTGTAGCCCTGCGGCACGATCCGGATCCCCTGGAAGATGGTGATGACCACCAGTGCCAGAAGTACCAGGACGAAGACGCTCAAACCCTGAAACATTGGCTGTTTCCCTCACGCGGACCACTTGTCGCGCGGGAGAATAACCGAAATTGGATAAGTTTTCCTTCTTAAGCGTCAGTCGGCAGATAAGCAGTGGGCAGTGAGCGGCGCCCTACTGCCTTTGCGACACCCAGCCGGCGAGCTCCTGGCGGATCAGGCTCGCCAAGAGGTCGATCGATTCGGGGCTGGCATTGAGGCAGGGCACCACCGAGAAGTTCTGCCCGCCATTGGCGTGGAAGATCTCGCCGACGCCAATGGCGATCTCCTCCAGCGTCTCGACGCAGTCGGCGGCAAAGCCGGGGGTGATGACGACGAGATTGCGCGTGCCGGTCCGCGCCAGCTCGGCGACGGTCTCGGCGGTGTAGGGCTTGAGCCACTCGGCGCGGCCGAAACGCGACTGAAAGGCGATGACGAGACGATCCGGACCAAGGCCGAGCGCCTCGCCGAGCAGGCGCGTCGTCTTGTGGCAATGGCAATGATAGGGGTCGCCCCTGCGGAGATAGTTTTCGGGCAGGCCGTGAAAGGAGGCGACGATCTTGTCGGGCGCCCAGGGGAGCGTTTCGCGATGACGGTCGAGCGAGGCGGCAAGGGCCGCAATATAGGCGGGATGGTCGTAATAGGGCGGCACGCCGCGGAGGGTCGGCTGCCAGCGCATCGCGCTCAGCGCGGCAAAGCAGCTGTCATAGACGGTGGCGGTGGTGGTGGCGGAATATTGCGGATAGAGCGGGAAGATCAGGATGCGGTCGCAGCCCTGGCGGACCAACGCCGCGAGCCGGTCGGCGATCGGCGGCAGGCCATAGCGCATGGCCCAGTCGACGACGATTTCGGGGGTGCCGCGGAACAGGGCGGCAAGGCCCGAGGCCTGCGCGCGGGTGAAGGTCTTGAGCGGCGACTCATTGGCCTCCTTGTTCCAGATGCGGGCATAGGCGTGACCGCTCTTCCAGGGCCGAAAGGTCAGGACGACGCCGTTGAGAACGACCCACCACAAGGCTCGGTTGGTCTCGATGACGCGAGGGTCGGATAGGAATTGCTTCAGGTAGCGGCGAACGGGGAGGTAGCCGGTCGCCTCGGGGGTGCCGAGATTGACGATCAGGACGCCGATCCGACCGTGGCTGACGGCCGGATGACCCGATGGCGCCCGGCTGGCGGAGATGACGCTGTCGTCCATAGTTTTCTCCTCGAAGTCGACCATGTGGGATTCCACCAGCGATGCGCAACCGGTTAACACGAAAAGAAGGATTGCTCCCTATGCTCGCGGGTCCCCGGAACAGAAGTCATTCCGCTCGTTCCGGCGGTCTCGTCGAAGAGAGAGGTCGTGGCCGCCAGCGATCCGCAGCAGCCGCCGCAGGCGGAGGATGGAGCTTCGACGCTGCTCGACGAACTCGCGGCGGCCTGTCCCGACTGGCTGTTCGCCACCGATCGGGAGATGCGCCTCATCTATGCCTCGGATCGGCTGACCCGGCTCGCCGGAGAGCGCGCGCTTCATGGCGAGCGCCTGGACAAGGCATGCGGCGCCGTGGCGCGATCGCGGGGCTTAAGGCAACTCCTGACATGCATGGCGGAGGGCCGGCCGGTCGAGCAAATCGAGCTCCCGGCGCGGCTCGCGGGGGGCCTTCGCTATTGGCAGATCAATGCAAAACCGGTGTTCGACAGCACCGGAGACTTCATCGGCTATCGCGGCTTCGGGCGCGACGTCACGGTCCATCGCCAGACCGCCCGCCACCTCATCCGCGCCAAAGAGGAGGCGGAGCGGGCAAGCTCCGACAAGTCGCATTTCCTGGCGATGATGAGCCATGAGCTCAGAACGCCGCTCAATGCGATCATCGGCTTCTCGGAGATTCTCGCCGAGGAGCGCGAGGGACCGCTCGGCAACCCGGCCTATCGCGATTATGCGGGCAACATCCGCGATTCGAGCCGGCATCTGGCGGCGCTGATCGGCGATGTCATCGAGTTTGCCCGGGTGGAGCGGGCCGAGATTACGCTGTTCGAGCAGCCGGTCGACCCTGCCGAGCTCCTGGGGGCGTGCGTCAAAATGTGCCGGCCAGAGGCATGGTGCAAGAACATCGCCATGGCCGAACTGGTGGAGATCGGCGGCGTCGAGCTGACCGGCGACCTGACGCGGCTCAAGCAGGTGCTGGTGAACCTCCTGAGCAATGCGGTGAAATTCACCCCGCCGGAGGGACGGGTGGAGGCACTGCTGAGCCGCCGCCCCAATGGCAATCTCGAGTTCCGGATCAGCGACACCGGAATCGGCATCGAGCGGCAGCATCTCAAGCGGATCTTCCAGCCCTTCGTCCAGGGCGATGCCGGCATTGCCCGTCGGTTCGGCGGCATCGGGCTTGGGCTGGCCTTCGCGCGCAAGCTGGCCAGACTCCATGGCGGCGATGTCACCATCGTATCGAAGCCGGGAGTCGGGACGACGGCGCGGTTCTGGCTGCCAAGGTGGAGGGTGAAAGCGAATAGCGAATAGCGAATAGTTGGGCCGAACTCTGCCCAAAAGCTATTCGCTATTGGCTATTCGCTATTCGATCACTCTGCAGCAATCCGCGGCGCCGTGGCGGCCTCGCCATCACGCCAGCGGGCGAGCAGTGCCGCCTCCTGCTCCTGCGCGGCCGCGAGATGGCGGTCCTTGACATGGCCGAACCCCCGAATGCGCTCCGGTATGGCAGCGATCTCGGCGGCGAGCGGCAGGTTGCGCGCGTCAAGGCCGGAGAGCAGCTCGTCGATGCGCCTGCGATATGCGCCGATGAGCGCCCGCTCCCGCCTTCGCTCCGCCGTATAGCCGAAGATGTCGAGCGGCGTGCCGCGCAGCCTGCGGAAGCGGGCGAGCAGCTTGAAGGCAGTCATCATCCAGGGACCGAAGGCCTGCTTGCGCAGATGGCCGGTCGCCGGATCGCGCTTGGCGAGAAGCGGCGGCGCGAGATGGAAGCTCAACCGATAGGGCCCCTTGAACTTGCGGGCGAGCTCGGCCGCGAAAGTGCCGTCGGTATAAAGCCGCGCCACCTCATATTCGTCCTTGTAGGCCATCAGCTTGAACAGATAGCGCGCCACCGCCTTGCTCAAGATCTCCGATGACGGATCGAGCGCCGTCTCGGCGGCGATGACCTTGTCGACAAAGGCCTTGTACGAGCGGGCATAGCGGCCGCTCTGATAGGCCGTGAGGAAGGCGACGCGGCGGTCGACCATCTCGGCCAGCGTTTCGGGGCGCGTTTCGGCCTGAGGACCGCCAGCAGCGGCGATCACCGCCTCGACGGCGGCGCGGTCATGGGCCGCCCGCCTGCCCCAGAGAAAGGCCTGGAGGTTCATCTTGACCGACACGCCATTGAGCTCGATCGCCTGCTCGATCGCCTCGGCGCTCAACGGCACCAGCCCCTTCTGCCAGGCAAAGCCGAGGGTGAACAGATTGGCCGCGATGGAATCGCCGAGGAGCGCGGTGGCGATGACGCTCGAATCGATGAAGGTCGAGCCATCGGCGCGGGTCCGGGCCTCGATCTGCAGCCGCATCTCATCGGCCGGGATCTTGAAATCGGGGTTGCCGGTAAACTGGGCCGGCATGGTCTGATGGGCGTTGACGATGGCCGAGGTGCGCGACCGGCTGGCGGTGGCGAGCACGCGCTCCGCTGCGCTGGTGACGAGGTCACAGCCGAGGATCAGGTCGGCGCCACCGGCCGCGATGCGGATGGTGGCGATGTCCTCGGGCCGGCGGGCAAGCTTGAGATGGGTGACGACGGCGCCGTTCTTCTGCGACAGGCCGGCCATGTCGATGATGCCGGAGCCCTTGCCCTCGAGATGGGCGGCCATGCCGAGGATATGGCCGACGGTGACGACGCCGGTGCCGCCGATGCCGGTCACCAGAATCGACCAGGGCCGGTCGAGCGCGGGCAGCTCAGGCTCGGGGAGAACCGGGAAGATGGTGATCTCGCCGGGCAGCTTGGCGGTTTGCAGACCCTTGACCAGCTCGCCGCCTTCGACCGTCACGAAGCTCGGGCAGAAGCCCTTGAGGCAGGAATAGTCCTTGTTGCACACCGACTGGTCGATCTGGCGCTTGCGGCCGAAAGGCGTCTCGACCGGCTGGATGGCGACGCAGTTCGACTTGACGCCACAATCGCCACAGCCTTCGCAGACCAGCTCGTTGATGAAGACGCGGCGGTTCGGGTCGGGATATTCGCCGCGCTTGCGCCGGCGCCGCTTCTCGGCGGCGCAGGTCTGATCGTAAATCAGGACGGAAACGCCGGGGACGTCCATCAGCTGCTGCTGGAGCGCCTGGAGGTCGTCGCGGTGGTGGAAGGTGACGCCCGACGGGAAGCCGGCGTCGGGCGGGTATTTGTCAGGCTCATCGGAAACGACGGCGATACGGTCAACCCCCTCGGCCCGGACCTGCTGGGCGATGATCGCCGGGCTGAGGCGGGCGTCCATATGCTGACCGCCGGTCATCGCCACGGCATCGTTGTAGAGGATCTTGTAGGTGACATTGACGCCGGCGGCGATGGCGGCCCGGATCGCCAGGGTGCCGGAATGGACATAGGTCCCATCGCCGAGGTTCTGGAAGACGTGCTTGCGGGTGGAGAACGGCGCCTCGCCGATCCAGTTGGCGCCCTCGCCGCCCATATGGGTGGCGCCCTCGGTGTTGCGCGCCGGGATGAACTGGACCATCC
>Ga0075421_100012922_pt1 | contig 10389 bp, 8 predicted proteins | sample SoiMetdeltSBSDD5_FD_75292 | JGI IMG/M metagenome (GOLD analysis project Ga0075421, IMG submission 75292) | Bulk soil microbial communities from a Populus tree surrounding site in Tennessee, USA - Soil MetaG P. deltoides SBSDD5 | ecosystem: Environmental > Terrestrial > Soil > Tree plantation... | reverse complement strand
GGCGCGAGCGCGCCGAATATCCCGATGCTCGCGAACGCGAGGCCCCACGCGGCGGTGCTTTGATTCCCACCGGCGACGTCGAGCACCACACCGAACACGAGCGGCGCGATGAACGCGGCGGAAAACCCCAGAAACGAGTAGACCGCCATCGTCGTGCCGCGCCTGTCCGGCGGCGCCGATGCAACGGCGCCCGCCGTCAGCGCACCGGAATCACCGAGCATCAGACCGTAATGCACGCACATCAGCGCGACGACGATCCACCACGGCAGCGCTGCGACATAGCCGATCGCGCACGCGGCCAGTCCCGACGCGGTCATGAACGCGACAATGGTGCGCTCGCGGCCAAAGCGGATCGCAAGCTCGTTTCCGGCAACGCTCATCACCGGCCCTTGCAGGTTGATGAGTCCCGCCAGCGTCGTCGCGGCGATCAACATCGGCGCATCCGCAGGCTGGAGGGACGCGCAGAAGACGAGAAACGCGACCATCCAGGAGCGCTGCCCGAAGAGCTCGTAGTTGTGTACGCAGTAGCCGATCGTGTAGGCGCGCGTCGTCCGATTGCGGAGCACCGGAGAGAAGTCGAGCAGCGGCGTCGATGTCGCACGGGGGGCGCGTGTGCGGCCGGGCGGCATTGCGGTCATGACGAGGATCGCAGCGAGCAGCGGCCCGATCGTTCCGAGCACGAAAGCCCACGTCCAGCCTGAAGCCACGCCGATTTTCCCGCACGCGATGATCGAAATCGTCGAGCCCACACCGAAGCTCGCCGTGTAGAAAGCGGTGGCACGGGATTGCGTTGCGCCATCGAGCTGATCCGTGAGCGTCTTCAGGCCCGGCATGTATGTGCCCGCGAGCCCCGCACCGATCAGGAATTGAAACACGAGCGCCGTCCACAGGCCTTGCGCGAACGCGGCGAAGCACGCAGCCCCGATGAGCGACAGTCCGCAGGCCGCCGCATACACGCGACGCGCATCGATTCTGTCGGTCAGGCTTGTAAGTAGCGGCACCGCCGCCATGTAGCCCGCGTAGAAAATGCCGCCGATCGCGCCCGCTTCCGAGTTGGAGAGCCCCCACTCGCGCTGCAGCTGCGGGAGGAGTGTGGTGTACGCTGCGAAGCCCGTCATGCTGAGGGTCTCCGCGAGGCACATGATGACGGTCAGCTGGATAGCTGACGGCTTTCCCTTCACCCTGGCCCTCTCCAGCCGGGGCGAGGGAACCTGGCGTTTCCGCTCATCGGGATTTCAGATCGCGATGGATCACCGCTGCCGCATGGGCACCCGCGAGGCCGGCAATGCCGCCGCCTGGATGCATCGCAGGGCCGCAGAGATAAAGGCCTTCGATCGGAGTGCGGTAGTGGGCAAGCGCAGGGACGGGACGCATCCACAGCCATTGATCGAGCGCGAGCTCCGCGTGATACGGCTGGCCGTCGGGAAAGCCATGAATGTGCTCGAAGTCCGCGGGCGTCAGCACCGTTTGATTGATCACCCAGCGCGCAAGCCCGGGCGCGAAGTCGGACAGCCGCGCGACGATATTCCTGCCGAGCTTCTCCGACTCCTGTGTGTCCCACGCCGCGTCGCGCTGTCTGCGCGGCACGTATTGCACGTGAACCTGCACGTGATAACGCTCGTTGCCGCTCGACCCCAGCGCCGTCGCTTCGATGTAAGGCTCGGGCGAGACGCCTCCATACTTGAAGTGGTCGTAAGCGCGCTCGAGATAGTCGAGCGAGGGCGCGATCACCAGGTTCGTGAATCGCGGATCGCGATCGAAAGTAAGCAAAAGCTGAGCAGAGACGGCGCGGGTTCGAATATTCCTGATCGCGCGCACGAGCTCCGGGTCGAGCAGCCCGGGATCGGCGAGCTCGAGCAGCGTGCGCTGCGGACTCAAACCGGACACGACCGCGCAGGCCGCGAGCTCGCGTCCGTCAGTCATCACGACGGCCGCCACACGTCCTTGGCGTACTTCGATGCGCGCGACCGAACCGTCCTGCACTTCCACTTGCGTGCGCCGCGCGAGTGCGGCGCGCATATTCGAAAGCGGCGGCCTGAATACGCCGGCCGGGCTACCGACGTGATGATGCAGCATGTTGAATGCAGTGCCGCCCGAACGGGGGCCTTGAGCAAGGTGCATCACAGCGCCGCCGGCGAGCACGCCTTTGAGGGCGTCGCTTTCGAACCACTCGTCGAGCAGGTCGGCGGCGGACATCGGCAACAGCCGGAAAAGATCGTGCATGCCTTGCCGGCCGAGCCCGCGTACTCGCATCGCGATGCGCGCGAGTGCCTTCGCCGAGCCCAGCATGGGATCGGCCGGCGGCGCGCTGTACAGTCCCTGAAGCAATCCGGCGAGCGCGTGCATGCGCGCGCAGAACTGTGGCCACTTCTCAGCATCGCGCGCGCTCAGGTTTCCGATCGCTTCGGCCGAGCGTCGAATGTCCGCTGTCAGCACGAGCTCCCGTTCCTCCGGCCACACGATGGCCCACGGATCCGGACGATGGATCCTGAATCCGTAGCGTTCGAGATCGAACTCGCGGATGAATTTCGGCGGCACCCAGCCCGCTTCGAACGGGTCTTCAGCAGCGGCCGCTCGTCGGTTCAAGAGCACCACGTCGTATCGCGCCCGCGCAAGAGAATTCGCTGCGACGAGCTCGTTCACGCCGTCCCCGATGACGATCACCGGTTCTTTCATCGCAGCGCGCCCAGGATTGTCAGCGCGGCGTTTCGCCCGGACGCGCCCATCACGCCGCCGCCGGGGTGCGTGCCCGAGCCGCACTGATACAGTCCGTGCACAGGTGTCTTGTACTTCGCCCAGCCCGGCACCGGCCGCAGGAAGAACATCTGTGAGAGCGCAAGCTCGCCCTGGAAGATGTTGCCTTCGCTCAAGCCCACCATGCGCTCGATATCCGCCGGCGTGATCACCTGCCGGTGAAGGATCGCCGATTTGATATTCGGCGCGTACTCCGCGAGCGTGTTCACGACCGTGTCGCCGAAAGCGTCCCGCTTCTCGGCTGTCCAGCCGCCGTTAACCTGATAGGGCACGTACTGCACGAAAATCGACATCACGTGTTTGCCGGGCGGCGCCATCGACGGATCGATCATCGACGGGATCACGATGTCCATGTAAGGGCGCCTCGAGACTTCGCCGTATTTGGCATCGTCGTACGCCTGCTCGAGATACTCGACGCTCGGGCTGATGGAGATCGCACCTCTCAGATGGGGTCCCGCGCCCGCCATGCACGTGAAATTCGGCAGCTCGGCCAGCGCGAGATTCACTTTCCCGGAGGATCCGCGGAACTTGAAGCGCTGAATCGCTTCGGTGAAGTCGGGCGGCAAGTGCTCCGGGCCCACGAGCTGCAGGAAAGTGCGCCGCGGATCGGCGCTCGACACGACCGTCCTCGCTTCGATTTCTTCGCCGCCCTGGAGCACGACGCCGGCGGCGCGCCCGTTTCTCACCAGCACGCGCTCGACAGGCGCGTTCGGCCGTATCTCCACCCCGAGCTCCCGAGCCGCAGCTGCGATCGCGGCGCTCACGGAGCCGTTGCCGCCTTTTGCGAAACCCCACGCGCGAAAAACGCCGTCGATCTCGCCCATGTAGTGATGAAGCAGCACGTAAGCGGTGCCGGGCGAGCGCGGTCCCAGGAAGGTGCCGATGATGCCGCTCGCGGACTTCGTCGCTTTCAACGCTTCGGTCTCGAACCACTCGTCGAGATAATCGGCCGAGCTCATCGTGAGGAGCTTGTGGAGCGCGTGGAACTGCTTCGCGCCAAGACTTCGCAGCCCGGACCGGAGCCGCAAGAGCGCCTTGAGATCGCGCAGTGCGAGCGATGTCGGATCCGGCGGAACCATGCCGAGGAACGGCTTTACAGCACGCGCCATCTGATACATGAGTCTGCCGAACTCGTCGTAGGCTTCGGCATCGCGCAGCGAATGCCGCGCGAGCTCGGCGCGGTTCTGATCGTGATCCCCCCACTGTGCGAGGTAGTCGCCGTCCGGCAGCGGTGTCAGCGTGCTTTCGAGCGGCAGGATGTGCAGCCCGTGACGAGGAAGATCGAGGTCGCGGACGATCTCGGGCCGGAGCAGGCTCACGACGTAAGAGAAAACGGAGAACTTGAACCCGGGGAAAACCTCCTGGGTGCGAGCGGCACCGCCGATGACCTCGTCGCGCTCGAGCACGAGCACGCGCTTGCCGGCACGCGCCAGATACGCCGCGCATACGAGGCCGTTGTGGCCTGCGCCGATGACGGCGACGTCGTAGCTCATGCGCGCTTACGCTCCGGATCGAAGAACGGCTTCTTCACCACGCGACCCGACGCGCGTTTGCGCTGGTGCTCGACCGTTACTTCCATCTCGATCCTCGTGCCGTTTCTCGCCCAGCGTGAGCGCAGATGCGCAAGCGCGATGTATTTCTTGAGCAGCGGCGACCAGCCGCCGCTTGTCGCATAGCCGACCTGGTCGCCGCCCGGCTCGTAAATTGGAACGCTCATGCGCCATGCCGTCGTCGGAAGCCGCGGCGCGAGACCGACGGCCGAATAAAGACGCTCGAGCGAGTCCCAGTCGATTTCGATGCCGACGAACTGCCACTCCGGTCCGCGCTCGCGTTCCGCGGCGAGCGCGCCGCTGCCCACGAAATTCTCTTTGTCCGCACTGACCGTCCATGCGAGATCGAGCTCGAAGGGCGTGGAAGTCTGCCGGTCAGTGAGCGCTTTGCGCGCCGAGACGTAGTCGACATCCATCAACATGAGCCCGGCTTCGATCCGCGCGACATCGAGCGCCAGCATGCCCGCCGGCGTGATGCCATATGGCGTCCCGGCTTCGATGAGCGCGTCCCAGACAGACAGGGCGTCCTGCGCCTGCATCCAGATTTCGTATCCGAGATCGCCGGTATAGCCCGTGCGGGAGATGGCGACCGGGATTCGTCCGAGCGTCGTGGAGACGACCCGGAAGTAGCGAATGCTCGCCATGTCGAAATCCGTGAGCGTCTGCAGAATCGCCCGGGAGCTCGGCCCTTGCAGCGCGAGCGCAGCGAGGTTCTCCGAGACGTCCTCGACCCCAACGTCGAGGCCTGTGGAGTTGTCCTCCAGCCAGCGCAGATTCGGGTCCGCCGACGTCATGCTGAACGTGTCCTCGCTCAGGCGTGCGACGGTCCCGTCGTCAATCACCTTCCCGGCGGCGTCGCACCAGCAGGTATAGAGCACCTGGCCCGGGGTGGACCGCGCGACGTTGCGGGTGACGACGCGATCGAGGAGCCGCACGGCGTCGGGGCCGGTCACCCGATACTTGTAAAGAGGGCAGATGTCGAGCAGCCCGGCGGAGCTGCGGATGGCGTGATACTCGCGCTCGTGGACGAGCTCGTACGAGCTTGCGACGACGTAACCCGACCAGCGGCGCCACGCATGGCTTTCGCACAGCGGCGCAGTGCGCGGATGGAAAGCGGTGGTTCTGAGCATCGAGGCGAGCGGGCGAATCGGCCGGTTATGTTGTTGTCACATCATTCGCCCCGGACCCTGTCAGATGAGATCGCAGTCCGCGGCCGGCAGCCATTGTAAACTGGCACAAAGACACGCTTCGGGCGCCGCGCGTGCAGTGGCGCTGGTCGGGAGCGGCGCAAAATTGCGTTCCCCGTGCTGACTGCACCTCAGTGAAACGCCCGCGCCCAGCGAGTGTCCAACCGTAAGCCATGACAATCCTCCACTTCCTTGCTCCGGGCCTGATCTTCCTGCTCGCGTCGTGCTCGACGGTGACTACCAAAGTGGTCGAGCTCGATCCGGGCCGTAAATATCCACCGACAGAGAACGTCGAAGTGCTGCTGCAGAAACCGGCGCGCCCGCACGTCGAGATCGCGTTGATCGAGTCGTCAGGCACTTCGGAAGCGGACATGCTGAACGAAGCCCGCGAAAAGGCGCGCGCACTTGGCGCCGACGCGGTCGTCAAGCTGGAAACGGAGCGCATGTACCATCCGCCCATGGCCGTCTACGATCCGTGGTACGACCCGTTCTACTGGGGCTACTATCGGCCGCGCTTCTATCCACCGCTGTACCACCCGTGGGGCGCCTATCATGTCGTGGGCGGCTACTACACGTACAACATGAAAGCGGTGGCCATCAAGTACGCGGACAAACCCGCTGCCGCTGGTTGAGGGCGCCAGTCAGTTAGGATTACGCACTGCATGCCCGCTTCGGGGAGGTGCCGTGCCCGAATTTCCTTTTCAGCAGGTTGACGTCTTCACGAGCGAGCCCTTACGGGGCAACCCGCTCGCCGTCGTCGTTGGCGCCGATGCGCTGAGCGAAAGAGAGATGGCCGCTTTCGCGAACTGGACGAATCTCAGCGAAACCACGTTTCTGCTGCGTCCGAGAGCGCCGGAGGCGGATTATCGCGTTCGCATTTTCACACCGCACGGCGAGTTACCGTTTGCCGGCCATCCCACGTTGGGCAGTTGTCATGTGTGGCTCGCAACCGGTGGCAGCCCGCACGGTGGCGACGTCGTGCAGGAATGCGAAATCGGGCTCGTCCGCATTCGCCGCGGCAACGGCCGGCTCTCTTTCCAGGCGCCGAAGCTTCGTCGCGAGGGACCGCTCGATCCGGATACTCTGGCGCAGGTCACGAGAGGGCTACACCTCAGGCACGACTCGATTGTCGCATCGAGCTGGGTCGACAACGGCCCCGGCTGGTTGGCCGTGTTGCTGCGATCGCGCGAAGACGTGCTGGCAGTGCGCCCCGATTACGCGATGCTGTCCGGCTTGCGTGTCGGCGTCGTGGGTCCCTGGCACCGCGACAAAGACGGGAGCGACGCGCAGTTCGAAGTGCGCGCGTTCACCGCCGGCGGTTACGAGGATCCTGTGACGGGCAGCTTGAATGCAAGCGTCGCACAGTGGCTGATCGGCGCGGGCATCGCGCCGCCATCCTACGTTGCGAGCCAAGGTGCGGCGTTGGGACGTGCAGGACGTGTGTACGTCGAGCGTGACGGTTCGGAGATCTGGATCGGCGGCGCGGTCACGACGTGCATCGCGGGCACGGTGACGTTACCCGTGTAGGAAACACATGCTGCCCGCTGCGGCCGCGATGCACGCGGTCGTCATTCCGCCCTGATGTTGAGATCCTTCACGACTTTGGCCCATTTGTGGACCTCCGCCTGCATGAGAGCGGCGAATTGCTCGGGCGACATCGGCGGATAGATTTCGTAGCCGAGATTGAAAAATCGGGTGCGCACGTCAGGCGTCTTGACCGTGTCCGCGATGGCTGCGTGCAGCTTCGATACGATCGGCCGCGGTGTTCCCGCGGGCGCGCAGATGCCGGTCCACCCGCCTGCCGCTTCGAACCCCGGTAATCCCGACTCCGCAATGGTCGGCAAGTCCTTGTAGCGCGCGTTGCGCTCCAGAGTCGCTACGCCGAGCGCTTTCACGCGGCCCGCCTGAACGTGAGGAAGGACTGCGGAAATCGTGGCGAAGGTCATCGCGACGCGGCCCGCGACGACTTCGGTGATCGCCGGCGCGCCGCCCTTGAAAGGCACGTGCAGCATGTCTACCCCCGCCATGCTCTTGAAGAGCTCGCCGGCGAGATGGGGCGAGCTGCCGTTCCCGTAGGACGAGAAGGCCAGCTGTCCCGGTTTATCTTTCGCCAGCGTGATGAGCTCTTTCACGTTACGCACCGGGAGCGCAGGCGGCACGACGAGCAGCATCGTCGCCTGCACGACGAGGCTCACCGGCACGAACGATTTCACCGGATCGTAATTCGTCGTGCCTTTGTAGAGACTCGCGTTCGTCGCGACGGCGGTCGTACAGGCGAGCAGGGTGTAACCGTCCGGCGGAGACGCCGCAACGATGTCGGTTCCGATGATGCCGTTCGCGCCGCCACGATTGTCGATGACCGCCGGCTGCTTCAGACGCTCGTGCAGACCCGCGCCGACGATGCGCGCGATCGTGTCGGTACCGCCGCCGGTGGCATACGGGACGACGATACGAATCGGCTTGACGGGATACGCGTGTGCCGCGCCGCTCGGGCTCGTTTGCGCGGCGGCCGACGAAACTATGGCCGCGAGCGAGATCGCAGGCAACGCATGGGAAATCGAGGCCATATTATGGAATGCCGCGTGTTGTACATTTTGCGCTTATTATAAGTGCTCCTGCAGCACACGAATCCCGCGCTGGACCCGATCAGCGGCGCCTGCGGCTTCCATATTGTGAATGCCCGCATGCCACCACAAAACAGACGAAGGAGGCACCCTGCATGGAATCGAAATTGTTCACGCCCCTGCAGCTGAGAGGCGTGACGCTGCGCAATCGCGTAGTCGCTTCACCGATGCTGACTTACTCCGCGACGGGTGGTTACATCAACGACTGGCATATCGTTCACCTGGGCAAGATCGCAGCGGGCGGCGCCGGGCTCGTCTTCATGGAATCGACGAAAGTCGATCCGCACGGGTGCTCGACGGCACGAGATACGGGTCTGTGGAAAGACGAGTTCGTCGAGCCGCTGAAACGCATCACCAGCGTCATCCGCACTCACGGCGCGATCTCCGGGATTCAGCTCAGCCATTCGGGCCGCAAAGGCCGCCGCTCTCTGCCTTGGGAAGGTCGCGTCCCGATGGATTTCTGTCCCGGAGTCGATCACGGCGAAGAGTGGGAGCTTGTCGGCCCGAGTGCGATTCCGCACGACAAGAACTACGCGGTCCCGCGGGAGCTCACAAAAAACGACATCGCCGGTCTGGTCGAAGCATGGGGACAGGCTGCACGCCGCGCGAACGAGGCCGGCTTCGACGTCGCGGAGATCCATGGAGCACACGGCTACTTGATACATCAGTTTCTGTCCGCGGATGCGAACCGTCGCACGGACGAATACGGCGGGTCGCTCGAAAACCGCATGCGTTTCGCGGTCGATGTGGCGCGGCGGGTGCGGCAGTCCTGGCCGCAGGAGAAGCCGCTTTTCTTTCGGGTATCGGCCGTGGACGAGACCGGCTGGACGATCGAGGACAGCGTCGCACTCGCAAAGGCGCTCAAGGCAGCCGGGGTGGACGCGATCGACTGCAGCAGCGGCGGCATGGCCGCACAATCGGTGACGGAAACCGCGCTTGCTTACGGCTACCAGGTGGATTATTCGCGCCGTATTCGCGCAGGCGCAGACATGGCGACGATGGCAGTGGGACTCATCATTCACGCCGATCAGGCCGAAGGGATCCTCCAGGCAGGCCACGCCGATCTCATCGCGCTCGGGCGGGAGCTGCTGCATAACCCGAACTGGCCGCTCGACGCTGCACAGAAGCTCGGCATTGCTTCGCCTTTCGCGCACATCGCGCCTTCCTACGGCTACTGGCTGGAGAAGCGCGCGCGCAACACAACAATCAGGCCGTCGACCTGGCAGCCGGGGCTGCACGGCCTGTCGAACGCGGAATCGATCGAGGAATAGTCAAACGGGAGATTGCTCGATGCTTTTTCGCGGTCTTCTTGCGCTGGTGTTGATCGCGGCGGCGCCGGCGTTCGCCCAGAGCTTTCCTGCAAGGCCGATTACGCTGATCAACCCCTTCCAGCCAGGAGGTCCGACGGACACGCAGCTTCGCAAGCTCGCCGAGATTGCAGCGAAACACCTCGGCAAACCCGTCGTTCTCGAAAGCAAGCCCGGCGCCGGCGGCATGCTGGGCCCCGTGACGATGTCGAAGACGGCGAAGCCCGACGGTTACGTGCTCTCGCAGCTTTCGATCGGCGCGTTCCGCATTCCGCACATGGAGAAAGTGGACTGGCATCCGCTGAAGGATTTCACGTACATCATCGGTCTCACCGGTTACGAGTTCGGCGTGATCGTCAAAGGCGATTCGCCTTTCAGGAACCTGAAAGAGCTCATCGATTACGCAAAAGGCAATCCCGGCAAGATCTCGTACGCCTCCGTCGGCCACGGCACTTCGACGCATCTGCTGATGGAGGAAATGGCGCTGAAAGCCGGCATTCAGCTTCTTCACGTTCCGTATAAAGGCACGGCCGAAACGCTGCCGGCGCTGCTGGGCGGGCATGTGATGGCGACCTGTAACAGCTCGGGTGCGTTCGGCAGCCTTGCCGACGCCGGCGCGGTGCGCCTGCTCGCCAGCTTCGGCGAGCAGCGCACGAAATGGAAGGCGCCGACCGCAAAGGAACTCGGGCTCGACGTCGTCACCTATTCGCCCTACGGCATTGTCGGACCGCCGGGCATGGACCCGAGAATCGTGAAGACGCTGCACGACGCTTTCAGAAAGGCGCTCGACGATCCGGAGCACATGAAGGTGCTCGCCCAGCTGAGCCAGGTGTATTGGTACAAGTCGAGCGAGGATTACGCGAAGTGGGCCGCCGAGACCTTCACGCGCGAACGCGCACTGCTGCAGCAGCTCGGTCTCGCAGCGAGGTAGCGGGAACACCCGTGTGCCCTTCCCGGCTGAAGGGCA
>Ga0075421_100012920_pt1 | contig 10390 bp, 9 predicted proteins | sample SoiMetdeltSBSDD5_FD_75292 | JGI IMG/M metagenome (GOLD analysis project Ga0075421, IMG submission 75292) | Bulk soil microbial communities from a Populus tree surrounding site in Tennessee, USA - Soil MetaG P. deltoides SBSDD5 | ecosystem: Environmental > Terrestrial > Soil > Tree plantation... | reverse complement strand
GCACAGACGGCCAAGACGGAAAATTTGCGTGCGCATCTTCACGCCCGGACATCCCGGATCGGAGCGCTGCTCGCGCAAGCGCTCGCATCGTGCCGTCCGGGATGACGGGTGGAAAGATGCGCTCGACGGCAAAAGAGCTCGAGGGCGAGGTCAGCGGACCGGCGCGCGACAGCGCCCGCTACCTGGCGCCCAGTCTCTGCAGCCGCGCGCCGGCTTCGGCGGCGCCGAGCGCCTGGGCGCGCTCGTACCAGCGCTTCGCCTCGGCCGGATCGGGCAGGACGTTGCGCAGATGCGGCTGGCTCAGCTCGGCGGCGTCATAGGTGGCGGCCAGCGCCATGGCCGCCTGGGCCAGGCCCATCTCCGCAGCCCGCTCGAACAGCAGACGCGCCGGCGCCACCCGGCCCTCGCCCAGCTCCTCGCTACCGCGCTTGACGAACTTCAGAGCACGCTCGCGGCTTTCCTTGTCCGTCACCGGGGGCGGTGCAGCGGCCTTCGGCGCTGCAGGCGGCGGCGCAACGGCCACTGCAGCGACGGCAGGAGCGGCTGATGCCTGTGATGCCGAGGCCGCGGCCACGTTCGGCGCGGGCGCGGACGGCCCAGCGGGGGCAGCGGCCGTCTTCGGCGCGGCTGCCGGCGGTGACGATGGCGGAGCCTTGCGCTGGGCCGAGGCGCCCACGGCCGGGGCCGAGGTGGCTGCGATCAGGTGCTTCTGGACGATGCTGGCATAGGCATCGCCCTCCTTCAGTTTCTTCAGCCCGCTGTTGAGAGCGGCGATGAGGTCGGCGCCGCGAGCATGCTCGCGGGAGACGATGGCATGGATGCTGCCTGTGGCCAGGGGGCGCGGCAGCAGCGTGAAGTAGGGCGCCAGCCCCAGCCGGCGCAGCAGGTGGGTGCCTTCGAGGTCTGTCGCGACGAAGGTATCGGCATCGTTGGCTTGCACCGCGGCCACGCAGTCGAGCAGCGTGGGCCGCCGGACCACGGTGACGCGCTTGTGCGAGGCCCAGTTGCGGCCGTTGCCGTTGAGGACGGACAGATCATGGTCGCGGGACAGGCAGACGCTCTTGCCGAAAATGCTTCGATCCGTCTCGAACTTGAAGGCGCTATTGGAGGATGTGAAAAGGGCCAGAACAACTTGCAGTATCGGCTCCGAGAACACCGCATTGTCGCACAGCGCGGCGGAGGACTGCGTGAGATTGTTGGGATGGTCGCAATCGGCGCGCTCGACAGGCAGCGACAGGTCGACCGAGGGATCCTTCAGAAGATGCGGGGTCAGGCCCTCGCTGGTCCATCGCACGCTGCTCTCGAAGGGTCCTCCGGGCCCCGCCCGGCCGAGACTGGCGCCGACCAGCGCCAGCACCACGCCGCCGTCTGGCAGCTGCTCGTCGGCAAGCGGCGGGGTGGCTACGGCCAGTATACGCACGTTGGAGGTGGTGACGCCGGCGCCGGTCGTCTGCGCCTGGGCCTGGGCGAGCAGTCCCAGCACGGCAAGGAATCCACCGATGGCCGGCAGCGCGAAGCGGCCGATCGCGTACAACCGATTGGTAGGAATGGCCGCACTCCCCTGCACGTGCATTGCGCCCTCCCCCTCGAGCGTCGACCATATTTGTGGCATTGCGACGACGACTGCAAGAGGCCGTGAGGCGGAGTATGAGCGGAAGGGCGATACTCTTGCCGCTTCGGCCGTTCCCGCGCAAGCTCGCGGGTTGCGGCAAAGCGCGGTGGCGAGCTTGGAGGATGGACCCCCATGGACAACGAGGCGGGCGTCGAGATGGGCGTCGAGGTGGCGGTGATCGGCACGGGCTGGTGCGGGGGCATCCGTGCCGAGACGCTGGCGCGGTCGGCGCTGGTGCGCCGGCTGCACATCTGCGAGATTCGGCCCGACCGGCTCGAGGAGGTGCGGAAGCTGACCAAGGCCGCGACCGCCACGGCGGACTATGGGGACATCATCAAGAACCCCGCCATCAGCACCGTGTACATCTGCACCACACCGGAGCACACGCACTTTCCCATCGCCCGCGACTGCCTGCAGGCCGGCAAGCATGTGCTGCTGGAGAAGCCCATCGCGCTGGAGCTGTGGGAGGCCGACACGCTGATCGCGCTCGCAAGGCGCGGCGGCCTCAAGTTCACCATCGGCTACTCGCAGCGGTTCAACACCAAGATCGCCTACGCCAGGAAGAAGATCGTCGACGGCACCCTGGGCAAGCCGGTGAGCGTGATGGTGAGCCGGCACCTTTCGCGCAGCCTCGGCAAGAAGATCGCCTCGCGCGTGCGGCTGTCGCCCGCGGCCATGGAGTCCACCCACGACCTCGACATCGTGTTCTGGCTGCTCGAGCCGGCCAAGCCGATACGGGTTTATTCGCAGGGCGCCTACGGATATATGCAGCCGGTGAACGGCTCCTACGACATCATGTGGAGCACCGTGACCATGGACAACGGCGTGCTGGTGGCGATCGGCGGCGGCTGGAACCTGCCGCCCAGCTATCCCAACTACTGCGCCACCTGGATCGAGATCACGGGCACGGAGGGCTCGCTGTTCCTCGACGACACCCAGCGTGACAACTGGCTCAACACGGTATCGGGCGGCACCCAGTTTCCCATGTCGACCATGCCCGGCGAGCAGGTGGATCACGTGTTCGCCGGGCAGATGGGGCCGGAGACGATCCATTTCCTGGAGTCCGTCATCCTCGACCGCCCGCCTATGGTGGCGCCCGAGAGCGCTCGCACGGTGATGGAGGTCTACAGCGCGGCGGACCTCTCGGCGGAGCGCAATGAGCCCATCGACCTGCCGCTGTCCAACGAGTCGCTGGCGGGGATTGCGGAGATGGTGGCGGGAAGGAAATCGTAGGGTGCAATGCGGCGAAGCGGCATTGCACCGATGCGCCGGTCGGATAGGTTCATCGGTGCAATCGGGCTGACGCCCGATTGGCACCCTACGGCTTGAGCGGGGCGCGCGGATGGAGACCTTCGACTACGTCATTGTCGGCGCCGGCTCGGCCGGGAGCGTGCTGGCCAACCGGCTGAGCGAGGACGGCACAGCCAGCGTGCTGGTGCTGGAGGCCGGCCCCAGTGACTGGCATCCCTTCATCCATATCCCTGCCGGCTTCATCAAGACCTTCCACGACCCGCGCGTGAACTGGCTCTACACCATGGAGCCCAGCGAGTGGACCGGCGGCCGGCGCATCCTGGCCCCGCGCGGCAAGACGCTCGGCGGCTCCAGCGCCATCAACGGCCACATCTACAACCGCGGCCAGCGCATGGATTTCGACACCTGGGCGCAGATGGGCAACCGCGGTTGGGGCTACGCCGACGTGCTCCCCTATTTCCGGCGCATGGAGCGGCGGCTCGGCGACGGCGACCCGACCTTCCGCGGCCGCGACGGCACCCTCACCGTCTCCGATCTCGATTGGCGCCACCCGCTGTGCGAGGCGTTCATTGCCGGAGCGGAGAGCCTCGGCATCCCGCGCAACCCGGACTACAACGGAGCGGTGCAGGAGGGCGTGGCCTACGCCCAGCGCACCATTCACAACGGCCGCAGAGTGAGCGCCGCCACGGCCTTCCTGCATCCGGCCCGCAAGCGCCCGAACGTGGCGGTGCGGACCCGCGCGCACATCACCCACCTGCTGCTCGAGGACAAGCGCTGCGTCGGCGTCGCCTATGCGGTCGGCGGGCGCGGTGGAGCCGCCCGCAGCGTCAGGGCGGCGCGCGAGGTGATCCTGGCGGCCGGTGCCTATAACTCGCCGCAGCTGCTGCAGCTCTCCGGCATCGGCCCCGCCCCGCTGCTGCAGTCGCTTGGGCTTCCGGTGCGCCATGCGCTCGCCGGCGTCGGCGAGGGCCTGCGCGATCATTATGCCCCGCGCTTTACGGCCCGGGTCAAGGGCATCGACACCATCAACGAGCGCGCCCGCGGGCTCAGGCTCGCGCGCGAGGTCGTCCGCTATGTGACGACGCGCAAGGGCATCCTGGCGCTCAACCCAACGCTGATCTACTGCTTCTGGCGCTCCGAGCCCTGCATCGCCAGCTCGGACCTGCAGTTCACCTTCACGCCGGCCAGCTATCGCGAAGGCGTGCAGGGCGAGCTCGACCTGGAGCCCGGCATGACCATCGCGTCGTGGCAGCAACGGCCGGAGAGCCGCGGCTGGGTGCGCCTGCGCTCCGCCGACCCGTTCGAGGCGCCGGTCATCCAGCCGAACTACCTGGCCGAGGAGAGCGACCGCCGCGTGCTGCTGGCAGGCATGAAGCTGGCGCGGCGGCTGCTCAGGACCGAGCCGCTCCTGCCCTACTACGACTACGAGGACTTCCCGGGCGAGAAGGTCGAGAGCGACGAGGAGCTGCTGGGCGCCGCCAAGCAGCGCGGCACCACCACGTTCCATCCGGCCGGCACCTGCCGCATGGGCCCCGCCAGCGACCCACTGGCCGTGGTGGACGACGAGCTGCGCGTGCACGGGCTCGATGGCCTCCGGGTGGTCGACGCCTCGATCATGCCGACCATGCTGTCCGCCAACCTCAACGCCGCCACCCTGATGCTGGCCGACAAGGCCTCCGACATCATCCGCGGACGCACGCCGCCGGAGCCCGTGGTGCTGGCGGGTTGATGTGAATCGTAGGGCGCAATAAGCGAAGCGCATTGCACCGATCCACCGTCAGACGGGGTCAGACCCCTGGCGAAAAGCGGTTTGAGCAGACAAAGCGGCAGTGGCCAGGGGTCTGACCCCGTTTCGCGTCGAGGAGAAACGATGAAAGCGGTCTACATCGAGCGGCACGGCGGGCCGGAGGAGCTGAAGTACGGCGATCTGCCCGATCCGGTGGCTGGCCCCGGTGAGGTTGTCGTCGACATTCACGCGGCCAGCGTCAACGGCGCCGACTGGAAGGTGCGCGCCGGCGGATCGTACCAGCCGGCCAGGTTTCCCCACATTCTCGGCCGCGACTTCTCGGGCGTCGTGAGCGCCGTGGGCGAGGGCGTCACCGAGTTTCGCCCGGGCGATCCGGTGTTCGGGGTCAGCGAGGCCAATCGGGAGAGCTGCTACGCCGAGAAGATCGCCATCAGGGCCGCCATCGTCGCGCGCAAGCCGGACGGCCTCTCCCACGTGGAGGCGGCCGCGGTGGCGCTGGTGGGGCTCACGGCGGTGGTGTCGATCGAGAGCACGCTGCAGGTGAAAGCCGGCGAGACCATCCTGATCCAGGGCGGCGCCGGCGGCGTCGCCGCCTTCGCCATCCAGCTTGCCAAGCACATCGGCGCCCGCGTGATCACCACCACGAGCGCCGGCAACCTGCCTTATGTGCGCGGCCTCGGCGCCGACGAGGTCATCGACTACACGACCCAGGATTTCACCCAGCTCGTCTCGGGCTGCGACGCGTTGTTCGAGACGGTGGGCGGCGATGTGGCGCTGCGCTCGTTCTCCGTGCTGAGGCCCGGCGGGCGCGCCGCCTTCATCGCGTCCGGCCCGCAGGCTCCGGCCTCGCCGCGCGCCGACGTGCAGTCGCTCCGCCCCAGCGTCGCCCGAGACCGGCGGCATCTGGAGCGGATCGCGGCGCTCGTGAGTGCGGGGACCGTGAAGCTGCCTGCCATCACCACTTTTCCGTTGGCCGAGGCGGCCGAGGCCATCAAGGTGAGCGAAGGGCGCCACTTGCGCGGCAAGCTGGTGCTCGTGGTGCGTTAGGACAGCCGGAGGATCAAGTGAATCGTTTCGAGGCAGGCTGCCGCTTGCTCGGTGGCGGCGATGGTGCACCGAGCCGGGCCGCAGCGCCCCTTCTCCCCTTGGGGAGAAGGTGGCCCGAAGGGCCGGATGAGGGGGCCTTCGGCACGCGGAGGAAGAAAAGTAGCCCCTCACCAGTTCGGCCAATGACTTACGGCCGCGCCCCTAAGCGCGTGCCTGTCGACCGCGTAGCGTACGCGGCCGTAAGTCATGGCCTCACGTCCTCTCCCCCGAAGGGGAGAGGGGGCAGCGCGCTGACAGCGCTCCCCTCATCGCCGCAGGAATCGCAGACACAATCTTCAAGAAGGCGACGCACTTATTGTTCCGACTGCCCTTAGGTGCTCAAGGCGGGCGCGGCTCTCGGGAGGCTCGACCATGGCGCCTGACATCAGGGACCTCCACATCGATTTTTCTGCGCGCGCCGACCTGCTGCGCGTCAACAACGCAAGCAGCCGCGAGACCTCCCTGCTGACTGCGGACAAGTTCGATCGGATGATTGCATCGGCGCGCGTGGCAACCTTTGTTGCGCCTGCCGCCGCCTTCCTTCTGGCATTCGAGCAGACCGATGACTACGAGGGGGGACACTTCCTCTGGTTCCGAGATCGGCTCGACAAGTTCCTGTACGTCGACCGGATCGTTGTGGCCCATGCTCATCGGAGGCGAGGGCTTGGGCGTGCTCTCTATGGCGATCTCTTCAACCGAGCGGAGACGCTCAGCCATATCACCATAGTCTGCGAGGTGAACCTGCAGCCCCCAAACCCCATATCGGACAACTTCCACGCAGATCAGGGCTTCGAGGAAGTCGGAAGGGTCACGATGGATGGCGGCGCCAAGACGGTCCGCTACCTGCTTCGGCAGCATAGGGGCTAATGCGCCTGATCGGCGCCCTACTCTTCCTCAGGGAGAGCCTTGCGCCAATCCCTCCGCGAGAGCCACGACAGGGCCGCCAGGGCCAGAAGGGCGGCGGAGATGGCGAACAGGGCGGCGGCGATGGGGCGCTGGGGAGAGAGGAAGATCACCCAGTTGCCGTTGGACATGACCAGCGACTGGCGCAGGCTGAGCTCGAAGGTGGGGGCGATGACGAGGCCCAGCACCAGAGGGGCCGGATCGAAGTCGAGCTTGCGCAGAAAGTAGCCCACGACGCCCATGATCAGCATGATCCAGACGTCGACGATGGAGTTGTTCACCAGGTAGACGCCGACGATGCAGAACATGATGATGAGCGGGTAGAGGTAGGCGTAGGGAATTCTCAGCACGCTCACGAACAGACCGACCAAAGGCAGGTTGAGGGCGAGCAGCATCAGGTTGCCCACATACATCGAGGCGACGAAGCCCCAGAATACCTGCGGGTGCTCGCTGACGAGCTGGGGCCCCGGCGCGATACCCTTGATGAGCAGCGCCGCCATCAGCACCGCCGTCACCGGCCCGGTCGGCAGGCCGAGGGCCAGCATCGGCACGAACGCGCCGGTGGAGGCGGCGTTGTTGGCCGACTCCGGTCCGGCGACGCCGGCCACGGCGCCCTTGCCGAACTCCTCCGGTCGCTTCGAGACGCGCCGCTCCACGGCGTAGGAGAGGAAGCTGGCGATGATGTGGGCGGAGCCGGGGATGATGCCGACGAGGAAGCCCAGCACGGACCCGCGCGCGATCGGAGCGGCCGACTGGCGCCATTCCTCGCGGCTCGGCATCAGCTCGGCCAGCCGCGGGGCAGCCACCTTGTCGGCCACCGTCTTGCTGGGGGTGGAGAGGATCTCGCCCAGCCCGAACAGCCCCACCGCCACGGGCACGATGCCCAGGCCGTCGCCCAGCTCCTTGATGTCGAAAGAGTAGCGGAAATGCCCGGTCATCACGTCGATGCCGATGCAGCCGATGAGCAGGCCGACCGAGGCCATCAGCAGGGTGCGAACGACCGAGGTGGACGACATGTAGGCCAGGAACACGAGGCCCAGCACCAGCAGCGCCGTATATTCCGGGGGGCCGAAGCGCAGGGCGAAATTGGCCAGCGGCGGCGCCACCAGGGTGAGCATGACCACGCCGAAGGTGCCCGCTACGAACGATCCCACGGCGGCGATGGCGAGCGCGGCGCCGGCGCGGCCCTTCCGCGCCATGGCGTGGCCGTCGATGCAGGTCATGACCGAGGCGGCCTCGCCGGGGATGCGCATCAGGATCGACGTGGTGGAGCCGCCGTACTGCGAGCCATAATAGATGCCGGCCAGCATGACGATGGCCTTGGTCGGGTCGAGCGCATAGGTGGCGGGCAGCAGGATGGAGATGCCGGCGAGCGGGCCGATCCCGGGCAGCATGCCGACCAGCGTGCCGACCAGGCAGCCGAGGAAGGCATAGAGCAGCACGCCGGGGCTGAAGGCCACCGAGAAGCCTACGCCCAAGTTGCCGAGGATCCCGTCCATGGCGCGTCAGATCCCCAGGACGCCGTGCGGAATCGGCGTGCGCAGCAGCAGCGCGAACAGCGCGTAGACGGCGGCAGTGGCGGCAAGGCTGAACGCCAGAGCTGGCAGCAGCGGGCGACGCTCCACCAGGACGATGAGCGTGAAGAGCAGAAGCGGCATCGTCAGAGCGAAGCCGAGCGGCACATAGAGCGTCGCGGCAGCGCCGGCGACCACGGCGACGCGCGCCGCATGAGGAAGGTCGGTCCAGTTCACCTCGGCGAGGGGCGGGCTGCGGCGCGCTTGCGCCAGGAGGATGAGGCCGAATGCCATCATCAGAGCCACTACGAGCGTCGGCAGCATGCCGGCCCCGGGCGACGCCAGCGTGCCGAACGGCAGGTCGCCGCTGACGGCCAGCACGAGCGCGCCGGCGATGACAAAGACACCGCCGGCCACGTGGTCCCGCCTGAGCGTCATGCTCCCTCCTCCCGGCCAAGCCGCTTGCGCATGAGATCCGCGCTTGCGACCTTGGCGTAGCCCAGCCGCGTGTAGAATGCGCCAGCGTGGCGTGTGTGGAGAGCCACGGACGCCAACCCGCGCGCGGCGGCCCAGGCCTCGGCCTCCCGCATCAGGGCGAGGCCGATGCCCCGTCCGCGAAGCGCCTCGTCCACCACCAGCGCCTGCACCACCGCCTCGCAGGGTTTCTCGAGGGCAGGGCGAACGAAGACGTGCATCAGGCCGGCCATGCGGCCGTCGTCAGTCTCGGCGATCGCGACGCGATGATCGGCAGTATGGAGCACGCGGGACAACCTGGCCGCGAGTTCCTCCACGCCGGCCTCGGAGCCGAGCTGGCGCAGCAGGCGGCACGCGATCGGCAGATCGGCCTGGCGGAAGGCGCGGATGAGCATGGGGCCGGCGACCACCTCAGACGTACGGGGCCGCGCAGCGCAGCCCCGGCTCATACTTTGCCGATCTGGCGCACGGCGTCCTGCACCCGCTTGGCATCCGTCTCCCAGAAGGCCTTGAACTCCGGCTGGTCGAGATAGGCCACATCCTGGCCGATATTGCGCATGGCCTCGACGAACTTCTCGTCAGCGGCGGCCTTGCGCGAGGCGTCGCGCAAGACGGAGATGACCGCGTCGGGCGTACCCTTGGGGGCGAACATGCCGACCCACAGGTAGAACTCGATGTTGTAGCCGAGCTCCTTCAGGGTAGGCACATCGGGCAGCGCCGGCGAGCGCTGGGCGCCGAAGCAGGCGAGCGGGCGCGCCTTGCCGGCCTTCATCTGGACGGTCGCCGCGGCGATCGACGAGCACAGCACGTGGGAGTTGTTGCCGATCAAGGCCGTCAGCGCCGGGCCGCCGCCGTTGGTCGGCAGGTGGCGCATCTGGATACCCGCAGCCTGCATGAAGAGGGCCGTGGGCAGGTGCAGCGCGCCGTGCAGGCCTGAGGACGAGAAGATCAGCTCGTCGGGCTTGGCCTTGGCGGCATCGATCAGCTCCTGCAGCGTCTTGAACGGCTGCTGATCGTTGACCACCAGCACCATCGGGTCCGCGATGAAGCGGGCGATGGGGATGAAATCGTCGTTGCTGAACTTCACGGGACGGCCGTAGAGCCGGTCGACCTCGGAGAAGCCGGAGATGGAGACGATGTGGATGAGGAGGGTATAGCCGTCGGGCTTGGCGGCGGCCGCATACTGGGCGCCCACCGCGCCGGCGGCGCCCGCCTTGGTCTCGATGACGAGGGGCTGCTTGAGGAGCGGCTCCATGACAGCGGCGAGCGGCCGCGCCACTACATCGGCCGCGCCGCCCGGCGGAAACGGATTGATGAAGGTGACGGCGCGGGAGGGATAGGCCTCCTGGGCCGCCGCCGGCAGGGCGCCGAGGGCCGCGGCAGCGGCAGAGCCGACGACGAATTGGCGTCTGTCCATTGTTAATCCTCCCTGGGTCCCCCGTTGGGGTGAAAGAGGGCGTTCACGGCGCCCCTCGTTTAGGAGGCATGGTAGCGGCGCGGCTTCGGCCGGGCAACCTTGGGTGAGGTGGTGAGTGGTGAGATGGTGAGTTTGGGTTCGCGGCTCTGAAAGGCGGCCGGTTTCTTGGCCCGGAATGGAAACGAGACAGCGTACCGACGGTAAAAGCCGCACTCACCATCTCACCACCTCACCCGCTACTCCATCCACAACCCATGCCGCTTGTGCCACTGCTCGATGGATTCCTCGGGGTAGAGATCGAAGGTGAGGTCGCCCGGGCCGATCACCGGCACCACCCAGCTCGGCTTGTAGCGCAGCATCAGATGGGTGCGGACCGGCGGCACGGG
>Ga0075421_100012917_pt1 | contig 10391 bp, 9 predicted proteins | sample SoiMetdeltSBSDD5_FD_75292 | JGI IMG/M metagenome (GOLD analysis project Ga0075421, IMG submission 75292) | Bulk soil microbial communities from a Populus tree surrounding site in Tennessee, USA - Soil MetaG P. deltoides SBSDD5 | ecosystem: Environmental > Terrestrial > Soil > Tree plantation... | reverse complement strand
ATCGAGGGCACGGTGTGGATGTGGCACCAGGACTACGGCTCGTGGATGCGCGACGGCTGCCCGCGGCCGGACATGGGCACGTTCGCCGTGATGCTGACCGATTCGAGCGAGATGAACGGCGCGCTCTACGTCATTCCCGGCAGCCACAAGCGCGGCCGCATCGAGCCCTACTACGACGAGAACACGTCCTACAAGTTCTGGGCGGTGCCGAAGAAGGAGATCATCTCGGTCCTGAGGGAATCGCCGCCTCCGGTATCGATCGTCGGCCCGGCCGGCACCGCGGTCGTCTTCCACTGCAACCTGCTGCATGCCTCGGGACACAACCTGTCGGCCGAGGATCGCTGGCACATCTACATCTCCTTCAACGCGTGCGCGAATGCGCCGAAGATCACCGCCGACTCGCGCGGCGACTGGGTGGTGTCGCGGAACACCGCGCCGCTGCCGATCGAGGACGACGAGGGAATCCTGAAGGCCGCCTGACCCCCTTTTTCGGACGGCATGGAAGTTGCAGTGCAGTCGGCAACGCCATGTGCAGCCCGAACGATCCGCAGTCGCCCATCGTCGATTACCTGCAGGGGCTGCTCGAGCGCCTGCGCGGTTTGAGCCACGGCCGGCTCCCCGACTACATCCCCGAGCTCACGCGCGCGAATCCCGACTGGTTCGGCATCTGCATCGTCACGCGCGACGGATTCGTCTATGAAGTGGGCGACTCCGGCCAGCTTTTCACGATCCAGTCGGTCTCCAAGCCGCTGACCTACGGCCTCGCACTCGAGTGCCACGGCGAGGAGGCGGTGCTGAAGCGGATCGGCGTCGAGCCCTCGGGCGACGCCTTCAACGCGATCAGCCTGAAGCCTCAATCCGGTGCACCGCTCAATCCGCTGATCAATGCCGGTGCAATCGCCGCGGTCGGCATGGTCCCGGGCCAGACCGCGGAAGAGAAGGCGGCGCGCATCCTGCGGACGTTCTCGCGCTATGCCGGGCGCGAGCTCGACGTGGACGAGAGCGTCTACGATTCCGAGAGCAGGACCGGCCACCGCAACCGCGCGATCGGCTGGATGCTGCGCAATTTCGCAGTGCTCGAGAACGACCCGACGGCGGCGCTGGAAGCGTACTTCCGGCAATGCGCGATCCGGGTGACGTGCCGCGACCTCGCGCTCGCCGCCGCCACGCTCGCGAACGGCGGCGTGAACCCGGTCACCCGCGAGCGCGCGATCGCCGAGAAATACGTCTCCAACGTGCTTTCAGTGATGGCCACCTGCGGCATGTACGACGGCTCCGGCGAGTGGACCTACCGCACCGGCCTGCCGGCGAAGAGCGGGGTCGGCGGCGGCATCATGGCAGTGCAGCCGGGGCGCCTCGGGATTGCGGTCTTTTCGCCGCCGCTTGACGCCCAGGGCAACAGCGTGCGCGGGATCGCCGCGTGCCGCGAGCTCGCGCACGGGCTGTGCCTGCACCTCTTCGACGCCTCGCCCCGGACGATGCCGGCGCTGCGCCTGGCGACGACACGCAAGCAGGTGGCGTCGCGCCAGCGCCGCACCCGCGAGGCGAGCGCGTACCTGCGCGGCGTCGGCAAGCGCATCCGCCTCAAGCACCTGCACGGCGCGCTGATGTTCTCGACGATCGAGCCGGTGATCCGCCAGCTAATGGAGCAGTCCGAGAACACGGACTTCTTCATCCTCAACCTGCGGCTCGTGCAGGGCATCGATCCCGCTGCCGCGCATCTGCTCGCGAGCACCCGTAAGAAGCTGCAGCTTCGGGGGCGGATCCTGGCCTTCTCGGAAGCGCGCGAATGGTGGCAAACGCTGACCGACGCGGGCGTCGACCGCGAGGCGTTCTATGCCGACGACGATTTCGCGCTCGAGCACGGCGAGAACCTGCTGCTCCAGCAGCGCTTCCCGGAGCACGAATGGCAGGCGCCGGTGGCGCTCAGCGCCTGCAGCCTGTTCTCCGGACTCAGCGACCCGCAGCTCGGGCAGCTCGAGCCGCTCCTCGCGCAGCGCAGGTATCACCGCGGCCAGACCATCATCGCCGCGGGCCAGGCGGCCGACGAACTGTTCGTCCTCGTCTCGGGCATTGCGATGGTCAGCATCGCGACGCAGGAGGGGCTTGCGCGGCTCGATGCATTCACGTCCGGCATGACGTTCGGCGAAGTCGCGTTCCTCGACCGCTCGCCGCGCTCGGCGAACGTCACCGCGGTCGACCGGGTGGAGTGCCGGATCCTGACGCGCCAGGCGTTCGGGCAGCTCGAGCGCGAGTCGCCCGACATCAAGATCCGGCTGCTCGAGAACCTCGCGCTGGGCCTGTCGAGCATGGTGCGCGAGGCAAACCGCGAGCTCTCGGTGCTGAAGTAGCCTGGCGCTAACGTCCGGGTTCTCGCTGCGCACCGTCCTTGAATTGCCCGCCGGGTGCAACTTCGACTCCGCGCTCCCGGGCAAGCTCGCGCGCGCTCTTGCCGTCGTGGTTGCGCCGGTCGATGTCCGCTCCGAGCGAGACGAGCAGCGATGCGACTCCCGCGCTGCCCATGGAGATCGCGTGCATCAACGGGGTATCGCCGTCGTCCTTGCTCTTGTCGACCTCGGCGCCGGCCTGGACCAGCAAGCGAACCACCTCCGCCGAGTGCTCCTTGCCGTACATGGGGCTGACAGCCCTGAGGAGTGGCGTAAGGCCATCGGTGTCCGGGTCGACCTTGTTCACGTCCGCGCCGGCTGCGATGAGAATGCGCACCGCCGCCAGATTCCCGTAGAGGATGGCCATGTGCAGCGCCGTCGAGCCTCTCGGGGCGGCCAGGTCCACCTTCGCGCCGCGCGCTAACAGATAGCGCACGACCTCCACGTTCCCGTGCTGCGCGGCCATCACGAGCGGCGGCCTGTACAGGTCCGCGTCCCGGGTCAGCTTGCTTACGGCCCTGTTCAATCCGTCCATATTCGCGCCGGCTTCAACCAGCAGCTTGACGACTTCGAGCGCGCGCGCATTGCGGTCGGCGACCTCCAAGGGAGGCCGGCCGCGCGGATCGACGGTCTCCGATAGCGCCTCGCACAGCGGCGACACGCCGCTGCGATCGAGCGCATTGAGCTTCGCCCCTGCCTCGACGAGAAGGCGCACGACGGCCGGGATTCGCAGGCGCGCCGCCCAGTGCAGCAGCGTCACGCCGTCGTTCGGGTGGGTCGCGCTCGGGTAGCCGCCGGCCAGCAGATACCGCCGCAGCGTCCAGAGGTCTGTCTTCCTCACCGCGTCTTCCAGCGTCCAGTAGGAATACTTCTTGGGCTTTCCGCTCGCGAGCTGGGCGCGGATCTCCTGGACTTGCGCAGCCGCACCGCGCGCGCCGCCAAGGAGCGCATGCTCGCTGCGCTGGGTCGGCGCGAGGTCCTTGATCCGCGCGCGGTACTTGCGCTGCAGGATCACTGCAATCTCGGCAAAGCGCAGATACACTTCCCAGCCGGTACGCTCGCGCCAAACAACGAGATCGCCAAGGGAAACGATGCTGTCCTCGCCTTCCTGGTCCCACATGAAGACGAGCTTGCGACCCTTGAGGTCCGGCAACTGGTCTGGCGATTGCAATTCCCCTGCCACGATTCGCATTGTATGAGAGCGCACCGTTGAGCACGCTGCGCGTAGCCGATCTGCAGGCTGCCGTAGACGCGATCGTGGCCCGCACGGGGCCTCGTACTGCCTGCGCGACTCCGCTCGGGCTCGGTAAGCCGGTGCCGCTGCTGAACGAGCTGTATGCACGCGTCAAAGCCGATCCGCGGCGCCACCTTTCGATCCTGACCGCTTTGTCGCTTGAGATCCCGAGCGCAAGCAGCGACCTCGAGCGCCGGTTCCTCGATCCGTTCGTCAAGCGAGCGTTCGCCGGCGTGCCCGAGCTCGAGTACCTGCGCGATCTGAGACGCGGCGGGCTGCCATCGAATATCGAGCTGTTCGAGTTCTATTTCAGGCCGGGCGCGATGCTCGCCGTGCCGAGCGCGCAGCAGAGCTACGTCAGCAGCAACTACACGCACGCGGGACGCGACATGCTCGCGCGCGGAGTCAACGTGGTCGCGGTGCTCGTGACCGAGCGCCATGGCAAGTTCAGCCTGAGCTGCAACCCGGATCTGACTGTCGATGTCGCGAAAGGCATGCGCGCAGGCGGCGCGCCTTGCGTCGTCGCGGCGCTCGTGAACCGCAAGCTGCCGTTCATGGGCGGCGACGCGGAAGTCAACGAGGATTTCTTCGATCTGGTCGTGGATTCGCCGGAATACGAGCACGAGCTCTTCGGCGTGCCCTGTCCTCCGATCGAGGTGGCCGATCACGCAATCGGCGTGCATGCGGCCGCACTGGTAAAGGACGGCGGCACGCTGCAGCTCGGTATCGGCTCCGTCGGCGACGCGGTCGCGCACTGGCTGCGGCAGCGACACACGGACAACGCGGCGTTCGTTGCGACAGCGACGGCGCTCGGAATCGACCGCCGCGACGAACTCGTCGCACGCGAGGGCGGGCTCGACCCGTTCGGCTCCGGCCTATTCGCCTCGACCGAGATGTTCACCTGGGGCCTGATGACGCTCTATCGAGCCGGGGTGCTGCGCCGCCGCGCCGACGCGGGCGGCGGCCCGGTGGTCCAGGCGGCATTCTTCCTCGGCCCGCGCGCGTTCTACCAGGAGCTCAGCGCGCTCTCCGACGAGGAGCGCTCGGCAATCCTGATGACCTCGGTGACGCGGGTAAACGATCTGTTCGGCGAAGAGAGCCTCGCGCGCCGGCAGCGCCAGGACGCACGCTTCATCAACATCTGCATGATGGTGACGCTCTCGGGCGCCGCGGTGTCCGACGGGCTCGAGGACGGGCGCGTCGTCAGCGGCGTCGGCGGGCAGTACAACTTCGTCGCGATGGCGCACGAGCTCGAGCGCTCACGCTCGATCCTGCTCCTGCGCGCGACCCGCGAGGCCGCGGGACAGATCTATTCGAACATCGTCTTCAACTACGGGCACGTCACCATCCCGCGCCACCTGCGCGACATCGTGATCACCGAGTACGGCGTTGCCGACCTGCGCGGCAGGACCGATGCCGAGATCGCCGCGGCGCTGATCTCGATCGCCGATGCGAAATTCCAGGAACCGCTCGCCGCGAAGGCAAAGGCAGCGGGAAAGCTGCCGCGCGACTGGCGCGTTCCGCCGCAGGCAACCGAGAACACACCCGAGCGCCTCGCCGCGCGCCTGGCGCCGATTTCGGCCAAGGGGCTGCTGCCGATGTTCCCGCTCGGAACCGATTTCGATGCGGACGAGCAGAGATTGATTCCGGCGTTGCAGTGGCTCAAGAAGAGCACTGCGACATGGCGCGGCAAGCTCGGGCTTCTCGCCGCGCTTACGAACGAAGCTCCGACCGAGCAGGAGGCGGGCGCGCTCGCGCGAATGGGGTTCGGCGCCGGGGGCGGCTTCAAGGAGCAGATGCTGCAGCGGATCGTCGCGCTCGCGCTGCGCCGGACTCGCTAGGCCTTCTGACGGCCTTTTCGCGTCACCGTGGGATGGCGGTACTCGGGTTCCTGCTCGATCTTCTGGCTCAGGTGGCTCAGCCGCCCCGACTGCAGCAGCGCCCTTCTCATCCGTGCAGGGATCGCCGCCGAATTCAACGTTCCGTCCTCGTTGATCCGCGCATAGACGCGCGTCGCCCGCCCTTCCGTCACCGGTGCGCCGCTCGCCGCGTTCCTCGCCTTGCAGGTCCAGTGCAGCGTGCTTTTCCCGATCTTCGCAAGCGTGATCGTCGTCGCCACGCGGTCGCCGTACGCGGCCGGGCCGATGAAGCGGAAATGGATCTCGCCCATGACGAACGTCGTGCGGTCCTCGCGGATCATCTGGTCGATCGGAAAGCCGATCGTGCGAAAGAACTCGTGCTCGGTATCGTTGAACCAGGCGACGATCCGCGGGTAGTAGACCAGGCCGAACGGATCGGACTCGCCCCAGTTCACCGTGACTTCCTTCCAGTACATCGCTTCGGCCATGGGCGTCCTTCCTAATCGCGGAAGTTGATGAACTGCAGCGGCAGGTCAGTCACCGATTTGCGCACCAGCTGGATCGCGGCCTGCAGGTCGTCCTTCTTCGTACCGGCTACGCGCACCGCGTCGCCCTGGATCGATGCCTGCACCTTGAGCTTCGCGTCCTTCAGGAGCTTCTGCATCGCCTTGCCCTTCTCTACGGGGATGCCGACCTTCACCGTCACGGGCTGCTTGACCTTGTCGCCGGAGATCTTCTCCACCGCGCCGACGTCCAGTGTGCGCACATCGACGTTGCGCTTGGCCAGCCGCAGCCGCAGCACGTCCATGACCTGGCCGAGCTTGAATTCATCGTCGGCGAACACCGTCAGCGCCAGTTCGTTCTGCTCGACGCGCGCGTCCGAGCCCTTGAAGTCGTAGCGGTTAGTGACTTCCTTGTTCGTCTGCTCGACCGCGTTTTTCACTTCCTGGCGATTGACGTCGGAGACGATGTCGAAGGAGGGCATGGGAACGCCTTTGGCTCTAGGTTTCCAGGACGAGCTTAACCACGAGATACATGAAGAACCTATCTCCTCTACGGTTCACTTCTCTCCTCCTTTTCAACCCCAGCGCTCAGCGCCTTGACGGCGATCGCTGCGACAAGGGCGGTCAGGAGGATCCCGCAGAAGCCGATGAGGATCGCAAGGGCGCGCGCGACGAGTGTCTTGGGTGCGAGGTCGCCGTAGCCGATGGTCAGCCCCGACACGAACGCAAAATAGAGCGAATCCTGCAGCGACCAGCCCTCGAGCAGGCCTGCCACGACGCCGAGCCCAGCGATCGCCAGCAAAAGTCCCGACAGGATCGGCCATACGACGCGCAATCCGGAAAGCATTCCCCCGACGAAGCTGCGCCGCATCGCGTCCGGATCAGAGCGGGGCTTCATTTTTCTATAGCGGAATGGCCAGGAGCGTGTCGAAGCGCCGGCTGTCGCAGATCACGACGCGCTCCGCGTATTGCATTTCGCGGAGCACGATGCGATCCACGTAGCGGCCGCTCGCGAAGATCAGCGTAGCACCGTCCTGCATGATCCGGAGCACAACGAAATTCGCAGTCGATCGCACTACGCTCGCGTCGACGGGCTCCACCAGAACCGAGCTGACCATGTGCCGGTAGCGCTGCGGCTCGTAGATGTTGGCGTGGCGCAGCGACTGGATGCGGTCGCGCATCATCGCGCGGCCCTCGGCGTACAGCACCGAGAGCGGCAGGCCGCGCTCCTCGTTCTCGGCAGTCGTGATGCGGTAGCGGCCGTTCTCGGTGAAGAACTGCGGCCATTCCTCGAGCTTGTCGGCGTCGAGCGCGTGCACGTAGCGGGCGTGCAGGCCTTCGACTGCGAGCTGCAAATTGGGGTCCGTCCCCATTTTCAGACCTGCATGAACTGGCGCCACGCCTTCCACAGGCCCCGCACCGCAGTCTCGGTGATGCGCGAATCGCCCGAGCCGATCACGGAGCCGCCCATCTCGATCACCGATGCGCGATCCGATGCTCCGGCGACGCCGCGTTGGACAAACCCAGTCGCGGCGCCATCTTCCATCGAGATATAGCCCGCGGGTCCGACGAGATTCGCCTGCAACAGGCGGCGTTGCGTCATGGCTTCGTCGTCGTCGGCGAAGCCGAACAGCGTCCAGTGCAGCTCGGTGCGATCGATGCCCTTCGGCACGACCTGGCGCGCCGCGAGCGAGTTGCGGATCTGGTGCAGCACGAACCCCGGGAACAGCGACAGGATCTGGATCGCGACGCGATCGCCGAATTCGTCGGCCTGCTCGAGCACGCGCGGATCCTCGAGGCGGAACTCCTGCGACCCCGCGGACCGCATGCCGTCCTTCTCGTAGGCGTCGCCGCGATCCTCGACCATCTCGGTGTAGGTGCAATGGTGCGCGCCGTCGCCCGAGACGAACACGCCGCCCTTCTGCGTCAGGCGGTTGATCCGGAAGCGGGTGAAGAACAGGTGCAGCAGGCTCGCATGGTACGTGTCCTTCACGTTGTCCATGTAGAGCTTCCAGTTGTTCGGCAGGACCTGCGTGTACGCGCCGAGAACCTTGAGCGGCTTGACGAGCACGCGCTTCAGCCGCGGAAGCACTTCCGGCCCGATGTACGTTTCGAGCGACCCGACGTCTGCCGAAAGCGTGCCGAACACCAATCCGCCGATTGACTCGACGCGCAGCTTCTTCGGCGCTTGCGACTCGGGATTCGCATCGGCTGGCATTCCGCCCTTGCCGCCGATTCCCTTGCGGAACGCGACGCTGGTCAGGTTGCCCGCATGGTCGTAGGTCCAGTTGTGGTAGATGCAGCTGAAGCGTTCCGCACTGCCGCGCTGCTGCATGCACACGAGCGCACCGCGATGCGCGCAACGGTTCTCCCACGCCCGCAACACGCCGCCCGGATCGCGCGCGACGACCACCGGCATGTCTCCAACGAACGTGGTGACGAAGCTCTTGGGCTCCGGAAGCTCCGCCTCGAGGCACAGATAGTTCCAGGTCGGCCCGCGGAAAATCCGCGCCTGCTCCTCGCGGTAGACGTCCTCGTCCTGGTACACCCAATACGGAACGCGGGTGACGCCTTCGGCCGGCCAGGCTCTCTCGCGCATCGGCTCATTATAATCAGCCGATGCGATTCAATTTTGTGTTCCTCGGATTACTGCTTCACGCGGCAACGATCTCGGCGCAGGAATGGCCCGCGAAGCCGGTGCGCATCATCGTGCCGTTCCCGCCGGGCGGCAGCGCGGACCTGCTGCCGCGCATCGTCGGCGAAAGACTCGCACAGCAATGGGGCCAGCCGGTCGTCGTCGAGAACCGGCCCGGCGCTGCAGGCAACATCGGCGCGACCGCGGTGTTCCAGGCCGAGCCCGACGGCTACACGCTGCTCTCCGCTCCGCCGCCGCCGCTCGTCATCAACCGCTTGATCTACCCGAAGCTCGGCTACGATTCGACCCAGTTCGTGCCGATGACCGTGATCGCCGCGATCCCGAACGTGCTGCTCGTGCACCCGAAGATCACGGCGACTTCCGTGAGCGAACTCATTGCCCACGCAAAGCAGAATCCCGCGAAGCTCAACTACGCTTCGCAGGGCAGCGGCACCACTTCGCACCTGACCGCCGAGCTGTTCAAGTCGATGGCCGGCGGATTGCAGATCGCCCACGTGCCCTACAAGGGATCGGCTCCCGCGCTGACCGATCTGCTCGCCGGCCAGGTCGAGATCATGTTCGACAACCTCGGCGTTTCGCTGCCGCACGTGAAATCGGGGAAGCTGAAGGCGCTCGCAGTCGCGAGCAGCAAGCGCTTCCGCGGATTGCCCGAGGTTCCGGCGCTTGCGGAAACTTTGCCCGGCTTCGAGGCGGTCGCGTGGTTCGGCATCGTCGGCCCGCCGAAGACGCCTTCCGCGATCGCCGAGAAGGTTGCCGCTGGAGTTGCGGAGTCATTAAGGAATCCCGACGTGCAGCGCCGCCTGAACGAGATGTCCGCAGATCCGCTCGGCCTGAGCCCGGCCGAGACGGCCGCGTTCATGAGGCAGGAGACCGAGCGCTGGGGCGCGGTGATCCGCGCTGCGGGCGTGAAGGTGGAGTGAGCGGGCGGATGTTCTGGTTGTGGTGGAAGACGTTGTCGGGGTCGTACGTGGTCTTCACTTCCACCAGCCGATCGTAGACGGAATCGCCGTACGCCTCGCGGACCCGGCCGGGGTCTTCGTCGCCACCGAGGAAGTTGACGTAGACGCCTTTCCGGAACCGGCCGAGCGCGGCGAAGAATCCTCTGGTCCACGCCGTGTCGCGCTCGCCGAAATCCTCGCCGGGCCGCCACACCGCATCGAGCGTGATCGCATGCGATGCCTGCCGGTTGCCGAACGCCGTCCCGCCCTCCGCCACCCGGCTCACCGCTCCCCTCAGATGGAACATCGCCGCGTACGACCGTGGCGAGGAACAGGAGAACGCGTGCTCGGCGATCACGTCGATGAGGTCGTCGCGGAGCTCGGGGAGGTGCGTGGATTTCCAGTAGTAGTTCCAACCGTGTACGACCGTCGAATCGATCGCGCTCTGGAATCCCACGTACGGCGCGGGCCCGACCAGGTCGAGCAGCGGAGTCCGGAATGCGCGGAGCGGACGGAGCGCCTGCTCACCGTCGTCGGTCGGCCCGGCATAGCACGTACCCACGATCAGCACCGGGCGCCAATGCAGCTCCGCGGGGATAGCCGGTAGCGGTGGCGCGGTGCCGAACCGGACGACCGTGCCAAGCTCGTCGGGAGCGTCGCGCACGAAGTCGCGGTAGAAGCGCAGAACCTCCGCGGCGTCGCTCGCATCCCAGAGGATGGGCCCGGCGAGCACGGTGGGCCCGACCGAGTGGAGGCGGAACTCGAACGACGTGACCACGCCAAAGTTGCCGCCGCCGCCTCGCAACGCCCAGAA
>Ga0075421_100012915_pt1 | contig 10392 bp, 12 predicted proteins | sample SoiMetdeltSBSDD5_FD_75292 | JGI IMG/M metagenome (GOLD analysis project Ga0075421, IMG submission 75292) | Bulk soil microbial communities from a Populus tree surrounding site in Tennessee, USA - Soil MetaG P. deltoides SBSDD5 | ecosystem: Environmental > Terrestrial > Soil > Tree plantation... | reverse complement strand
CCCAGCCCTGCGCCGGCCGGCTGCGGATACTGGCGTCTCGCGGCCGAGGGTCACATCTTCTACACCGAAGCTTCCGACCACTACACGTGCCCCGTCGGTGCACACACTCATGGAGTTGACCTTCCTCTCCTGGTCGAGATGGAGTTGAACGGTCTCGTGCAAACGATGGTCGGGATGCAGTACATCAAACTGGCAGAGATTCCGATGATTCCGCGCAGAAATAGTCCTCTTCGTGTGGCCCTCTATGCTCCGCTCGTGCAGGCAACTTTTACCCCGGACGTGGTGCTTGTACGGGGAACCGTCAAACAACTCATGCTGCTGGCGGAGGCGGCCCAGGCGACGGGAGTGGCAGGAGGTGGCGCAACCTTGGGACGGCCCACCTGCGCAGTTGTGCCAGAATCACTGCAGTCGGGGAAAACCGCAACCAGCTTTGGATGTGTCGGGAACCGCGTCTACACCGGGCTCGGGGATGATGAGGGCTATTATGCGATTCCGGGCGCAAAGGTGGCTGAAGTTGCGAGTCGGCTGGCGGTGATCACCGAAGCAAATCGCCAGTTGGAGAAGTTCCACCGAGCGCGCTTGGGAGCTTCCGCGTAACAGCATCCTGCGAGACCGACATGCCCAGACTCCTCCTGCTCCTACCCACGACGACCTATCGAGCGGAGGCCTACCTCGACGCAGCCCGCCGGTTGAAGTTGGATGTCACGGTCGGAGGCGAGCAGGAGTTTGCTTCCGCCTCACAGACCACGGGGAATTTCCTCCCGCTGAATTTTGATCACCCACACCGCTCCGCGCAGGCTGCGGCAGGATTCGCCCATCATTACCCGATTGACGCCGTGATCGGCGTGGACGATCTCACCGCCGTCGTCGCTGCCACCATTGCTGAGAAGCTGGCTCTGCCCCATAATTCCGTCGCGTCCGTGGCCGCTGCTCGAAACAAATTTCGGATGCGCGAGCTTTTGTCCGCACAAGGTGTGCCGGTGCCTCGCTACCAGGTATTCCCGGTTGATGGTGATCCGGTGGATTTTGCGAGGCAGGTGCCTTACCCTTGCGTCGTGAAGCCGCTCATTCTCTCGGCGAGTTGTGGCGTCATTCGCGCCGACGATGAAGAAAAGTATACCGCCGCATTTCGTCGGATCGTCGCTCTTCTGACCACTTTAGGCGTGACGGCGGGGAACGAGGCGCGTTGGATCCTCGCCGAAGATTTTGTCGCGGGACCGGAGGTCGCACTGGAGGGATTGTTGACGAATGGAGTACTTCAGCCTCTGGCCATCTTCGATAAGCCCGATCCGCTTGACGGTCCATTTTTCGAAGAGACAATTTATGTGACTCCTTCACGGCTCCCCTTCGATCTTCAGCAGCGGATTGTCGACTGCGCTGGTCGGGCAGCGAGGGCTCTCGGTCTGCAAGAGGGGCCGGTGCACGGGGAATTCCGAGTCAACGACAAGGGCGTATGGGTCATTGAGTTGGCAGCGCGGACGATCGGCGGCCGGTGCTCAAGGACACTACACTTTGCCGCGGGCATGGCGCTCGAAGACCTGATCCTCCGCCACGCGCTGCGGATGCCGCTCCTTCCGCTTACGAGGGGAGACGAGGCGGCAGGGGTCATGATGCTCCCCATTCCTTATGGCGGAGTGCTGCAAGAAGTACGCGGACAGAATGAAGCGCGGGCGGTACCCGGTATTGAGGAACTGACGATCACTGCATTGTCCGGCCAGACACTCATCCCTCTTCCAGAAGGGACACGTTACCTGGGGTTTCTCTTGGCCCGAGGCCGGACACCGGCCGATGTGGAGTCGTCGCTGCGGCAGGCGCATCGAAGGTTGACCGTGGTCATCGCGACTTCCCCCTCGACTCCCACCGACGCACCGAGGACGCCCTCTGGAATCCGATCGATGAGATTTTGAAGAGGTGCTCGGCCAGCGGGCGTCTAGTTGGGTTTCTTTCGAACTTCCGCCGCCATTGCTCGAGTCCATTCGTCCAGGCTCTTACCCTGCGCTGCCACGTCCGGTAAGCCGGTCAAGTCATGTACCCAGACGCCCTGGACCTCTTCTCCCTCGTCTTTGATGACCTGTTTGATAGCCTCAAGCTCCTTGTCGAACCGTTCGGGAGCCTGCTCGAGGATGCGCCTAATTCTCCATTTCGTCGTAGGTTTGCCATCAGCGTCGATGTCACATCCATAGTGGACCAGATCCACCTTTCCAGTCTGGAGCGATTTGGCGAGCATGCGATAAGACACACCAGACTTCGATTGAATCAGCGCGGCCTTATACAAACGCTCGCATTTAGCCGGATCTACCTCGATTGCAGTGAGATCTTCGATAGCTCGAGCGGCAGCTTCGGGTTCGGCATTCACTTCACCCATGGTTTGGTTCCTCCTGCTAGGGCTCACCAGTAGAGCGAAAGTTTATCAGACCGTTTGCCATCGGAGCAAGACGACCCAGAGTGAGGTCGTAGCGAAGTCCGGACATTTTGAAAGTTCCTGATTCCTTCGCGCTCACGATCATTGGTGTGTGGTGTGCCTGAGTTTCAGGAAGTCGTACCCGGTAGATGAGGCTATAATGATGTTTTTGGATGACAGCGCAGATTCGTAGATATAGCCTTTCTAGTGAATGCCCTTACACATCGACTATTTCCCATAGAGGGCTAAGAAGGGAGGCGCGTATGGCTGACACCACCTCAATACCGATAATCCGACCCACTCGCATTCTCATCGTGGATGATTTCCCAGGATTCCGCCAATGCGTCAGGGAGTTGCTTGAAGAGCATCCTGAGTTTGAGGTGGTGGGTGAAGCGGAAGACGGTGTGATGGCCATGCAAATGGCTGAATCCCTACGTCCTGATGTGGTGTTGATGGATGTGCATATTTCTCGAATCGACGGAGTAACTGCCACCCGTCAGATCAAAACCCTTCTTCCTCTCACTTCAATCATTGGACTGTCTGCCATTCCGACCCCCCATGCCGAGAAGGGTATGTTAGAGGCAGGAGCCGGCGTGTTCGTACAGAAGGAATGGGTCTTGGATCAACTCCTGTCTGTTCTGGATAAGACTATGCGGGGGAGCAAGTGAGCTAAGGAATCTATATCTACTGCATGGGTTGAGGCAAAGATGGAGACATGGCTGCTGGAGGGTTCTCGCCTGGAACGGGCAGCCTAATGGAGATGGCATGTCCATCAGATGTCACTTTCGCCTCAATCTTGTCGCCTGTTTTAAGTGGACCGTCCATTTTGGTGTCGGGGCTTACGTGCACACGTACCTCATGACCAGTGATATCCCTGATGACGTAAAACTCACCCTCTTTCAACAGCACATCCCCCTTGACGATCTGCTCGGGGCCCCCCTGAGACGGATCGACCGTCATTCCCTCTTTGACCATTGCAAAGCTTACGAGTGCCTGAATCATCAGAATCACTATAAGCTTCATAGCCATCGCATCTCCTCTCAGGTTGCTCCGAACCTTACTATCCTTCTTCTGGTTCTGTCGCCAGACGTGAGCGCCTATACACGGCATTGGGCGGGCCCCCATATCCCTATCCTAATACAGTTGGTCCGTCGTGTCTAATCTGGATGTCTCGATCGCAATAGTAAAGATTCCTACTTCCCCAGGGCATGTGCGGCCTAGGCTGGGCGTCTTACAGACTTCCGAGATCGTCTAATATACCGTGAGAGGGGAATTTGACTCGTTGGATCATACCTTTCCTGCAGCCACCGCACCATGCCTTGCTTCCAATAGTCGCAGATCAGGACAGCCGGAAAGATGGGATACCACCTTGCCGGCTATCGATTTTCGTGCCCGAAACCAGGATTCCTACTAGTGTCTGCCTACGCAGCATCACGGTACAAGCAAGTATTTCATCCGTCGTCCTTTTGGGAACGGATGAGGGAGGGACGTTATGGACGAACTAAACCTGCCAGGCTCGAAGAGCGGAAAACCGATCGTTCAATCTCCTAAAGGGAGGCAGGTCCGTCGCTCGAAGCGTCCTCCAGTCGAGTGCCGACTGTACTATGCGGGGATCGGCATCCAAGGGCAGGGCACCCTCTCCAATCTGTCCATCGGAGGCTGTCAGGTGCAGGGGACTATTCCCGTTAAGAAAGGAACCAAGCTCACGATCATCATCTTACATCCGGAAACATCCCACCCTATTATCGTTGATAAAGCGCGAGTGGCGTGGTCTAAAGGGCGACGATTTGGCCTATCGCACGAGGTGCTCTATCCGTCCGAACGCCGGAACGCGCTCGAATTACTTCAGGTTGTCGGCAAAAGCAAGGTCAGTCATTAGCCCATAATGGCAGACTCGCTCGGGTCACATGACACGTGCGGACGGTTCTCGAGACTCCAAGTCTGAACACGTATGCGACCAGGTATCCTGAAAAGCTTCGCTTGAGTAGAACTAGATTCGTCGCCTATCATTAAGGTTGAACACGGTCCCTGAACATACAACGCGCGCTCCCTCACATGTTTCTATCGGATTCGCAACAGCGCCAACACCTCAAGCCCATCTACTTATTAGTCGTGCTGTGCAACATCGCCGCCATCTATTTTGTCGCCGGAAAGTTGGGTCTTAAACTAGCTGTTTTTCATCAGAGTGCGACTCCCGTTTGGCCTCCAACTGGAATCAGCCTGGCAGCCTTTCTTCTCTTCGGATACTGGGTATGGCCCAGCATTTTCCTCGGAGCGTTCGCCGTCAATATGACAACCGCCGGTTCGATTGCGACCTCTCTCGGAATCGCGACCGGCAATACATTGGAAGGGCTTTTGGGCGCATTCCTCGTCAACCATTTCGCCGGGGGCCAAGAGGTGTTCACGCGGCAACACGATACTCTGAAGTTTGTACTCCTGGCTGCTTTGCTCAGCACTACCGTGAGCGCGACATTGGGTGTCACAAGTCTTTCCCTGGCTGGTTATGCAGAGTGGGAGGCGTACAATGCGATTTGGATGACCTGGTGGCTGGGTGATGCCGTAGGCGCTCTGATCGTCACGCCGGCTATCGTTCTATGGGTGACGGAATATGCGGTCAAATGGAGTCGGCATCACTTACTTGAAATGGGTGTATCGCTCACGTTGCTCTGTCTGATTACGGTGATGGTATTCCATAGCGGCCAGGCGATGACTGCCCCTAACTACCCGCTTGGTTTCCTCATGCTCTCAATTCTGATATGGACCGCGGTGAGACTCGGTTCACGGGCGACGGCAACGGCCATCCTCCTCTGCGTCGGAATAGCAATTTGGGGAACGTTGCGGGGATTCGGGCCCTTTGCCCGCGGCAGCCCGAATGAAAGCTTGCTGATGTTACAAGCCTTCATGGCAGTCATCGCCGTCACAGCATTGGCTCTCACAGTCGGTGTGTCCGAACAGAAACGCGGGGAGCAGGCGCTTGATCAACTGAACCAAACCTTAGAACGGCGGATCCAAGACCGTACCAACACCCTCCAAGTCGCTGTTGAGCAACTGCAAGAGCTCGACCGTTTGAAAAGCGCCTTCGTCACAATCGTCTCTCATGAACTGCGGACCCCACTCACATCGATCAAGGGCTTAGTCGAGAACATGCTGCAGGAACTGACCGGCCCTCTGAATGATAAGCAAACCCACTATCTCTCCCGAATCCTACTCAACGCAGAGCGATTGACACGAATCCTCAATGAAGTGCTCGATCTGTCCAAGATTGAAGCGGGGAAAATGGAGCTCCTTCGCAGATCTATGTCCCTCCACGAGATATTTGCTGATCTCCTGGAAGGGTTCCAGCCTCTTGCACAGCTGAAATCCATTTCGATGGAAGTGACTCCTACGGAGGGAATGCCGACGGTTCATGCTGATCGGGACAAATTGTATGAAGTACTCGCCAATTTGCTGGACAATGCAATCAAGTTCACGCCAACAGGTGGACGGGTGCAGATCGGGGCGCAGATCCTGGATAGTCGGTACATCAAAGTAGGTGTATCTGATACAGGTTGTGGCATCTCCGAAGAGCATTTGCTGAAGATTTTCGACAAATTCTATCGGGTGCAATCATCCTCGGAGCACGTGGCGGGTGCCGGCTTGGGGCTGGCTATTACCAGAGGACTCGTTGAGTTGCATGGGGGAACCATTGCTGTGGAGAGTGCGTCAGGAAAAGGGAGTCATTTCTATTTTACGCTGCCGTACAATTGAAAAAGTCGCCGGGCCTCCATCCTTAGCACCACAGGCACGATGACCAAGCGCTGGGCCCAATTGAGCCGCCTCTTCGGCCGCCACTCTCCTCGTACAGTGCTTCGTGTGAAAATCAGCGGTTGCTTTAGGAACCACATTGCGTGCTGGGGAAGGGCCATCATGACCAGGAAGCTGATGGCCATGAAGATATCTTCTGCCAACATTGGCCGGTCCGACATTCACACGATGAGGCGCGGTCAGGGAATTTCGTCCAGTATAGTGGATTGAATCGGCGGCAACGTTGAAGGTTGGCGGGGGGCAGGCGGTAGTATGAGCCCCGAGCCGACCTGGTTGGCGCCCTGGATGAGCCCAATGGTAAGTTGTGGCCCCAGCGTCGTCATGGCGCCGCTCCATGCCTGTCCCGAGCTCGGATCGTTGAAGTTGTAGGATTGGAAGTTGTTCCCGAAATTGTAGATGTAGCCCTGTGTGCCCTGTGCATCGAGATAGAGGTTCCCCGGACCTACCAGGCTAAACAATGGGGCCACACCTCCACCAAAGGCTCGAACTCCGGATACGGACTGCGCCCAGCCGACTGAACCGGTGAGAGTTACAATTCCAGCAACGATCAACAATACTCTCCTCATCATATGCCTACCTCGCTGTGGTTCCACAGGTCTGCTCACAATCAGATGCCCGCTCCATGACAGAGGAGAGGGCAGGCGCTCACTGGTATTGTGAAGTCGCTTTACGACGAGATCAAGAGAATTGTCACAGCCCATCAAAGCTAGAAACACATGATTGCGAAGCGATGGATGGCCTATGAGTCCCCACAGACCGTCACGCACAAGCGTTTCTCAGGATGATTTGCCATCGAGCGATGACCGGCCGTCGAAGTGGTGATCGGGATCGGCATCCGCTTCTTTTTTGGTCACGTGAACGGTACCGTCTTTGTGTTCCGGCGGGCTGTACACGCTATAGAGTTTGAGCGCGCTGCTCGATGAGGTGTTCAATACGTTGTGACGCGTACCTGCTGGAATCACCACTGCGAAGCCGTCACGCACAGAATGCTCCTGCCCATCCAACACGACCTTTCCCTCACCCGCTTCAAAGCGAATGAATTGATCAAGTTCATGCACCTCCTCGCCGATTTCTTCGCCAGGCTTCAAACTCATCAGGACCAGTTGGCTATGCGTGGCCGTAAATAGGACCTGTCGATATTTCGAGTTCATCACAGTCGCGTCTTCGATCTGAGTGATATATCCCTTCATGGTCGTTTCCTCTCTCGTCAGCATGATTGCTCGTGTATCTGGTATGAGATCTGTGGGCCACCTGCCCTCGCGCACGTCTCTCGTCGGAGTATTGATGCGAGATCCTATGAGTGCGTCACCGTGTTCGCCAATCGATGGACTGTCCATTGCTCGGTTTCGATTGTCTTCACGTTCATCCATTGTATACCATGTGTCACATCCGAATAGGCGGTCTGTGGACTGTTCCATCTTTTCATTGAATTGACCCTTGCCAGCTAGGTTGTGTATAAAAAGGAACAACTCATACGACCTTGATGGGTCGGCTGGATCATCAGCATGAAGGAACGACAATTTCACGATGGCGCGAAAGACGGGTTAGAGGCGTTGGAGCCTCTCGATCCGGAGAGGATCCATACGTTCGGGGACCTCCTGTCCGCGATGCGCAAGACCGCGTTCGGAGGGCGACGTTTGGGTGAAGCCTTCGAGACCTTGGTCGCGATGGTCGAAGACCAGGATTGCAAAGTCGTCCTCACGCTGTCCGGTGCAATGACCATTGCAAAAATGGGGAAGATCATCAGCACGATGATCGATCACGGAATGGTGCATGTGATTGTATCCACCGGCGCATTGATCGCGCATGGCTTGAGTGAGTCTGTCGGGAAGGTTCATTATCGGCACCCGGCCGGCACCAGCGACGAGGAATTGTTCCTGAAGGGTTACAATCGCGTCTACGACACCCTCGAAATGGAGTCGAACCTCAATTATGTCGAGTATGTTGTTTCAGAGACCTTGAAGCGGCTCGATACTGATCGATCCCTCTCTTCATCGATGCTCACGCGGGAGTTGGGCAAAACGCTCGCGGATGACTATGAAGGGACGGGCATTCTCAAGAGTGCGTATCTCAAGAATGTCCCCGTGTATATCCCGGCGTTTACCGACTCAGAGATGGGGCTTGATGTCGGGACGTGGGCCATGGGGAAAAATATCAATTTCGCACGAAGGCAGGCCAATGGCGAGGGTGACCTCGCTGTGTTGCGTGCGCTCCACCGGAACTGTCCCACATTCAACCCGTACTTGGATCTCAACGCCTACACGCAAGACATTCTTCCGGCGGAGCGTCTCGGGATTCTCACGATTGGCGGCGGCGTTCCCCGTAACTGGGCTCAGCAGGTCGGACCGTACATCGAGATTGGAAATAGTCGGCTCGGCTTGAATGTCAGACCCCCGCGGTTTCACTATGGCGTGCGCATCTGTCCCGAACCCGATTATTGGGGGGGATTGAGCGGGTGCACATACCAGGAAGGCATTTCGTGGGGTAAATTCGTGCCTCCTACCGAGGGCGGACGCTTCGCGGAAGTCCTTAGTGACGCGACGGTCGTCTGGCCGCTCTTGATGATGGGCCTTCTTGAGCGGAGCAAGGTCAAAAAGTAACAAGACATGGCGACCATTTCAGGCGGTACTCTTCGTGGCGTTCTGTCGGCCTGCCTTCTTCTGGCCCTCAGCAGCCAAGTCGACGCGGCCGATTCGTCGGCCACCATCGACACACGAATTCGCGGCGATCTGAATGCGCCGGTCACGCTCATCGAATATTCTGACTTCACGTGCGGATACTGCATCAAATTTTTCAAGGAAACCTGGCCGAGGCTACAAGCTCGCTATGTGGATACGGGAAAGGTCCGGTTCTTATACAAAGACTATCCGCGGGCGGATCAGGGGCCGGGGCTGGCCGCGGCCGTGGCAGCTCGTTGTTCGGGTGATCAAGGCTCGTACTGGCCGATGCACGACCGATTGTTCTCTGAGCATGGCCGGTTGGATACGAATACTCTCCTACAACATGCCAAAACACTGGGATTGAATCACACCATATTCTCGCAATGCGTCCGAGATGGCCGTCACGTTCAGGCGATTTTTCAGGATCGCGAGGAGGCGAACTCATGGGGGTTTCGCGGTACGCCCGGCTTTGTATTGATGCGAACCGCGCAGCAGCCAACCGTGAAGGATCCGGCGGTCGCGATTCCCGGCGCATTCCCGTTCGAATCGTTTGCTGAGGAGATCGATCGGCTCCTGGAGGACAGCGCTCCAACCAGCGAAAAGCGAAAGCCCTAGCCCTCATTGTTCAAGAAGGCTCGTTGCGAGAATGGGGGCTAGAATCGAAGCGCAGAGGCCAGCACGTCAAGGACGATTAACGAGCAAAGAGGTAATCACGATGAGTTCGAAACAAGCGTTTTGGGATGTCTCCGCAAAGCAAGGCGAACCGGATCTGTGGGTATGCATGTCATGTCTCACTGAGGTGTTCTATCGAAAGGTTCCCATGCCAGATTGCCCGACCTGCCACGGGGTATCGACGTATGAGCCGTTTACCTTGGACGCCATCCGCGATTGGGGGACGGACGACCTCATTGCCCGGGCTCAAGCGGAGCAACACGCTGCAGAATCTGCTCATCCGACGCCTTCGACGGTATCACCTATCGAAAGCGCGCCATAATCACTCCGAGCTGGAGACGTGCCGGTGGCGACAGGCCGACCATTTCTCACTGCCGGTCGATGGCAGCAGACTGCAACGACCACAAAGATCCTGAATCCGTTCAACGGTGATGTCGTTGCGGAAGTGTGCCAGGCCGGGTCCGGCGATGTGGAAGTCGCGGTACAGTCGACGCTCGAAGGGGCTCGCGTGATGCGGGACTTCCCCGGTCATCTCCGATCATCACTGCTGCAGAAAGTCAGTGTTCTCCTGGATGCCCGTGCCGAGGAGATTGCCCGCACCATCATGGCCGAGGGGGGCAAGCCGATCACGGATGCCAGGCGCGAGGTATCACGAGCTGTCCACACGTTCAGCATTGCGGCGGAGGAAGCCAAGCGCATCGCTGGAGAAGTGCTCCCGCTGGATTGGACTCCTGCTACGGAGGCCCACTGGGGGCTGACGCGCCGCTTTCCTATCGGTCCCATCCTCGGAATTACCCCATTTAATTTTCCTCTCAATTTGGTGGCTCACAAGATAGCCCCCGCTTTAGCCGCCGG
>Ga0075421_100012914_pt1 | contig 10392 bp, 10 predicted proteins | sample SoiMetdeltSBSDD5_FD_75292 | JGI IMG/M metagenome (GOLD analysis project Ga0075421, IMG submission 75292) | Bulk soil microbial communities from a Populus tree surrounding site in Tennessee, USA - Soil MetaG P. deltoides SBSDD5 | ecosystem: Environmental > Terrestrial > Soil > Tree plantation... | reverse complement strand
CGAAGTGATCGAGGCCGAGTTCTTCCTTCAGCTGCTGGTGGGCCTGCTCGCAAATCCATCGCGCCTTGATGCTAGCTGCCAAAGTGTGCAGGTCAGTGTCCGCCGGCAGGTTGGCGAGATTGGTATTTCTTCTCTCCCGAGTTTCTGTGTTCCGGGCCTGTGCCGGCCGTTATCGCTCGTCAAACTTAAATTCTCTTGTAACGCTGAGGTCGCCCCGCAGACGTGAAACCAATGTTCACATGACGTGAAACAAATACAACCGTACCATGAAACCACAACCGAATGGCCCCCTTGAGGACCGGCAGCCGTGCCCAGCCCATAGGCGGCTTTAGGACCCCCGGCTCCCGAGATAGCCCCTCGCCAGAAAACAAGCCCGAGGGCTGGTCCAAACCGGGCAGGCCCAGGAGGATCTCCAGGCGGTGCCCGTCTGGATGCCTACGTCTGGATGCCTACGACTGGATACCCACGACGCGCGTCGTGGAACTGTCAGGGGCCGGTCGAAACCCGCCCATGCTCACCTGGATCCAAGCTCGAACTCGGTCCTTAGAGCTTCCTCGTGGTACTGAGCGGCCTTGCGCGTCAGATGATCGACAACCAGAGCATCTGTACAGAGCTGAGACAATCGCAGGCAGAACTCCGCCTGTCGACGTAGGAATGAGGCGTTCTCCATGGGATTGGGTCCTTCCCCATGTCGATTACGCCCCCCATTATGCCCAACCCCTAAACCGACAACTCCTCTGTTGGTTCCCTGACTTTTGTCGGTTTTCCGACTTTTGTTGTTTCTCCGGGCAGTGGTCCGGAACCGATACCCCACGGACGGCCCTCCGGGGGGTCTCCGTACGCTCGCCGAGGGGGACAGCTATGAGATAGTAGCTGGGGCCAAAAGCCCTTTACGCTTCGGTCAGGTGTGACGACGTAGATTCCTGTTGGCCGGTTAAGGGCGCGACGTCGATGTAGCCCGACTCGGTGGCTCGGACTAAGGCCAGCCAATCCTGCGCCAGGCTCAACCATTGGATCTTATCGGATACGCGGATACTTTCGTCGGCCATCCGCTGGCACAGCGCAGCATGGCGCCGGAACTCGTCCACCTTACTCATGCCTGAAACCCGCAGATCCCTGCGAGGGGCTAAGAAGCGTGCCGATAAATCGGCCTATCCTCAGGTTTTCGGTACCGGGGAACCCTCCGCTGCGGCGCGGGTCTCGCTTCTTCTAACTCAGCGCATCTGGTCCATCGGTCAGCGAGTCGGTTCCAAGAGGCCTTGCTCTCCAGATCAGGCGTACCGCGTGCCATGTTGCGGCACTCAAGGGCGTGCCGACGAAATTCCTCTGCCGGTCTGATCATCCGCGTCTCCCGGGGGCGCCCCCACAATTACGGATAACCGAGACCAAGGGGACGGTTCCGCCGTCCGACCAGGAGAACGGCATCCAACTGCTCACCACGAAGCGGTTGAGACTGTTAGCCGCCTGGAAGCCTGACGCCGCACAGGGCGCCATCGATCCCTTTGAGTAGCTCCCTTCCGTTTCGCGCCGATTTGCCTTGCTTGTGGCAATCTTGCTGAAATCTCCGAATCAGGGCTCAATCGTAGGTGGGGGCCCCCCATGCGCGCCGCTTATATCGGGGTGACATTCGCTGTCCTGGCGTTTTCATCGCCTAGCTTGGCGCAGCAGCACCGTCACCCCCCGCAGGACGAGGCCATTCACGAGAAATTCTATGGCACATGGCATATGCCGGATCGTCCCGACCGGAGCTGTTGCAACAAAAGGGATTGCTATCCGACCGAAGTGCGTATCGTCGGCGGCGACATCTTCGCTAAGCGTCGCGAGGACGGCAAATTCATTCAGGTCCCGACTGCGAAGGTGGAGCGCAACCGGGACAATCCCGACGGCCGCAATCACATTTGCGCACCGCCACCCACCGCCACGGCGTATCCGCCCGACACTGTGTTCTGCTTTACGCTCGGGACCGGCATGTGAAATCAGTCATACAAGGCGACCTTGATCGAGCGCTACGGCCCGACGCCAACATGGTTGATCTACGATGACACTTGCCGCGGGCTGCCCCAAGATCGCCGCCAACCAGATCATGGACCTGTGCGGCGTCTACTATTCGCCAATCCGTGATAGCGCCCGAACCTTGCTCCCTCAGGCCTTTGGCCGGGCCTAGGAGGCCCCGATGAACTGCGCCGACACGATCGCGTTCGCGGCTGTCTTGGTCGCGCTCTTCTTCATCGCGGGATTCGGCCTGGAGCCGCACCCACACCACCAAAGCGGCGGACCCGTTTACGAGCGCATCCCCGATCCCGGACCCTTGTACGACGCAAAGAAACGCTTGGCCGAGATCATGGCGAGTATCCCCGGCCTCTCACTCCTATAGTATGTAGCGCGCCGGCAACATGTGCCATCTATTTGCGGCACCTTCCGATAGTACCATTCCCAGTTGGCCTGATGAATTACGGTGACCTCTCTTTCAAGAACACTTTGGTCGGGATTATTCCATGATCTCCCTCTATCAGGCCTTCGCTCAGAAGCATTTCGAGGTGCCGAGTAACGACTGCTTCGTCAATGCCTCCCATTTTCAGGAGCCCCGCGTTCGCGTCGGGGCGAGAGTGGATTCCGAGCATGATACCGCGGACCAGGTCCATGCGATGCATGAGGGTGCTGCTCTATCTCTGAGGGATAGAGGTCGCGAAGCATAGCTCGTGCGGCTCAACGCACACCGTCAGACACCGTCAGATGACGGCTGGTCCCGAGCCGGCGATTGCGATCAGCACCCCGGCGCGGAATGTTCAACCCAGTCCAGGCAAGAATCCAGCGCAGCAGGCGCTGTCGCTCAAGCCTCGCTGCGTTAACCACAACCTCCAGGCGCCGCACGAAGTGGCCCGGCTCGGTTGCTACCGGCGGGTCGGATCGGCGAGATCGGGGTTGGTGCCCTCGCGCGGTTCGGCCAGCAGCACATGGGCGGTTTCGGCACAGCGGGCGAGGATGCCGCCGTGGGTCGCAGCGGCGGGTTCCAGCTCGCGGAACCAGTGTGGCAGCGGGATTAGTTCCGGCAGCGGCTCCGGCCTAGGGGCGTGCAGTCGGGCCGCCACGGCGCACAGGACTCGGCACGCCTCGTCATCGCGCCCGTTGCGGGACCATGTCGGCGAGGGAGACGGCCCCCTCAGCGCGTTCCAGTAGGAGAGCATCGTCGTCGCGGGCCAGTACCCGCGCGGCTCCGTCGCCATCCCACCATTCCATTAGCATGACACCGAAGCGTTCCTCCGCTTCGGTCACCAGCTTGAGCATCGCCGGTTCGCCACGACGCCGCACGGGCAGGAGGCCGGCCGCTCTGGGTGATAATGGGGCTGCCGTCCGGAACCAGATTCCATCGGCTAAGATAGGTGTCGAACATGGCCGATGAATGCCACGGCCTGGGTCCGCTTGGGGTCATTCTAGATTGCTAATGTTCACGCCCCTTAGGGACTCATCTGCGAAATGTCGGTCGGACCTTCGTTGTCTGTCGGAGGGGGGCGATGCTCAGGAAATCCGCGTTTCTCGTCGGGCTTTTTGTTCTCTGCGCGTGCGTTCTCATCCTGCAGATCGTCGAAACGCGCATTCTATCGGTGATCAGCTTCTATCACCTCGCCTTCTTCGCCATCAGCATGGCGATGTTCGGCCTGACCGCCGGCTCGCTCATCGTCTACTTCAACCAGGGGTTCTTCGCGCCCGAGCGCCTGCTCGCGCACTTAAGCTGGATAGCTGCGGCTTTCGCCCTCGCGATCGTGCTGTCGACCGTTGTCCTGATCTCGACAGTGCTGCTCAACTGGCCGGTAAGACTCATCCTCTCGGCAACGCTGTGGCTCAAGCTGATAGCAGCCCTGGTGCCCCCCTACATCTTCGCCGGTATGGGCATTTCGCTGGCGTTAACGCGCAGCCCCTGGCCGGTCGGGCTCGTCTACGGTTCCGATCTCGCCGGCGCAGCGTTCGGCTGCCTCGGCGCGCTTACGCTCATGAGCACGCTCGACGGCACCTCCGCCATGCTGATGGTTGGCGCGCTCGGCGCCTCGGCCGCCTTCTTTTTTGCGCTCGGTTGCAGCGAGACGGAGTGGCAGGCGCTTGAGCTGCCGCGCTTCATTCGCCTGCTGCGCCGGCCCGGCATGCTCACCGTCGCACTCCTGGCGCTAGCGCTTGGCAACGCGGCAATCTACCCCCATGGCCTGGTGCTGTCCTTCGCTAAGGCACGGTTGGAGAATCCGGATGTGATCGAGCACACGCAGTGGAACTCCTATTCGCGTATCCGGGCGGAGAAGATCGTGCATTGGGGCCCCGCGATGTGGGGTGCATCGGCCACCATGCCACCAACCGAGATCGATCAGCGCTACATGAACATCGATGGCGATGCGGGAACGACGATGTTCCGCTTCAGCGGCGATCTCGGCGAGGTTGACTTCCTCAAATACGATGTCACCAGCCTTGCCTATTACATCCGCAACCGCGGCCGCGCGGTCGTCATCGGCGTGGGCGGCGGCCGCGACTTGCTCACGGCTTACCTGTTCGGTTTCCGCGACGTGACCGGCGTCGAGCTAAATCCCATCTTCATTGACTATCTGACGCGCCGTTTCCGTGACTTCAACCGTGTTGCCGACCTGCCCGGGGTGCGCTTTGAGATCGACGAGGCGCGCAGCTGGTTCGCAAATGCCGCCCAGGGTCAGAACTTTGACCTCGTGCAGATGAGCATGATCGACACCTGGGCGGCGACCGGGGTGGGGGCCTATTCGTTATCGGAGAACGGACTCTATACGATCGAGGGCTGGCGCCGCTTCCTCGCTAGCTTGGCGCCCGACGGCGTGTTCACCGTGTCGCGGTGGTATTCGCCGGACAATGTTGATGAGACGGGGCGGCTTTTGAGCCTGGCCAAGGCGACCCTCCTCGACATGGGTGTGCTGGTACCGCAGAATCACCTATACCTTGCCTCGTCCGGCCATTTGGCAACGCTGATCGTCGGCCGCGCACCGCTGTCCCAGGAGGACGTTGCGCTTCTGCGCGAGACCACCGCCCGGCTCGGTTTCTCAATCCTGGTTGGTCCCAACCTGCCGGCCGCATCGCCGGCGCTCAAGGCGATCATGGACGCGCCTGACGCCACGGCACTCGCAGATCTGTCTGCGAGGTTTCATCAAGACGTGTCACCGCCAACGGACGACCTACCATTCTTCTTCAATCAGCTACGCATGACTGATCCGCAGGCGCTGCTGCTTGCGATACAGGCGCGCAGCGGCGTGATCAGAGGCAACTTCGATGCAACGATAACGCTGCTGATCATTGTACTATTGTCGCTCATCCTGGTCGTGCTGACGATCATGCTCCCGGCGCTCCCAACGCTACGTCGGGTCTCGGCGCGGCTGATCGGGCTTGGCAGCGTGTATTTCGCGCTGATCGGCCTCGGTTTCATGCTCGTCGAGATCGGGCTGATTCAGCGTCTCTCGCTGTTCCTCGGTCATCCGGTCTATGGCCTCGCGGTCGGCCTGTTCAGCATCATCCTGTCCACCGGCATCGGCAGCATCGTCAGCGATCGCCTGCCGATCACTAAACCTCGTCACGCAGTCCAGTGGTGCGGCGTGCTCGCAGTTTATCTCGCTCTGCTCCCGTTCGGGTTGCCGCTGTTCGTCGCGAACCTCGAGGCCTATCCCATCCTGGTGCGAGCCATCGCAGCAGTGTTCGTGATCGCGCCGCTCGGCCTCTTGTTAGGGTTCGGCTTCCCCACCGGAATGCGGTTCGTCAACGCGATCGATCCGCGGCCCACACCCTGGTTCTGGGCAATCAACGGAGCGGCCGGCGTGTTGGCAGCGAGCGTCGCTGTCGCCGTAAACATCACTTTCTCAATAAACGTGAGCATATGGCTTGGCGCCGCCTGCTATGTGCTCATCGGGATGGTGGCCGTCGCCTTAATGAGCCCGTCCCCGCGCACCGGGCAAACGATCCCACGCGCCGCGTCGTTTTGAGGCGCGAGAATGACAAGTCTTTTTCGCTTCCTAAGGCAAGAGAAGTTGGCGCCCTGGAGTTGCATATGATCACCATGACCGGTGCCAATCATTTCGCTTCACCGACGATCTTTGCATTCTGGCCGACCCGGCCGCGACTCTCAGCCCGGCGGACCAGCGGCGAATCACGAAGGCGTATCTGACAGCGTTCTTTCGAAGGTACCTGAGTGGCGCGCTTGATCCACAACCATCCACAGACGACCGTCAAACACCGTCAGATGACGGTGATCCATACGGGTGCATGGGGTCGTTGCCGATTTTCTTTCGTTACCGGTGCATGAGGGATGGACGTCGCTCGCCCCGCAGAACGCTACGGTGAAATCTCCATTGGATGTGTGTGACGGAACCAAAATTGATAGCCTGGATCGTGTAGCCTGCAAGTACCTTAGTCCTAGACTTTAAGAATCTCTCGATATCTCTACTTACGGGATCACTCGCGGTCACCGGTTTGCAGGTCCGGTTGGCGCGGGCGATCCTCAAGCTCCTCAAAGACTACTGGTTACCCTTTCTAATTTCTGGCATCCTTCGCCTCGGGCTTGTCGTACAAAACGACGTTCAGCAATGAATTGTGCACCTCGATTTCTCCGTTGTACTCGATGAAACCCAGCTTGCGGAACTTGTTCATGAAAAAGCTCACACGCGAGCGCGTCGTACCGATCATCTCCGCCAGTGTTTCCTGACTGATCTTTCCGGCGATGGGCTGCGGCCTGCCTTCCCTGCCGAAATTTGCCAGCAGGAGCAGAAGCCGGGCCAGGCGCTTTTCGCTGGAATTGAACAATTGGTCGATCAAGTCCTCCTCAATCCGGCTGTTTCGGTTCAGGAGATACGCCATGAACAGTTCGGAAAAGTCCGGCTCATTGTGGATCGTGGCGACCATGACCGCCTTATCCAGGCGAGTGATGACGCATTCTTCGATCGCCGCAGTGGTTGCGATGCGCAGCGGGTGGCCGTTCAGACACCCTTCGCCAAAAAACTGACCAGGCCCCAAGATCGCGACGACGGCCTCCTTGCCCTGCTCCGAAACGACGGTGAGCTTGATTTTCCCCTTTTGGATGTAGAAAACCGCGTCCGCGATCTCTCCCTGTGAGAAAACGGTCTGATCCTTGGGATATTTCGATATCGTTTTGCCCTCGCCCACTTTGGCGAGAAAGGCTTTCGGATCGAATGACGCCTTGCCGCGCGTCTTCACGGGTCTTCCCTATAAAACATGGACGATTGTAGCCAGTCGAACCGGTAACGCGGCCTCTCACACGTCCATCTGTAGACCAAACGGCTGGAAGCATGAGGGGTTCCTACGTCGGGGACAAACGGACCAACGGATCTGTACCCGCACCCGTGCTATGAGGGCCTAGAGGCGGGGACAAGGAAAGGGTGCCTTCCCTGCCTCGCCAAGCGTCCTAAAGCGGCGGCTCCTGTTGTGCGTCAGGCCGCAAGCCTTTAACAACGCTGGCAATTTCAGCCTCGAACCGTCTAGAAGCGCGTCCTGACCGTAAAGCCCCGACCGTAAATTCGCGCCGGGTGGGTCGCCGGACGCTCTTCAGCTAGTGTGGCGATCGACTGCGAAGGGTTTGCCCCGCAATGTGCGCGCGCGGGGACCTGGTTCCGCGTGGCCCGTTGCCGAGTCAGATTTGCCCGTGGTGCTCCGCGGCTCTTGCCGTTGTTCGCGGCATGAGAAGGCGTTTCTAGGCGTTCTCAGGGGCAAAAAGCGAATTCATGTCCACCGCCCCCGCTGGGAGCTACCCAGCGGAGGGCAGTTGGCGTCTTAGTTGAGTGGCCCCGCCCGGGCCTCAGGATCCGGGTCTTTGTGGCGTGGGACCATCAGTTCAACTCGCAAATAAATCATCTTGTTCCGGCCCATTGCGCGAAATGGGCTAGCGCCGCGAGACGTTCGAGATTTCATCAGGCGCGCCAATTTCCCGCCACCCCAGAATGAAGACCGGCACAGGTGAACTCAGTCGAGCAGCTGCACCGGCGGCAAGGCGGGCGCCGCCCGGCGGCTCGGCAGCGCGCGCGGGCGGCTGGGTTGGCAGCGCAAATCGCCGGTCTCGATCCGATGTCGCAGGGCAGCATCGATCTCGTTGCGCCATGCTCTCGCTCGGAACCTCAGGCTCTCCGGAGCGGGACGATAGGCGCACGCCGCTGAGCAATAAATGATGCAGGTCAAAAAAGGGGCATGCGCTGGATCATCGCCGCTCTAGGGTTGCTCGCCTCGACCGCGGCCAGCGCAGACGTTCCGGACACCCGGATTTCAATCGACGATGAATGGTTCGATGACCGCCGGGAAATCAGCGACAAAGCGTCTTTGGAAGACGAAAGGGCCGCAGCAGAGTATACGTCACAAATGGGTCACCTGCTCACTCGCCGCCCTTTTCGGAAAATTCAACTACACCCAAGTGCTCCGCTCTTTGAGGTCGTCGGCAATCAGGCCGGCGGGCAAGTCGACGGCGCTTGGGGTTGACTGAGTGCGGCGAACGAGAACCGGAATCCAGGAGCTTCCTAGCTGCCCGGTCCAAGGCTAGGCTCGACGCCTACGCAATCGTTTCCGCAAAGCCGAGTTCACGCGGCTGCGGCATCAATCGAGCGGCGTATCACCCGCCGCACCTCCGCATTAGATAGGAACAAATCGTGGTTGATGATCCCCCAGCCTGCCTGGGAAGCATCGATCACGCGCACCCCGAGCCGCTCGAGGGCGGCCTTCTCGGCAGCGCCGACCCGTGTCATCCCTCCAGCGATTCGCCCCGCCAGCGCCAGCGCGCGGTCGTTCGTCGCGGTAATGACGGTGATCTTGCGGGCGAGCGGACCGATGCGGTTGATCGCCGACGAGAACACGTCCATGTCGATGTCCGGCGCGGCGAACACCACGGCCCCGATCCTGTCCGCAACGGTGTCGCCATATCGCGCATGGAGCTGGCGCAGACTTTCGAGCGTCAGCATGGTCCCCATGCTGTGCGCGACGATGTGGACGCGGCCGGCGCTCGGGGTCGCCACGATGGAATGGAGCACGCGTTCGAAGTCATCGCGGGACCACATCGCGCTTTCGCGGTCATAGGCGTAGTCGAACAGTCCCGCCTTGGACGGCCAGGAGAATATCATCGTCTGGCCGCGGAACTTGATCCCATCGGAGAGATGCACGGCATCGAGCGCCGCTGTCTCGAACGTCTGCTTGAAGCCGTGCACGTAGATCAGGACGTCTAGTCCGCCGCCCGCCTGCGCGAGAAGATCGCCGACCTCCGCCGACACCGGCTCGACCCCATCAAGACGCCAATCGGCAAGTCCGACTGCGGCGAGAGAGAAACGGCTGTCGTCCGGCGGAACCAGCGTCGCCCGTGCGACGGTCATCGTAGAAGCCCGCTCCGGCCCGAACCAGGGCTTCGCGCGCCCGCCGTTCACCCGCTTGCGTGTGGTTGTGACGAGTAATGTAGGGTCGACTGAGAGCGACGAAGCGTCGAGGCGGGCGCCCGTCGCGCCCAAGCCGGCGCATCCGCCGAGCGCGAGCACGCTGGCTAAGGACCCAAGTCCGCCCAGGAAGGCGCGGCGGGAGGCAATAGCCTCGTGTTGCAGCAAAGGTCGGACCATCACACGGAACCTTCAGGAACACTGCCCGCCGTAGGACCCGCCCCGGTAAGTTTCCTGAATCACGATGGCGGCGAGAAAAGGGCGGGCGGCCCGTTCTACGAGTGAGTGGTTGATCAGTGCGCGGGCTCCATCCCGAACGCGCGCTCGATCTCCCGATAGACCGGCTCCAGGCGTTCGCCCATCTCCTTGGCGTCGAGGCCGGCGATCTCCGCAAGATCGAACACGACGTCGTGCAAGAGGTTGAACGCGTTCTGCAGCGCGCCCACGTCGTGCACCTCAGCCTTCGCGACGGCGGCGGTCGGCAGCGCGGCGGTGGCCGCAGCCGCGATCATCACACGGCGGGTGATCGGCATGGCGGGCTCCGTGGTGGTTGGAGCGCCATCTTGCCAAACCGGGCGGCGGGTCGTCACCCTTCGCGCCCGCCATGTCCGCGCGCACGATGACCTTTACGGGGTCGAATATCACGGGTTCGGTCCGGTGCGCCGCGTCGCGATCTCGTTGCGGTACATTTGAGGCGAATCGGGCCGAGGCCGAGCTATGCTTGGCGCCGGTGGTAGCTAGCTAACGCCTGACCGGCTTCCGGCGAAACCGAACGTCTGCGGCCGGCGCAGCGACATGCCGACTCAAATCGTCTGGCTCGAAAGTCGGAGATAAAGAGGTATAAGCCAGTGCGGAGATGGTCGCACGCCGCAATGAGGAAGGCTGCCGCTTTGAGCAGTCCTTCGGCGACCGAGCAGGTGCCGTGGAGTGAAAAGCTATACCACCATCAAAGTCGGCGACCGCGTCGCCTTCTCGCGTG
>Ga0075421_100012913_pt1 | contig 10392 bp, 8 predicted proteins | sample SoiMetdeltSBSDD5_FD_75292 | JGI IMG/M metagenome (GOLD analysis project Ga0075421, IMG submission 75292) | Bulk soil microbial communities from a Populus tree surrounding site in Tennessee, USA - Soil MetaG P. deltoides SBSDD5 | ecosystem: Environmental > Terrestrial > Soil > Tree plantation... | reverse complement strand
TTGGGGGCTGACGGCAGTCTTGCTCGTAGGCGTTCTCGAACTTGCCCTTGTTGGCCTGGCTTTCTACCTGATGAGCATTTATCGCCTGTTTGACGACCTATATGCGGGCGAGCCTGTGCCCGAGCACCCGTTCGCAAGGATGAGACGGGGTCAAGCGGCCGGCACCGTGCTGCTCCTGTTGTACGGCGCGGTTCCGCGCCGCGGCCATCGCCGGTTGCGCGCTGGCTGCCGCATGGTCGATCGCCGCCGCCCTCTGGCGGATCATCGCCAATCGCGGCGCCTAGGACTTGCGCAGCGTCTTGGCGCGGATGGCGTGCGTTTCTCCCTGTCCCGCCTGGCCGGCTGCCTCCTGCAGCTCGTGACGGAACTCATCGCGCTTTTCGTGGATGGAGGCGATCACGAGGCCTGTCGACAGGCCGAGGCCGACGAGCGCCGCCTCCGAAAGCTGCAGGCTGGCCTCGATGGTCTCGGGCACAGCATCCGTGACGCCGATCGCATACAGGTGTCGGGCATGGGTGGCGTCGCGGGCACGCGACACGATCAAGATATCCGGCCGCAGCGAACGCGCGACCCTGACGATCTCGTCGATGGCATCCTGGTCGTGGATGGTAACGATCACGGCTGCCGCCTCGAGCAGGCCGCAGCTCTTGAGGAAGGCCGGGTTGGCCGAGTCTCCATAGTAGACCTCGCGGCCGCGGCGGCGCCATTCAGACACCGCCGCGGGATCACGGTCCGTGGATATGAATGGATGGCCGTGCCGCTCCATCATGGAGCAGACGATCTGGCCGACTCGGCCGTGACCGACGACGATGGCGCGCCCCTTGCCGCTACCGGTCGGCACCGCCATCAGCTCCGGCGGCACCGGCCGCTTGGCCGCAATGCGCCCAGACAGACGCCGGGCCAGCTGCGCAAGCGGCGGAATCAGCACCATGGTGAGCGACGTCACGGTCAGCAGGAAGGTCATGACGTTGGCCGGGATCAGGCCCGCGAGGCTGGCGAGCCCAAGGCCGACGAAGGCGAACTCGCCGCCTGGCCCCAGCAGCAGTCCCATCTCAACCGAGGACGGCCAGCTGAGGCCGAACAAGCGCGCAAGGCCGATCAGGATGGCGGCTTTCAGCCCGATCAGACCGACCACCGCGCCCAACAGCAAAAAAGGCTCGCGGGCGATCTCGCGGAAGTCCACGCCCATGCCGATCGTAAAGAAGAACATGCCGAGCAGCAGGCCCTTGAACGGATCGATGGTCACCTCAATCGCCTTGCGGAACTCGCTCTCGGCCAGGACGAGGCCGGCCACGAAGGCACCGAGCGCCATCGAAAGTCCTGAGGCGGCCGCGGCCACACCGGTGCCGACGATCACGAACAAGGTGGCAGCGACGAACAGCTCAGGCGTTTCGGTGGCGGCGACCAGGCGGAAGAACGGACGCAGCAGCAGCCGCCCCACCACCACGATCAGGGCCACGGCCAGGGCGGCCTGCGCCAGTGCGATCATCACGCCGGTGGCGATCGACGGCCCGTTGTCGGCGCCCAGAATGCTGACCAGCAGCAGCATTGGCACGACGGCCAAGTCCTGCATGAGGAGCACGGCAAAGCTGGCGCGGCCGGTGGCGCTCATCAGGCGACGCTGCTCCGACAGCAGCTCGATGACAATCGCCGTTGAGGAGAGCGCCAGGCAGAGACCGATGAGGACGGCAGCGGCTCCCGTGCTGCCGAACGCAGTCGCGATAACACTGATCGCAATCGATGACAGCACGACCTGCAGGCTGCCGAGGCCGAACACCAGGCGGCGCATGGTCAACAGGCGCTCGTAGGACAACTCCAGGCCGATCAGGAACAGCAGGAACACGACGCCCAGCTCGGCGATGCTGGCGACGTTCTTGGCGTCCGTGATGGTAACCCACTGGAGGCTCGGCCATGCGTTCTTGAATGAGCCGATGCCGAGCGGCCCCAGCACGGCGCCCGCTACCAGGAAGGTCAGCACCGGGTTGACGCGCCAGCGATGCACCGCCGGCACGATCACCCCAGCCGTGCCGAGCACCAGCAAGGCATCACTGTAGGCGAGCAGGTCGATGTTCGTGGCGGCCATGCAGCCCTCTTGGTGGCGATTGCATTAGTGCATGTAATCTGAGAGGTGAACAGGCCGTCAGCGGCGCCCATCTGATTCAATGTCGGCCAGCATGGCCATGGCAATCTCGTGCTCGCCCATGATGACGGTGGTGGCGCCGTGCGACTTGAGGTGAGCGGTCTCTTCCTCGGAATGCGAGCGGGCCAGGATCGGCAACGTCGGGTTGATCTTGCGCGCCTGCATGACGATCTGCCCGCCTTCGAAGGCATCGGGAATGGCCACGATCAGATGCCGTGCACCGGGCAGGTTGGCCGCCTTGAGCACCTCGGCGCTGGCGGCGTTGCCATGCATCACCTCGATGCCGGCCGCGCGCGCGTGGGTGGCGAGCGGGCGGTTCTCCTCGATCAGAAGCATCGGCAGACCCCGCGACCTGAGGCCTTCGCTCACGAGGCTTCCGACCCGGCCGAAGCCCACCAGCACGACGTGGCCGCTGAGTTCGGTGGGCCGGATCGGCTCGCGCAAGGCCTGCTCGGCGGCGGCCTGCAGGTCGGTTGCCGATGCGGCCAGCTTGCCCCGTGCCAGATAGCGATCGAGTAGTACGAACAGCACGGGGTTGAGTAGGATCGACAGGATGGCGCCGGCCAGGATCAGGTCGCGACCGTGCGGCGGCAACAGGGCGAGGCTGACGCCGAGGCCGGCGAGGATGAAGGAGAACTCGCCGATCTGGGCGAGGCTGGCCGAGATGGTGAGCGCGTGGGAGACCGGGTAGCCGAACAGGCGCACGATGGCGAACGCGGCAAGCGACTTGCCGATCACGATAATCAGCAAAGTCGCGAACAGCCATCCCGGATCGTTCACGACGATCAGTGGGTCGACCAGCATGCCGACCGAAACGAAGAACAGCACCGCGAACGCATCGCGCAGCGGCAGGGTCTCGGAGGCGGCGCGCTGGCTCAGCTCGGATTCGCTCAGGATCATACCGGCGAAGAACGCGCCGAGTGCGAACGACACATCGAAGATGACGCTGGCTCCGTAAGCGACGCCGAGCGCGATCGACAGCACCGACAAGCGGAACAGCTCGCGCGATCCGGTGTGTGCCATGTAGTGCAACACCCACGGGATCACTCGCTTGCCGATCACCAGCATCACGGCGACGAAGGCGGCCACCTTCACCAGCGTCAACAGGATCGGCATGGCGATCGCCGCCATCCCGGCCGACGTGTTGCCTTTCAGGACGCCGGCCAGGGCCGGCAGGAGCACCAGGGTGAGGATCATCACGAAATCCTCGACCACCAACCAGCCGACGGCGATGCGCCCGCGTTCGGTCTCGATCAGCCGCCGCTCCTGCAGCGCACGCAGCAGCACGACGGTACTGGCCACCGACAGAGCCAGGCCGAACACAAGGCCCGCACCGATCGACCAGCCAAGCAGCCAGGCGAGGGCCATGCCGAGTAGGGTGGCCATCGCGATCTGGGCAACGGCGCCCGGCAGCGCGATCGCCCGCACCGACAAAAGGTCGTCCAGCGTGAAGTGCAGGCCGACACCGAACATCAGCAGGATCACGCCGATCTCGGCCAAGTCATTGGCGAGCTTCTGGTCGGCGACGTAGCCCGGCGTAAATGGGCCTAGGATCACGCCGGCCAGCAGGTAGCCGACCAGCGGTGAGATGCGCAAGCGGTTGGCAAGGGCACCGAGCGCGAAAGCCAGCACCAAGCCCACGACGATGGTCGATATGAGAGGACCGTGGGTGTGCATCGGCTTGCTCCGTGGCTGTGTAAGGCGGGTTTCCCGACAGCCGTGGACTGCCGTTCAAAGCGCTCCGGAATCGACCGCGGCACAGCCTTGGCCCCTTCTGGGGTCGCGCACCTCCTACTGGCGTTTCACCAGATGCAATAAAGCAGCACTAGGCACGCGGGGCCAAGCGCTAATTTGCTCGCGCCGCGCACAATGCCGGCGGATGGGTGCTCAGGCCAGGCGGTACTGCGTCGACAGCAGCGCAAGCAGGCTCAGATTGCCGCAGGCGCTCAGGTCGGCCAACAGCTCTGCGTAACCATCGTCGCACTCAGCCCGACGCTGGCGCCCAGCGCCACGCAGCAGGTGGCAGCCATCGCCGTAACGTGCATGGAGGCGATCGCCAACCCATGCACGATAGCGCCCGGCAAGGTGGTGAAGACGCCCCGCTTGTAGAACGCGAAGCAACGGGCAGCGATCGACGCACCGACAATGCTTACGCAAGCCGCAACCAGGCGAAGGGCATGGCCACAGCCGCGAACGGCGCGCATGCCGAGATCGTGCATGGCGGCGCTGCCAGGACCCATGCACACGCCGCCGACGCAGACGTACCAGTTTTTCAAACTTGTATGTTGGTGAGATAGAGGCCGGCGCCGGGCCGCGATGATGGCGCTGCAGATCGACGCGATGGTCTCGATCAGATGGGCGCTCACGCGGGTCGGGAAATCGACGGCCCGCATGGCGATGCAATGCATCGACCAGATCGCGCCACGCATGATCAAGCCGCCGTGCGCAAGCGCAACGCCGGTCAGCCATGAGCCGCTGTCGCTGTCATGCGAGCCTGATGTCACGGCCAGCGCGCAAGCGATCCGAGAATGGCCACGCCGATCGAACGAAAACACGAGAACGGGCCGAGCCGTGATCGTCGCTGCCGCCCCCCGCCGCAGATCAAGTTCTTTATCAGACAAAGGATGAATGGCGCCTGTCTCGGGCCGCCGCAATCACATTAAATCGTCTTGCCGCCGCAATGCGCCCGCACGATGACACTTGTGCGAAGGTCTCCTCGGCGCGGCGGCGCGCGAGGTGGCGGAGGCGACCATTCAACCGTGAGGGGCGGATTGTATGCTGGGGCTCAGTCGACTACGCACAGCGATTGCTCGCGCCCGCTTGCTTGCCATCGCCGGTGTCGTGCTGACAGCTACGGCGGCGCCATCTCGGTTCGGCGCAACGCAAGCGCAAGTGCAGCCCTCCGCGGAGCAGCTCAGGCTTGCCCAGCAGCAGGCGCTGCGCACCAAGCTCAACCAAGAAACGCTGCTGGTGGCAACAAGCCATCCGAGCACGAGCTATTTCGGCATGGTGGGCGATTTGGCGAGCGTGCTTTCCGGAAGCGAGGGTGTGCGCATCGTGGCCGTCGCCGGCAACGGTGGCTTGCTGACGCTGCGCGACCTGCTGTTTCTGCGCGGCATCGACATGGCCATCGTTCCGAGCAACGTGCTGGCGCATGCCAAGACCACCGAAGCGCTGGGCGGCGGGTTGGTGCAGCGCGTGGCCTACATCGCCCGGCTTTACAGCGAGGAGGTCCACTTGCTGGTGGGACCCAGTGTGCGGTCGATTGGCGATCTGAGCGGCAAGCAGATCGCCGTGCCGGCCGAAGACGGAACGGCGCAATTCACTGCGCAGGATTTGTTTGAAAGATTGAAGTTGCGTGCCGAACTGGTGGCGGCGACCCCGACCGAAGCAATTGCCAGGATGCGTGCCGGCAACCTGGCCGCCACGCTTTTGATCGGCGCCAAGCCGCTGCCGCATCTGGCCGGCCTGCCGCGTGATGGCAGCGTTCGCCTATTGGATCTGTCCTTGGCGCGCAACCTCGACGAAGTCTATTCGCCGGCGGTGCTCGTTGCCGACGACTACCCGGCCTTGATCCCGCCTGGCCAAATCGTGGACACGCTGGCCATCAGCGCGGTGCTCGTTGCCAATCTCGGCAAAGGTAGCGAGGAGTCGGCCCGCCGGGTCGCCAAAGTCGTCCCGCCTCTGTTTGCAGGCCTGTCTGGGCTGGCGCTCGCGGATCGTCATCCAAAGTGGAGAGACGTGAACCTGGCGGCGACTCTGCCGGGATGGTTGCGCCTTGGTGCGGCGGAAGAGTGGTTGGGAAGGGCCAAGGAGCAGCAGGCAGGCTCGCTGCAAAAGCGCTTTGAGGACTTCCTGCGAGCCACACGCAAGCCAGGCGCGCCCGATCTTTCCCCGGCAGAGCGCAAGGTGCTCTTGGAGGAGTTTGTGGGTTGGACGCGCAAGTCGCTGGGCGATGCCGGTCAGTCTGTCCGTCAATAAGATTTGCAACGCGTGTTTCGAACGGGGTCGAGACCGATGAACCTTCCCGAGGATGATGCCAGGGTGCGCGAGATCAAGAAGCTGCTCGATCGCATTCAACAGCTGCCAATCATTCCGCCGGAGCAAACGGCATCGGCAAGCGACCGGGCCCACCGGCACAGTCAGCAGTGGCCAGCGCAAGTGCCGCACGCTGGCGCGCCCGCCAGGCGTTCTTCGCCCAGAACATGGGTGTTCGTGCTGGCGACGGCATTGAATACCATCGTCGTGGCGGTTCTGTCGGTCATGATAACGCTCGGGATTGTGCAGCAGGGGACTACTCGCAGCGGTGAGCCAAGCGCGACCAATGTGCGAGGCGGTGCGAACTCCGATCAGCGCGAGGCGGTCCAGACGAGCGTGTTCACCACGCGCGCGTTGCCATCACCACGGATGTTCGAGCTTGCGCCGATCGGCACGGCGACGGAGCCCTTGCGCTTCGAGCCCCGCAAGGCGGCACGTCTGCCCTTGCTGATCGAGCCGCAAGAGGCGGTGCAGGAGGCTTTTATCCTAGTACTGTCCGGATTGCCTGCCGGCTCCGAGTTGATCGGGGGGCGGCGTATCGGCCCCGGTTCCTGGTTCTTGCCGCCGAACTCGATACCGAAGCTGGAGCTGGTCCTGCCGGAGTGGACGACCACGCCCTTGGAGGTCAGCGTCGACTTGCGGCGCATCGACGGCGGTGTCGTGGCGCGGACCTTGGCGTGGATCGTCGTGCCGCCGCCGGAGGCCGCCAAGGCCGTGCAGCTCGACCCGGCGGCACTCAAGGACATGCTGCAACGGGGCGAGCAATTGCTCGGACGAGGTGACGTGATCGGCGCACGCGCAGTCTACGAGCGGGCGGCCGAGATGGGTAGCGGGCCCGCCGCCCTGGCGATGGGCTCGACCTACGACCCCAACCGGCTGTGGTCGCTCGGCGTGTTCGGCATGGTCGGCAACAAGGAGCGGGCGCGGCACTGGTATGCGCGCGCCGATCAGCTCGGCCACCCAAGCGCCAAGGACCGCTTGCGTTCGCTTGGCGAGTGAGGCCGCCTAATAGGACTTCGGCAGGCCGAGCGCCTTCTCGGCGACGTGGCAAAGGATCAACTCACGCGTAACCGGGGCGATGCGGGCGAGCATGACTTCCCGCATCAGTCGCTCGACGTGAAACTCCTTGGCATAGCCCATGCCACCGTGCACCAGCACGGCCGTCTCGCAGGCTTCGAAGCCGGCCTCGGCTCCCAGGTACTTGGTGGCGTTGGCCTCCACACCGCACGGCAGCCCGGCATCGTAGAGATGGGCCGCCTTCATCGCCATCAGGTTGGCGGCCTCCAGTGCCATCCAGCACTTCGCGAGCGGATGTTGGATGGCCTGGTTCTGGCCGATCGGCCGATTGAAGACGACACGCTGTTTGGCATATGTCGCCGCTCGCTGCACAGCCGCGCGTCCGGTGCCGATCGCCTCCGCGCCGATTAGGATGCGTTCGGGGTTCATGCCGTGCAGGATGTATTCGAAGCCGCGGCCTTCCTCGCCGATGCGGTCCTCGACCGGCACCGGCAGGCCATCGAAGAACAGCTGGTTGGAGTCGACGGCCTTGCGACCCATTTTGTCGATCTCGCGCGCCTCGACGTGGCGGCGGTCGAGTGCGGTATAGAACAGTGACAGGCCCTGCGTCGGCTTCTTGACTTGCTCGATCGGCGTGGTGCGGGCGAGCAGCAGCACACGTTCGGCCACCTGCGCCGTCGAGATCCAGATTTTCTGCCCATGCACGAGGTAGCGGTTGCCGTCGCGCATCGCGCGGGTCCTGAGCTTGGTGGTGTCGAGGCCGGCGTCGGGCTCGGTGACGGCGAAGCAGGCCTTCTCCGCGCCCTTGATCAGCGGCGGCAGGAAGCGCTGCTTCTGCTCCTGGGTGCCGAACACGACCACAGGGTTCAAGCCAAAGATGTTCATGTGCAGGGCCGACGCGCCCGCGAAGGCAGCGCCCGATTCGGCCACTGCCTGCAGCATGACGGCAGCTTCCGTGATGCCCAGTCCGGCCCCACCGTAGGCTTCCGGCATGGCGATGCCGAGCCAGCCCGCTTCGGCCATAGCGCGATGAAACTCGACCGGGAAGCCGCCGTCGCGGTCCTTGGCCAGCCAATACTCGTCGCCAAAGCGCGCGCAAATCTTGAGCACGGCCTCACGGATCTCCTGCTGCGCAGGGGTTAGCGTGTGTTGCATGGCGGGACATGCCTCATATACGGCGTAGGGGTGAGAATGGCAGGACAGCTTGGCACGGATTGCGGAAGCTTGGCGAGTGGCCGAAGCATAGGCGGGATTGACTGAAAAGCGCTCGACAAGTCGCTTCTTTTCTTCGTCGTTTTTCTGGGCAACGATGCGCGCGAAGCTTGATTCTTACGGAGGGAGCGGATGACACCGGAAGAGTTCACGGCAAAGCTGGAGGAGCTGCGTGCCGTGTTGGCGGACAAGCTGGTCGAGCTTGAGGAGAATCCAAAGTGGGGCACCGAAGACGAGCGAGAGGAGATGGTCAAGTCGCTCGATGAGCTGAGCGACCAGATCGAGGACCTGATGGAGGCCCTGCAGACGGAAAGCGATGACGACGACGATGCAGGGTCCGACGACGATTGACGCGGGGCCTGCTCGGTTGCCAATGAGGGGCGTGTCAACGTCGCCGCGGCAGGCGGTCTACAGTGAAGGATACTCCTGCATGATGCGCAGACGGGTGGCTCGCTAATGGGGCTCGCTACTGGGGCTCGCTACTCGGGCTTGCTACTGGGGCTCGCGCATAGGCGTGGCCGGTTCGCAAAAGCCCATGCACGCCGCCAGGCTCTTGCCGCCGCCAGGGGTGCTCGGCCTGCCCTCGCCAGCGCTCGCTGAGCCGGACAGATCGACGAGGCTCGATCCGCCGGTCGCCAACCGGTCCGCCAGTGGCGGCAAGGGCGGTGCAATCTTAGGCAGCTCCTGTGCCGGCGGCAGGCCGTCAGAGGGTCCGGTCGACGGTGGCAGCGGCCTAAAGGGCATCGGTCCTGATTTGCTGATACGTGCACCCGCGCTGTTGGACGAGCCGCCGGGATGCCTAGAATTGAGTTGCCGTATCGCTGGTGCCCCAGGTGTCTGACAGTCGGTAGCCGTCGGGCCACGGGTCGGTGGGGTCGACCATGTAGTGGTGGAACCCTGTAATCCACGCGCGGCCTTCGACGGCGGGCAAAATTGCCGGCATGCCGCCGATCCTGGTCTCACCGCGCACCGTTCCGATGAAGCGGGAGCCGATCAGGCTCTCATGGGTCAAACCTTCACCCACCTGCAGCTGACCGCGGGCGTGCAGCACCGCCATTCGGGCGCAGGTACCCGTGCCTGTGGGCGACCGGTCTGAGCGTCCGGGAGCGACGATACAGGTGTTGCGCGCGACGAAGCGGCCCTGCTCATGGCGTAGCGGACCCGCGAACTGGACAATCGAGACGCCGCTGATGTCCGGCAGTTCGGGATGAGCAATTGGCACTTGCTCGCGCGCAGCGAGGCGAACCTTCTCGCCGAGATCGGCCAGGACGCGCGCCTCTGCGGGTTCGAGCTTGAAGCCGAGCTTGTGCGCATCGACAATTGCGAAAATCATGCCGCCATATGCGATATCGATCGCGATCCGCCCCACCCCCGGCACGTCGATCTCGGCATCGATCTGCAAGGCGACAGCCGGTACATTTTGGATGGATACGCTCTGGCATTTGCCGTTATGGCACTTGGCGGAAATTTCAACGCGCCCCGCCGGCATATCGAGCGCGAACCTGGTCAGAGGTTCATGCATCGGCACAAGGCCCGTTTCGAGCAGCACCGTTGCAATGCACATGGTGTTGGAGCCCGACATCGGCGGATATTCGGTCGGCTCCATGATGATTGCGCCGGCGGCGCAGTCGCTGCGCGTGGAAGGCAGGATGAGATTCACATGCCTTGCAACGGACCCGCGCGGTTCTTGAATCAACAGGCGGCGGATGTGGTCGAACTGACGCTCGAACGCCAGCTTTTTTTCCATCATCGTCGTGCCAGGTGGCGGCAGGACGCCGCCAGTGATGACGTCGCCGATCTCCCCCTCCGCGTGCGCTCCCACGACTGTAATGACCCTGCGAGACGTCGGCATCATTGAAGAACCTCTGTTGCAGTCGGTCTGCGCGTGCAGAGCAGTGCGCGGCTCTGCCGCGCGCTCAGCAGCGTTTGAACCCAACCAAACCTAAGGTTGCAAGCTACGACCTTAAAATCCAGTCCAGGGTGAC
>Ga0075421_100012912_pt1 | contig 10393 bp, 12 predicted proteins | sample SoiMetdeltSBSDD5_FD_75292 | JGI IMG/M metagenome (GOLD analysis project Ga0075421, IMG submission 75292) | Bulk soil microbial communities from a Populus tree surrounding site in Tennessee, USA - Soil MetaG P. deltoides SBSDD5 | ecosystem: Environmental > Terrestrial > Soil > Tree plantation... | reverse complement strand
CCCTTGTGTGCTCATAAGAATGCAGCGTGTCGATATACACCCAGTCGAAGTAGCGGTCGGGGAACTGGGGCAGCACCTCGAGGTCGTTACCGATGTTCAGGGTGACGGTGCCCTTTGCGAGCTCATCTTCGAGCTTTTTGATCAGCCTCGTGAGGGCCGCTACGGTGGAGCGATCCTCGCCCCACTGCCATTCCTTTCCCTGCAGGTACCAGGGATCGATCAGATGCAGGCGTTTCGGCCGCGTCAACTCGAGGAGCTCCTGGCTGAAGTCCCCTTTGTAGACCCCAAGCTCGGCTGCAACGCCCCCCTTGGGAAGGATCCGCCGCACGAATGCGGACCTCGATGGCTTCCCTGCCCGCCGCCTGATCCACCGGTGGCGCAGCATGTCGCTCTTGTATCACCTCATCGCGCCGGCTGCCAGCTTGCGGTGGTGCGACCGGGGCCTAGCGACGACCGTAAGAGATATCTAGTCGGCGCCGCCGAATTCCCTTCCCAAAGCCAAGAACCTATGGGCCGTGAAGGACTCGAACCTTCAACCTTGAGATTAAGAGTCTCCTGCTCTACCAGTTGAGCTAACGGCCCCGGCGAAGCGGCGGCCCCGGATCTCCCCGAGGCCGAGCGGCAAGTATAGGAATCGCCCGCCGCCGCCGGGCCGTGGCGAGCGGGTCAGGGAGCCGGCGAGCCGAGCCCCCCGCCGCCGAGCCCCCCGAGCGGGTTCTCCAGCTGCTGCTTGCCCTGGCCCGGCTGGGCCTGCTGTGCCTTCTTCGCGGCCGCGAGCTGCTGCTGGAACTTCTTCGCCTGCTTGCGGATCGAGGCGAGGGTCGCCTGCACCTGCTGGCGCTCCGCCTTGGTCTTCGCCACCGCCTCCGCCTGCTTCGCGGCGGCGTCAGCGTCCTTGAAGTCGAGCGCCGCGTAGTAGTAGTAGGCGAGAGTGCTGAAGGCGCCACTGCTGGGTTTCGCATGCGCGTAGATCAGCTGCGCGTCTCCGGCGGCGGCGGCGTTCGCCTTGGCCTCCTCCGCCGTGGTCGAGGTCTGCGCCAGGCTGAGCAACGAGTTGGCTACGAGCAGGGCGACGTTCGGATTCGGCGGCGAGGGGCTCGTCTTCAGGTACTTGTCCCAGGCGTCGGCGGCGAGCTGATACTGCTGCGCGGACTCCGCCGTCGGGATCGCCGCCTGGGTCCTGGGGTCGATCTGCGCGAGGTTGTTGCCGGCGGTGATCCGCTCCCTGGTCAGCGCCAGCAACAGGTTCTGGTCCTGCGGGTTCTGCCTCAGCTTCTTGTCGAGCTCGGCGGCCCGGTCCATGGAGACGCTGGCCGCGTCACTGGAGGAGCTGCCGCCGTTGACCAGGTCGCCGAGGTTGACGGGTCCGACGACGAGGAAGAGGCTCGCCCCCATCATCACCGCGAGCATGGCGTAGACGACCTGGACGACGCGCTTGCGGCGGCCGCGCAGGTCGAACAGCATGCGGTGCTCCTGGTTCGCCAAGGTCCTAGTGCTCCTGGGTCGAGGGCTCGGACAGCCCGCTGGAGGGCTGGCCGAAGGCACGGGCGAGCAAGATACTCAACTCGTAGAGGACGATCAGGGGCACCATCTCGATCAGCATCGTGATCGGGTCCACCCCGGGGAGCGCCGCAGCGACGATGGCGATCACCAGATAGGCATAGCGGCGGTTCTTGCGCAGCTGCTCGACCTTGACTATCCCGAGCCGGGTCACCGCGAGGATGCCCACCGGCACCTGGAAGATGATGCCGCCGGCCAGCAGGGTGGTGGCAAAGAAGCTGTAGTACTCACGCGCGCGCAGCTGGGTATTGAACTGGGTGTCGTTGAAGTTGAGCAGGAACTTGATCGCGGCCGGCATCACGACGAAGTAGGCGAAGGCGACGCCGGCGAGGAAGAGGGCCGGCACCATCAGCAGCAGCGGCAGCATCACCCGGCGCTCGGCCTGGCTGAAGGCCGGCAGGACGTAGGCGTAGAGCTGGTAGAGGATGATCGGGAGCGAGAGGATGATCGCCCCGTAGGCGCAGACCGTCAGCGTGGTGATGAAGGGCTCGGTCGGGCTGAACGTGGTCGGGGTGAAGTTGCCCGGGAGCGGCTCGTTGGCGATGTCGAGCAGCAGATGGTTCTGCCAGAAGCAGAGCGCGAAGGCGACGCCGAAGACGGCGATCGAGACGATGATGCGCGTGCGCAGCTCGTCGAGGTGCTCGACCAGGGTCAGGCGGTCCTCGTGCGAGACGGCCTTGATGCGGGCCAATGGACGGCCCTCAGCCGCGCTTGTCGGCGACTACCTCGCCCTCGACCGACTCGACGGTGTCGGTCTGCGCCTGCGCCTTGGACTGCGGGAGCTCCGGGCGCTCTGAGCCGGAGTCCTCGTCCTCGTCCTCGTCCTTCTCGCCGCTGACCGAGCCGCGGAACTCGCGGATTCCCCGGCCGAGCGAGCGCCCCAGCTCGGGCAGCCGCTTCGGGCCGAAGACGATCAGCGCGATGATCAGCACGACGATCAGCTCGAGTGGTCCTACGTTTGGCATCGGTCAAATGGTAACGCCGCCGGTTGCCGGTCGGATCACAGCGGATCCGTGCACCCGCTCAGCCGCCGCCTGACTCGGCGCGCTCGAAGTTGAGGTAGAAGCGGCTCGGGGTGGGCTCGTCCTGGCCCTGGTACTTGCTCCCGGTGCGCTCGGACCCGTACGGGCTCTCGACCGGCCCGTCCATGCGCATGAAGGAGATCTGGCCGATCGGCATCCCGTGGTAGATCGTGATCGGCAGGTTGGCGACGTTGGAGAGCTCCAGCGTCAGGTTGCCCTCGAAGCCGGCGTCGACGAAGCCGGCGGTCGAGTGGATCAGCAGGCCGAGGCGGCCGAGCGAGGACTTGCCCTCGAGCCGCGCGACCAGGTCATCGGGCAACCGCACCCGCTCCAGCGTCTGGCCGAGCACGAACTCGCCCGGATGCAGGATGAACGGCTCGCCCTCGGGCGGCTCGACCAGCTCGGTCAGGTCTTCCATCGGCTCGCGCACGTCGATGAAGGGACGGCGCGCGTTGTGGAAGACGCGAAAGCGGCGGTCGACCCGGACGTCGACGCTCGACGGCTGGACCATGTCGGCGTCGTAGGGATCGAACTCGATCCGGCCCGCTTCGATCTCCGCCTTGATCGTTCGGTCGCTGAGGACCATGGGCGCTGCAGTGTATTGGGGGGACGGGCGTACCCGGTTCTGGGTTTTTGGGCCCTTTTCCGAAAAGTGCGGATTGAGGTCGCGCTGCCCAGAATCGATATTGGCGGCGTGATGAACGCCGAGGGACGCCAGGCCAGCATCGCCGTCGGGCTCCATGTCTGCCCGTCCTGCCGCTCGCACCTGGTCCAGCCGACCTGCTGGGAACAGACTCCCCGCGAGGGCCACTGGAAGATCTGGCGGCGCTGCCCCGAGTGCGAGTGGAACACCGAGAGCGTCCACGGCGAGCGCGAGATCGACGAGTACGACGAGCACCTCGACTTCGGCACGCGCGAGCTGGCCGAGGAGCTGCGGGCGCTCGAGCGCACCAACATGGAGCACGCCGCTGAGACCTTCGCGGCCGCGCTGCAGGCCGACCTGATCGGCCCAGACGACTTCTAGGAGCGTGAGGCCGGCGCTTTAGCGCCGGCACAGGCATGTCAGGCGGCGTCAGCCGCCGCAAGTAATTCAGGAAGAAGCAGGGACGCCCTAGCTGTACCGCTGCACCACGCCGTCGGCGACGAGCCCGAGCAGCTCGGCCTGCTCGCGGTCGAAGGCCGGGCCGCCCAGCCGCCGCTTTGCCTCCGCGACCATCGCCAGCGCCCGTGAGCGCACCTCCTCCAGCGCCCCCGTCGCGGCGATGCGGTCGCAGAGCGCCTCCGCCGCGGCTGCGTCGATGCCGCGCAACTCCACCTCTGCCAGCGCCGGTTCGTCGCGGATCGCGAGGATCAGCGGCAGGGTGACGGTCCCGTCGAGGAGGTCGGTGCCGCGGGCCTTGCCGGTGCGCTCGGGCGGGCCGGTGACGTCGAGAACGTCGTCGAGGAGCTGGAAGGCGAGGCCGATCTCCCCGCCGAAGGCGCGCAGCTCCGCCTCCCCGGGGGCTGGCTGCGCGCTCTCGCCGCCGGCGCGTCCCCGCGCAGCGAGGCCCATCAGGCAGGCGCATTCGAAGAGGCGCGCGGTCTTCAGCCTGCAGCGCTCCAGGTAGCGCTCCTCAGGGACAGCGGTGTCATACGCGTCGCGGCGCTGGGCCAGCTCTCCGAGGGCGAGGCTGACCGAAGCCTCGGAGAGCAGCTCGACCGCGCGGCGGTCCCCGGCGCCGGCGAGCAGCGCGAAGGCGCGTGAGAAGAGCAGGTCGCCGGCCGAGGTGGCGCGGGCGCGTCCTGATGTTGCGGCGACGGTCGGGCGACCGCGGCGAAGCGGCGCGTCGTCGAGCACGTCGTCGTGGACCAGCGTCGCCATGTGGACCAGCTCGATCGCGCTGCCGGCGCGCACAGCGGCATCGCCGCCCGGGGGGCCGGCGCAGAGCAGCACCAGCAGCGGCCGCAGCCGCTTGCCGCCGGCCGCGAGCGTCGCCGTCACGTCCTCGCGCAGCAGCTCGCCATGGCCGCCGGCGAGCTCCCGCAGCATCGTCTCGACCGCCCCCAGCCGGGTGGGCAGCCAGGCGCTGCCCGCGTCGAGCACGGCCGTAACCGGGGGCGGGACCGCGGAGGAGCGGCTCACCGCCGCACCCCGCCGTGGATCGCGATGATGCCGCCGGCCAGCACCGTGTAGCTGATCGACCCGAAGCCGGCCGCGTCCATCTTCGCCGCCAGTTCGAGCGGCGCCGGGAAGCTCCGCACCGACTCCGGCAGGTAGGAGTAGGCATCGCGGTCCCCCGCGGCGGCGCCGAGCAGGGGAACGATGCGGTCGAACCAGAGCGAGTAGAAGGTGGAGAGAGGCGGGCGGCGCGGCTGGGTGATCTCGAGGATCACCAGCCTGCCCCCGGGCGCGAGCACGCGCGCCATCTCACGCAGGCCGCGGTCGAGGTCGGCGAGGTTGCGCACGCCGAAGCCGACCGTGACCGCGTCGAAGCGGCCCTCGTCATAGGGCAGCTCGAGCGCGTCGGCCCACTCGAAGCGGACGCCGCCCTCGCCGCGCTCCTGCGCCTTCTCACGCGCGAGGTCGAGCATCGGCTCGGAGAAGTCGCAGCCGATCACGCTGCCACTTGGGCCAACGCGGCCGGCCAGCTCGAGGGCGAGGTCGCCCGTCCCGCAGCAGACGTCCAGGGCGGAGTCGCCGGGGCCCAGCGCCGCGCGGTCGGCGGCGCGGGCGCGCCAGCGGTGGTGCAGCCCGGCCGTCATCAGGGAGTTCATCGCGTCGTAGTGCGACGCGATCCGATCGAACATCCGGTTGACCTGGCCGGCGAACTGCTCCGAGCCGCGGGACGGGCGCGAGTTGGCCTGCGGCGTCCTGATCCTCAGTCCAGGTAGGAGAGGAAGTCGGCGACGGCGTCGATCTTCTGCTGGCCGAGGTCGCGGTAGGAGGGCATGATCCCGGGCCCGATCTCGACCGAGCGGATGATCGCGGAGCGCGGGATGCGCTGGCCGATGTGGGTCAGCTCCGGGCCGGGGCCGTTGTTGCCGTTCTCGCCCAGCTTGTGGCAGGCGAGGCAGCCGGATTGGGCCACGATCAGCTTGCCCTCCTCGTAGCGCTTCGGCACGCTCATGCTGATCTCCGTCGGGGCGCCCGCGGTCGCTCCGAGGTATGTCAGGTAGGCCATCGCGACGATCGTCAGGCAGCCGGCGGTGGTCGCGATCGGCCGCCGCTCCGGGCGCCGCTCGGGGTTGCGGTCGTAGAAGGGGAGCAGGAGCAGCAGCACCATGGCGATCGTCGGGATTCCGACCGTCGCGATCGGCACCAGCTCCGGCGGCTTGATCACTCGCAGCAGCTCGAAGAGGAAGAAGAAGTACCAGTCGGGGCGGGGCGTGTAGGTGGTGGTGGTCGGGTCCGCCTTCGGCCCCTGCTCGGCGCCGAGCAGGACCGCCATCAGGATGATCACGCCGACGACGATCAGCGCCATCGCCGAGTCCTTCAGCACCGCGTAGGGGAAGAAGGGCTTGCCCTTCTTCTTCAGCACCTCGTATTCGCGGAGGTAGGCCTCCTTGTCTGCCGGCTTCATGGGCCCCGCGCGGCTCCGTTGCCGGGCGCCGCCCCGTTCGCACCTGCCTCCACCGGGACCACCGGGCGCGCGGTCTTCGGGTCCTCGCCGCGCAGCCAGGGAGGCGCGGTGGTGCCGAGCTTTACGACCAGGTAGAGGTGGGCGCCGATCAGCGCGATGATCGCGCCGGGGATGAGCAGCATGTGGAGGGCGTAGAAGCGGGAGAGCGTGATCGCCCCGATCTCCGGCCCGCCGCGCAGGAAGTCCGCGAGGTAGGGGCCGACGACGGGACCGGACCCGGTGATGTTGTTGGCGACGATCGTCGCCCAGAAGGAGCGCTGGTCGAAGGGCAGCAGGTACCCGGTCAGGCCCATCACCAGGGTGAGGATCAGCAGCACAACGCCGATCACCCAGTTGAGCTCGCGCGGGTACTTGTAGGCGCCGAAGAAGAAGGTGCGCGCCATGTGGACGAAGATCAGGATGATCATCACGCTGGCGCCCCACTTGTGCATGCCGTGCACGAGCTCCCCTAGGAAGACGTCGTTGTTGATGTGGGCGACCGAGCCGTAGGCCTGGGTCGGGGAGGGCGTGTAGTACATGGCCAGGAAGACGCCGGTGACCGCCTGTACGACGAAGGCGAAGAGGGTCGCGGAGCCGAGCGTGTAGAACCAGTTCGTGCCCTTCGGGACCTTGCGGTAGAGCATCCCGGTCAGGAACCCGGTGGCCGCGGTGCGCTGGTCCACCCAGCCGACCACGTCGGCGCCCGTGTCCTTGGCCACGTCCGCCGCGCTCCGCCCCGGCGCGGTCTCGGTGCCGGTCTGCGGGTCCTTCAGGTTCGCCGGCGCCGGCCCGTTGCCGCCGCCGTTCTGGCCCGGCTTGCCGGGCTTGCGCAGCGATGCGGGGATCGGCAGCCTCATCGTGACCTCAGTTCGACGGCGGCGGGAAGGTCGATGGACGCGGCGGGTACAGATACTCCCAGATGCCCCCGGTGAACTCGGCGGGGTCGCGGGCGCGCACCGGCTCGAGCTGCGAGGTGACGCTGTAGCGCGGGCCCAGCTCGATCTGCTTGCCGTCGGCGCTCACCCTTGTCTGGAAGCGGTCCAGCGGGCGCACCGGGGGGCCGCCGATCACCTTGCCCTCGAAGTCGTAGACGCCGCCGTGGCAGGGGCAGATGAAGTTGCCGGCCGCCTGCACGAAGCGGACCGGGCAGCCGAGGTGGGCGCAGCGGGTGGAGAGCGCGATGAACTCGCCCGGCTTCTCACCCAGCTGCTTCGAGCTCCTGCGCACGTAGGCGGTGGTCTTGCCGGCGTCCCCGATGCCCGGGACGATCGTGAAGACGACCGGCCTGTAGGTGTCCTCGGTGAAGTCGCTCGGCGGCCCAACCGCCTCCCAGCGCTCCTTGCCGCGGTGGAAGATCGGGGCCAGCGCGAAGCCGACCGCGGGCAGGACGATTGCGAGACCGGCGACGCCGCCGAGGCCCTGCGCCGCGACCGTGAAGACGCGGCGGCGGGTCAGGGACTCGCCCTCGAAGTAGCCGGGCGGGTCCGGCGGGGGCACTTCCCGCCGGGCGGGCGCCTGCGTCTCGCTCTTGTCCGCCGCCTCAGCCACTCGCGTCCACTCTCGGGGTCCGCAAGTCTATTGACTCGGCAGCGCTGTCGAAGACGCCCCCGAGCCCGGCCTCGGAGGCCCTTTCCCGCGCCGCTGCGAGCAGTGCCCCGGCTGCCTCCGGCTCGAGGCCCCGGGCCGCGCGCTTGGCCCGCTCGAGGCCCTCGCCGGCGCCGCAGCCGACCGCGACGGCGCCCGCGAGCCAGAGCGCCGGCGCCAGCTCCGGCCGCGATTCCGCGTGCGCCTCGGCAGCCAGGCTGATCAGGTCGCCCAGCTCGCGCACAGCCTCGGCGTCACCGAGCGCGGCGAGGCGCTCGATGCCGAGCGCGTAGAGGTAATCGCCGGCGAGCAGGGCCAGGTCTGGATCGTGCCCCGCCAGCACTCGGGCCTCGCCGTAATGGAGGAGGTAGCCCTCGTAGACGGTCTCGACGACCAGCGCGTACTCGCCGGGGTCGGCGGCGGCGCGCGGTCCGGCGGCGGCAAGGCGGCCGAGCGGCTCCTCGGCCTCGGGCTCGGCCACGTGGGAGGAGATCACCGTCTGCTCGGCCCGCAGCGCCTCCGCCAGCCGCGCCAGCGAGGCATCGGGCGAGGGGACGGACGGACGGCCGCTCACGCGAGCGCCTCCTCCAGCGACTCCCCGGCCGCCGCGAGCGTGCGGTCGATCGCCTCCTCGTCATGGGCGAGGGAGACGAACCAGGCCTCGAACTGCGAGGGGGGCGGATAGAAACCACGCTCCAGCATCGCCCGGCAGAAACGGGCGTGGGCGGCGGTGTCCGCCCCCGACGCGGCGGTGAAGTCGCGCACCGGCTCGCCGCTGAAGAAGAGGGTGAGCAGGCCGGGGACCGCCGCCACCTGCAGCGGGCGGCTCTCGCTCAGCTCCCCGAGGCCGGCGGCGAGGCGATCGGTCAGCTCCCCGAGCCGGGTGTAGGCGTCCCCGTCGAGCCGGCGCAGGGTGGCGAGGCCGGCGGCGACCGCGAGCGGGTTGCCGGAGAGCGTGCCGGCCTGGTAGACGTCGCCGGCCGGGGCGATCCGCTCCATCAGCTCGCGCGGGCCGCCGAACGCGGCCGCCGGCAGGCCGCCCCCGATCACCTTGCCGAGGACGGTGAGGTCGGGCTCGATGTCGTAGAGCTCCTGGGCGCCGCCCCGGGCGACCCGGAAGCCGCTGATCACCTCGTCGAAGACGAGCAGGGCGCCGTGCTCCCGCGTCGCCTCGCGCAGGAACTCGAGGAAGCCCTCGCCCGGGGGGACCACCCCCATGTTCGCGGGCACCGGCTCCGCCAGCAGCGCCGCGGCCTCGTGCTCGGCGAGCGCGGCGGCGACCGCGTCACGGTCGTTCCAGGGCACGACGACGGTGCCGGCCGCCTGCGCGGCGGTGACGCCGGGTGTCGCGGGGACGCCCAGGGTCGCCATCCCCGAGCCGCCCTCGGCGAGCAGCCCGTCGGAGTGGCCGTGGTAGGCGCCGGCGAACTTGATCACCACCTCGCGGCCGGTCGCCGCGCGGGCCAGGCGGACGGCGCTCATCGCCGCCTCTGTGCCGGAGCTGGTCATCCGCACCATCTCGACCGAGCCGAAGCGAGACGCGACCTCCTCCGCCAGCTCGACCTCGCCCGCCGTGGCGGCCCCGTAGCTGGTGCCGCGCCGGGCGGCCGCCTCGACCGCCTCGATCACACCGGGGTCGGCGTGGCCGAGGATCAGCGGCCCCCAGGAGCAGACCCAGTCGATGTAGCGGTTGCCGTCGACGTCGATCAGATGGCAGCCCTCGCCGCGCTCGATGAAGATCGGGTCGCGGCCGATCTGGCGCATCGCCCGTACGGGTGAGTTGACGCCGCCGGGAAGGACCGGGAGGGCGCGCGCGTAGAGGTCCTCTGAGCGCCTGCTGCCGGTCAAGTCGCCGGCGATGAGGCGCTCACGAGTGCTCCGCCTCCCACCTCGCGTAGTCCTCGGTGAAGTAGTGCAGGCGGACCTTCTTGTACTCGGTCGAGGAGTAGAGGGTCGCCCGCCCCGCAGGGCCGATCCCGCACTCCGCGGCGATCGAGTCGAGAATCGCGTCGCACTCCTGCTTCGAGCGCCCGTGCGCCATCGTGAAGACGCTGTAGGGCCAATCCGGATAGGTGGGCCGCTGGTAGCAGTGGGAGATGCCGCGGAAGGAGGCCATGCGCAGGCCGGTCGTCTCGATCTCCTCCTCCGGCACCTTCCAGACCCCCATCCCGTTCGCGGAGAAGCCGGCGCGGCGGTGGTAGAGGATCGCGGCGACGCGGCGCAGCAGCTTGCGCTCGACCATGCCGCCGAGGTGGTCGAGGAAGAGCCCGGTGTCCATGCCGGCGGCCGCGGCCGCCGTGTCGTAGGGCCGCTCCGTGACCTCCATCGGCCCCTGCAGGGCGCGGATCACCGCGACGTCGGTCTGGTCGTACGGCTGGGGCTCGAGCTCGCGCGGCGGGACGGCCTCGGCGGCGCTGGCGAGCGCCTCCGTCCCGCCCTCCATCTCGAGGTTCATGTTGATCTTGAACAGGGTGAGGGTCGGAAGCTCCCGCATCGATTCCGCTCCCGTCGCCTCCATCAGCGCCTGCAGCGTCCCCGAGAGGCCCAGCTCCGAGTCCGGCGGGGTGGCGATCGTGAACCAGAGGTTGAACTCGTGGGTGCGCAGGTAGTTGTGGGAGACGCCGGGGT
>Ga0075421_100012911_pt1 | contig 10393 bp, 6 predicted proteins | sample SoiMetdeltSBSDD5_FD_75292 | JGI IMG/M metagenome (GOLD analysis project Ga0075421, IMG submission 75292) | Bulk soil microbial communities from a Populus tree surrounding site in Tennessee, USA - Soil MetaG P. deltoides SBSDD5 | ecosystem: Environmental > Terrestrial > Soil > Tree plantation... | reverse complement strand
CGGCCGATCGATTCTGCATGCGAGATCCGCGGGGCATCGCGCTGCACTTCGGCGAGGGCCGCATCAGCGCCGTCCTGGCCGCCTCGCTCGGTGCCCTCTCGCTGCTGACCGTCCTCTGCTTCCGCTTTCCGTCGCTGTTGACGACGGCCGACCTGCGCGCCGTCTACCCCGTGCCGCTGCTCCGCACGGTGCTCTTCGCCGCGCTGCTGCTCGCGCTCGGCTTCTCTGCCCTCTCGCTGCTGCTCTCGCGGCGCGCGCCGCTCGGCCTCGCGGGCCTGGCGCTGACGGGCGCCGCCATCACGCTCGGCGGCGCGTGGGTCGAGACACCGGAGGCGGTCACGCCGCGCCGGGGGCTCGGCCTCGACTGGTTCGTGCTCGATCTGCTCCTGCTGGCACTCGTCTTCGTCCCGCTGGAACGCGCCTTCGCCCGGCTGCGCGAGCAGCGTGTGCTACGCCCCGGATTCGGCACCGACGTCGCGCACTTCTTCACGAGCCACGTGCTCGTGCAGATCACCGTGCTCCTCACCATGGCGCCAGCCGCACTGCTCTTCCGAGGCGCCGCGCTGGATGCAGTGCAAGCAGCCGTGCGCGCACAGCCCCTATGGCTCCAGGTGCTCGAGGCCGTCTTCGTGGCCGATCTCTTCCAGTATTTCGCGCACCGCGCCATGCATGCCGTGCCCTTCCTCTGGCGCTTCCATGCCGTCCACCACTCGAGCCGCGCCATGGACTGGCTGGCGGGCTCACGCCTGCACCTGGTCGACATCGTCGTCGTGCGCGCGATCTCGTTCGTGCCGCTCTACGCGCTCGGCTTCGACGAGACGGCGCTGCTCGTCTACGTGCTCTTCGTCTCGTTCCACGCGGTGTGGATCCACGCGAACTGGCGCTTCGAGCTGCGCGCGCTCTCGCCCTGGCTCGTGACACCCGCCTTCCACCACTGGCACCACGCGGCCGATGCCGAGGCGATCGACAAGAACTTCGGCGTGCACCTGCCCTGGTTCGATCGCTGGTTCGGCACCGCGTACCTGCCCACAGGCCGCTGGCCGTCGGCGTATGGCATCGAGGGCGATCCCGTGCCGGAGAGCTGGAGCGCGCAGGTCGTCTGGCCCTTTCGACGTTAGTTCCCGACCGACAGCGCGATCCGGCCGGTCATCCCGCCCGCTGCGAGGGCCTCGAGCCCGGCCGGCAGCGACTCGAAGGGCAGCGTCCGTGCGAGCGGCACGCGCAGGCGACCCTCGCGCAGCCAGGCCTCGAGGCGCGCCTGCGCCTCTGCCTTGAAGGCGCGGTCGTAGCCGCCCGGCATCACGCCCATCAGGCTGTAGTTGTGCGTCACGAGGTGGGCCGGATCGGGCGTGCCCCAGCGGCCGCTCGCGAACCCGACCGCCAGCAGGCGCCCCTCGTGCGCAACGGCCCGCGTCGCCGCTTCGAAGGCCTCGCCGCCGACGGGGTCGTAGACGACATCCGCGCCGCGGCCACTCGTCAGCTCGCGCACGCGTTCCGCCAGCGGCTCGCTGCGCGGGTCGACCACGGAGTCGGCGCCCTGCGCGCGACAGAACGCGGCCCGCTCGGCGCCGCGCGCCGCCCCGATCACGCGCGCGCCGAGCGCACGACCGAGCTGGAGCGCCGCCGAGCCGGTGCCACCCGCCGCCCCGAGCACCAGCAAGGTCTCGCCCGCCTGCAAGGCCGCGCGGCGCACGAGCCCGACGTACGCGGTGTGATACGGGATGAGGAACGCGGCGGCTTCCGCGTCGCCGAGCGCGTCCGGCACCGGGAAGCAGAAGTCGTCGATCGCGAGCGCCTCCTCCGCGAAGGAGCCGTGCCCGAGGAAGAAGCCCGAGACCGCCATCACGCGCGCGCCGACCTGCGCGCGCGCGCCGGGACCCGCCGTCACGACACGGCCCGCGAGCTCCTGGCCCGGCGTGAAGGGCAGGCGCGGCGTCAGCGCGTAGGCACCCCGACACATGAGCACGTCGGGCAGACCCAGTGCCGCCGCGGCCACGCGCACGCGCAGGAAGCCTGTGCCCGGCTCGGGCGGGGAAACCTCGCGCAGCGCCAGCGCGTCGGCCGGCGCGCCGTGCCGCACGACCTGCCAGGCCCGCATGCCGCCTACCAGACGACCTTGAAGCCGGCCGACACGCCCTGCTGGACGAGCGCGCTCGAGAGCGCGACGTCGTAGTCGGCGAACACGTGCAGGCTGCCGGCGGAGACCACCATCCAGCGCACGCCGAGTACGCCGACGTCGGCGGACGGCTTGGCGCCGCGCACCGTGAAGACCGCACCGGGCGTGCCGCCGATGCGCGCGTCGAGCTCGCGCTCGCGGTCGCCGAACTCGTGGAGCCATGTCGCGTGCAGCTCGGGATGGAACCAGAGCGTCTCGTCCATCTGGAGCAGGCCGTGGAAGCGCGCGCCGACGCCGGAGACGGCCGAGTCGATCGTCTGCTCGTCGACGTCGAGGTCGAGCGAGCCGGCGCCCGACTCGTCGAAGGAATCCTGCTCCACGTGCGTGTAGGAGAACGACGCGAGCGGCTGGACCTCGACGAACGAGACCTTGAAGAGATCGAGCGCGGCCTCGAGGCGGCCGCCGGCGTCCCAGCCCGAGAAGTCGCCGTCGGCCGAGCGGCTCATGAAGTCGATGTCGCGGGTCGTCTCCATGGCGCTGTAGCCGAAGCGGCCCGACGCACCGAGGCGCAGCCACGGCGTCACGTAGCCGGCGTAGAGCGCGCCCTGCCCCGTGTTCGAGGTGGCGTCGCCGGAGAGATGATCGAAGTCGAGCGTGCTGTACGCGTAGCCGCCCGCCGCGCCAACCAGCCAGTTCTTCGCCACGAGGTAGTCCACGCCGAGCGAGAAGCCGCCGATGATGTAGTCGAGGTCGTAGCTGTCCGCGTCGCCGTCGAGCGCGCCGAAGAGCCCGTAGCCGTCGATCCAGCCGCCGAAGCCGTTCTCGCCCTGGAGCGGCTGGAAGCTCGTGCCCGAGTCGAGCACCGTCGACATGCTCTGCGCGCCGAACCAGGTCGGGAAGGCGCCCCCCTGCGCGAAGCCCTGCACGACGCCGGGCAGCGCGCGCTGGAGCACCGGATCGGCGGCGAGCACGGCTCCGCCCGCGTCCTGCGTCTGCTGCGAGAGCAGCGCCTCGCTGTCGCTCCAGGCCAGGCTGCGGATCCGCTCGTGCAGGCTCGTCGTCATGCGGTCGCCGATCGCGAGGCGCGTCGTGGCGAACTCGGTGAGCTGCTCGCCGGCCATCTCGTCGAGCGCGCCGGGAACCTCGTCCTGCGGAAGGCCCCCCAGCTCGGCGAAGACCGCATCGAGGTCGACGTCGTCCGGCGCGAGGGCGAACGCCTCTTCGAGCGCCGTCGCCACGGCGCGCTGATTTCGCGTGTCCGCGCAGTCGGCGAGCTGCGCGTCATCCTTCGGCGTCACGTCGACGGACACGCTGTTCGCGTCCGAGACGGCCGACACCGTGAAGAAGCAGAGCTCCTGGTCCAGCGCGAACGCGCCGGTCACGCCGTTCACCGCGGTGAGGATGACCTGCGTGAAGTCGGCGCCCGGCTCGATCTGCGGGAACGTCACGTCGAGGACGGCCCCCGCGCCGATGCCGGCGGTGTCGCCCACCTCGAGAAGATCGCCGGCGCCGTCGTCGACCTGCACCTCGAAGATGGAGCCCGAGAGGAAGTCCACGGAGCCCACCTGCAGTGTGCCGATGCTGCCGGCGAGCCCCGGAGAGAGGCGGGCTCCGCTCTGCACGGTCACGAGACCGCCTACGGCGCCGATGCCGGCCAGGGTTCCGCTGCGCACGTCGAGAGCGCCCGGCAACGTGGCGCCGCCCGCGATGACGAGGCTTCCATTCTCGATCGCGGTGGCGTCATCTGCCTGGAACACCGGCGAGGTCTCGAGGGTCAACGTCCCCGAGCCGCGCTTGAAGAGATCAATCGCAGCGCTGTCGTCCGCCGCGCTGGTGATCACGCCGTAGCTGCCGTCGAAGGTCTGCGAGAAGATCAGGGAGCCGGCAGCCGCGGCCATCGTGAGGTCGCCGGGCAGGCTCGAGCTGGTGACCTGGAGCGAGCCGATCTCGAGGCTCGTGACCCCGGCGAAGGTGTTATTCCCGGTCAGACTCAACGTGCCGGCGCCGCGCTTGATCAGGCTGAAGTCGCCCGGCGGCGCGCCGCCACCGCCCGTGATGTTCCCCGAGTGCGTTCCGTCGGTTGCCTGATCGAAGATCAGCTGCGCTCCCGAGCCGATCTGCACGTTGCCTGGGATCGCATCGGTGTCGCCGATCGCGACGCCCTGCGCGATCTCGAGTCCGCCGCCGAAGCGGTTCGCGCCGGTCAGGGTCAGCGTACCCGCGCCCTGCTTCTCGACGCGGCCGCTGCCGGTGATGTCGTCGGCGAACGTGCCATCCGCCGCCTGCAGGAAGATCAGCTCGTCGTTGTTCTCGATGTCGCCCTGCAGGCTGGCGCCCGTGCCGGCGAAGCCGATCAAGGTCCCGTCTGTGATCGTGGTGCCGCCGGTGTAGGTGTTCGCGCTCCGCAGGTGCAGCCTGCCGCCGCCGTCCAGCTCGAGGCTGCCCGTCCCGCTGATCTCGCCGAAGAAGGATTCGGGTAGATCGTCTGCCTGAGCGGGATCGTCGGGATCATCGCCGTCGGGCCCCTGCTCGTCGGGATCCTGATCGAAGACGAGCTCCCCGTCGTCTTCGACGTCGAATGGGGCGCCCTCGGTACCGCCCGAGATGCTGAATGTGTCGCCCTGTAGTGTTCCCTGGCCGATCTCGATCCCGCCCGAGAAGTCGTTCGTGCCGGTCAGGATCACGGTGCCGGCTCCCTCCTTCTCGAGCGAGCCGTCGCCGCTGATGTCCTGCGCAAAGGTGACCGAGCCCGTGGTCTGCTCGAACACGACGCTGGCATCGTCCGCGACGAGGACGTCACCGCGCGAGATCGTGAGGTTGCGAAATTCCGCGCTGCCCTCGTCGACCTGGACGACCAGGGCATTGTCTCCGGCGGGCCCTTGGATCGTGAGGCCAGCGAGCAGCTGCTGACCCAGCCCCGCGAGCGGCGGTGCGTTGATCGAGACCCCGTCCGTGTCGTCGAGCACGAGCTCTTCGCCGAGTTGGATCGTCGACGAGACCGGCACGTCGAAGACGATCTCGTCCGCCCCATCGTTGGCATTCGCCGCGGCCACCGCGTCGCGCAGGTTGCAGGGGCCGGAAGGCAGGCCGGTCGGCGGCGGATCGCGCTGGATCGCCACGCAGTTGGCCGGATTCCCGAGCGGGGAATCCCCGGTGACGTTCACTACGAACACGGCCGCGCGGGCCGGCGCGACCGCAGCGACACTCAACAGGATCACCGCGAGCCGAGCCGCTCGCTCGTAGCGGGTGCGCATGGTCGCTCGCTTCAGCCCTGCGGATCCTGGAAGCGCGGCGCGCGCTTCTCGAGCGTGGCCTTCACGGCCTCGACCTGGTTCGGCGTGCCGATGAGTCCCCCCTGGAGACGCGCCTCCAGCGCGAGGCCGCTGGCCGGGTCGGCGTGCCACGCCTCTTCGAGCAGGCGCTTGCCCGCGCGGATCGCGTCGGGCGAGCGGCCGGCGATCTCGCGCGCGAGCTCCTGCGCCGCCGCCAGCGGGTCGTCCGCCAGCTTCGTCACGATGCCGAGCGAGAGCGCCTCGCGGCCGTCGACGACGCGCCCGGTCCAGGTCAGCTCCTTGACGACGTCCTGGCGCAGCACGTCGCGCACCGTCTGCGTCAGCGCGACGTCGGGCACGAGGCCCCACTGGATCTCGAGGATCGAGAAGCGCGCGTCCGGCCTGGCGATGCGGATGTCCGCGCCGAGAGCGATCTGGAAGCCGCCGCCGTAGGCGACGCCGTGCAGCGCCGCGATCACCGGCACGGGCAGACGCTTCCAGGTGTAGGCGGAGCGCTGGAAGAAGTTGTCGGGGCGCGCGTCGCGTTTCTCCTGCGTGGGGGCCGGCGCGCCGGCGCCGCGGGTGGCCTCGCCCGCGTCGGCCGTCATGGCGCGGAAGCTGTCGAAATCGAGGCCGGCGCAGAAGCCGCGCCCGTTGCCCGAGAGCACCACCGCGCGCACACCCGGCTCCCCGGCGAGGCGCTCGCCCGCCTCGCCGAGCGCCGCGAACATCTCGCGCGAGAGCGCGTTGTACTTGTCGGGCCGGTTCAGGCGCACGTCGGCCACGCCGCCGGAGATCTCGATCGTCACCAGGTCGCCCAAGTGCAGCCTCCTCGCAGGCCTGACATACTGCCACGTCTCGCGCGCCGCCGGCCAAGGAGACCTCATGAAGCTCGGACTCAACGCCGTCGCCTTCGGCTCGAAGCTGACCCTCCCGATGGACACGATCCTCCACGCGGAGCGTCTGGGCTTCGATTCCGTCTGGACCGCCGAGGCCTATGGCAACGACGCCATCACCGCCGCGACCTGGATCGCCGCGAAGACGGAACGCATCAAGGTCGGCACGGCCATCATGCAGATGCCGGCGCGCACGCCGGCCATGACCGCGATGACGGCCATGAGCCTCGATCACCTCTCCGGCGGCCGCTTCATCCTCGGCCTCGGCCCGTCGGGTCCGCAGGTCGTCGAGGGCTGGCACGGCGTGCCCTACGGGCGTCCGCTCACGCGCACGAAGGAGTACATCGAGATCGTGCGCAAGATCCTGGAGCGGAAGGAGCCGCTCGAGCACGAGGGCTTCCACTATCACATTCCTGCGACGGGCCCGGAGGCGACGGGCCTCGGCAAGCCGCTGAAGAGCATCCTGCACGGGAACCCGGCGCTGCCGATCTACACCGCGTCGATCGGGCCCGCGGGCCTGCGCTGCGCCGGCGAGGTGGCCGACGGCGTCTTCCCGATGATGATGAACCCGGAGCGCTTCGATCAGCTGCAGCGCCCCTATCTGGAAGAGGGCTTCGCCAAGGCGACCCGGCCGATGAGCCTGGCGAACTTCGCGGTCTGCCCGGGCGTCTCGGTGGTCATCTCGGACGACGTCGCGAAGGCGCGCATGCCGATCAAGGCCGGCCTCGCGCTCTACATCGGCGGCATGGGCGCGCGCGACAAGAACTTCTACAACGACTACGCGAAGCGCCTCGGCTACGAGGAGGCCGCCGCGCAGATCCAGGACCTCTTCCTGGCGGGCAAGAAGATGGAGGCGGCCGCGGCGGTGCCGGACCAGCTCGTCGACGACGTGCACCTCGTCGGCCCGCGCGCGTACATCCGCGAGCGACTCGCCGCCTGGCGCGAGGCGGGCAAGAAGCGCCACGTGGACACCATGCTCATCGGCAGCGGTCAGCGCGAGGCGCTCGAGCTGCTCGCCGAAGAGCTGCTCTAGCTCCGCCGCGCGACGAAAGATGGACGCCACCTATCCCGGCGCCGTGGCGCCGGAGCGCCACCGTACGCTCACTTCGCTCGGCCTGCGCCTGCACGTCGCCGAGTGGGGTGATCCGGCCGCCGAGCCCGTGCTGCTGCTGCACGGCTTCTACGACCACGTGCACGCGTTCGACCTGCTGGCGCCGCTGCTGGCCGAGCGCTTTCGCGTCGTCAGCTACGACGCCCGCGGTCACGGCGAATCCGAGTGGCCCGACTCCTATGCGTGGCAGACCGACGTGCTCGACGCGATCCACGTCCTGCGCGACCTCGGCCGCCCGGCTCACGTCGTCGGTCACAGCCGCGGCGGCGGGCTCGCGACCGACTGCGCCGCACAGTACCCGGATCCCGTGCGCGGGCTGGTCGTGCTCGACGGCTTCGGCCCGCCGCCGCTCTCGCAGCCCAACGCCTTCCAGCGTCACCGGCTCCAGGGCAGCGTGCCCCAGCAGCTGACGACCTGGCTCGACTGGCGCCGCGGCGTGGCGGCGCGGCGCACGTTCGCGCCGGCGTCCTCGCTCGAAGAGCTGGCCGCGCGCCGGCAGGTCCAGAACCCGCGCCTCTCGCTCGAGTGGCTGCGCTACTTCGCGGCGCACGGCTCGCGCCGGGTCGGCGAGGGCTTCGCCTGGAACTTCGATCCGATGGCGTCGCGCGGCGCAGGGCCCTTCCGTCCCGAGTGGATCGCGCCCGGCTGGCGGCGCCTGAAGGCGCCGATGCTCGCGGTGGTCGGCGACGAGCCCGACACCTGGGGCCCTCTCGACGAGTCGATCCTCTCGGAGCGACTCGCGAACGTGCCCGTGCTGACGCGCGCGACGGTGCAGGGCGCCGGCCACTTCATGCACATCGAGAAGCCGCGCGAGACCGCCGCGCTGATCCGCGACTTCCTGGAGGCCGCGTGATGCTACGTCTGCGCAGCGGTCGCACGGATGTAGCGCTCCACACCTTGCGCGATGCGGCGGGGCCGACCCTGCTGTGCCTGCACGCGCTGCGCGGGCGCGCCGCGGATTTCGCGGAGCTCGCGCCGCACTGGCCGGGGCGCGTGCTCGCGCTCGACTTCTCGGGGCACGGGGCTTCCGACCGGCCGCGCGGCGGGAGCTACACGCCGGAGCTGCTGGCCGGCGACGCGGACGCGGCGCTCGCCCACACGGGCAACGCCTGCGTGCTCGGCGTCGGGCTCGGCGCCTACGTCGCGCTGCTGCTGGCGGGCGGACGCCCGTCGCGCGTGCAGGCCGCCTATCTGCTGCCAGGTGCGGGCCTCGAGGGCAGCCGCACCCTTCCGCACACGCTCGTGTCGGGCGAGGCGCTGCGCGCGGAGGTGGCGCGGCTGCTCGAAGCCGCTTCGCATCGCGATGCGCCGGGGTTCGACCCGATGGTGTGCGCGCTCGACGCCGATCCGCGCCCGCCGGACTACGCGCGCGCCCACGCCGATGCCGCGACCCGCCTGCTCTTCGGGGAGGACGGCGAGCTGCGGCCGCCGTGGTGGGAGATGTCGCGCGAATCGGCCGCGGCGCTGCGCGCGCCGTCGGACCCGCGCGCGGGGCTCACGATGTTGTACGCGAGCGCGGAGGCGACGTCCTAGCTCGCGAGCTCCCTGGCGCGTGCTTCCAGCCAGGTCATCCCGAGCGCGCCGGCCAGGTGCGCCGCCTGCGCGGCCTCGCTGCGCGCGCGCGCGCTGCGCTGTCGTCCCGCGAGCCAGCGCGCGTAGGCGTAGCCGAGGCGCGCGATTTGCGGCCTCGCCCCGAGTCGCTCGTTCATCGCGAGCGCCTCCTGGAAGTGCTCCTCGGCGCGCTCGGCTCTGCCGAGCAGCGCCGCCAGCAGCGCGAGCGGATACGACGCCGATCCCTCGTAGAGGAGCAAGCTGTTCGGCGTGTTGTAGAGCGCGTAGGGCGCCAGCAGCCCATAGAGGCGCTCGGCGCGCGCGCGATCGCCGAGCTCGGCGGCGGCGATCGCGAGGTGGCTCAGCGCGTTCACGTAGCCGATGTCCTTCGGGATGTCCTCGAAGTCGCGCGCCGCCATCTGGTCGAGCATCGAGCGCGCCTCGCGCTCGCGGCCGAGCTGCGCCGTCAGCGAGACGATGCCGGCGCGGTAGCTCCACTGGACCTCCGCGCCGGCGCTGAAGAGCACCGCGAGGTTGCGCTCACGCACCGCCTCGGGCCCGCCGCGCGCGAGCGAGATGGCGAAGCGCTGCGCGTCGAGGAAGAGCCGCCCGTACGAGAGGCCCATGCGCTTGCCGCGGCCACCGAGCTCCTTGCACTCCGCGAGCGCGGCCTCGAACTCGCCGTCGGCGAGCCGGCGCTGGTTGCGCAGGCGGTCGTGCAGCCAGATGGCCTCCGGGAGCCGCGCGCTACGCGCCTCGCGCTCGACCGCCTGGAGCGACGCGTCGGCCGCCGCCATCTCGCCCCGGTACAGGAACGCGCCGACGCGCGCGACGTGCGCGTCGCCGCTGGCCCAGCGCCCGCGTTCGTTGAGCCGCAGCATCTCGTCGGCGACGGCGATCACGTCGTCGATGTGATCGGGCCCGGAGAGCGCGTGCAGCCGCGCGCGCAGCGCCTCGAAGAGACGCACCGAATCCCCGAGCCGGCGCGCGAGCGCGACGGCCTCCTCGGAGAGCGCGGCGCTCCGCAGCATGTCGTGTGCGTAGGGGGGCACGCAGGCCAGCTGGCTGAGCGCGCTGATGCGCTGCGGGTCGGGGCCGTCCGGCGCGACGCGCAGCACTTCCTCGAGCGTCGAGCGCACGAGCGGGTCGGGGATGCCGCCGACCTGATGCGAAGGGCGCAGGATGCGCGCGGCGCGCAGCAGCAGATCGCTGTAGCCCTGCTGCCGTCCGATCCCGACGACGACGGAGAGCGTGCGGCGGGAGTCGTCGTAGCGGCCCGCGAGCCGCTCGGCGCGGCCGAGCGCCCACAAGGTCTCGGCGCGCTGGCGCGTCGGCGTCATCGGGTCGAGACCCTGCGCCTCGAGCGCCCACTCGTAGAATGCGACGGCGTCCTCGAAGGCGTGCATGCCCGCGGCCGACTCCGCCGCCCGCGCCGCCGCCGCCGCGA
>Ga0075421_100012909_pt1 | contig 10394 bp, 14 predicted proteins | sample SoiMetdeltSBSDD5_FD_75292 | JGI IMG/M metagenome (GOLD analysis project Ga0075421, IMG submission 75292) | Bulk soil microbial communities from a Populus tree surrounding site in Tennessee, USA - Soil MetaG P. deltoides SBSDD5 | ecosystem: Environmental > Terrestrial > Soil > Tree plantation... | reverse complement strand
CGCTCTTGCTGAGGAACTGCGCCGCTTGCCGTGGCGCGCCAGGCGCGACTAGCTCGAAAAGCGCTTACGGCCATGTCAACGAACCCGTCGTTACCCACCAGGCGCAGCGTTATTGCAGCCTTGCAGCGGCCATAATTGGAAACGGTTTGGTACCGGACGCGGCGAAGGCTCAGCTGGTAGGTAGCAAACGCACCGATCTGCAGCGGCATGATCTCAGCATCCCCGGACGCGAGGTCATCCAAGTGGTCGTTGAGCTTGCGCCGGGAGTGACTGCCCCCGCGCACACGCATCCGGGTGAAGAGATCATCTATGTGATCGAAGGCTCATGGGAGTATCAGGTCGAGGGCAGACCGCCGGTGACGCTTAAGGCTGGCGAGGTGTTGTTCATTCCGGCCGGCGCTGTTCATTCGGCGAAGAATGTCGGCAGCAGCATTGGGAAAGAGCTTGCCACGTACATCGTCGAAAAAGGGAAGCCGCTCCTTACATTGGCCAAGTGATCCCGGTGTCGAGAAGCCGCTCGACGTCATATGTTGCCTTACGCATCCGGCCTCGCGCTCGTCGCGATCTTCCTGCCACGCGCTTTAGTCGTAGTTCCATACAGGCGGGGCGTGCCATCGAGCCGCAATGAGCTCTCCAGGAAGCGCGCGTGCCATTTCCGGGTTAGTACTGATTTTCTTCGCCTAGGTCGCGCTTCAACCTGTCCCGAACGGGCTGTCCACTCGGTCGGCGCGCCGTCAAGCGTGCGCAAGACACGACGTTCACCGAGCCGAGGAGCCGGTCCGCGCCCGCTTCCGCGAAGGGGGTTGCGATGTCGACCGTTCGCAAGAAGTGCCTGCCGTTCGTCGCCGCCGTTGTGGCACTCGGCATCCTGTGGCCCCATCCGACCGCCTTCACTCAATCCAGCCCCGCCCCATCGAACGTGCTGCCGACAGGAGGCGGGCAGGGGCTCATCGACCCGTCCGACAGCGTGATGCTGCTGCTCGATCACCAGTCCGGCCTGTTCCAGACCGTGAAGGACATCGGCGTCACCGAGTTGCGCAACAACACGATCATGCTGGCGAAGCTTGCGACGCTCATGAAGATCCCCGTCATCACCACCGCATCCGAGCCCAATGCTCCGAACGGGCCGCTGATGCCGGAAATCCACCAGTTTGCGCCGCACGCGGTGTATGTGGGGCGCAAGGGCGAGGTGAACGCCTGGGATAACGAGGACTTCGTCAGGATCGTGCGGGCGACCGGCAAGAAGACCCTGATCATGGCCGGCGTGTGGACCAGCGTCTGCGTGATGTTCCCGGCGCTCGACGCAAAGATCGCAGGCTTCAAGGTCTATGCCGTGATCGACGCGTCCGGCGATCCGAGCGACCTGGCCTCGCGCACCACGCTCGCCCGCTTCACTCAGGCCGGCGTCATTCCGACCTCGACCAACGCGGTACTGTCCGAGGTGCACCGCACCTGGAACCGCCCGGAGGCGCCCGAGCTTGCCAAGCTCTACGCGCTGGTGGCGCCCAACTACGCCGCCGTCATCGAGAGCTACGACAAGGCGCAGGAGGCCGCCAGACAACAGGGACCGGCGGTGCGATAGCCTGTCCCAGTTGAAAACACGGGTCGGACCGCATGGCCGCGGCTGATCGCAAGAGCACAGCGCCGCCGCGCTCGCAGCGCCCAACCGAATCTTCAGGCGTCCGCGCAACCGCTACGACCACGACCGAAAAGGACCCAGGACATGAGCACCGTCACGACCAAGGATGGCGTTGAGATTTACTACAAGGACTGGGGCCCGAAGAACGCGCAGCCGATCGTGTTCCACCACGGCTGGCCGCTGTCGGCGGACGACTGGGACAATCAGATGCTTTACTTCCTCGGCAAAGGCTATCGTGTTGTCGCTCATGACCGTCGCGGTCACGGTCGCTCGACCCAGGTGAGCGGCGGTCACGACATGGACCACTACGCCGCCGATGCCAGTGTCGTGTGCGAGCATCTCGATCTCAAGAACGCCGCCCACGTTGGCCATTCGACCGGCGGGGGCCAAGCCACGCGTTATGTCGCGCGCCATGGTCAGCTCCAGGGTCGGGTCGCCAAGCTGGTGCTGATCGGCGCTGTGCCCCCAATCATGGTCAAGACGCCGGCCAATCCGGGCGGGCTGCCGATCGAAGTGTTCGATGGCCTGCGCAAGCAGGTCGCCGACAACCGCTCGCAGTTCTATATCGATCTTCCGACGGGCCCCTTCTATGGCTTCAACCGCCCCGGAGCAAAGCCGTCACCACCAATCATCCAGAACTGGTGGCGCCAGGGCATGATGGGGGGCGCGAAGGCGCAGTACGACGGGATCAAGGCGTTCTCGGAGACCGACTTTACCGAGGACCTCAAGACCATCACCGTGCCAACGCTCGTGATGCACGGCGACGACGACCAGATTGTGCCGATCGCCGACTCGGCACTCCTCTCAATCAAGCTGCTCAAGAATGGCACGCTGAAGGTCTACAAGAAGCTCCCGCACGGCATGTGCACCACCCATGCCGACACCGTGAACCCCGACCTGCTCGCCTTCATCAAGGGGTGAGCGGCGGAAGGACAAGGTCAGGCAGAAGTGAAGGTTGTCGCCGTCGGAGGCACCGGCCTTATCGGTTCGACGTGGAGCCAATTCGGGGCTTGGCGATGTGGCAACGGTCAGTCAGCAGGAGACAAATATGAGCTTGGACAACACTCCACACCCCTCGGTCAAGCACTGCGCCGACAAGGTGAACACGAGGTACATCCACGGTAGACCGGAGTCCGAGTTGGTTCCATCGCGCTACGCGCTGAAGGTCGGCGAGATTGACGTAATGGTGGTCAGCGATGGGGTGCTATCGCTGCCAGGCGCGATGTTGGGCCACAACGTCGACCCGGCCGTCCGAGCGGCCTGGCTGGAGGACATGTTCCTGCCGCCGGACGTGCTCGAGTGGGCGCTGAACGTGGTCGTGGTGCGCAGCGGCGGCCGGACTATACTCATCGACGCTGGGATAGGGATGGAGTTCCCGGACTTGCCACGGGCCGGGAAGCTGGCCCAGCGGCTGAAGGCTGCCGGCATCGATCCCGCATCCGTGACCGACGTGGTGCTCACCCACATGCACATGGACCACGTTGGCGGGCTGCTCGCCGAGGGGGTGAAAGAGCGGCTGCGTCGGGACCTGCGGGTCCACGTGGCGGCCGCCGAGGCTGAGTTCTGGGAGTCGCCCGATTTCTCCCGTGTCTCCATGCCGCCGGGGTTCCCGGACGCGCTTCGGCGGACGGGCAAGCGTTTCTTGAAAGAGTACCACAGCCAGATGCGGACGTTCGAGAACGAGTACGAGGTGGCGCCGGGGGTGGTCGTCCAACGCACCGGCGGCCACACCCCCGGGCACAGCGTGGTCCGCCTCGCATCCGGCGGCGACCGGCTGATGTTCGCCGGGGACCTCGTGTTCCAGGTCGGGTTCGAGCACCCCGACTGGTACAACGGCTTCGAACACGACCCCGAGGAGGCGGCCCGCGTCCGGGTCCGTCTCCTGCGGGAGCTGGCGGCGAACCGCGAGTCGCTGGTGGCAACTCACCTGTCGTTCCCGTCCGTCTGCCATGTGGCGGTCGACGGCGATGTCTTTCGTTGGGTACCGGGCCCCTGGGAGTATTGACCGCTTGTTGGGTTAGGGTCGAACTAGACGACCGCTTGCGTTTGAACAACTGGTCGATCGTGCCTCGCCGTGTCGGGATCTGTCACACCGAGCAATTCTGGGTTGGGCGGGGAATGACCGGCCCGTGGCTCGCTTCGACCGCCAGTTCGCGATATCGATCGATGCTTGCGGAGGGCGCCAGCGGAGGCTTGGACCAACACGTTGACGAGTGCAACCCTGGCCCCACCCAGCGTGTCAGGCGGCTATTCGCTGGTCTACCCCGCTCTGGGCGTCGAGGCCGTCGGTTGAGCTCCGCCGAGGGCAGCCGCAAAGGCACTGAAGAGGAGCGACACCGGGCTCCGTCCACGTTCCGTGAAGATGAGCGACGCGAAGGTCTGGCGCTCATCGCCCTGGTATCTGGCCCGATCTTGGCCGGGATCGGGGCGATGCTCACCGGCTTTCCCGCACCAGAGTGCCGGGTACCCTCGCAGCCCAAAGCAACACCCACTCACACTCGGGGCCAACACCGACCAACCTCGTGTTTCTCGTAGCGCCATCGGCGCTGCCTTGAGCAGCATCGGCTTCGGCGCGATTCCCTCCTGCAGGTGTCCGAAGAACATGCGGGCCGCCACGCTCGTCAGGTGAAGCCGCTTCGCGGCCGTGGGGCTCTTGCCCCGCGCCCTTAACTCCGCCGCCCCGGTTTTGGGACGGCTATCAAAGAGATGGGATAAGATCGGCGCGGCGAGCGGAAGCTTCGGGGAGCGACAATGGAAAAGGTGCGTGCCGTCTTGGGCTCTGCGCTCTTCTTTGTGGTTGCGCCGTGTGTGCTCGCAGGGCTGATCCCGTGGTGGATGACTCGCTGGGATTTTCGGCCTGCGTTCTTCGGTCTTGAGGTCACGCGGGCAGTGGGCGTCCTCCTGATCTTGATCGGTGTGCCCGGCCTCGTGGACTCCTTTGCGCGATTTGCGCTTCAAGGGCTGGGCACACCTGCGCCCGTTGCGCCAACCAAGAACTTGGTGGTCACCGGACTGTACCGGTACGTGCGCAATCCTATCTACGTCGCTGTCGTTTCAATCATTCTTGGTCAGGCTCTGTTGTTCGGCGCTTGGGGGCTCGTTCTGTTAGGTGCCGTGTTCTGGCTGGCCTGTCACCTGTTCGTTGCTGCCTATGAAGAACCGACGTTGCAGCGGTCGTTTGGTGCGGAGTACGAAGCTTACCGCGCGAATGTCCCGCGCTGGATTCCGCGACTGTCCCCGTGGCGGGTTGCATCGCAGAGGAGGACGGATTGATGTTCCGGAAGCGAAAGGAACGGAAGCGGAAGAGCATCGCCGAGACGCTGATGCGTGACATTCAGGGCTCGCCTGCGGAGAAGCTGGCGATGTTTCGAAAGATGAAAGCCGCTGGTGGATTTGCGAACGCCGACCCAGCAGAGCTGAAAGCGGCGGAAGATATGCTGCGGACGTTCGCGGCCACGGAGGGGGATAGGAGGTAGCGCGTGAGTGACGACGACACTGTGCCCGCGACCGCCAGTGAAGTGGCCGCTGCCCTCAAGGAAGGTGACATCGACGCTCTCGTAGAACTAGCGAAGATGCTGCAGGAAAAAACAGGCGACACGGAATTCGTCGAGTCTATGCTTGTTCTTATTTTCGAACTTTTGCCAGAGCGCGCTCGGGCGCAAATTCTCGCCGAGGGTGCCAAGGCTCGGACGAATATTGTTGATCTGTTCACGCGCAAGCCGCGTGGGGAATGACGGGCCCGGATAGCGTGGAATGACCGGTCATGGTGGGCGTTACGTGTGCGGGATCGCCGTCCTGCTCGTCGTTCTGGTCGCGAGCCCTGAGCGAGCACAGGCGTGGTGCATATGGGGCTTCGGGCCGTGCGCGCCCTCTCTCGTCGGCGAGTACGCGCTCGAAGGCAATCCCATTGCCAAGCTCACCATCACGCCAGACAAGATTACGTCCACGGTCGGGCCGGTATCGTTCACGGCGGACTACGTGGTCAAATCAGTTGAGGGAAAGCACATCACGATCGAGGTGAGTCTGCCGGACCCCAAGGTGACGTTGGATGTTCAAGTCGAGAAGGACTTCATCAGGATTGGGACGAAGCACGTCTTGGCTGGCGCTTGGAAGAAGACGGGCAGGCCGTAGCGATGCGGGCCGCTAAGAAAGAGCCAGGGTCGGGGTTTGTCCCGATATCCCGCCGGCATGTGTCGTTGCAAGCTCGGGCGTGGGTCTCCAGACCTGGAGCGGGCGATGACGTACGCGCATAAGAGCGGAGTCGTAGTGCCCTTCAGAGCGCGGCCTGCGAGCGCTCCATCAACGCCGCTGCTCAATAAGTTCACGGCTCATGTGAGCCGGGCGAAGACGCCTGATGGCATACTCGATGGTCTCGACGAGTTTGCCGGAAAGCTGCTGCCGGTGAATGTGCTCGGGGTGGGGCGAATACCGCGCCGGACGTCGGACTGGCGCTCGATACAGCTGGGGAGAGATGTGTTCCTCCACCGATCCGCTCCCGTCGAGTGGTGGAATGAGTACGCCGCGAAGGCGGCGCAGGGGTACGACCCTGGGATCATGATGGCGAAGACCAGCCTCGTGGCGTACACCTGGACCGAGACGATGCAGACGCTGGAGCCGGTCGGCGTCGACCGCTGGCCCTATGAGCTGGCGCTCAAGTACGGCATTCGGGATGCGCTCACCTGCAGCGTCGGCCAACGGTGGCTTGTGGCCTACTGGTCGCGCCAAGTCCTCTCTGACGTGCTGACGCATCCGTTGCGGATGCTGCTGATCGCCGCCGCCGGCTTCGCCGCCTTGCGGCTCGAGCAGGTGATAGGGGACGACCCGAAGCGGTTTCCAGGGCAGCCTCGCATCACGCCGCGGGAACTCGCCGTCTTGCGGTTCGTATCGTTGGGGATGGGAAGCAACGAGATCGGGAAGCGGCTTGGCATCGGCGAGGAGACTGTTCGCAGCCACCTCAAGAAGGTGCAAGGCAAACTCGGCGCGCGCAACCGCGCTCACGCGGCGGCCGAGGCCATCAGGCAGCAGTTGATACCGTGAGCTGTGGCGGGCTCTTCGTTTACGCAGACAGACGGAGTAGGAACGCACACACTCGAAGAGCCCGCCGTTGTTGTACTGAGCGCTGACGCGGGGACTTTGGCGCTCGTCACTGATGTACAAACGCTACGCGCAAGGCTTGGTTGCGGCGGCTGCTGAGGTTGATGTGGATATCTGCAGAAGTACTTGAATCGCTGGCGATATTGAGACCGGATAGTAGGATGCCCGCCATATGGAGGCGGGACACATGCGTGCGGGTGAGCAGGGGATCGTCTACGTCCTCATCAATGAGGCGATGCCTGGCTATGTGCAGGTCGGGAAGACCGACAGCATCGAGCGCCGGTTGCAAGATCGGCGTTACCCTGAACTGTCCCACCGACCGCGCAGCTGAAATATCAGCAATCACCGGTGTGCCAACGGTCTTGCTGGTCGCAGCGTACAACGGGTCAGCGAACTCCCCTCGGAATGTCGCGTCCTTGCGAATCTCAATGGAGTGCCTACGTACGAGACGCGCGTCATGCGGGGCGCCGGCCCCGCTCCCCAGCGGCGCAGGCGCCCATCTTTCCATCTCGGGAACGGCAGAGCTGCAGCTTTCTGGTGCCTGGGCACAGGAGCATGACGTGTAGCTCACTACGGGAGATCAACGGAATGAATGGAACGCGGAGCGGTCCAGGGCCGCAGCGAAGACGGCCGCCGGCTAGCCGCGCGAATGCCGCCAACCGCCAGGGGCAGAACGGCTCGGGCGGCAGCGCGCACCGGAACTATGAGCGCTACCTTGCGCTCGCGCGAGAGGCGACGTCGAATGGCGACGTTGTCGAAGCAGAAAACTACCAGCAGCATGCCGAACATTATTTCAGGGTCATGAAGGACAGGGCATAGGAGCCCGCGCCTATCGGGGGACCATCGGCGTTGTGCAATCTCTACTCACTCAACAAGAAGCGGGATATGGTGGCGCGGTTCTTCCGGGTCTCGCACAATCGCGCTGCGTCGTTCGAGGCGTCCTCGGGGATATTCCCGAGGCACATCGCGCCTGTGGTGCGCTACGCGCCTGACGGCGAGCGCGAGATCGCTACGATGAGCTGGGGCTTCTTCCGCTTGGAGAAGGGCAGAGCGCCGAAGCCGGTGACCAACGTGCGCGATGATCAGATACAGACCAATCCGTTCTGGCGGGATTCCTTCAGGCAGCGGCGCTGCCTGGTGCCAGCAGGCGCCTTCTGCGAACCGAACGGCGACGTGAAGCCCGCGACGTGGCACTGGTTCGCGTTGAAGGGTGATGACGAGCGACCGCTATTCGCGTTTCCCGGCATCTGGCGGCGGTACAAAGGGCCCGTGAAGAAGGACGGTCCGAACGTGGACATCGAGACCTACGCGTTCCTCACGACCACCCCGAACAAGCTGGTCGGAACCATCAATCATGAGCGCATGCCGGTCTTGCTCACGCGCGAAGACGACTTTGACACGTGGCTGCGCGGTTCGCCCGACGAAGCCTTCGCGCTCGCGCGCGAGTATCCGGCCGATGAGATGCGCATCGTGCAGGAAGGGTTCGACAAAGAGGATCTGCTCAAGGCCGCTTAGCGGGAAGACTCGTGCAGATTCGCGCGGCGCCCGCGGCAATTGCTGCAACGCAGGCGGTCTCGGAGTTTGATCGCTGCGAAGCCCTCGCCGCATCGCGCGATGAGGTTAGCGGTGAAGAGAACGCGTCGGTGCTTGCAGCGGCGGCACACGGCCACGAGCTCTATCCTCCCAGCCGCGAGTTCCCCCAATGTACGGCGCAGGCCGGCATCGAGGGCGTAGCGATTGCCGGGACGCATCTCGTGCGGAAGCTTCGTATCAACGACCTGGTCGCCGCCCGCAAACTCCTGGGACCTGAAGCCGGATACGAGGCATCCGCAGGCGCTTGCAGGCGGCGTTGGAAAGTGTAGCAAAGAGAGAACAAAAAGGGAACTAATTCAGGAGGCGGCTGTGGAAGCTCGCACGCATCTGCCGGAAACGCTTGAGGAATTGCGAGAACTGGAGCGCGCCGTGGAGCGCGAATGGTGGCGGCTGCATGGCGCTCTCAATGCCGTGCCGCAGATGCAGGCCGCGCGCTCCGCACGCGTTGTGGCAAGCTTTCGAGAGACGGAGGAGCAGGCACGCGACATTGACCGGCGCCGAGTTCAGATCGCGGTGCGGATTGCCGAGCTGCAGAAAGTTGATGGGCGGAGCAGTGGCACCAGCAAGCGTTGCGCCTCCAATTGAAGGCGGCCGTGGTGCCCCCTACTCTCTATCACTTCTGTGGGGCCAAATTCCTCCACTTTGGCGGGAAAAAATCTCACTCGGTCCCGGCGCGCTTCTTGCGGTCCGCCCGCGTCTCCTTCTCGGCCTCGTTCCAGCGGGGAAGGAACTCTTGAGTTGCCTGTCTGTTCCGCCGCTCCATGTCGCGCACGTATGCAATGTGCGCGGGCTCCTCGTGCCGGTCTCGAAAGGAGCGCGGCTCGCATCCCTCTTGAAACAGACGCAAGTGGTTGGGGCGCTCGTGGTTGCGCGCATCGCCTGGAGTGAGGATCGAGTAACCGGTGTTGGCTTCGGCGCCGGAATCGTCGTCCTTGATCTCGCCGTTATCACCCAGATCATTGAGGTCGATGTCACCATCAACGACCAAGCCTTTGGCAAGGTCATCCAACCGCGAGACCCGGAGCCCAAGGTGCCGCTCGGGGTCGGTGACGGGGAGCCCTTCCCGGGCTTTTTGCTTGCGGTATTCGGCGACATCTTCCCGCGTGAGGACGTCGCCGTGCTTGCGCCTGAAGGTGCCGAAGAGCTCGAGCGCCCTGCGCCACCACGAGCGCTTGCCGTCGGCTCCTCGTTCATAGGCTTGCGGCGGCGCAACGTCCAAGACGCGCGCAAGCTTGCTCTCGTGCTCGTGCTTCACTTGCATGGGTCCAACTGCGGATGCACGCACACCAAAGTGACGCGAACGGAACGGCAACATATATGCCGCGGTCATGCACAGAACTCAAGAATTCTTCGATTTGGCTGAGCAACCCAAAGGTGACGCGCGCTGGAGGTTCGTGAGATCTCGCGTGCGAGGGTGACAATCACGCGCTCAAGCATCGAGATTCAGCGTGAAGACGCCGTCCTCGCGCGGGGCTACGCACGAGTGCCGGCAGATGCTCGGTGCCGCGTGGCATTCGCCACAAATATCGCTGATCGCGCCTTCTGTCCCATTGTTCTTCATTGTAGTCTTGGCACCCGTGTACGCATCAATCTTACCATCGGCGTCTGAACTTGGCACAGGGCTTCCGATCTGCAAGGTGAGCCATCGAGGAGAATCCTGGGGGCTAACCAGACACGGCTCTGGCAATTTCCCGTAACCATGGCTCGACGATCGCTGTTTGGGCGCCCCGCGGCCTTTCGGCCGCGGCCGGGCCCTACCGCGCGGGCCGAAGCGGCCCGCGCGCCCGAGCCCCGCCTGGCGGCGGGTCTCGGCACATTCGTGTGACGGTCCCCGGCGCGATCCACGATGACGACGTGCTCATCGCGCACATGCCCAACCGGCTCACCGATCGTTTGGGTTCGCGTGCTCGTCCCATGCCCTTTTTCTTCGCTCGCCGTCGTCGGCAGGGCGCGGACGCCAATGCAAGAGGAGGGCTCGCCCTTCCCGCGACCGGCTTGAGGCCGAGAGAGAGGCTCTCGCCCAGCCCGTCGTGGAGGTCAGCCATGGCTCAACCGGATTCCCGGGCCG
>Ga0075421_100012908_pt1 | contig 10394 bp, 6 predicted proteins | sample SoiMetdeltSBSDD5_FD_75292 | JGI IMG/M metagenome (GOLD analysis project Ga0075421, IMG submission 75292) | Bulk soil microbial communities from a Populus tree surrounding site in Tennessee, USA - Soil MetaG P. deltoides SBSDD5 | ecosystem: Environmental > Terrestrial > Soil > Tree plantation... | reverse complement strand
GATCGTGGATTGTTGATTGAGATCGTGGATTGTTGATTGAGATCGTGGATTGTTGATTGAGATCGTGGATTGTTGATTGAGATCGTGGATTGTTGATTGAGATCGTGGATTGCTGATTGAGATGGTGGATTGCTGATTGAGATGGTGGATTGTGGATTGGCGCTCAATCGGCAGTTGACAATCTCAATCTAACCTCGCCAATCTCAATCTAACCTCGCCAATCTCAATCCAAAATCGCCAATCTCAATCCAAAATCGCCAATCTCAATCCAAAATCGCCAATCTCAATCTAAAATCGCCAATCAAAAAATCCGCAGTCGCCAATCATCAATCGCCAATGAGCTGAGGTCACATCATGGGCATCCTGCGCGACGTGCGCTATGCCGCGCGGCCGCTGACACGGCAACCAAGATTCACCCTGCTCGCTGTCCTGACGATGGCGCTCGGAATTGGTGCGACGACGACGTTGTTCAGCGTCACTTACGGCGTGCTGATGAAGCCGTTGCCGTGGCCGAACGGCGACCGCGTCGTGCTTCTGAAGGAAACGCGGGGCGGAAGTCCACCGCGCTTCGGATCGTTTACCAATACGGCGTACTTCGCCTGGCGGGATCACGCGTCGACTATCGAGGATCTCGCGGCGTGGGCGCAGGCCACCGTCACCTTGTCGGGCGTCGGCGAGCCGGATCGAATCCGGATCGCACAGAACACAGCAAGCCTGTTTCGTGTCTTGGGCGCACGTCCGATTGTCGGCTCGTTGTTCGAGGAGAAAGACGAAACCGACAAGCCATCGGTGGTCATTCTTTCCGAGAGTTTGTGGCGTCAGCGCTTCGGCGGAGATCAACGGGCCGTGGGGCAGATTGTGCGGCTCGATGGCGCACCGCACACCATCGTCGGTGTCATGCCGGATGACCTCGCGTTTCCCGATCGTCGAACGCGGGCGTGGGTGCCGTATCGTGTCCATCCAGTCGACGGCAATTACCTGTCACTGTTCAGCGCAGTCGCAAAACTCCGCCCGGCAGCGACGGCTGTGCAGGCAGCGGCGGAAGGAACAGCACGAGGCGAATTCGTTGCCGATACCGGCATGACGACGACTGCGATCTTTGGCAGCAACGGCCCGGTTTCGATTTCCGCCGTGCAGCTGAAAGACGCAATGACCTCTGACGTCCGTCAGCCACTGACGGTCCTGCTCGCCGCCGTGCTTCTGCTGCTCCTCACAGCGGTTGCGAATATTGCGGGTCTCCAGCTCGCGCGTGCGACGGCGCGACGACGTGAGATGGCGATTCGCGCGGCGCTCGGTGCCGGCTATGCACGTGTCGTGCGTCAGCTGCTGGCGGAGAGTCTGCTGCTCGGGCTCGTTGGTGGCGCCGCAGGCCTCGTCCTCGCGTGGTGGCTGCATCGACTTCTACCGTCCGTCCTTCCCAGCGACTTTCCGCGCGTCGATAGTGTGGTCCTGGATGCGACGGTAATCGCGGGCGCGCTCGTTGTTTCCATTGGTGCGAGCGTCGTCTTCAGTCTGATGCCCGCGATCCATCTTCGTCGTCTCAATCTGGCGACGCCTCTCAGCGAGGATGGATCGGCGCCGGTTGGGGCGGGGGATGCGACAGGCGTCGGCCGGATGCGAAGGGCGATGATCGCCGGCCAGGTGGCTATCGCATGCGTGCTTTTGGTTGGTGCATCCCTCCTGGGTCGCAGTTTTCTTTTGCTACTCAATGCCGACCGCGGCTTCAATCCGTCGGGGATTCTCACGGCACGCGTGTTTCTTCCAGGATCGATCTACTCGCCTGAGAAGCGTTATGCGATCGTGCGCGGCATCCTCGACCGCCTCACGTCAATCACCACTGCAACCAACGCCGCGTTCACGTCAGAGCTGCCGGTGACAGCGGGAGGATCGACCACCGCGTTTAGCCTTAGAAACGCTGATGCCGTGGTCACCGCGCAGGCGTCACCGCGTCTGGTCAGCCCCGGCGCATTCGCGGCACTGGGTATGCGAATCGTGGACGGGCGTGATTTCAACGAACTCGACACCGAAGCGGCGTCGCCCGTTGCCATCGTCAATCGCGCGTTTGCGCGGCGTTACCTGGGCGGTGCGGCGGTCGGCGCGAGATTGCCGATGGGAGTTGGTTATCAGGATCCGACCCGGGAGGCGACCATTGTCGGTGTCGTCGACGATGTTCGCTACATCACCGCGACGACTTCCTCGATGCCGGAGTTGTACTACTCATATCGGCAGTTCGGTCGGCGGCTGCCCGTGCCCTCGGTCACGTTCCTCATCAGGACGTCCGCTGATCCGCGCGCGCTGACCGCGAGCCTGCGAACGGCAATTCGCGAAGCCGACGGCACGCTCGTGCCGGACGCGATCGCAACAATGGAAGATCGACTTCTGACAGGCCTGGCGCGTCCACGGCTGTACATGATCCTGTTCGGGGGATTCGCCGCATTCGCGCTGATCATTGTCTCTGTTGGACTCTTTGCCGTGCTGTGGCAGACCGTCGCGCAGCGATCGCGAGAGATCGCGGTTCGCTCCGCACTCGGCGCACAGCGTCTGGATATTCTTCGCTTGGTTGCGCGTCAGGGACTTGCCATTACTGTGGCGGGATTGATTGCTGGCGTTGCCGGTGCAGCCGCGCTCGCCGGCTCAATGGCCACTTTCCTTTACGGCGTTACCCCGTACGACCGACTGACCTACCTTCTCGTCCCGATGTTGCTCCTGGGTGTTTCGACGATCGCCTGTTTGGGCCCCGCGTTGCGCGCGATGAGGGTGGACCCCGTGAGAGTGTTGCGAGGTCAGTAAAAGGGAAAAGGTAAAAGGCAAAAGGAATCCCTTCTACCTTTTCCCTTTTACCTTTTCCAGCATCCACCCCACCATATCCTGCCGCTTTGCGAAGTGGAGCAGCGGCGCCATCGCGGGCACGCGAATGCCGGCAGCGTCCGCCATCGTGTTCTCCGAAATCTCTGCCTCCGCCGCCTGAAGCGGCCACGGCGGGTGATGAATATCCACCCGGCACGCGTGGAATGAACTGTCGACGGTGAACAGGCAATAGCGTTCGGTGAGGAAGTATTCGAGTGTTCCTTCAACCGGCGGGTTTGCGTCACCGGTCGGCCGGTATCGGGCCACGAATTGCGCTGGTGGCCCCGATGACGCCGTTCGTTTGCTGTCGTACTCGATCCATCCGTCCCGTTCTTCGACGCGCATATCCGCCGAAAAATATGGCAGGTGGAACATCGTTCGCGCCATGCCGACCGCGACTGAGTTCGCCGCGTCGAGGCTGAAGAAATAGACACCTGGAACGCCGCCAACGCGCACATAGGTGCGAACGTTGAGTTCGGCGAATTCCGACATCCACGGCAGATTCGGAACACCGCGTGGCGAGACGTTGGTCATGTAGAACGGCACGATACCCAGCCATGCCTGACCATCGAATTGGTCGAGTTGGAAACCGTTTGGAATCTTTTCGCGGAGCGTCTCCGCGTCAACCGGCCAATGCGCAAACAGCAGATCGTTCCAGGTCTGCGTCATGACCCACGGTGAAGACGGCATCGGCCACGGCCGGTGTTCGGTGATCGTGAGAATATCGTTGTTGAAAGACATGGATCGGCTGTTAGCTTCTGGCTGTTGGCTCCTGGCTCCTGGCTCGTGGCTTCTGGTTTGCTTTCCAGCAGCCAGCAGCCAGCAGCCAGCAGCCAGCAGCCAGCAGCCAGCAGCCGAGAGCGAGCAGCCAGCAGCTAGCAGCCTATCTAACCGCGAACAGCATCCTCGGAAAGTCGAACTTGCCGCTCACCGCATCGATGATGTTGATCTGGCAGGTATACAAGCCTGGCGCAAACGACGACGCGGGCACCTCGAATTGAAACAGTGCCGCATGTCGATCTGGCGCGTCGATCGCGGTTCGCTCGACGACGGGCGTCTCGAAGACTTTCACCTTGCCGCGGTAGAACGCGAGGCTCGTGCGGAGTTCCGGTGTGGCTCCATTCGCCTGTCCGGGATCGTACACCTCGTAATAGAAGAAGAGTTTCTGATCCTTGCCGACCACGTGCGTCAGATTTGGCAAAAGCTGCACGCCGTCGCGGATGAGCGGATTGTCCGTCTTTCCTTTCATCGTTACGGTCTGAAGTTGCGTGCTGAGTACGACTGAGCTGACCTTCATCGGCGCCTGTTTCAATTCCGGGACGACGATCGGAGCTTCGAACGACCCCATCAACCCCGTGGCGTTCTCGCGAACGACGACCTTGACGGAAAAGCGTCCGGGCGGCAGCGTCACGCCGGACTGATAGAGGACCTGTTTCCCGGCGAGTGTTTTTTCCGTGCCGGGTGGCAGCTTCAACGTCTCGCGGAATCGGCCGACGGGGAAATTGCGTTCGTCGCGGACCATGCCGAGCACGTCGAGGGACACAAAATCGTTTGCATTCAACACCGGAACGGCGGAGCCGGGCACGGTCAAGGACACCGGCACGTAGTACTTGTCAGGCGCCAGTCGGAACCATCCCCCGGTGACGAGGACCGGCAGATCCGTTGCCGACACTGCCGCAAACATCTGCTCCTGGAGCTGTGATTCGCGATCGTTCCGCGAGGTATGACCGAAGTCGCGCTCCGCGTAGTATCCCGCGCGTGCTTCGACGCGCATGCCATCGTGCTTGACGCGAACCTGGATACGGCGGAATCGTCCGTCCTTCGTTGTGTTGGTGCTGCTGTAGCCGAGCAGGTAGTACGCCGACATATCGCGCTGCACGCGCGCGAACGCTTCGCCGAAATCGTTCGAGTCGGTGAACGCGCGCCCGCCGGTGTCTGACGCCAGCGTCGTCAATGTCTCTTGCGACGAGGCGAGCTGATCGAATTGTTGCTGCACGCCGCGTCCTGAAAAGAGCGACTGTCCGCGTCCGCTCGCTTGTCGCGCGTCGCCTCCCGGAACGACGGCCTGCAGGCCGCGCGTGTCGATGGCGTAGATCGCGACGTTGGCCCGCACCGCGGCATTGATCGCGGATCGCAGCTCGACCTGGTTGTCCTGCCCGCTTCGCTGCATGCCGGCGCTGAAGTAGAGAATGGATTTCTTCTGCTCGATCGGTGAGAGCGCCTCGGCGAGCGTCTTCAACGCGCGTAGCCGCACGTCGTTGTTGAACATGTCGAGCTCGGCCGTGTCGGCGACGGTCGTGTCGTCGGTCGCAGTGGCTTGCGTTTCATCCGTTGCCGCGGTGCTCGCGGCGGCAGTTGGTGTCGCCGTTCCATCAGTGTAGGCAATCGTGCTGAGCGCCGAGGCAACCTTGGCGCGGTCCGCCGTGAAATCGGTCACCACGCTCAGCGTCGACCCGACAGTGGCGACCGCGACGAGATCCGCAGGCGACATCTTCTCTTCGACGTACTTGTTTGCCGAGTCGACCGCGCGCTGCACATCCTCAGGCTGCATCGAACTGACATCGAACACGATGGTGATGAGCCTTCGACCCGCCAGCATGTCCGACGTCATCGGCGATGGGTTCTCGACCGGGCGCGCCGTCGCGGTCGTCGGCGACGCGGCGCGCTTGCTGTCTTCCGCCAGTTTTTGTTCGACGCCGGCGAGCAGGTCCGCCGACTGCACCGCCGGTACCGCTTTGTCCGTGATCTCTTCGAAGTTGAAGTTCGTGATCTGCTGCGCCTTGCCGTCTTCGCGTACCTCGAAGTCAGACGCAGTCAGATTCCGGACGACGGCTCCGGACTTGTCGCGGACGATGACATCGACGGAGACGAGGTTGAGGCGCGACCGGAACACCGGTTGCTGCTGCGCGGAAGGGGACGTCGACGTGGCGGTCGCTGCCACCACGACGGTCGTGATGATGAGCGCGTCGCGGAGAACGGAGGAGCGCATCAAATCACCATCACTGACTAAGAGACAGGAAAGGAGAAGGGAGAAAGGAGAAGAGCGACTTCTTTTTTATCTATAATACAAACCAACTCCATTCTCCGTGCTCCTTTCTCCTTTTCTATCTCTTCTCAGTGATTGTCGTTGATTGATCCCGTACGTAGTGAGTTAGAACCGGAAACGCAGATTGAGCTGCGTCGATCGCATGCCTCGCACGGAAAGCACCTGGCCGAATGTCGGCGAGTTCACCACCGTATCGATCGTGCCCCAGTTCACCATATTGAGCAGGTTGTTAGTATTGACCTGGATCGTCATGACGCGGTTGCCGCCCATACGAACGTCGCGCGCGACCTGCATGTTCAACAGCCTGCTGCCCGGACCGATGATCATGTTGCGCGAGGCGTTACCGTAGGTTCCGGTTAGCGGAATGAAGAACGCCGTCGTATTGAAGAAGCGATCGATTGTCGGGTTGTCGAGCGACACCTGTGCGCCGGTGTAGTCGGCGCGCAGCGTCCCGTTCGTTCCGCGCGCGACGTCACTGACTGCCGCCGTCACGCGCGGCGTGTAGGGCGTCCCCGACTGCCACGTAAACGTTGTCGACACCCGCCAGTCGCGGAATAGCGATTGCCGGACGCCAGGCTGCGAGAGCCATTTGCGGTTCGGTCCGAAGGGGAGCTCGATGTTGGCGTTTGCCGAAAGCTGATGGCGGCGATCGAAGCTGGAGAGACCCCATTCCGCCGCGAGGTTCTGATCGTCCTGCGCGACGGTCGTGCCGCCGCCTCCAATCGACGACGCGTCGTCGCGTGATTTGGCCAGCGTGTAGGTGACGCCCCCGCCGATTCCTTTGGCCGGGCGCCGCGTTGCGCGGACTGTTGCGGCATGAAGAACGGATTCTCCGTCGGAGGTCTGCCAGAGGAACGGCTCCACGTCGGGGATGCGGAGACCGTTCGGCCCGCGATTTGGCGCGCGCACCATGTCGAGATCGGCTCCTCGCGTCTGGGTGTAACCGCCACCAAAGCTCCACACCTGCCGCACCTCCTTCGAGAAATCGACGTTCACCGTCTGCACGAGCCCGAGCGCATAGGTCTTATCGATTCCGTATTGATTCGTCGTCTCACCTGGTGGGGCATTGATGAACGGGTTTTGAATCGAAAGCGGGTCCAGGAAGGTGCCGATGGTGTTGTCGGTCACGGCAAACGGCGCCTGCCCGGTGAGCTGCCGCGCGATCGACGAGTACGATCCGGAGTTGTAGCTGATGCCGTATCCTCCGCGAAGGATCATGCCGGGCTTCATCCGCCATGCAAAGCCGATCCGCGGAGCAACATTATTCGTGTCGGCGTCCAACAACTCCTTCGGAAAGTGCCCGGTGTACGGACCGGTGTTGCCGGAGATGACCGGAGCCGCCGCAGTGAAATCCGGCGTGACATCGAGATTCACCATCTGCCCCGAACGTTCGTAGAACGGCCAGATCAACTCATAGCGAACGCCGAGATTGAAGGTGAGCGTGCTGTTGTATCGCCAGTCGTCCTGCCAGTAGGCGCTGAGCGATTTATCCGCGAGCCGCACGTTGCCCGGCCCGTATTGGACCGTGGCCTGCTGCGGCATCCCGAGTAGGAAGTCGGCGAAGTCGAGCGCGCCGCCACGGACCGTTGGTAATCCGCCAGACGAATACAGACCGGTGAACACGAACGCGCCGCGCGCGTTGCTGTCGGTCTGATTATCCGATTGGTCAAACCGGAAATCCCCACCGATGTGCATCGTGTGCTTGGTGCCGGCAGGTCGAGTCAGTCCGTACGATAGCGAGAGACGCTTGTCAGTTCGGCGTGACGGCGTCAAGTCTCGCACGCTCGAGAACGTCGAGAACGATAACTGAGGCACACCCCAGTCAAATGGATCGGTTGCCACCCCGGTGATTCCCGCGTTGCCGGCGACATCTTCGAGATAAGCGTACTGGTTCACCGACCGCGACTCGGTTCGCGAATAGTTCACGCTGACGTTGTGCAGCATTCGCCGGTGCTGAATGTTGACCGACACCGGCAGCGTGACGCTGGAACCGTTGTTGGCTCCGCTGACCAGCGGGAACACATTGTTCTGATCGTTATCGCTGCGCCGGTACTGCACCTGCGCCGTCATGTTGACGCTCGTTCCTTGCTGTCCGCGGCCGCGTCCGCCCGGTCCGCCAAAGCCGCCACGGCCGCCGCCGCCACCACGTCCACCGGGCCCTCCGCGTCCAGCGGCGTTTGGCGTGAAGCTGTGTGTCACGCGCAGGTTGATGTTGTCGGTGGTCGACTGATTCGTTGCCGCGTAGTGATAGTTGCGGTTCGTGCCGTCGAGATTGGGCAGCGGGATGAAACGCAAGAGCGCGAGAGCTGTCGGGTCGATGCGCGACGATGGGATTTGGTTTTCGTCAAACGGAAGACCGGTCACCGGATCGATCAACTGATTTCGAATCGCCGAGAAGTCGCCTGCGCGCATGGCCGCGGTTGGCACCGTGGCGTACTGATCGAAGAGATCGCCGCCGCGCGTCCCGTTGTACGTCGCCATGAAGTTGGTTCGACGATCGCCCTTATAAACGTGCGGGATTCGAACGGGACCACCTAAGGTGACGCCGAAACCCTGGCGTGAGTACGGCGTCTGCTGTGCCGATGCGCCGGGGTGAAGCTGGTAGGGCGCACTATCGAGTGCGGATCCGCCGAACGTGTAATTGGTTTGCGCGTTATACGCGTTTTGCCCACGGCCGCGACCGGCGAGAACGAAATCTCCGCGTCCGCCGCCAGGTCCGCCCGGCACACCGCGTCCGCCTGGCCCACCGGCGCCCGGACCTCCACGTCCACCTGGTCCGCCGAATCCTTGACCGCCATCGAATCCTCGCCCACCTGGGCCGAAGCCTTGCCCGAATTCACCGGTCAGCGGGTTGAACTCGCCGCGACCGATTGCTTCGAGACGCTCGTTCATCAGTCCGCGATCGAGACTCGCCATGTTTCCGTTGATTGCAACCGCCTCGGTCGGTCCTTCAGTCGAGAAACCCGGAGGCAACAGCAATCGGGCGGCATTGTCGCTCGTGTCGTTCGTCTCCACGCCTGCGGCGGCCGCCGCTTGAGTCTGAACGTTGAGGGTTTCAAAACGTTGCGCGCCAGGCGCCGCGGCACTCTGCGCACCAGCTACTCCAGTTTGTGGCGGAGCACCACGTCGTCCGGATGCTGATGTCGGCGATCCCGTAGCGGCCGCGGCCGGGGTGCGCGGCGCAAGCGTCAACTGAAAATCAATCGTTTGATCGCATGTGCTTCCGTTGACCGCGATCGATCGCGCAGCAGAAGTAAATCCCGTCAGCTCGGCGGAGACATCGTAGGTTCCTTCCGCGAGCGAGATTCGGTAGGTACCGTCAGGTTCAGTTGAGGTGGCAGTCTTTACTGTGCCGGCACTGCGAACGAGGACCGACACGCCCGGGAGCGGCTGTGTGCCGCTCGTCGCCCGGCCACTGATTCGGCATCCGCCCGCGGCTTGCTGCCACGCGTCGAGCGGACCTCTGAAACCGAATGCCAGCGCGCCGCAGGTCGCGATGATCGCAACCCGCGCAATCGATGGCTGCCGGCGCGTCCGCGCCAACGCGCTTCGGTCTTCAATGGACATACGCCGCGTTCACCCGACACAACCGGAAACGTTATTCTTCAGTCACACTGACCGTATAGTCCGCCGGTTCCCCCGCCACGTCGCCGGAATCGTAGACCGCTACACAGTATGTGCCTTTTCTCAGTGTGCCGGCGATCCGTCCGTTGACCTGCGTTGTATCCATCGCTTCAACGAGCGCGCAGTTGCCGGCTGCCGTCGGTGTGCCGAGCCCGAGTCCTACCTTTGTGGTGGCTGCTGGTCGAAGATTCGTCAGCGTTACCTCGATCGCCCCTTCGCGCTGAACGGTGAAGCTATGAGCGCTGACTCCCTCGCGCGATACAGATCCTTCGAACGTCGTCGCAGCCTTCGGCTTCGGGCCGCTCGATAACGTAGTGATCGCGCCGAAGGCCGCAAGAATGACAGCGGCGATCCAGGCGACTCGACTCGTAGAAAGCATGATGATCTCCTTTAACGACGGCTTATGCAGCTGAGACGGCGTCGCCGGCGCCCGTATCTGGTTTGTCCTTGGGGTCGTCTGGTGATGTGTGCTCGTCGGTGGACCGCTCCGGCGCGGGCGAAGCAATGGCCGGCGAGTCGGTGACGACACTCTTCACGATCGCGTTGCCGGTGAATCCGATCACTCCAGCAACCGGGAACGCCAGGAGCGCGTGAATGAGGCGGAGTTGTCTGCGATCGATTGGTTCACGTGATGTTCGATGAATGGCGGGACGTTTCATGTGACCCTCCGTACTTGGTGCCTTTATACGGAGGGGATTTGACCGGGTAGCGGCAGGTTAGTGACAAAAGGGTGGCTACATTCCTGACTGGGTGCCATGGGTGCCATGGGTGCCATGGGTGCCATGGGTGCCAGGAGTGCCACGAGTGCTAAGGGTGCTTCGAGTGCTGAGGGCGCGACGGGCTCACGCATTCTTGCTGCCGAACGCGAGCCGCACAA
>Ga0075421_100012907_pt1 | contig 10394 bp, 7 predicted proteins | sample SoiMetdeltSBSDD5_FD_75292 | JGI IMG/M metagenome (GOLD analysis project Ga0075421, IMG submission 75292) | Bulk soil microbial communities from a Populus tree surrounding site in Tennessee, USA - Soil MetaG P. deltoides SBSDD5 | ecosystem: Environmental > Terrestrial > Soil > Tree plantation... | reverse complement strand
TTGTTTGCGGCAGGCGCGATCGCGGCAACCGGAGCGCTCGATATCCGGCTCCTCTTTCTTCTGCTCGCCGGAGCGGCAATTCTCGGGAATACGGTCAACTACAGCATCGGCCACTTCATCGGTCCCCGGGTGTTTCGCGCCGATGAAACGCACCCGTTATTGAATCGTCAACATCTCGATCGCGCGCATGCCTTTTTCGAGAAGTACGGCGGCATGGCGGTCGTGTTGACGCGCTTCGTGCCGATCATCCGGACCTTTGTGCCGTTTGTCGCCGGCGCTGGTGCGATGCGATACACCGCGTTCGCCCTGTACAACGTGTTGGGTGGCATCCTGTGGGTGGGGATTTGTCTCGGCGCGGGCTACGCGTTCGGCAACGTACCGGTCGTCAAGGATAACTTTTCGCTGGTCGCCATCGGCATCGTGGTCGTCTCGATGATCCCGATGGTGGTCGAGTGGCTCCGCCACAGAAAAAAAGGGCGGTCCAGTTAAGGACTGCCCTTTTCAGTTGTTCTTCCGCCTAAGTTATGCCAACCGCACGTTTTCCGCGCGCGGTCCCTTCGGGCCCTGCGTCTTGTCGAACGTCACCGCCTGCCCCTCGCGAAGATTGTCGAACTTGCAGCCGTTGCACGCAGACTGGTGGAAGAAGTACTCGCTACCGTCGCTCGCGGCAACAAAACCGAAACCCTTTTCGCTCACCAATCGCTTGATCGTCCCGTTAATCGTTGCTGCCATCTCGAATCTCCTGGTGCGAGTGACGGTTCGCAGCCGCGCGCGGACATCCGCGCAGTCACAACATGGCTGGCCGCTTTGGTGAGGACTGGATCAGATACCGATGCGATCGGGTCGGAGACAGGCTCAGCAAGCAGATCAGCCAGGCATTCTATCATGACTGCGAACAGTCCTGACTCATAATGGCGCATGCCGACTGCTGCGACGCAATTGCTCAGGATTGTCACCGGAAGCTGGCTGAATCTGCTCTTGATCGCTGCACCGCTCAGCCTGTGGCTGCGCTGGCAACGCGGCGTGTCCATCTGGGTTTTCTTTACCGCCGCGCTCTCGCTCGTCCCCGCTGCCGGACTGATTGGCGCGGCGACCGAGCACCTCGCCCGACGGTCAGGCCCAACCCTCGGGGGATTCCTGAACGCGACCTTCGGAAACGCTGCCGAGTTGATCATCGCGATCGTGGCACTGCGGGCGAATCACACTGAAATTGTCAAGGCGTCGATCACGGGCAGCATCATCGGAAACCTGCTGCTGGTGTTCGGATTGTCCTGCCTCGTCGGTGGCCTCAAGAATGGGCGGCAAAAGTTCAACAAACTTTCGGCGGGCTCGGCGACGGTCATGTTGTATCTCGCGACGGTCGCCCTCGTGATGCCCGCCCTCCTCGCGCTCATCAGCTTTGGTTCTCTCGAGGCCCATCCCGCAGTGATCGACAAACTGAGCTTCTGGACGTCCATTGTGCTACTCGGCGTATACGCCGCTGGACTTGTGTTCGCTTTTCGATCGCAGAGCGATCCGCTTCGCGCTGATCCTGGACACACGCACGGCGCCATCCTTGGCGTCGCGCCGGCGATGACGCTCCTCGCAGCTGCCACAGCGTTCACCGCAATAGAAGCCGAGGTACTGATTGAGGCGCTCGAACCGGCATTGAGCGGCCTCGGGATGTCAGAACTTTTTGCGGGTGTCATCGTGGTGGCGCTCGTGGGTAACGCCGCAGAGCACTACAGCGCAGTCACCGCCGCGAGCAACAACGAGATGACGCTCGCCTTCGAGATCAGCGTCGGCAGCAGCGCACAGATCGCGTTGATGGTCGCGCCAGTAATCGTGCTTCTCTCCTTCGCGCTCGGATCGCCGATGTCGCTCGTCTTCAACGCATTTGAAATCAGCGCCATCGGTTTGTCGGTGATTGGCGTCACCCTCGTCGCCAGTGACGGTGAAAGCAACTGGCTCGAGGGTCTTCAACTGCTGGGTCTCTACGGCATTTTCGCGATTGCGTTCTACCTCATACCGACAAAATGAATTGGTGAATTGGTGAATTGATGAATTGAAGACCATCGATAATTCGCAGACTCACCAATTACTGATCAAATTCGACGCTCCGTGTAATCCCTGCACGATCTTCAGCCAGCCGAGCTTAAACCTCGGCTGGAAATTCCGCATTGATGCCTTGCCGAGTCTGTCGTGGCACCTCGCTTGCCTTTCTTCAGATCGACGAACTATTTGACTTATGAGCTCCAGGAGGGCGCAACGATGAAACGTTCAATCAACCGATGGACAATGTCGCTGGCAACGGCCGGCCTCCTTGCTCTGCCGGTCACCAGTTTCGCCAAGGCGTCGCAGGAACAGGCGCCGCCGCAGCAGCAACAGCCTCAACAGCCACAGCCGGCGCAGCCGCAGCCAGATCGGCCGCAGCAGCCGCCGACGGATCCGCAGCCGCAGCCAACTCCGCAGCCGCAGCCGCAACCAGCGCAGCCGCAGCCGACGCAGCCGCAGCCAACCGAACCGCAGACGCCACGGCCGACGACGTCGGCGGCGCAGTCACCGTCGGATCAATCGGTTTCACCACAGGAGCATCTGCGCCAGGCGCAGGATGCGGTGAAAGCGATCTCGGGGGATGCGGTACCGGCAAAGAATCGGTCAGACTTTGCGAAGCTCAAACAGCACCTGAGCAATCTCGAGAAGATGGGTTCATCGCCGAGCGCGAGCACGGCGGAACCCGCCAGTCCAGGCGCGGGTAAGTCGGCGAGCGCGCCGAAAGCCAATTGGGGCACGGAAGTCGCCGCGATCGACAAGATCATCAGCGAGATAGTCGGAAGCGAAACCGCGTCACCCGCGACGTCGACACCTGGTGCGACGGGAACGAGTGGCGCCGCCAAATCGAGCGCCGCGATTGACGATGCGACGCGTGCGAAACTGATGGAAGTGCGCACGCACATTACTGCGTATGCAGCGGCAATGGCCGGCGCACCGTCAACGCCGAAGAGCGAGGAACCCGCCAGCACGGCGGCACCCACCGCCGCTGCCGCGCCCTCGTCAACGGCGTCTCCAGCGGCCGCGTCGCCATCCACGCCGTCTTCGCAGCCGCCGGCGGCAACTCCGTCGGCCGAGAGCCCGGCGGCAGGCGCGCAGAATCCGCCAGCAACGCAGCCCGATCCCAACGCGCCCGCGCAGCCGCCTGCGGCGGGCCAGCAGCCGGCCGCGGCCGGTGCTCAGGCGCCAGCGAACGCCGACGAAGCCCATCGTCATCTCGTCGCCGCACGCGACACGCTGAGTCAGTTGACACAGCTTCCCGCTGCGGCGCAACTCAATGGCGAAGCGCGGACACAGGTGTCTCAGTTGATTAGCAACTTCAATGAGTTGATTGGCAACCCGCCAGACTGGCGCGCGAGCTACCAGAAAGTCGCCGCCAACATGACGGCGCTGCTCGGCCCCGAGAACTCTGATGCCGAAGCGCAGGGTGGTGCGCCGACAGCCGCCGCTGGTGCGACGCCGGCACCTGGTGCGACCCCAACTCCGACGCCGTCGGCAACACCCGGAGCGGTGGGCACCGCTGGTACCGCGAGCGTCGAACTGGATCCCAGCATCCGCGCCAAGCTCGTCGAATTCCGCCGAAGCTTGACTCAGTTTGAAAAGGCAGCGGGCGGAACGAAGTAGGCAAGCAAAGGTAAAAGGGAAAAGGTAGAAGGTAGAAGGTAAGGGGAGTGGCACCGCCACTCCCTTTTTTTGTCTCAGTTTTTCAACGCCGCTTTTGATAATCTCCTTTTACCTTCTACCTTTTACCTTTGTCTTTGATGTTCAAACGACACCTGTCGGGCGCGGCGCTGATTGCAGCGACCGCGATATCACTACCGGCACGTACGAGCGACACCCCCCTGCAGGAAGCGGCGCTCGCCTGGGATCGCGGCGACTACACCACCGCGCTCAAGACGTATCTGCAAATCCTCGATTCACCGGAGGCAGCTTCCGCACTCGAGCCAATCGCAGTGCAGACTGGCGAGTTGTATCGCACGACTGAGTTGACCGACGACGGGGAGTCGCCGAGTTTTTCTCCTGACGGGAAGACCGTTGCGTATGAAACCGGTACCGGGTTGCGACGCTTAACGAGGCTTGTCCGCGTCGACGGCGCGGCCTCGCCAACGGGCGTGGCTGAACTGCCGGGCATCGGCGCATCCTTCTCGATCGACGGAACGAAGATCGCGTACCGACGCGCGCCGGTCAGTGCCACGGCGACGTCGGCACAGTCCGCGCTCGATAGCGCCTCCGAGACAGAGCGACAACAGCGGCTAAATGCTCTCAATCAACTCATCGCGAATGATTCCAAGATCGTCGTTCGCGATCTTGCGTCGGGCGCCGAATCGTCGCTCGACAGCGGATTGCTGCGCGTGAACGCGGTTCTGTTCGCCGCCAACTCGGTCGTCGCGACGGCGACGACGCCGGACGGTGGTGCGGCACAGATTTACGAACTGGCGGAAGGACGCCCGCCCACGCCGCGAACGACGGGCGATACCGAGAAAGTCCTGCAATCGAGAAATGGAGCCGGGACCGCCGTCCTCTTCACCACTCGAACGGCGACAGCCGGACGTGGTGGACGCGCCGGCGGCGCGGGTGCTGCGGCGACGTTCGGTCTGCTTTCGCTGACAGACGGTCGTACGACGACGATCAACGGATCAGCCCCGGTGTTCTCGCGTGACGGCGCAAGTTTCGCCTTCGTCGCACGCGAAGGAGCCGACACGCGGCTGATGACCGCACGCGTTGCCGATCCAACTCACCCGCTGGCGATCCGCTCAGGAGTCGAGCGGATTGATGCGCCCGCCTGGTCTCCGGATGGCAACAAAATCGCCTTTCAAATGATGTTGAAAGACGACTGGGAAATCTTCGTCATCAGTGCCGATGGCTCCGGCGAGGCGCGCGTGACGCGCGAGATCCAGCACGATCTGCTGCCCGTGTTCCTGACATCCGAACGGATCCTTGCGGTCATGGGCGAAGCACGACATCGACGTTCATATCTGTACGAACTTCCGTCGATGACGCGGACGCGTCTCTTCCACAACAACACCGTCCGAACCATCGCCCCTGAGTATTCCTGGCTGCCGAATGCCGATGGCAGCAGGGTGTTGATTGCCGCGGAGCGCGACGGCGACACCGTGTCGCCCGAACGCGGTGTGTATGTGATGGACTTGTCGCGACGCGTGACCCGCGACGAGCTGCGTGAGCGGGTCAAAACAAGTCTGGATACCGAACAAGCGCTGATCGCGAAAGGCAAGCGTTTGTTTGCCCCGATCGCGGCCGACGTCAAAGTCGTCGTCGCCGACACATCAGTGGCCCGTATTTTTGGCTACGAGAAGGCGCTTTTTGATTTCGATTCGAAGTACGTGACGCAACCAGGCAACAAGCTCGCGGCCGCGTATCTCTTCGATCGCTACAAGTCCTTCGGCTACGAACCGGAGTACCAGCGCTTCGAGTACCGTCTGCGCAATGGCGCGACTGGGCAAACAGCGAACGTCGTCGCGACGCTGAAAGGTACGACCCATCCTGAACTCGTCTACGTCGTCAGCAGCCACTACGACTCGGTCGCCGTTGGACCAGGGGCTGACGACGATACGTCGGGTACGGCGGCGTTGCTCGAAACTGCGCGTATTCTTGCGCGCCGTCCGCTCCCGGCGACGGTCATCTTCGCATCGTTCACTGGTGAAGAGGGCGGACTGCTCGGAAGCCGTGAGTTCGTTCGCCGGGCCGTGGATGGCGGAGTCAAGATTGTCGGCGCGCTGAACAACGACATGATCGGATGGTCGAACGATTACCGGTTGGACAACACCATTCGCTACTCGAATGCCGGAATCCGCGACATACAGCATGCCGCGGCGATGCAGTTCTCGAATCTGATCACCTACGACGCGCTGTATTACAAGAACACGGACGCCGCTGCCTACTACGAAGCGTATGGTGACATCGTCGGCGGCATCGGTTCGTATCCCGTGCTGGGCAATCCCCACTATCACCAGCCGCACGATCTGCTCGAAGGCATCAATCATCAGCTCATCGCCGAAGTCGCGAAGACAACGGCGGCGACGGTGATGCTGTTGGCGTCGAGCCCGTCACGCTTGAAGGACCTGCGAATCGAGAGTTTCAAGAACGGCACGGCGAGCGTGTCGTGGACTGCGAGCCCGGAAAAAGGAGTGACCGGTTACCTCGTCGCCTACGGCACCCCGGCAAAACCCGATTCCCAGCACGTTCGTGTCGTCAAACCTCCAGCGGTGCTGACTGGAATTGCGCCCGGCACGATCGTGTCAGCGAAAGCGATCAATTCGAAAGGGCTCGAAGGCTGGGACTGGGCGCGGGTCACCGTGAGGTGATTACCGACCAAGCATTCGTGGCGCGCAGACACCAGCGGAATATTTGACGTGCGACTCGACACGCTTTGGCGTGGGACGGACGATGGCGTAGCCCTCGCGTCCGTACCCCGAGAGCTGGAATGCCCAGAATGTTTTCGCAGCGACGGTTAACCGTCCGAGCGGAAGCAGGTAGGTGACGTCGCGCCGATCGCAGTAAGTGACCTGCGCGGCGAGTTTTCCCGAACGTTTGCCATCGGGCCCCACCTCCATCCAGCCACTCGCCGACGTAATCAAACCGCAGTCGTCGTCTTCCGGTCCAGGCGGGTACTTCTTGACCGCTTCGACGTAGTAAGCCGTCCATCCTGGTTCATCCATTGGTGCGCGGTACAGCGCCTCGATTTCAACGGCGAGCTTGCGGCGAGCTACCCGCGGGATAGGATGCTTCCAGCCCGTGAACATTTCGATTGCGGAATTCTCGGCGCGGTCGAACTCGGCGGCGATGAACGTCGCCGTCCGTGACCACTCGGGAGATTCCGGAGACAGGATTTCTATCCGCTCGACACTTTGGGCGCCCGACACGGCCAGACCGTCTTTTGGAAATGGAGGCTCGAACGACGCAGGCGTCGCCTCGTTCGATTGATAGTCCGACACCAGCGCGACGCGCGACTCGCACATCAACGGACGAACCGTGGGACGCGCCAAATGAATCGGACCCCGATTCACGCCCTCGACCCACGCGGTCATCTCGGAAACCGGACCAGCCTTTCCCCACCATTTCGTCGGAATGCCCTGCATACCAATCGGAAGATCGACTGAACGCAGGTCGGCTGGCCAGGGAGTGGTCCATTCCTTGCCATCGAAAACCGCGAACGGGCTCACGATCCCATCGCGCCGCACCACCGCGACGGTGAACGGCGCCGGGTCACCCTTTTCCGCTGCTGCAGGCGGCGGTTGTTCTGTGGTCTGAAACGCGAGCGACAGAAGAAAGAGAAGAAGAGCCGACATCGCCGCACAATGCTACGGTCTATCCAGCACTTCGCGCACCTTTGATAGAAGGTCTTCGCGAGAAAACGGTTTCGACAGGAAATCCGCTGCCAGATCGTCGTCCCCTGCCGTCGGATAGCCGGATACGCAGATCAGCTTGAGCGAGCTGCGCCGCGCACGTAAGTGCTGGGCCAGTTCGGCTCCTCCCATGTAGGGCATCCGAAGATCCGTCAGCAGCAAGTCGATGCTGTCGCCATGCTGCTCGAAGAGCTTCATCGCTTCCTGACCGTTGCGCGCTTCGTATACACGATACCCGGCACGGATCAGCGCCTGGGCAAAGAGCTGACGTACGGCTGGCTCGTCCTCGACAAGCAGGATCGATTCACTGTTCATTCGTTCTTCTTCGTCTCTTTGATTTCGGCCTTCGCTCTGGCTTCGGCTTCTGCTCGTTCACGCTTCAAGCCTGCTTGGCGCTCCAGTGATCGCTCGATCATCCAGCACAATAACGCCCACGATAACCCAAGCAGCCACCCAGCGAGAACGTCCGTCGGATAGTGAACACCGAGGTACACGCGGGACGTCCCCACGAGCGCGGTCGCAAGCATTGCCACCGCCATGCAGTACACCTTCGTCAATCGACGCTGCGCGATGTGCATCGAGAGTGCACCCAGCGTCAGATAGACCGCGGCGGAGGTCAGCGCGTGGCCACTCGGAAAACTCAATGACATGGCTTCGCGCAGGTGCGGAACGATGTCGGGACGGGGACGCTGAAACAACTGCTTCAGCGCGCTGTTCAGGAACCACCCGCCAAGACTCGCCGCCGTCACGAATAACGCGCGACGCCAGAGGCCCTGCAAAAGCAGGAAGCCTGCCACCGCGAAGACCGTCAAGCCGAGAACCGTCGCGCTTCCGAGCGACGTGATGTCGAGGGCCGCACTGAGCATCCACCGGGGCCCGATCGGATCGGACAAATCGCCCGGATGTCGGAGCGCCAGCAGGATTTTCTTGTCGAAGCTCTGTGTCTCTCCTTCGAACACCTCGCTCGCCAGCTTCATGAACACGACGAGCAGCAAGAGGATCGCGATGCCGCCGATCAGGACCGCGAACTCCGTCCGATCGCGCGGTTTGAGGCGGGTTACGTGTTTCATCCAACCCGACGCGGCGTTCTTACCCATCACAACCGATTATCCGATCTGGCCGGCCGCAAGAGGACGGGAACTAAGTTCCCAAAAAGGGCTTGTGCTAACTGAAGAGCTAGCATAGCATCCCGGACTCTGAAGCCAGCTCAACCACAATCGGTCCGTTTGTGGCCGATTCAGCCGCGGATGTGAGTATGAACGTGAGGCGACTCCCCAGCCTTCGTACGATCAGCGTTTCCGGCCTCCTTGCTCTTTTGATTCTTTTACTTACGGCGGAAACGGCGCGAGCGCAGGCGCTCACCATGAACGTCGGTCCCGACCTTGGCGCCTTCAGCACCGGCGAAATGCAGTATTCGCTGATCGCCACAGGCGGCAACGGCACTTATGCCTGGGACATCACGGCAGGATCGCTGCCCCCCGGCGTGGCGCTTCGAACCGACAACCCGTCATGGTTCCCGGCGAACGCGAGCGCCGGTCTGGTTGGCATCCCGACGGTTCTGGGGCGATACAACTTCACGCTGCGCGTGCGGAGTGCGGGTGCGGCAGATCTGTCAATCGCGACGGGAATGACAATCACGGCACTCAACGTCAACGAGCCATTCGAACTTCCAGATGGTCTGACCACGAGCGCCTACTCCTACACACTCACACCGCTGAACAACGCCGGAGCAGTCACGTGGGCCTTGGTCAACGGATCGTTGCCGCCCGGTTTGGGCCTGAATGCAGCTGGCGCCATCACGGGAACGCCGACGACGCCCGGTCTTTTCAATTTTACGTACAGCCTGAACGACGGCACGCACACGATCTATCGCGGCGCGAACATTCGCGTGACCAGAGTCAAGATCACATCGACGATCCTCGCCAACGCCACTGAAAACGCGCCCTACGGTCCGGTGACGATCCAGGCGACTGGCGGAACCGGCGCATACACGTTTACGCAGGACGGCGGCCTGCCCCCGGGTCTCTCGATGAGTTCGGCCGGTGTGATCAGTGGAACGCCAACAGGGGCCGGGTGGCGCTGGGGGTTCACGGTCCATGTGACGGACTCGGCGAACAACACAAACTCGCGAGTTGTGAACATCTTCGTTGACACCGCTTCTCGCCACGTTCCGTCTCTGAATCCCTACAACGACGACTGCACCATCGGAACGTACTGCCGTTTGGGAATCGGGGTTGGCAATGGCGGCACTCCGCCATTCACAATCACCGCGACGGGGTTGCCAACGGCTATGACCGCCTTTGCCGGCGGGGTCAGTGCCAATACCCATGTGTGGCCTGGCGACATCGAAGTGAGCGGCGTTCCAACGGGGAATGGTTCATTCTCACCGGAGTTTCAGGTCACCGAGTCGACTGGTGGAATCTCGAAGAACACGTTCCCGCTGCGCGTCAGTAAACTCGCCCAACGTACGGACGGAATTAATGGCGTTGTTGGAAACCCGTACTCGGCGAGACTCCGGATCATCGGTGGCACGGCGCCGTACCACGCCACGTTGGTTAGAGGTCCATTGCCGGCGGGGGTCACCTTCGATGCCTCGACGTTGACCATCTCGGGCACTCCGGTTGAAGCGGGCGGCTTTGGACCGTTGTTCGACATCACCGACGACAGTGGCGAAACGCTACGCGCCGGCTATTACTTCTCGATTCAGAACGTCGTTCCGGGCATCAACATCGGCACAGGTTGGGATCTTGGCGAGACGACCTCCGGTTCGTTCTACTCGAATCAACTCTTCGCGTGTTGCGCCGGAAATCTGACCTGGTCGATCGTGAGCGGCGCGCTGCCACCGGGAATGACCCTGTCGAGCGGCGGACTTCTCTCGGGAAGTTCCACTACGCTTGGCGTTTATACGTTCCTCGTTAAGGCCGCTGACAGTAACAATCCATCGCGGTTCGATGTTCGCCAGTTCCAGCTCCTGGTGTCGTTCGTCCAGATTCAGACCGG
>Ga0075421_100012906_pt1 | contig 10395 bp, 9 predicted proteins | sample SoiMetdeltSBSDD5_FD_75292 | JGI IMG/M metagenome (GOLD analysis project Ga0075421, IMG submission 75292) | Bulk soil microbial communities from a Populus tree surrounding site in Tennessee, USA - Soil MetaG P. deltoides SBSDD5 | ecosystem: Environmental > Terrestrial > Soil > Tree plantation... | reverse complement strand
GACGGCCGAGAAATCGCGGCATTCTGCGCTGTCTTTTGTCTAGTCCAGACTGAACTCGGCTTCGGATTGGCCCATTGCGTTCTTCTTATTGACTAGTCCGGGGTTAACGAAGATACTCATTGCACGCACGCCACCGTCCCCCCAATGGAAGCGAGCGATGTCCGCCACCGACTCGTCGTCGTCTCAGCGCCGCGCCAACCGGGCCCGGGTCATGGGCACTCTGCGGGAGCGTGGCGCCCTCAGCCGCGGCGCCCTGGCCGAGATCGGGCTGTCACGCTCGACCGTCACGAGCGTCGTCGAGGAGTTGCTGGCCGCCGGCACGATCGTGGAGGTCGTGCCCGACAAGGACGCCCGCCGGACGGGACGGCCGCCGACGCTGGTCGGCCTCAGCGGCACACTCGGCATGGCGGTCGGCGTTGAAATCGCCAACGGTGTCATCCGCGTCGCGCTGTGCGACACCGCGCAGAAGTTGTTGCTGCACGACTCGGTGCCGATGGATGACCACACGCCTCCCGAGGCCGCCCTGAAGACGGTCGGCACGCTCATCGACCAGATGGTGTCCCGGATCGGTTCTACTCGCGCCGACATTCTCGGCGTGGGCGTCGCCATGCCCGGACCGATCCAGCGCCGCAGCGGCGTCAACGGCCGAGCCACCACGTTAAAGACGTGGGTGAGCGTCAACCCGAGGATGACCGCGAGCGAGGTGCTCAACCTCCCGCTGATGGTGGACAACGACGCCAACTTCGCCGCCCTGGCGGAGATGACCTGGGGTGCCGCGCGCGGCCTCAAGGACTTCGCCTTCATCTACACGGCGTCGGGCATCGGGGCCGGGCTGGTCCTCAATGGAGCGTTATACCTCGGCGCCAACGGCACGGCCGGCGAGCTCGGGCACACCACGATCGACGAGAACGGCCTGGTCTGTGAGTGCGGTGGACGCGGGTGCCTTAACACGTTGGCCAACGCCGACGCGATCACCCAGAACCTGTGGCGGAGCCACCGCGACCGTCTGTCGATCGCGGACGTCATCAAGCTGGCCCAGGTCGGCGACGCCGGATGCCGCCGGGTCCTGGCCGACGCCGGCCGGCACATCGGCCTCGCGGCCGCGAACATGTACAACCTGCTCGATCCCGAGCTGATCGTGATCGGCGGGAACCTCGCCCCATCCGGAGAGATCCTGCTCGGTCCGCTCCGGGAATCCATGGCTCGCCGAGCGATTCACGCCGGCGAAGTGTTACCACCGGTCGTTGTCGGCGACCTGGACCCCGACGTCGTCGTCGTTCTGGGTGCCGCCGCGGCAGTGCTGAGGGACGCGGAGAGCTTCCCTCTGCCCAGACAGTAGGTATCGCAGGTCCCATCTGACGAGAGGGGTGCGGCAGGCTAACCGCTGCGCACCTTCCTGCTGCACGAGACGGCCAGAGCCGTAAGGTCTCTGGCCGCCAAGCCCGCAATGACGTGCGGGTCGATTCAGGCTGGCCGCGGATGCCGCCGCGGCCAAACCCAATGCCTCGGGAGTGGCCCGGGGCGGTGATACAAGGTGGAGCGCTATGAGTGTACCTCCGGGCGCGCGGCTGTTCGTCGCCGCCGCAGCTGTGCTGTTGATCTCAACCGGATGTGGCGGCTCGCCCGCCGGCAACACGACGGGTGGATCGGCGAAGCTCAAGATCGCCCTGTCCAACTCCTTCATCGGCAACCAATGGCGAGTCGAGATGGAGAACGTCTTCAAGGCGGCCTGCGCGATGCCGCCCTACAAGGACCAGGTGGACTGCAGCATCTACAACGCCGGCAACGACGTGTCGACTCAGTCCCGGCAGATCTCGAACCTCATCTCCCAGGGCGTCAACGCGATCGTCATCAACGCGGCATCGACCAGTGGGCTCAACGGCGTCGTTCAGCAGGCCTGTGACCGGGGAATCGTCGTGGTGTCCTTCGATAACACGGTCGACGCGCCCTGCGGCCTGACGGTGAACACCGACCAGGTGAAGTTCGGCAAGCAGCTGGCCCAGTTCATCGTGGATGAGCTCAAGGGGCAGGGCAACGTCGTGATGGTCACCGGCGTCGCCGGTACCGGCGCCGACAACGACCGGAACAAGGGAGCCAAGGAGGTGTTCGCGGCCAACCCTGGCATCAAGCTGGTCGCCGAATACACGGGCATGTGGGACTCCGCGACGGCCCAGCGGAACACGTCAGCTCAGCTGCCCAGTCTGCCCAAGGTGGACGGTGTGTGGGTCTCCGGTGGGACGGACGGCGTCATCAAGGCCTTCGTCGAGGCGGGTCGGCCGATGCCGGTGTTCGGTGGCGAAGGTGAGAACGGCTTCCGCAAGTACATGGCGGGAATCCTGACGCCGAAGGTTACCGGTATGTCCGTCGGGCAGCCGCCGTTCCTGTCGGTGATCGCACTCGAGTTGGCGCGGGCCGTGCTCAAGGGCGAGCACCCGAAGAAGAGCATCGAGATTCCGTTCCCGGTCGCGAAGTCGGACTCGCTCAAGCCGGGCGAGACGGTGTTCCCCGATCTGCCGGACAGCTTCTTCGCCGACTTCACCGATTCGGGTCCGAACGCGACCGTGATCCTGTGCCAGGAAGCGGCGACCGACGGCACCCCGTGCTCTGGCACGCTCAAGGTCAACCTCGGGTCGTCCTGACCGTGGGGACCCCGTCGATCTTGCCGACAACCATGCTGTCCTCCTCGTCCCTCGACGATGAGTTCATGGCCGTCCGGGCCACGGGTGTCGACCGCGCCTTCGGCGGGGTCCAGGCTCTTCGGGGCGCGTCGTTCGCGGCGCGCCCCGGAGAGATCCACGCACTCGCCGGCGAGAACGGAGCCGGCAAGAGCACGCTTATCAAGGTCCTCTGTGGAGTGATCAGCGCCGATAGCGGAACTGTCGAGATCTTCGGCCAGACCGTTCGTCGGGTCGTCGAACCCGGGGCCCGACGTCGCCTAGGGGTCGCCACCGCGTTCCAGGAGCTCTCGCTCATTCCCGATCTCACGGTGGCCGAGAACCTGCTCCTGCACGAACCACCACGGAACCGACTCGGACTGGTCCGGCGCAGTCAGCTGGCCGCCACGGCCGACACCATTCTGCGCCGGTATGGAGTGGACTACATCGACAGCTTCGCCATCACGGCCGACCTGTCGGTCGCTCACCGGCAGGTGGTGGAGCTGGTCCGGGTGCTCGCCACCGAGCCGCGGGTGCTGATCCTCGACGAGCCGACGGCCGCGCTGCCCGACCGGCAGGTCGAGTGGCTCTCCACCCACATGCGACGGTTGCGCAGCCAGGGAAGCTGCGTCGTATTCACCTCGCACCGGTGGCGCGAGATCGAGGCGTTCGCCGACCGCGTCACCGTGTTCCGCAACGGAACCCACGTCACCACGCGGGACCGAATCTCCGAGTCGGAAGCGGTCACGCTGATGAGTGGGCGCACGTTCGAGGGCGCCTATCCGGACGTCACGACGATAGGTCGCGGCGATAGCGCCCTTCGGGTGAGCGATCTGCGCGGCGGCCGGCTCGCGGGTGTCTCGTTCGACCTGCGCCGCGGTGAGATCCTTGGCGTCGGTGGCCTCGCCGGTCAGGGCCAACGTGACCTGTTCCTGACGATCTTCGGAGCGCGGCGGCCGTCCGGGGGCCAGCTGTCGGTCGCCGGAGAACCCGTCGTGGTGCGACGGCCCCGTGACGCGATCAACGCCGGCATCGGGATCTCCTACGTGCCCGAGGACCGCAAGGCGGAGGGTCTGTTCCTGCCACTGTCCATTCGCGACAACATCGCCCTGGCCACGCTGTCCCGACGGTCTCGGTTCGGCTTCGTCGACCGCGGCCAGGAACGTCAGGCGGTTGCGACCATCGTCGGCCGCCTGCGGATCGGAGCCGGACGGTCGCCGGCGCAGGCCGTGGGCAACCTCTCCGGCGGCAACCAGCAGAAGGTGCTCATGGCCCGGTGGCTGCTCACCGACGCCCACGTGCTCCTGCTCTATGACGTGACGCGGGGCGTGGACGCGGCCACCAAGCACGACATCTTCGAGCTGATCGCGGAGCTGGCGGCCCAGGGCAAGGCGATCCTCTTCTACTCGTCCGAGACCGAGGAGATCGCCAACCTGTGCCACCGCGTGCTCGTGCTGCGCGAGGGTCGGATCTCGGTGGAGCTCGACGGTCCGGTCCGTGACGCCGAACGGATCGTCGCCGCCAGCCTGAAGGAGATGCCCGATGCGTGACGCAATGGGGTGGCTGCGACGGCTGCTCGATGGACCCGCCAGCCTCGGCTACGCGGTGCTCGTGGCCACGACCGTCGTCTACTTCGCCGTGTACACGAGCAACCTCGGTCACCTGCCCACCTCGTTTGACTTCCTGTCGATCCTCAACACCACGCTGCCTCTGGTCTTCGTCGCCATCGGACAGAGTCTGGTCGTCATCACCGGCGGCATTGACCTGTCCGTCGGGGGCATCGTCGCCTGCTGCGTCGCCATCACGGCGACGACCGTGGACGGAACGGGTGTCATGCCGTTCGCCTGGCTCCTCCTCGTGCTCGTCCTCGGCACTCTCGCCGGCGCCGTCAACGGGATCATCATTGCCCGCGCCCGCGTCGCCCCGATCCTGGCCACGCTCGCCACGCTCTCCATCTTCAGCGGCATCGCGCTGTGGGTGCTGCCCGTGCCCGGCGGGTACATCTCGCCCTCCGTCAGGATGGTGCTCACCAACCCGACCATCCCTACCGGACTCATCTGGCTGGGGCTCGCCGTCGTCGGCTGGCTCGTCCTGCGACGGACCCGGTTCGGCATGCGCGTGTACGCGGTCGGCAGCGACGAGGCGAGCGCGATCGCTGTCGGGGTACCCGCGGCGCGGGTCAAGGTCGGCGTGTACGCGTTGTCCGGGCTCTGCAGCGCCCTCGCGGGCATCTTCTACGTCTCCACCACCACGGCCGGAGACGCCAACGCTGGAGCTCCCTTCATCCTGACCTCCATCGCCTCCGTGGTGGTTGGCGGTGTCTCGTTCGCCGGCGGTCGCGGAAGTGCGCTCGGCGCGATGGCCGGGGCCGTCGCCCTGACGCTCGTCATCGATGTCATCTTCTTCGCGGGCATCGACCCGCTCTACCAGTCACTGTTCCAGGGTCTCTTCCTCGTCATCGCCGTCCTGCTCGGCACCGGCGCCGCCCTGGTCGCCCGGGCCCGGAGAGGAACACTGTGAACGCTTCGCACGACCGGCGAGCGCCGGACACAACGGAACTGGTTCTGGCGCCGACGGGGACAATGGTCGGCTCGCAAGCTTCGCCGACGGCCCGACGTGTGCTCTACGCCTGGGCCGCCGCGATCGCTGTCATCGTCATCGGAGCCACCTTCAACCGCGACTTCGCCACCTGGTCCAGCCTTCGGGTCATGCTCGTGGTCGCCAGCTTCATCGGCTTCGTCGCCGCCGGCCAGATGCTGGTCGTCCTCGTCGGCGGCATCGACCTTTCCATCCCATGGGTCCTCAACGGTGCGGCGATCGTCCTCACGACCACCAGCCTCGGTCAAACCGGCCGGATGCCCCTGGCGATCGCCCTCGCACTCGGACTCGGGGCCCTGATCGGCTTCACCAACGGGATGGGCGTCGCCTGGCTCGGCGTGCCGGCCGTGGTGATGACGCTCGGCATGAACGGCGTCATGCAGGGCCTGACGCTCGGGCTGTCCAAGGGACTGACCTGTCGGTCGTGCGCCAGCTATGCGCCACAGCCGCTGCGCGAGCTGTTCGTGGCCAAGCCGTTCGGCATCCCCGCGCAGCTATTCCTCTGGGTCGGCGTGGCGCTGTTCATCACGGTGCTGCTGAGCCTGACCACGTTCGGGCGGCGCGTCTACGCCACCGGCGTCAGCCAGCGGGCCGCGTTCCTGTCCGGGATCAGCGTGCGCGGTGTCACGGTCGCCCTGTACACGCTCAGCGGTGTGTTCGCCGCTGTGGCCGGCATCGCCCTCGTCGCCTACGGGGGCCAGCCATCGCTTGGGCTCGGTGACCCGTACCTGTTCGAGTCCATCGCGGCCGTCGTGGTCGGCGGAGTCTCCATCCTGGGGGGCCGCGGTCACTACGCCGGCGTCGTCGCCGGCTCGCTGACCCTCGTCGCGGTCATCACGTTCCTGCAGACCCAGCGCGTGCCCGAGTACGGCCGCAGCATCATCTACGGCCTGGTCATCCTCGTCATCCTGCTCACCTACGGCCGGGACAAATCCAATGCCTGAACCGCAGACAATCGCGGACATCGTCAGCGACGTGCCGTGCGAACTCGGCGAGAGCGCCCTGTGGGACGGCGACCGGGCGCGGCTCTACTGGGTCGACATCACCGGGCAGACCATCTACGTCAAGGACTGGGGCGCCGGCGCCATCACGTCGCTGAGCCTGCCGGGCACGGTGGGCTCGGTGGCCCTTCGAGCCGGCGGCGGGCTGGTCGCCGCGCTGCGCCACACGGTGGCGTTCTGCGATGTCGACGCCGGCACGATCGAGGTCGTCCAGTCCCTCGAAGCCGACCTGACCGGCAACCGCTTCAATGACGGCGCGGTGGACCCGGGCGGGCGCTTCTGGTTCGGCTCCATGGATCTGGCCGAATCCCACCCGACCGGGACGTTCTACTGCCTGCACCCGGACGGCACCATCACGCCGGCCTTCAACGACATCATCTGCTCGAACGGCCCGGCCTGGAGCCCGGACGGACGCACCATCTACCACGTCGACTCGACCCGGCAGCTGGTGCGCGCGTACGAGTTCGACCCCGCGTCGGGGACCATCGGTCCGGGCCGGATCTTCGTCTCCGACGAGCAGCAGCCCTGGTTCCCCGACGGCGTCACGGTCGACGCCGAAGGGTTCATCTGGAACTGCAAGTGGGATGGGGCCAGGATCGTGCGCTACGCCCCGGACGGCAGCGTGGACCGGGAGATACCGCTGCCCGTACCGCGACCGACACGATGCGCCTTCGTCGGTCCGGACCTGAGCCTCCTGGCCGTCACCACCGCGCGGTACGGACTCAGCGCGGCCCAGTGCGGCGACGCTCCCTTGTCCGGTCAGGTCCTGCTGCTCGACCCGCAGGCCCGCGGCCTACCGTCAGCCAGATTCGCCGGCTGACGGTAGGCGGGCCGAGGTGCCACCAGATGAAGATCAGCCGGAGACGATGATGTCCCTCTGGTCGCCACAGCCCCGAACGACCACCGGATCCGGGACTCTGAAGGCGCCTTCGCGGGCCCATCCATGGTCTCCGGTGCTGGTGGCGCGGACGTGGAGCCAGACGGTGTCGTCGTCGTCGTTGATCACAGCACAGTGGACGTCGATGCCGTCCCCGGGGAATCCTTCGCCCTGGATCCCGCAGCCTATGTGCGGCGCCTCCCGCAGCGGAGTCCCGTTGTCCTGGAAGAAGATTCCTCCGCCGTTGTAGAGATCCGGATGTTGGTGGACGCCGCAATGGGCGCCGGCCGGGGCGGCCGGCATCAGCAGACCACCCAAGATGAGAACCAGCGCACCCGCACGTGCGAGCAGCCGAGACCGCATGTGAGCTCCTCCTCCCATTCCTGCAGCGCCGCAGGAACGCCGCCTGTGCGTATCCCAGCCTTCCATCAATCGACATAGATAACATCCTCAGGCCGCCCGGCAGAATACTGGCTGGGTGATTGACGTTCGTGATGTCCCGGCGGCAGAATGGTTAACAAACTTTTCAGTTCCCGGGAGGTCGTCGATGCGGCGTATGGTCGCAGCCTTGGCTGCATTCGGACTCGTCCTGGTGGGATACCCGGCCAGCCGGGCGGCCGCTGCGGCGGCTACCCCGATCCAGATCTTCGGCGCCTGGCACTGCTCCAACGACCAGTGCACATGGGGAACGGCCCGGTCGGTCTCCGAGTTCGACTCCAAGAACCACTGGCTCATCGACCGCGGCGATGGCCGGCCCTCGGTCAACCTGGTGGTGCTCAGCTTCGTGCACCCGCTCAAGCTGCTGCGCCAGACGACTGACGCGACCACACTGGACGGCGTGCCGCGGGGCATGACGGCCGACATCGTCACCTACTTCAGATCCCACGGCGTACGCGTCATGCTCTCCATCGGGGGCATCACCTATGTGGACGCCTGGAACCAGGCGCTGGCCGAGAACGCCGCACAACTCGGTCGCAACGCGGCCACCGTGGCGCAGACCCTCGGGGTCGGCATCGAGATCGACTACGAGGAGAACAGCGGGGCGAACCTCGCCGGCCTGCAAAGCTTCATTACCGCCTACCGGTCGGTGGTCCCGTACGACGCGAGCGGCGCGAACCCGGCGGCCCGGCTCACCATCGACGTGGCGGCCGGGGATCGCTGGCTGATCGCCATCAACCGCACGGCCACGGCGAACTGGCTGCGTACCGACGCGCCTGTGCTCGACTACGCGAACGCGATGGTCCCGTCGCGGCAGCCATCGGCGAGCGGCGCCCAGGGCAACTGGCAGGAGCACGTGGATGGCAAGCCCCAGTACTCGCCGCCGGTACCACCGCTGGCGCCGGCGAAGTTCACGGGCGGCCTCTACCTGGCCGGCAACAACCGGATCCGGCCCGAGTGCGGCGACTACAACAACTCGCTGCAGAAGGCGACGGCGCCCTATGTGCAGTCGGTGGCGCCGAACGGGGCGGGCACGACCGCCGGCATGCTCGGCTTCATGTTCTGGGCCGCCGAGGCGCCGTCGACGCGGGGCCTCACGACGCAGCCACCCAACACCTGCGAGGGCGGAATGGGTGCGGCCGCGACGGCGCTCGCCGTACCCGTGCCGATGCCAGCCCTGCGGCAAACCTAGGCGCGGGTCTCTCCCGCCGCGGTTGCCCAACCGGCCACCCAACCGTTTCGGCTAGAGTCCCGCCAACTTGAGCTCCGCCAGCAGAGCCCTGTGGAACTTGGCGTAGTCGTCGAGATCAAACGGCCGGAGCCAGGTTTCGATCTGGATGCCCTGGCGGGAGATGTTGCGGATCTGGCCCGCGGTGAGGTCTTTTGGCACGAAGGCGATGAACTGTGTGTAGTACCCCGTCATCTCAGCTTGGCGGGTGGCGGCACTCTTGACGCCGACCACGGCATCCGTGCTCGCCCGAGATGCCGCCGGGACCGGTTCGCACAGCACCTTGCCCGGCTTGTACACCTTGCCGTCGATGATCACGCCCCTGGTCTTGGCGCGGACCCAGTCCCACATGTGCTGGCCGAGTTCCTTGCCCTCCATCTTGGACAGCTCGACTGTGTTGGAGAGCGACTTCGACTCGATGACCGCCATGATCCAGACCCGTCCGTCGGGGGCGGTGCTGATCAACAATAAGTCTCCGAGCTGCTTACCCTCTCCATCGGTGACATTGGCGACCAGGCGCGGCGCGCTCCATTTGGTGCCGAAGCGCTTCGCCAACGCCTTGGTCACCTTCTCCATGGCGGCGTGCATGTCCTTGGTCTCGGTAAGGTCCCACCCCATCTTCTCGACGATCAGCCCACGTAGGGCCTCGTAGCTTCTTTTTCCTCGCGTCATCGCCTCCTTCACCATCTCGGCGAAGGTCGGCTTCTCGATTCCCTTGAGGACGGTGGGATACCGCAGTACGAAGACCTGGTAGATCCGATAGGCGTCGGACACGATGATCACGCTGGCAAGGCCGATGACCCGCTCGGTATCGTGGAGCGCGGCCTTGGCCGCCGCCTCGCTCAGCGCCCGGACAGTGATCTGGCCGAACTTCTTGCCCGCGATGCGAATGGTGAACCGTCGCACCGCTTTGCTGAAACCCGTGCCGCCGGCCAGCTCGATGAGGTTGAACGCGCTCGCGGCGCACCCTCCAGATCGGAGACGATGCTCGCCGCCATCAGCTGGGCCGAGACCACCGGTGGTTCGAGAAAGCCACGAACCAGCTCTATCGCGACCCGGCCGACCAGCTTGCCGATATGCCGCCCAGCGGCGACCGCGTCGGGCGCCGTGGCGATGAGCTCGGCCGGGCACCGGTGCAGCGCGCCCTGGTCAGGTGTTGCGGGCCAGCCGGGCGAAGGACAAGAGGAAAATCGAGGACAGTACCCAGCCGGCCACCGCGGCGAGGTTGAGCCACCATTCGACCAGATAGCCCCCGGGTTGGAAGTGGTTGGGATACCAGGTGGCGCGCTGGTCGAGGGCGATCAGCGGTACGACAGTGTCCACGGCGTAGATCACCGGATTGAAGCAGTGCACGCGGCCGTCGCCGCAGGCGTCGTTGAGGGCCGGACGCACACCCTGGTCGGTGATGACGATGCCGGTGGTGGTGAAGACGGCACCCTCGTCGCTGGCGCGGAGCGTGTTCTGGACGCTCGGCACCAGGAGGCTCGCCGTGACGAGCACGAGCAGGAACGCGAGAAGCCACAGCACCCGACCGGGGCGGTAGCCGTAGCCGACGGTCCATCCATAGATGGCATCGAGTGTTTTGCGGGGTCGCGAACG
>Ga0075421_100012902_pt1 | contig 10397 bp, 10 predicted proteins | sample SoiMetdeltSBSDD5_FD_75292 | JGI IMG/M metagenome (GOLD analysis project Ga0075421, IMG submission 75292) | Bulk soil microbial communities from a Populus tree surrounding site in Tennessee, USA - Soil MetaG P. deltoides SBSDD5 | ecosystem: Environmental > Terrestrial > Soil > Tree plantation... | reverse complement strand
CCGCTGGATCAAGCAGGTGGGCGATTCGGTCGATCGCGACGAGCCGCTGTTCGAGATCTCGACCGACAAGGTAGACGCCGAGATTCCCGCCCCGGCCGCCGGCGTGCTGACCGAGATCAAGGTGCAGGCAGGCGAGACCGTCGCGGTGAACGAAGTGGTCGCGACGATCGGTGATGCGTCAGAGGTAGCCCGGCCGGCAACGCCGGCCGCGCCAGCCAGGGCCACCGCGCCGGCGTCAGCAGAGACCAACCCGGCAGAGACAAACAGCGCCCAGCCGCAGGCCGATGGCGCAGGGCCCGCGCAGAAGAAGGTTCCACCGACACCAAAGCCCAATGGCCGCGAAGCGACCCAGGCCGCTCCGACGTCTGCGGCGCCCGCCGCGGCGCTCAATCAGGACGAGGTTCGGCGCCAGCGGTCGTCGCCGCTCGTCCGTCGCATCGCGAAGGAACATAACGTAGACGTTTCGCAGATTCAGGGCTCTGGTCTTGGTGGACGCGTAACGAAGCACGACATCCTCGAGTACATCGAGTCGCCGAAACCGGCCCCGGCCCAACAGCCGCGTGCGGCGAGCGCGTCGGTGGACGCGGACCTTCAGTCCGTAGAGGCGGACCTTCAGGTCCGCCCGGGCGAGCCGAGGCCGCAAGCCGCGGTAGCCAAGGCCCAGAGCCCCGAGCCGAGAGTACCCGCCTACCGCGAGGGCGATCGCATCGAGATCGAACCACTCTCGGTGATGCGCAAGAAGATCGCCGAGCACATGGTGATGAGCCGGCGCACCTCGGCGCACGTGCACTCGGTGTTCCACGTGAACTTCTCGACCGTCGCACGGATTCGCGAGCAGAAGAAGGCCGAATACGAGCAGCTCGGGACGAAGCTCACCTACATGGCATTCATTGCCAAGGCCGTCATTGCCGCGCTGCGCCGCTTCCCCGTGGTGAACGCCTCGCTCGATGGCGACAACATCGTCTACAAGAAGGACATCAATCTCGGGATTGCCGTTGCGCTCGAGGCGGGGTTGATCGTGCCGGTGATCAAGCATGCCGACGAGAAGAACCTGCTCGGCCTGAGCCGATCGATTGCCGACGTGGCCGAGCGCGCGCGGACGAAGCAGCTCAAGCCCGACGAGGTGCACGGCGGTACGTTCACGATCACCAACCCGGGCCAGTTCGGCTCGCAGTTCGGCATGCCGATCATCAATCAGCCGCAGGTCGCCATTCTCGGCGTGGGCACGATCGAGAAGCGCCCGGTCGTCGTCGACGATGCGATTGCGATCCGGACGATGGCATATCTGACGCTGGGCTACGACCACCGGCTCGTCGATGGCGCCACCGGCGATCAGTTCATGGCCGAAGTGAAGCAGCAGATCGAGAACTTCGATCTGAAGTCAGTGTAGGCACGGAGTGGACGGAGGGAACGGGTTCACACGGAGCAACGAAGAAACGGAGATTCACGGAGCCAAGGCCTTGGTACGCTCGCTCGAAGTCCGGCGATTGGGCGTGGTGCCGTACGACGAAGCGCTCGCGATGCAGCGGCAGCTCGTCGAGGAGCGTCGCGCCGGGCGCATTCCGGATCTGCTGCTCCTCCTGCAGCATCCTCCTGTCATCACGCTCGGTGTAAAAGGCGATGGCGGCCGCGCCAACATCGTCGCGACTGACGAACGTCTCGCCGAGTTGGGAATCACGGTTCAGGAGACCGGGCGCGGCGGCGACGTGACGTACCATGGTCCAGGCCAGATCGTCGGTTATCCGATCGTCGATCTGCGTCCCGATCGCTGCGACGTGCATCGCTACGTCCGCGACCTCGAGGACGTGATGATCCGCGTGTGCGCCGACTACGGCGTGACCGCGGGCAGAATCCAGGGTCTGACCGGCACGTGGGTCGGCGCCGAGAAGATCGGCGCGATTGGCGTCAGGCTGTCACGCTGGATCACCAGCCACGGCTTCGCGTTCAACGTGAGCACCAATCTCGATCACTTCAAACTGATCGTGCCGTGCGGGATCAGCGATCGCGGTGTCACGTCGCTGGAGCGCGCCACCGGCCGGCGCCTGGACACCGGCCAGGTCGAAGACGCCGTCGTCCGTCATTTCGAAGATACGTTCGACCGTCAGCTCGTGCGCGCTTCATCGACGACTGCTGCTTTTCAGGCCTTGAACGAGTAGTCTCGCGCCACGTCGCAGACCGTAATCCTGTATTCGGAGAACCACCGCTCTCTGCCCAGCCGCTGTGCCTCGCGATGCTCGGGATGTGCGCGCCACGCGGCAGCCGTCTCGTGCGACTCGAACTCGACGACGGCGACTCCCTCGCCATCGGCGGATGCGTATTGGCGATACGAGACGAATCCCGGCATCGTGGCAGCCAGCGACGCCATGCGAGCATCCATCTCCACGATCTCCTGCTCGATGCCGGGCTTGAGCCGGGAACGAAATACGACGACAACCATCTCGCCTCCTACGGGGTCCGATTGTGATGCGCGAGGAATTGCCACGCGGCGATCGAGAGCATCGCGCCGGCAACCGCACCGAATGGTGGAAAGTGACTGTGCCACATCGCCAGCCCGCCGACAGCCAGCGGCAGCGAAACCCTCCAGCCTGTCTGCTGCCAGAGAGCGACGGCGGCGGCGCCCGTGCCGAGCGCCCATGCGTAGCTCGCGACCTCTGATAAATAGAAGGTGGCGTCCGCCTCGCCGAGCAGGGCCCACATCACACCCTCGACGACCGGCCGGTCGTCGACCGGCACGCCCTCGCGGTAATCGGCAACGACCGCGGATCCGATCCCCGCAATCGCATCGAACGCGGCGTACAGCACGATATACATCGCCAAGCCGGCGCGACTGACGCGGCTTGCCATCCCGTGACGCGGCAGCATCCACCAGACGGCCAGTCCAACCAGCGGAAACAGCGCCAGCCCCACCACGTGAACCGCGAGCCATCGCCCCCGGATGTCGACGATGTACTGAATGAAAGCGCCATAGTCCTCGTGCATGCCATGCATGACGAGCCAGTCGAGGCCGTGGGTCAGCGAGAAGACGATGAGCGCCAACGGCGCGCCGAGTACGACAAGCCTCTGTCCGCGACTGAGTGTCACAGCGCGATTCTACGATGCCGATTGAGCTGTCCTTGTCAGGACCGCCTCTGCAACACCGCGACCAGCGACCTTCGTAACCTCGACGCGGATGTGATTCCACGTCACCACGTCGCCGAGCTGCGCCGGACGACCGAGTAACAGCAGGACCAGGCCGCTGATCGTCGTGACCTGCGGATGCTCGAGCGGCCAGTCGAGCGTCTTCGCGACTTCGTCGAGCCGGACGGTCCCGCGCGCCCGGATGCTGCCGTCGCCTTCGCGGACGATGGCGGCGCGGCCACGGCCCTCTTCGATGTCGCCGATGACCTCCTCGAAGAGATCCTCCATGGTGACGAGACCCGCGGTGCCGCCATGCTGATCCATCACGACAGCCATTTGCGCGCGGTACCGCCGCATGGCGGCCAGCACTTCGTCCACGGGCGTCGGGCCCGGCACGTACGGCAGCGCCCGCGCCGAGCGTGCCGTCACCGGTTGATTCGAGATCAAATGCCGCAGCACTTCCTTGATGTGCAGGCTGCCGACGATGTGATCGAGGTCGCCGCTGTAGACGGGATATCGCGTGTGTGCCTGCGTGCGAACGATGGCGCGCAGTTCGTCGGGCTCGGCGCCGACGGGTATGCCGACCAGCAGCACGCGCGGGACCATCGCCTCGCCGGCGGTGCGATCGCCGAATTCGAACAGGTCGCGGAGCAGCTGCCCGGACTCGCCGCGAAGCAGCCCGCCTTCCTCGCTCTCCTGCACGATGAACTGCAGCTCCTCGGCCGTGTGGTAGCGTTCGCGCTCGACCCGCTGTCGCTTGATGCCGACCAGTTTCAGAAGCGCCGTGCCGAACGCGTTGAGTGAGACCACCAGCGGCAGCAGCGCGCGCTCGAGCGCCCGGATCACCGGCGAGATATAGAGGATGGTGTGCTGCGAACGCTGAAGCGCGAGCGCCTTGGGCAGCATCTCGCCGTAGACGATGTGCAGGTAGGTGAGGATGGCGACCGCGATCACGCTGGCGACCGTATGCGCGGCAATCCAACCCGTCATCTCGAGTGGACCGAGCCACACCGCGATGTGATCCGACATCCAGTGCTCGCCGTACATGCCGAGGCCCAGACTCGCGACGGAGATGCCAATCTGCGTCGTCGCGATGTAGCGATCCTGCAGCTTGGGGTCCTCGAGAATCTGCAGCGCGTTTCGCGCCAGCAGACTGCCCTGCGCCGCCTGGTGCTCGATGCTCGCCTTCGGCGCCCCGACGATCGCGAACTCGGCGGCGACGAACAGCCCGTTGGCGATGACCAGCAGCAGGATGATGGCGATCGGGACGAGGACTTCCATCACGATTCGTTCTCGTCGCGTGGCATCGGCAGCCTGACGACGATGACCGACTCCACAGCCCGATTGACGACGCGCTCGACCTCGAAATCGTACTCGCCGATCGAAATCCGCTCGCCTGGCGCCGGCAGATGGCCGAGCGCTTCGATCACCATGCCGCCGACCGTCGCCGCATCGGTGTCCCACTCGGTGGCGAGGGCGGCCGCAGCGTCCTGAGTGGAAATGCCGCCCGGGAGTCGCATGCGCCCGTCAGGGAGCGCCTCGGCGGCGGGGTGCGCCGCCTTGAACTCGTCGCCGACGTGACCGAGCAGCTCGGACAGCACGTCCTCGAGCGTCAGCAGACCCGATGTGCCGCCGGCCTCGTCGACGACCAGCGTCTGATGCGAGCGCCGCTCGCGGAGCTCGCGCAGCACACGATCGGCAGTGACGCTCTCGTGCACGGTTGGCACCATCCGGATCATGTTGGCCAGCGTCATCGTCTGGCCGCCGCTGACGAACCACCGCACGAGCTCCTTGGTGTGCAGAATTCCGACGATGTTGTCGAGCGAGTCGCGATAGACGGGCAGCCGTGAAAAAGGGCTCTGCGCGACGATGCCGATCACCTCGTGCAGCGGCGTCTTGATGTCGAGCGCGGCGATCCGGCGGCGCGGCACCATCAGTTGCCTGGCCTGACGAAGATTCAGCCGCAGCGCGCGCTGCAGACGCCGGTGCTCGTCGGGCTCGAGCAGCCCGCCGTCCCGGCTCTCGGCGATGAGCAGCTCGATCTCGTCGGGCGAGTGAATGTGCCGGTGTGCCTGATACGGCGTGCCCAACAGGCGCAGCAGCAGCAGCGCCGATCCGTTGAGGAACTTGATGAACGGCCGGTAGATCCACAGCGACGCCAGCATCGGAATGAACGTGTACAGCGATGACTGCGTCGGGTACTGCAGGGCCACGAGCTTGGGCACGAGCTCCGCGAAGACGACCTGAGCCGTCGTCAGCGTCAGCAGGACGACGGCGGTGGACGTGGACTGAGCGGCGACCTCTTGCAGACTTCCGAGCTGCGCGAAGAACGGTGTCAGCCAGACCGCGAAGGTCTGCTGCGCGTATGCCCCGAGCACGAGGCTCGAGAGCGTGATCCCGATCTGGCTCGCACCGATGTAACGATCGAGCGCTTCGGGAGACTCCAGGATGGGAAGCAGCCAGGCCGCCAGCGGATTGCCGTCGGCGGCGAGCTGCTGGATCCGGCTCCGACGAACGCTGACCGCAGCAAACTCGGCCGCGACGTAGAGGGCGTTGACGAGAAGCAGCGCTATGACGACGAGAATGGCCGCCAGGACCATGCGAGGGTCTAGTACTTAGCACCTTTTCTGGCGGCGGGATAACCCCAACCGGCCCAGGCAGTTCGGCGGGCGTGTGTAATCCAGGGAATAAGACCGATTTGGTCGGTGTTTAAAGTGGCAGAGGCAGGAACCCATGGACAGGACCCAGGATCGACGTCTCGTGGCTGGGCTGCAGGCCGGCGATCAGGCTGCGGTTCAGGAACTGGCGGTGCGCTACGGACCGCGGATCCAGCAGCTTGCGATGCGTCATATGAAGAATCGGGAGGACGCGGAAGAGGTGACTCAAGACGTCCTTCTCAAGGTGCACAGAAAGATTCACGCGTTTCGCGGCGATGCGGCGTTGTCATCGTGGATCTACCGCATCACGTTCAACACCGCGATGTCGCGGCTGCGCCAGAACCGCGCCGCGAGAGTGGCGGCGCAGGAGCGCGATCGAGTCGAGGCGCTGCTCGAGTCGAACAGCGAGCAGATGCGCGCGCCGCAGGAGCCGGCGGATTGGTCGCGGATGCCGGACGAGCACGTGATGCGCGCCCAGCTTCGTGATGCGCTGGCAGCGGCCGTGCGCGAGCTCCCCGAGATCTATCGCGCGCCGGTCGTGCTGCGCGATATCGAGGGCCTCACCACCGAGGAGGCGAGCAGCCGGTTGAAGGTGAAGGACCAGACGCTGAAGTCACGTCTGCACCGCGGGCGGTTGATGCTGCGCAACAAGCTCCAAGTGTTTCGCAGCGGGCTCTCACTGCACCGCCCAACGCCAACGCCGGCGTATTAGTAATCGGCTCTGGTCTCTGGTCTACGGTCTGACCAAAGATCAAAGACCAAGACCGTTCTAGCGGCTCTTGAATTCAGGCCGCTCAGTCCGGTTAGCCAGGCGGGCGGCGAGCTCCAGCGCGAGCGTCGCGACCCGCTTGGTTCCCGCCGCATCGATCTTCTCCCAGTCGTCGCCCGGACGGTGATAGTCCGAGTGGAAGCCGGTAAAGAAATTGATGGCCGGAATCCGGCGATCGATGAAGTTCGAGTCGTCGCTGCGGCCGGCGCCTGGGCCTTCGCGTCTGATCTGCAGGCCGGCGCTCGCGGTGCTTGCGGCCGCCTTGAGATCGGCCTCCATCGACGGCGACGCATCGAGCCCGCTGATGTCCACCGCGCCGCGGGCGCGGCCCACCATGTCGAGGTTCAGCATCGCGATCGTGCTGTCGATGGGAACGGCGGGATGGGCGGCGTAGTAGGCCGATCCAAGAAGGCCTCGCTCCTCGCCCGCGAAGGCGACGAACACCAGCGTACGCGGGAAGCGCGAGCGTTCGTCGACGGCGGTGCGTGCCATCTCGATGATCGACGCCGTGCCTGACGCGTTGTCGTCGGCGCCGTTGTGAATCTCACCGACGCGTTCAGGCGTCACCGAGAGCCGGCCGCCAAGACCGACGTGGTCGTAGTGCGCGCCAATCACGATCGCTTCACGCGCGCGGGCCGGATCGCTTCCCGGCAGGATGCCGATCACGTTGCGCACGGTCTTGCGGTTCTTGCTGAGGCTCTCGACATAATCCACGGTCGCGCCGTTCAGCACTTCCGAGCGCGGCACGAGGTCCACGTCGATCAGACGCGCGGTGTTGTCGAGTCGCCACGCGTCGAGCAGCGGCTGCATCTCGCTTCGCCGCAGCCGCAGCACGGGAAAGCCCTGGTCGTCGGCATCGGGGTCGCTCTTGAACAGCGAGTATTGACCTTCGTCGTTGCGATGCGACGGATCCGAGACGGCCAGTAGCATTCGCGCGCCCTTGCTCAACGCGAGCTGGGCTTTCGCGTTCAACGACGTCTGCGGCATCGGCCGCGTGCCATTCAGGCGGCTGCCGGCGTCGTGCTCCTGTGGCTCGTGCGTAAAGATGAGGACCGCTTTGCCTGAGACATCGATCTTCGCGTAGTCGTCGTAGCCGAGCTCGGGAACGGCCAGTCCGTAACCGGCAAACACGATCGGCAGACGATCGAGTTTCACCGATGGTGTCTTGTCGCTTCCCGTCGCGGCGAGCGGGTAATAGCTCGAACCGAGAGTGAGCGTCACCGTCCGCCCGCGATACTGGATCGCGAGGCTGTTGTCGGGTCCGACGCTGAGGCCTGCATTCAACTCGAAGGGCTGGAACCAGCCGCCATTGACGCCGGGCTGAAGTCCCACGGACTTGAACTGCTCGGCGATGTAGTCCGCCGCACGTTCGAGTCCCTCCGACCCGTTGCCGCGTCCCTTGAGGTCGTCGGCCGCCAGAAACTTGATGTGCCCGAGCAGGGCATCCGGCGATATTTCCTTCTCGCCGCGGACCAGCGTGCCCGCGACGAGAACGAGTCCGACCGCCGTCAGCGCTTTTCGCATGAATCGATCCTATTACGCGCCGAGCGCGGTTTCGAGCCGCACGCGTTCCCGGGTGTTGAGCGTGGGGACCCGTATGCTGGCGATTCCTGCCGGCGACAGGTTGACCGGAATTGCACCGACACGTCCGCGAACACCGAACTCGCCGCCCAGCACCATTAGGACGCTGAAGGCGCGCCGCGAGTGCCGAACCATCGCTTCGCTCACGCGCGCCGCCGCAAGCCCGAGCGCAAACGGGCCGGGAGGCCAGAGCCGCGCCGCTCGAGCTTCGATCCGCGTCAGCTGCACCTGCGACAGCACCCGCTCGAGGCTGTAGCCGCCGATCGACGCCTCGCTCCACGGCACGACGAATCCCGACGGCGGGGCCCCGAGGACGGTGAGCTCCACTTCGCTTGGCGACGAGCGCGCTTCCATCGCCACCATCGCGCGCACCGCGGCCGTCAACGCTTCGGGCGAGGATCCCGCGAGACGCTCGCGGGCGATGTGCGATTCGCGCGCGGCCAGCGTCAGCAGCTCGGCCTGAGAGGCGCCGGCAAATACGATAGGCGCCGCACCCGCGTATGGGGCGAGCCGCGTCAGCATTGCCAGGCCGTCCTCGCCCTGCCATTCAGACGCGGGGCGGCCGGCCCGATCGGCGACGATGATCGCCGCGCACCCGGCCACGCGGCTCACATCGTCGGTCCCATCGAGCCGCACGTGAAAGCGATCGACCGCGCCCGATTGCTGGATGTCGAGCGCCTTGCCCGCCGCAACCTTGCCCTCCGCATCAATCAACAGTACGCGCGACACGCGCTCGCCTCGCGCGAGTGCATGAGCCGCTGCGCCGCCGATGTCTCCGGCGCCGATGATGCAAACGGTGGACATGAATGCGTGGAGTATTTTGTGGTATGTCCTTCATGAATACTACCGGCCGCTCCGTTGTCGCGGCCGGAAACCGTGGTCGAAGGCTGGGTGTGAATAGTGCGCTCCCAGCGGATACGGACCACAATGACTGACATGAGTCCACTTACGAGCAAGGTTGCGCTCGTCACCGGCGGTTCGCGAGGCATCGGCCTGGCGACGGCGCGGGCGCTGCTCACACAGGGTGCGTCGGTTGCGATCACCGCAACGGATCAGGCGCGTCTCGACGCCGCCGTCATCGAGCTGGGCACACAGGCGGCCAGCGACCGCGTGCTCGCCGTCGCCGCCAACGTGCGTAACCACGCCGAGGTCGAAGCGGCGGTGGCGAAGGTCGTGGCGCACTTTGGCGGCCTCGACATCCTGATCAACAACGCCGGCGTCGGCGTGTTCCGTCCGGTCGCCGAGATGACCGTGGACGAGTGGCACCGCATCATGGATACGAACGTGAGCGGCGTCTTCTACTGCTGTCACGCGGCGCTGCCCCACCTCAGGGCACGCGGCGGCGGCTGGATCGTCAACATCAGCAGCCTGGCCAGCGTGAATGCGTTCGTCAACGGTGCCGCGTACTGTGCCTCGAAGGCGGCGTTGAACACGTTCAGCGAGGCGCTCATGCAGGAAGTGCGTTACGACGGCATTCGCGTCGCCTCCGTGTTGCCGGGATCGGTCAACACCGGGTTCGGCGGTCTGGCGAACACGAAGTCCGAATGGGCGCTGCAGCCCGACGACGTCGCCGACGTCATCCTCGATCTGGTGTCGCACCCGACCCGCAGCCTTCCGAGCCGCGTCGAAATCCGCCCGGCGCAACCCCCGAGAAAAGCCTGAAGGCATGTCCGTCTTTGACAAGCATCACGCCGAGCTGGAGAAACACGAGACGATGATGGGGCAGTCGCGCGGGCGGCTGGCGGTGGCGCTCGATTTGCTGACCGATGCGCTGGCGATGGTGGGTCAGCACGGCGTCTACTGCCAGAGCGCGCGCACGCCGGGGCGGCCAGCGATGGATATCGCACTGGTGCTGGAGCAGATTGGCGATGCCAAGGAGCTGCTGCAGAGCGTGATCGAGTCCGGGCCCGCCTCCGCCGAGCTTCGGCCGGGCAAGCGCGAATGACCGGATCGCCCGCGCCCCTCGGTGTGGTCGCTCACTACAATCTTCTCGAGCCGCTCGAGCCGTCCGGCCCCGGCGATCTCTATCGCGCGCGCGATACCAAGGCCGGGCGAACGGTGGCGGTGCGGCTGTTGCCCGCCGACTTCACCGACGACCGGGCCGCGCTGATCGACCAGGCCCGCGGTCTGACCAGCCTCTCGCATCCCAACGTCACGACGCTGTTCGACGTCGGCGAACACGAGGGCCGCGTCTACTTCGCGTTCGAGTTTCAGAAAGGGCAGTCGCTGCGGGCCGAAGCCGCCGGCCGGCCGATGAACGTGCGCCGCGCGGT
>Ga0075421_100012900_pt1 | contig 10399 bp, 6 predicted proteins | sample SoiMetdeltSBSDD5_FD_75292 | JGI IMG/M metagenome (GOLD analysis project Ga0075421, IMG submission 75292) | Bulk soil microbial communities from a Populus tree surrounding site in Tennessee, USA - Soil MetaG P. deltoides SBSDD5 | ecosystem: Environmental > Terrestrial > Soil > Tree plantation... | reverse complement strand
GTTCGGGGTTCGGGGTTCGGGGTTCGCGGTTCGCGGTTCGCGGTTCGCGGTTCGCGGTTCGCGGTTCGCGGTTCGCGGTTCGGAGAGAACGTGAAGTTGAACGCGAACCAAGAAGCGAGAACGGAGAAGCGTGAACGACATCATCATCGACCTCCATGCATAGCCTCCGTCACCGGCTGATCGTCGCATTCGTGATCGCGACCGCGCTGCCGCTGGCAGCGACGATCGGCATCACGATGTCGCTGCTCGAAAGCAGCCTCGGCTACGCGACGACCGAGGAGCTCGACGGACTGTCGCGAACGCTCGAGGACACGGTCAGGCAGTTCTATCAGCGCGAACGCGAAGCGCTCAGACAGGACGCCGCGATGGGCCGCCTGGCGCCGACGGCGTACGCGGCGGCCGAGATGAACGCGTGGCCTGAGGACGTACGGGGGTTCTGGGACAGCACCGAGCCGGAGCGATTCGGCCTCGGCGGCCCCGACGGCGATCGACTCGATTACATGCGGCGCTCCGCGCAGGGCGTCGAGGTCTACGCCCGCGATCTGGCCGGCATCCACATGCAGGAGCTGTCCACCAAGCTGCGACAGGCACGCGAGGTCGTCGGATCGATCGAAGCGCGCGATCTGCGACGCGGCTTCACGTTGACGCTGCTGCTCCTCGTCGCGATCGTCTGGCTGATTTCGCTCGCGCCGCTGCTCTTCATTGCCAATCGCATCAGCAAGCCAATTCGCCAGCTGACTGCCGGACTCACCGACTTCGCCGCCGGCGACTGGGACCGCCGCGTCGAATCGGCCCGCACCGACGAAGTGGGCAACGCCGTCGAGGCGTTCAATCACATGGCCGAGCAGCTGCGGCGCAGCCGCGAACGGCTCGTCTACCTGACGCAGATGTCGAGCTGGCAATCGCTGGCCCGCAAGACGGCGCACGAGCTGAAGAACTCGCTGACGCCGATCCGGCTGACCGTCGAGGAGATGGTCGCGCGGCAGCCACAGGCCGACCGCGTGTTCATGCAGGAAGCGGCGCAGATCGTCATCAGCGAGATCGAGACACTGGAGCGGCGCGTTCGTGCCTTTTCCGAATTCGCCCGCGAGCCTCCGGTGAATCCCGAGGCCTTCGAGCTCAACGCGCTCGTCACCGAACGCGTGTCGCTGCTGAAACCAGCGCATCCGACGACGACCTACCGCTTCAAGCTCGATGTGCGCGGGCCACGTGTGCATGCCGGCGCCGATCTGGTGAAAGGGATTCTCACCAACCTGCTCGAAAATGCTGCCGACGCAGCCGGCACCAATGGCTCAATCCTGACGACGACGAGCCTGCACGGCGACCAGGCCATCGTCGAAGTCCACGATTCAGGGCCTGGCATCAGCGACGAGGCCTCGCGTACGCTCTTCGAGCCAACGATCACCTTCAAGAAGCACGGCATGGGACTTGGCCTGTCGATCGCACGGAAGAACGCGCTGCTGCTCGGCGGCGATATCACGCTCGTGAAGGGCGAGCTTGGCGGCGCCGGCTTCAGGGTGGCGATGCCGGCGGCTCAGGACTCTCCCGGCAGCCGCGGCGTCGGCCTTCAGGCAGACCGTGACGCGGATCACGCTCACGCATGACACGCAAGCATCGCATCGTCATCGTCGACGACGAGCCGAATATCGGTTCGTCGCTGCGGCTGATCCTGGAAGGCGAAGGCTACGGCGTGACGATCTGCAGCTCGATCGCCGAGTTCCAGCCGCATCGCGCTCCCGGCCGCGCCGATCTGTATCTGCTCGACGTACGACTGCCCGACGGCAACGGCATCGACGTGCTGCGGTCGTTGAAGCAGAGCGAGGATCCCACGCCGGTGGTGATGATCTCGGGACACGCGACGATTCGCGACGCCGTCGAGGCGACGCGCAGCGGTGCGTTCGACTTCCTGGAGAAGCCGCTCGCTCGTGACCGCGTGCTGCTGGTGATCAAGAACGCAATCGAGCGGTCCGATCTGCAGCGCGAGAACCAGCGCTACCGCGAGATCGTCGGCGAGGCGCCGAGGATGATCGGACGCAGCGACGCGTTTCGCCACGTGCTGAGTCAAGCGACGCAGGTCGCGCGATCCGATGCCGGCGTGCTGCTGACCGGCGAATCGGGCACCGGCAAGGAACTGCTCGCCGCGCACATTCATCGCGAGAGCCCGTTCGCGCCGCGCTCGTTCGTCAAGGTCAATTGCGCGGCCATTCCAACCGAGCTGATCGAGAGCGAGCTGTTCGGCCACGAGCGTGGCGCGTTCACCGGCGCCACCGGCATGCGGCGCGGCAAGTTCGAGCTGGCCGACGGCGGCACGATCTTCCTCGACGAAGTCGGCGATCTGCACGAAGCGTCACAGGCCAAGCTGCTCCGCGTCCTGCAGGACGGCGAGGTGCAGCGGCTCGGCAGCGAGCAGTCGATCCGCGTCTCGGTACGGGTGATCTCAGCGACCAACCGCGTCCTCGAAGATCGCATTGCGGAGGGCAAGTTCCGCGAGGATCTCTATTACCGCCTGAGCGTCGTCCCGATTCGGGTGCCCGCGCTGCGCGAGCGGCTGCAGGACGTGCGCGATCTGGCGGCGTATTTCCTCACCGAGTTCTGCACGCGCAACAACTTCAGGTGGAAATCGATCGACGAGGAGGTCCTGCAGCTGCTCGAGCGCCATCACTGGCCCGGCAACATCCGCGAGCTGCGGAATACGGTGGAGCGGATGGCGATCCTGAGTCCAGAGGATCGCATCGCGATCGACTCAGTACCGCTCGACATTCGTACGCCGCCTGCGCCGCGTTCATCCGGTCTGCATGAAGTGCGCGATTCCGCGGAGCGCGATCGCATCCGTCAGGCGCTGGAACAGACCGACTGGAACGTCGCCGGTGCGGCGCGTGTGCTCGGCATCGAACGTACGAACCTGCACAAGCGCATGAAGGCGCTTGGCTTGAATCGCGAATCCACGTAGTGTCCGGCTGACGCCGGACACTACGTCGGAAACGGCGCGATGCCGACCAGCAGCACCAGACGTTCAGTGCCGGTGTTCGTCACGCCGTGCGTGACGCCGGCTGGCGCCCATATCACCGTGCCTTGCGCGGCGCGTCTGGTCTCGTCGCCGACGACGAACTCGCCGGAGCCTTCGGCGACGAAATAGAACTTGTCCTGATCGCCGTGCGTATGGGCGTGCTGCGACTGTCCCGGCTCGAGGCAGTTCAGGCCGAGCATCAGGCGTCCGCTCTGAAACAGCGTCGCCTTGAACTGCTTGTCGGGATTCGACCCGACACGACCGCTGTAGTGAATGAAATTGGACATGGGAGTGAAGGGCGGGCCTAAAGGCCCGCCTCTACGAAACTCGCCTCTACGCGTTCGACTCGGATCGCGTAATCGAGCCAGCAGCCCGTTGGCTCGTCCAGACCAAGAATGATCGGCAGGTTCTGCGGCGCCGCCGGCGGCGCGAACTTGGGATCGAGGATTCTGGCGATCTGATCCCGCACGTCCTGCAGGTGCAGCCGCGTCGTGCGATCGGCGGCCTTGGCGATCGCTGCCCGGACCGACGTCTCGAGCGACCGCAGCTCGCCACGCGCCAGCGGCCGCGACTCGCCGCTCACCCGGCTGTTGACCTTGTCGCTCATCGCGTCGAGATAGGCACGCTGCAGGTTGCGCCGGTACGGATCGATCCGCACCGAGGCTTCGTCGATCTCCCGCCAGACGGCACGGCGCAGATCGCCAAAGAACTCGATCGGACGATATGCGGCCGTTCCCTCGACCGCCTCCTGCTCGACGAGGCGGTTGATCCGGGATTCGGCGAGGAGCGTCGCCAGCACACGCTGTTGACTGATTCGAATGCGATCGACCGTGCCGACCGGCTCGATCCGCCTGAGGATCTCCGGTTTGATGACGAAGCTCGGCGTCGTGAACGCGTGGCTGCTGAGGAACTGCATCGCCTCGCGCTGCCGCTCGCGCGGAAGCGCCTCGAAGCGGCGGCCATCCTGGCTCGACATCTTCTGCCGCGACTGCACGCCGCCGATCACGGCGGCGACGTGGTTCATCTCGAGCACCCACTGGCCAAGCAGCCGGCCGTAGACTTCTTCGAGATCGTCATAGGGCTCGCCCGGCCGCTTGGTGGCGGTGAGCAGCATGTCGGCGACGCGCTCCAGGTTCTTCAGTCCCATGCCCGTCGAGCGGACGGCATCCGCATCGCCGACGGCTTCGGTCAGCTCGCCTGGGTCGGCGCCGAGTGAATCCTGCGTGGTGAAGCGCAGCCACGGAGTCGTGTCCTGCGCCCGCGCCCACTCGTCCAGCGTCGGCTTCTCCTCGTCCGGCGTCTTCGCGTGTGGAATCGGCTTGTATCCCCACATCGTCGCCCACGTGTCATATGGACCGATGCGCGGAATCAAATCCGCGGGGTCGATGCGGTCTTCGGGCTGCGCGACGTAGTTGAAGCGCGAGTAGTCCATCAGCGTCGGCGTGTGGCCCATCTTCTTGACCCATTCGCGGTCGCGGACTTTCTCCGCGGGGTAGGTCGAGCTCGCCTTCATGTTGTGCTGGAAGCCGAGCGAGTGGCCGACTTCGTGCGCCGCGACATACTCGATGAGCTTTCCCATCAAGTCATCCGGCAGCGGCAGCTTCGACGCGCGCGGGTCGAGCGGGCCGGCCTGCACGAAGTACCAATCCCGCGCCAGGTTCATCACGTTGTGATGCATCTGGATGTCGGCCTCGAGGATCTCGCCGGTGCGCGGGTCCGCGATATGCGGTCCGAACGCGTTCTCCGTCGTCGAGGGCAGCCACCGGATCACCGAGTAGCGCGCGTCCTCGGGACTCCAATCCGGATCCTCGTCTTTCGACGGCGCTTCCTTGGCGAGAATGCCATTCCTGAAACCAGCTTCCTCGAACGCCGGCTTCCAGCTTTCGATACCGCTCTTGATGAAGGGCACCCATTTCGCCGGCGTCGCCGGATCGACGTAGAACACGATCGGCTTCACGGGCTCGGAGAGTGCGGCGTTCGGATCCTTCTTCTCGAGCCGCCACCGCGAGATGTAGCGACGACGCTGCGCGCGATGCTCGTCGCGGCCGTAGTCGAACTGCGTGACCGAGAAGTAGCCGACGCGCTCGTCGAACACCCGCGGCATCATCGGCTGATCGGGCAGCTTCACCATGCTGTAATGCATCACCACGCTGGCGCTGCCCGGCCGCGGCTGATTCGCCAGCGCCTGCGGAGTGGTGACTGGTCCCTGCAGTTCGACACCGGTCGAATAGGTGTGCGTGGCTTCGACCTCGATGTTCTCCGGGAACGACACCGCGCGCTCGACAAACGATCGCGATCCGTCAAAGGTGCGCGAACGGACGCGGGCGCGGCCGCTGAACTCGGGCACCTCGGTGGTGAACGCACGCGTGACGTCGATCACCGGCGCATCGTTCTTGCCCAGCGCTTCGATGTTGAACGCCATCAGGATGGTGTCGTTGTTCGCGGCTTCGACGGCCTGGGCGATCGGCTGACGACGATCGGCAACGATGTCGTAGGAAATGCTGCGCAGCAGCACCCGGTTGCCGCGGCGCTCCCACTTCACGACGCGGCTCCCCATTGCCTGCCCACCCTGTCCCGCACCGATGGCCGTCCTGGCGATCTGACTGACCCAGAGGAACTCTTTGTTCAATTGCGCGGCCGGGATCTCGTAATACAAGCGGTCACCGATCCGGTGGATCGTGAAGAGTCCCTCGTCGGACTTGGCTTCCTTGGTGATGACCCGGTCGTACGGCCTGATCACGGGAGCCGTACCTTGTCCACCAGCCGGCGGTGTCGGCGGCGGCGTTTGCGGAGTCGCCGGCGTCTGTTCGGGCTGCGGAGCCGGCGGCGCCGGCGCGGGCTCCTGCGCGGTGACGGGGATCGCCGTGAGCGCGGCAACGAGCGTGAAGAGAGCACAGGAGATGCGCGCCATAACTGCCCTTTCTCAGAAAGGAGAAAAGTGTATTACTCGACGCGCCGAAGAACGAAGCATTTCAGATAGTGGGTTTCCGGCACGCCGACGAGCACCGGATGATCGCGGCCCTGCATACGTTTTTCGACGATGGTCACCGGCGTACGGCTGTCGACCGAGGCTTCGTGCAGTACCCCGCCGAACGTCTCTTCGTTCACGTTGTAGGAGCAGCTGCACGTAATCAGCGTGCCGCCCGGCCCGAGCAGGCGCATCGCCCGCAGGTTGATCTCCTTGTACCCCGCCAGCGCATTGGGCACCGAGGCCTTGTTCTTCGCGAACGCCGGCGGGTCGAGCACGATCGTCTCGTAACGGGCTCCGGCTTTCTCCAGCCGGCGCAGGGCGTCGAAGACGTTCTCCTCGCGCGCCTTCAGGTGCGGCACGCCATTGCGGACGGCATTCACCTGGATGCGCTGCACCGCATCGGCGGAGATGTCGATGGCCTCGGCATCGGTGCACTGCCGGGCCAGGCGCAGCGCGAAGCCACCGTGATAGCTGAATGCGTCGAGCAGCCGGCCGCGCGCATAGCGCACCGCCGCCTCACGGTTCTCACGCTGATCGAGAAAGAGGCCGGTCTTCTGCCCGCGACGCAGATCGACCTGATACTCGATGGGGCCTTCGCGCACCGTCACCGTGTCGGGAATCGCGCCGGCGAGATCCCGGATCGTCTGCTCGAGCCCTTCGAGCGCCCGCACTTTCGGATCGTTGCGGGCCAGGATGCCAGCCGGGTTCAGCATCTCCTGCAGCAGGCTCGTGATTGCCGGCAGCAGTCGATCCATTCCCTGCGAGAGCGCCTGCACGACCAGATAGTCGGCATACCGATCGACGATCAGCGACGGCAGGAGATCGGCTTCGCCGTGCACCAGCCGATAGGCCGTGGCGTCGAGCTGGAGTGACTCACGGAACTGAATCGCCCGCTGCAGACGCGCCCGCAGCAGTGCTTCGCCGGCAGGCTCGTCGCCAAGCGTCAGCATGCGGATCGGAATCTGCGAGCGATCACTGAACAGCGCGTGGCCGACCGTGCGCTTCCGCGGTCCGACCACCTGGACGATGTCGCCGCCGGCCGCGTCCACGTCGACGACGTCGGCGCGATAGATCCATGGATGTCCACCGCGAATCCGTTGCTCTCCGCGGGCGTTGATCACGACACTCGGCAACAGGTCCCCTCCGTCCGTTGATAGTACAATTTCGCCCTTATGCCAGACCCTGCCACGCTCACCGCCACACAGCGCTCTCTCGCGGACACAGACCCCGAAATCGCGCAGGCGATTCGTCATGAACGGGAGCGGCAGAACGAAGGGCTCGAGCTGATCGCGTCCGAGAACTTCGTCAGCAAGGCCATTCTCGAGGCGGCCGGCTCGGTGCTGACGAACAAGTACGCCGAAGGCTACCCCGGCAAGCGCTACTACGGCGGCTGCGAGTTCGTGGACGTCGCCGAGTCGCTGGCAATCTCCCGCGCCAAGGCGCTGTTCGGCGCCGAGCACGCCAACGTGCAGCCGCACTCGGGCGCGCAGGCCAACATGTCGGTGTACTTCACGATCGTGAATCCTGGCGACACGGTGCTCGGCATGAACCTCGCGCACGGCGGTCATCTGACGCACGGCCACCCGCTCAACTTCTCCGGCAAGCTCTACACCATCGTTCCCTACGGCGTGCGCAAGGACGACGAGCGGATCGATTACGACGAGCTCGAGCGGCTCGCGCATCAGCACAGGCCGAAGATGATCATGGTGGGTGCCAGCGCGTATCCACGCATCATCGACTTCCCGCGCATCGCCGCTGTCGCCAAGGCCGTCGGCGCGCCGATGGTCGTGGACATGGCCCACATCGCCGGCCTCGTCGCCACCGGTCTGCATCCGAGTCCGGTACCGCACGCCGACTTCGTGACGTCGACGACGCACAAGACGCTGCGTGGTCCGCGGTCGGGCCTGATCCTCTGTCGCGAGCAGTACGCGAAAGATCTCGATCGTTCGGTCTTTCCCGGCGTCCAGGGCGGACCGCTGATGCACATCGTGGCTGCCAAGGCGGTGTGCTTCAAGGAAGCGATGGAGCCGGGGTTCAAGGAATATCAACGTCAGATCGTCGCCAACGCACAGCGGCTGGCCGCCTCGATCGCCCGCCAGGGGTTCAGGATCGTCAGCGGCGGTACCGACAATCACCTGATGCTGGTGGACGTGTTCTCGAAGGGCGTCACCGGCAAGGCGGCCGAAGCCGCGCTCGGCAAGGCGGGCATCACCGTGAACAAGAACGCGATCCCGTTCGATCAGAACCCGCCGATGGTGGCCAGCGGCATTCGCATCGGCACGCCGGCGCTGACGACCCGCGGCATGCGCGAGGCGGAGATGGATCTCGTCGGCGAATTGATCGGGCGAGTGCTTGCGGCTCCCGAGGATGACCGCGCCGCGGGAATGGTGAAGCAGGAAGTCGGCAAACTCTGTCGCGCCTTCCCGCTGTATTCGAGTGATTAGTCCGGATAAAGCCGGACACTACGGGAGGGCGGAGGGTTCAGCCTCCGCCCTGATTCCTGATCCCTGCTTCCTGATTCCTGATTCCTGATTCCTGATTCCTTCCTAGGGTGTGGTGACGGAGACGATCGTCGGGTTCGGCAACCCGGCAGAACCGCCATACGCGACAGAGCCCAGGTACTTCGTCCCGGGTGCCAGACCGGTAAACGAGAGACCGATGGTCCCGTTCGTTCCGATCACCGCGGCGGCCGGCGCCGTCACCGTCATGTTGCCCGCCGACGTCGTGCCGAACTGCCACGAGAACAGCGTGAAGTTGGCCGTACCGGGTACGTCGAAGCCGTGGACATAGACGGTGTAATCACCCGCGGGTGGATTCACCAGATTCGCGGCCTCCTGCGACGTGGCCGTCGCGCTCAGGGCCACGAGCACGGGACCGGTCGCCGAGTTGAGGTAGACGTAGACATCCAGGTCGCTCGCCGGTGAGACGTTGGCGTCGAACAACGCGAATCGCGCGTAGGACGTACCTGGCGCAATCGTCATCGGGAACGCAATCACGTTGGCGCTCGGCACCGGCTCGAACGCGTCATCGGGATCGTCGGCAATGGTGCTGGTGTTGAGGACCGCGGGCACGAGACCGCGCGGCGACGCGGTGAAGGTGCCGGTGTACCCGAACTTGACGTTGTAGCTGATCGGACCGCCGGTGCTCGATACCTCCACCGGAGCGGCGAGCGGTACCGGTCGCACAACCAGTGGAGTGCGCACGGAGTGGATGCCGTCGGTCCACGTCAACTGTCCGCCGGTGTAGGCACTCAGCGCAGCAGTCGTGCGGGTGAAGGTCACCGTGAACGATCCGGTCTGGCCGGGCGCCAGCGTCAGCGACGAAGGAGTGACGACCGTCGTGATACCGGTCATACCAGTCACGCTGGCGCCGTAGGTGGCGTTCGAACCGCCCACGTTGGTGACCCGGCGTGTGACCGTCTGAGCGCCGGCGAGATCGCCAATGGCGATCGACGCGACGTTCATGTCACTCGGATCGAGCGAGTAGCCGGCGGCGGCGAGACTCGTGCAGACACTCGGCGTAACGCCCGTCGTCGTGCCGCATAGAAACGCCAGCCAGTCGTTGACATTGCTGTCGTAGACCAGACCGGGGTTACCGGCGAGATTCGGCCGGACGTGGCCGCCGCCCTGCCGGAAGATGACGAGCGGATTCGTATTGGGACCGTCGAGCACGTCGGACGCCGACGTCATCAGCGCCGACTTGATCGTCATCGGGCTCCAGTCGGGATGCAGATCGCGCAGCAAGGCGGCAAGGCCAGCGACGTGCGGGCTCGACATCGACGTCCCGCTGTACACGTTGTAGAGCAGGCCGGCATTGCTGGGAGGCGCCACGGCCGCGACGATGTCCTGGCCGGGGGCAATGACGTCCGGTTTCAGCAGGTCACCGCGTCCCGCAGTCAGTGGACCGCGCGACGAGAAGGCGGCGGTCAGCGGCGCCGGAACGTTGAAGACCAGCGTCGCCTGGTTGATCCTCGCCGTCGCGCCCGCCGTCGCGGAGTACGCCTTCAGCGCCGCGCGCGCGGTGTCGGCGAGATGAACGCTCGGCACGTAGTGGAAGTCGGCGTTGATCGTATTCGGGGTCACGTTGACCAGCACCATGCCGACACCGCCGGCGTTCCGCACCGCAAGGCTCTTGTCGACGCGCGCGTTGCCGCCGCGATCGCACAGGACGATCCTGCCGGCTACTCGCGCGGGATCCAGCACGGGCGCGCCGTTGTGGACGACCGACGCGGAGTAGCAGAAGGCGACCTCCGCCGGGTCCGCGCCGGGCAGGCCGGCCGCAATGGAATCAATGAATGGTGCAGGTCCGACCGGCGTGGCCAGCGACGCACCGTTGTACGTGACGCCGTTCGCCGTCACCGAACCCTGGCCGTCACGATTGTGCGTCCCTGCAGCCACGGTCGTGATCCAGGGCGCGGGATG
>Ga0075421_100012899_pt1 | contig 10399 bp, 10 predicted proteins | sample SoiMetdeltSBSDD5_FD_75292 | JGI IMG/M metagenome (GOLD analysis project Ga0075421, IMG submission 75292) | Bulk soil microbial communities from a Populus tree surrounding site in Tennessee, USA - Soil MetaG P. deltoides SBSDD5 | ecosystem: Environmental > Terrestrial > Soil > Tree plantation... | reverse complement strand
CTACTCCGCTCGCTGCGTCTGGGCCCCCCACCGGGCCCAGGCCGAGCTGAGCGCGCACCTGTCCGAGCTGTACGGTCCGCCAGCCGCGCCACTTGGCCAGCAACGTGGCGGCACGCTCGGCCGACTGGCGGGCGCGGTCCGGCTGGCGTACCGCGATCGCGCAGCGAGCTGCTCCGACGTGCGCGGTTCCACGGACCGCCGGGGCCAGGAAGGAGGACTCGGCCACCTCGAGGTAGCCGGCGAGGGCGTCGGCCTGCTGCCCGCATACCTCGAGCACCTGGGCCTCGACGAGCGTCCGGTCGTCGACCAGCACATCGCCGTCCAGCAACTCCTGCTTCATCCGGGTGATCCGAGGCAGTGGCAGCCCGGCGTGCAGACCGGCCGAGATCAGGTCGTGGGCAAGCGACCCGCTTCGCCACTTTTCCTGCTCGAGGATGGCAAACACTTCGTCGAGTGCGCGCTCGGCGGAGTCGAGATCCTGGCGCCGGCAGGCTAGGTGGAACTCCAGTCCACGATGGGACATGCTGGTCACCAGCGGAAGCCCGCGCAAGTCGTCGAGGATGTCCTCGACCAGGTCCAGATCGCCGGCCTCGAGGTACAGCCCGGCCAGGAAGACCGCGTGGAAGTCCGCTTGGCGGCCCTGGCGCTGGTAGCCCCGATCTCGCACTCGACCCCGCTCCAGCGCGCCGATGGCTGCATCAAGGTCGCCGTTGTTCATCGCCAGGCGGGCGCGCCCCTCGTAGTAGGCGGCAACCGCCAATGCCTCGAAACCCGCACGCTCGGCGTCAATTCGCATCCGCTCCAGCATCTGGGTTTGTTCAGAAAGTCCGTCTGGCGGTGCGTCTTGAACCAGGTTGTTCAAAGCCCGAGCCGCGAGCACCCACTCCCCCAGCTTCTCGGCCTCGTCGACCAGACCGGACAGGATTTCCCGGCCCTCGTCCGTGGTGTTCCAGCCGTTCGCCAGCGCAGAGCCCTTCTCCACCAGGGCAGCCAGCCGGATCCGAGGAAGATCGAACTTGTCGGCGAGCACAATTGCCTTGTTGGCCCACTTCACGGCCAGCTCCTGCTGATCCCGCAACATCGCCGACTGGGCGAGTCCGGCCATGGCCCGGGCCTTCTCGGCGCCTGGTGTCAGGTGCTCGATCAGCTGCTCGACCTCGTCCCGAACCGAATCCATCTCGGCCGGCTCCTTCGCCTCCCAGGCCAAGCGGATCATCAAGTAGAGGGCATCGGCACGATCGCTTGACGAGACGGCTCGATCGCGCCAGCGGCGCGAGTACCGCCGGGCGTCGCCGAGAATCCCGGCCAGCCAGGCCGCTCGCGCGGCGTAGGAGAGCAGCTCCGGATCCTCGCCCGCCTCGGCCAGACCCATCTCCGCCAGCTTCAAGGCCTGGAAGGGCGAGCCGATGGACAGGTACAGACCGGCCCCGCGGCGTGCGGCGGCCACCATGTCGTCGTAGCGCCCGGCAGCCTGCGCGTGCTCGGCCACCATGGCCGGATCGGCGGCTCCGGCGGCGAGCAGCGCCTCCAGTGCGCTTTCGTGCAGCCGCCGGCGCTCCCGCCCGAGCAGTTGGTCCGCGATGGCCTCCCGAACGAGAGCATGCCGGAACGTGAACTCGTCCTCGCCCGATTCGACGAGTACTCCAAGGCGCACCAGCTCGCGCAGCGCCGCGATCAGGTCGTCCTCGGTCACATTCGCGACCACGGCAAGTAGGTCGAACTGCAGGCGGTGCCCGAGAATCGCGGCCGCCTGCAGGATCTGCTGCGCTTGCGGGCCGATTTCGTCGAGCTGACGTTGCAGCACCTCGGCGAGGCTCCAGGGCAGTGGGCTGGCCGCCAGCGAATCGAGGTCCTCGTGTTCGTGGCCGCGCACGAGCTCCTCGAGAAAGAACGGGTTGCCACCGGTGCGCTGGTGCAGCACGGCGACAGCACGGTACGGAGCGGGACGGCCGGTCAAGGAGGCCAGCATGGCGGCGGTCTCGGCCTCCCGGAACCGCTCGAGCACGAGGTGGTGCACCTCGTACCGGCGTTCGAGCCGGCTGAACAGCCCGGCCACCGGGTGGCGCCCGGCGACTTCGTCGGGTCGATATGTTCCGATGACCAGTCGCGGCCCGGATAGGCCGGCAAGCCGCTCGAACAGCGCTGCGCTCTCCGAGTCCGCCCAGTGCAGGTCTTCGAATATGATCACGGCCGGGTGATCACCGGCAACGTGGTTAACGATCAACAGACCGGTGTGCAGCCGCTCGACCGGGCTGCGCGAAGGATCGACGAGCGCGTCGATGAGTTCCTCCGGCCGTTGGGGCAGCTTGTGCACGGCGTCGAGTAGTACTTCGTATGGACGTGAAAGCGAGCCAGGCTCGGCGTGTCCGACTAGGACGGTGTGCTCGGGGGGGAGCGTGGCCAACAGTTCGTTGGTCAGTCGGGTTTTGCCGATGCCTGGCTCGCCTGCGATCAGAGCGACCCGGGGCTGGTCAGACGCTGCGAGCTTGGTGAGGATTTTGAGCTCGCGGTCGCGTCCGACCATCATGAGGCTGGCGCCTCCGCGTGTGAGTGCCACGCACGGGAATCTACCCGGGTTGCGCTGATGTCGCGGTCGTTGACCTTGCCGCGCCGGGCGCGGTGGCGGCGGGCGGCGGACAGGATGCCGGCGGTTTCGGCGTCGGCGATCATGTCGCGTTGGCGGTCGTGGGCGATGGTGAGCTGGAGCTCGGGGTTGAGGAACATCTGACTCTCCTTGGGTTGGCTCTTTTGGTGCTGCCTCCATGGTCGTTTGGTAAGGAGTGCCAGGCATCGGGATCTGTGACCTATCTTCGCTGACCGGCGGGCATAGGTCGGCCCTGGTCCCGGCCTAGGTATACCTACGGCCGCCGCTGCGGCCAGGCGGGGGGCAGCCGGGTCTACAGCCAGCCGTTCGACGCGGCCACCCGGGTGGCCTCGGTCCGGTTCCGGGTGCCGGTCTTGCTAATGGCGGACGACAGGTAGTTGCGGACGGTGCTCTCGGACAGGTGGAGGAGACGGGCCACTTCCACCAACGGGGCGCCGTCCGACGCAGCTCGGAGCACGTCGCGCTCCCGGTCGGTGAGCGGATTGGCGCCGAGCGCGAGCGCGGACGCGGCCAGGTCCGGGTCGACGACGGTTTCCCCAGCCACCACGCGGCGGATGGCCTGGGCCAGGCTCTCCACTGGTGCGTCCTTCACCAGGAAGGCCCGGGCGCCGGCGTCGAACGCGCGGCGCAGGTAGCCAGGCCGGCCGAACGTGGTGACGATCACCACGGCACAGGTCGGCACCGCCGCCCGCAGCAACCGGGCCGCCTCGATGCCGTCGGTACCGGGAAGTTCGATGTCCACGACGGCGACGTCGGGTCGTGCGTCCAGGGCAGTCGGGACGATCTCGTCGCCACGTGCCACCTGAGCCACGATCTCGAGGTCGTCCTCGAGGTCGAGCAGCTGGACCAGGGCGCCGCGCATCATGCCCTGATCCTCGGCGACCAGCACCCTGATCACGTGGACCCCACCCGGACGGCGGTCGGCAGCTCGGCCGAGAGCAGGAATCCCGAGGCGGTCTGGCGGGCCTCCAGCCGTCCGCCGCATGCGTCCAGCCGTTCGCGCAGACCATTCAGCCCGGTGCCATCGGACGGGCCAAGATCTGCTCGCGGGATGGAGCCGCCGGGCCCGTCGTCGGCAATCACGACGGACGTGATCTCGTCGTCGCGCTGCAATTCGATGCGGCACGTCCGGGCACCCGAGTGACGTATCACATTGGTGACACCTTCCCGCACGACCCACGCCAGCACCGCGCCCGCCTCCACGGTCGGCGGTGGCCCGAGGGTTCGCAGCTCGCAGCCGATGCCAGCGGCGGTCAGCGCGGTCCGGGCACGGTCGAGCTCGCGACCCAGGTCGGCAGCACGATAGCCCGCGACCGCGTCGCGCACCTCGGTGAGAGCGCGCCGGCCGATCGTCTCGATGTCGGCCGCGTGCCCGGCAGCGACCTCCGGGTCCCGGCTGACGTACCGCCGCACCACCTCCGCCTTGACGACGATCACGGAGAGCGTGTGGCCGAGCAGATCGTGCAGGTCGCGAGCGAATCGCAACCGCTCAGCCGCAACCGCCGCAACAGCCAGCTCGTTGCGGGCCCGGTCCAGCTCGGTGATCGTGCCGGCCAGACGCCGAAAGATGTAGACCGTGAAGCCGGCGAGGAATGTTGTGATCCCGAGGCCCCACTCGGCGTCCGACCAGGAGCCGGCCTCCACCACAGCCGTCCCGGTGGCAAGCACGCCGCTGGCGACGATTCCACGCACCGCCCACGAGGTCCGGATGACATAACCGGCTCCCAGGCCGACCAGGAGGAACAACGTGAACCAGTTCGACGAGAACGCAAGTGCGCCGGCGACGGTCACCGCTGCCTGCGCTCCCAGAAGCAACTCCGGCAGGTAGCGCTCGGAAAGGTCGGGCCGGTTCGCGGTCAGCACCGCGCCGACGAACAGCGCCGCGACTACGACCAGTGCGAACAGCGCAGGGAGCGGCGATGCCGAATCGAGCGCCGCGCCTATCGGAGCGATGAGCGCGAACGGCAGCCAGAACAGCACACTCGCCGGCTGGTCCACATGGACCCACCACCATCTGCGGCTCATGGTGCCTGACACGCCAGTACTCCTCTCCGGCGACCTGCGTCGCGTGCCGCCCTCTCCGCCATCACCGCACCGCCGTACCGGCGATGTGCGGAATCCGGACACCGAACGGGCCGGGCTCGGCGTAGTGGTCCACCACAACGTGCCGCCAGCTTGCCGCGCGCACGGTGCACTCGGTGTCCCGGGCCGGATCGCAGCCGTTGTCGAACCACCGCGAGAGCGGCGCCGCCGCGCGCTGCACCAGCCGGAGTCCAGAACCCTTGGGAGCTGCCACGTGCTCGACAAACACGAAGGTACCCAATGGCCGCAGCACCCGAACGATCTCGGACAGCACGCGATCCGGCCTGCACACCGAGCACAAGACACGGGTACTCACGACCGCGTCGACGGCGCCGGTCGGCAGCGGGATCCGCTCGGCCCCGCCGACAATCACCCGCGGCTCGAGGTCGAACCGGGCGCCGGCCGCCAACAGGGCCGGGCGAGCGCTTGGATCGGGCTCGAGCCCGATCCAGGTGATGTCGGACCGGAAGTAGGAGCAGTTCGTCCCGAGACCCGGTCCGATCTCCAAGATCGTCCCAAAGAGTCCGCGCAACGTGTCCCGGACCCAGGCGTTGGGTCCGCCGCCGGTGGCCAGCACGCTCATCGTGTCCTCGCCGGGGCGCTGGCCAGCCGACGGCCGAGCGGGATGAGCACAGCTGCTACGGCGAGGTGCATGGCAACCAAGATCACCGTTGCACCGGTGCCAACCGCCTGCCCCAAGGGTCCCGACAGGGACAAGACCAGCACCGCCGAGGCGAGAACCGTCCATATCCGAGCCGGCCGCTTGGTGATCCGCCGCAGGACTGCCAGGCAGCCGAGTCCGGCCACCGCAGCCAGCAACGCTGATACAACCACGGACACCGGGCCCACATCCTCGGTCGTACCGGACATCCGGACCTGAAGGTCGACACCCGCGAGTGGCACCGCCGCAAGCCACACGGCCAGTGCCGCGCCCGCTGGTCCGAGTACGGCTAGCCAGCGCTCACGCCTGGTGGCCCGCCGCACCGGTACGTCGACTGCTGCTTCTCGGGTAAATGACATTGCACTGCCTCCTGTCGATGCTGGCGGTGCCATGTCGCACCGCTCAGTCATCGACGCTACGAGCGCACCCAGGACCGGCGGCAGAGTTGCTCGTAGGGTTCTGACCAGTACAAATGTCCCGCTGGCCGCGCGCCAGCGCCGGCCGTAGGTTGGCTCCCATGTATTTCGAGCATTCACCGGCGATCTGGTCGGACTACCCGGAGCTGGTGGCCGGCGCGGTCTTTGCCACCGGCATCACCAGCGACGCCGGCACCGACTCGCACATCGCGATGTTCACCGCCATCGCCGATTCCCGGTTGGCGGCCAGCTCCGAGAGTGAACTGCCGGAGATCCAGGCATGGCGGCGCGCGTTTTCCCGAATGGGTCTGCGACCGACCCAACCGGTGCGCCTCGGAAGCGCTATTGCGGCGCTACCGGAAAGAGCGGTTGCTGCCGCGGATCCATCCGCTGGTCGATCTGTGTAACGCGGTGTCGCTCGCGTTCGCCATGCCGATCGCGGTGTTCGATGTTGCCAAGATCTCCGAGAGTCTGGTGGTCGGTTATGCCCGCGGCGATGAGGACTACCTGAGCTTCGCAGGCGAGACGGAGCATCCCCAGCCACATGAGGTGATCTTCGTCGACACGTCAGCACGCGTGCACGCCCGGCGATGGACGAATCGGCAGAGTGCGTATTCCGCCGTTCGGGACGAGACAGCCGCAAGCCTCATCGTCATCGAAGGTATGCACGGTTCGGCGAGCACGGACGTTCCGAAGGCCACCGCCGCGATCGTGGACGAGCTCACCGCCATCTGGTCCACCGCGCCAACTACCGCGATCTTGGAACCCTCGGCCGCGCGATTCCGGCTGCGGTAGCCCGGCCTGCGCGTGGCCGACCGACGCGACGAGCTCACGCGTACGGGCCGGCGGTGACCCTGCCCACCCGGGGCCACTCGCCGGAGGCGCGCCCAGGCATCATGTCCCGATGCCCCTGGACATCCCGGTTTCCGATGCCTGCTCGTTTTGCGACTACCTCGCGGGCCGGCGGCGCTTCACGATTCTCGACCGGGACGAACTCACCGCCACGCTCGTCACGCGAGAGCAGCGCGGGCGGGGTCACGTGCTGGTCGTCCCGATCACGCATCGCGAAACGATCTTGGATCTCGATCCGGTCGAGGCCACGGCACTCATGGCCGGCGTAACCCGGGCCGTTGCGCTGGTCGCGCGCGCCTACGACGCCGCAGGAGTCGCGGTCTGGCAGAACAACGGAGTACCCGCCCACCAGACCGTCCCGCACGTGCACTTCCACGTCGCGGCCACGTTGCCCGAAGGCGGAACGAACTGGGGATCGGTTCCGCGACTCAGTTTCGAGGAGACCGACGCGATCGCCGCTCGGCTTCGATCGCACCGGAGGGACCCGTAGCCTGCGAGATTCCTCGACCAGGGAGACGAGACGTCCTACTCGTCGCACACCCCCCGAGTACGGACAACCTGCAACGAGTAGTTCGGAGCGGCGATGACGAGCGGATTAGTTGCCCTTCTTGCGGATTTTCCGGCTCGTGACTGCGGCTGCTCGTCGTTGTCTCGTCAGGCGCGCCGATCAACGGTCAGGGCTAGTAGTACGAGGCCGACCAGCGACAACACGGCGAGCACTGCGACATAGCTCGCCCGCTCGGCGGGTGGGTGGAGCTGGTCGAACGTTCGCAGCGCGCCGGCCAACGCCCCGCCGGCGAACGCGGGTAGCGCGACCAGCGTCACCAAGGCCTCCGAACGCCGGCGGCGAAGGGCTGCGTACCCGGTGAGCACGGCCAGGAACACCAGCCAGCACCCGATGAACCTGCCGCCCAGCGGTGGGAGGTCGAACGGGAACGTCCGGCCGAACTTGGCCGGGTCGATCCACAGCTCGATGCCATGCCCGAGGAACGCGAGTGAAAACAGCCCTAACACGACCGCGACCCACCCGAGCAGCGGAGCCTCGTCGCCGGCCACGACGGCCTGGCGGCCCGGCGGGTGGGCGATCAGGATCGCCGCTACCAGGACCGGTGTCACCGCGAACAGCACGATCCACAGGATCGCCAGCGGCCGGTCGAAGTCGAACGTCGCCCGGTGCTTCAGCGTCACGACGAGCGTCGGCACGGTCAGAGCAAGGATCGATACGGCCAGGCCACGGGTCTCCGGCCAGGTCCGGCGCAGCGCATAGCCAAACGTCACCGCCGACGCCAGGTATAACCCGCCGACGAGAGCAACCAGCGGTTCCGGAGCCAGGCTCCACGAGAACGTACGCCCGGTCGAACCCGGGAACGCGAGCAACAAGAACCCGGTCAGGCCGGCGGCAACGACGGCTCCGGCGAACACCACCCGGAGCGCGGCGTCTGGCCAGCGACGCTCGCCCGGCTTCGGCGCGTCCGAGCCGGTCATTGCGACCACGAGGTCGGTTCGCGGTCCCAGCGATGACCGCGGAGCGCTGACAGCAGCTCGCCATCCAGCGGCGCGGCATCGCTGGCCGCAAGGTTGGCGCGCACGTGCGGCACCCGGCGCATGCCGGGGATCACGGTCGACACCGCGGGGTGGTGCAGGATGAACCGCAACGCCAGCTCGGGCATGGTCGTGCCGGCCGGGACCAGCGGGCGCAGCGCCTCCGCCCGGCGCACGCTTGCTTCGAGGTTCTCCGGCACGAAGTACGTATTGCGCCAGTCGCCGTCCGGCCAGTGGGACTCCCGCGTCAGCGTGCCGGTGAGCGTGCCCTCGTCGAACGGCACCCGGGCGATCACCGCGACATCACGCTCCTGGCAGGCCGGGAACAGCTCGTCCTCCGGCGCCTGGTCGAAGATGTTGTAGATCACCTGAACCGCGTCGACCAGGCCGGTATCCAGAGCGCGCAGGACGTTCCACGGCTCCCAGCGGTTGACGCTGATCCCGAACCCGTCGATCAGGCCGTCCGCCTTCAGCCCGGCGACCGCGTCCTGCCACCGGCCGTCCGCTGCCCAGCCGTCCTCCCAGACGTGCAGCTGGACGAGGTCGATGCGCTCGACCCCGAGGTTGTCGCGGCTGCGGTCGACGTACTCGCGCAAGTAGTCGGCCGGGAACACTTCGTCGAGCGTGGACCCGCGGGTGGACGGCCACTGCCGGTTCTTCGGTGGCACCTTCGTGGCGACGTACAACCGGCTGTCCGGTGTGCGCCGGAGCAACTCGCCGAGCAGCCGCTCGCTGTGCCCGTGACCGTATATCCACGCGGTGTCGAAGAACGTGCACCCGAGCCGCACTGCCTCGTCGAGCGCGGCATTGCCGGCGACGTCATCCGACCCGGTCCAACCGCCCTCACCGGCGCCGAGCCCCCACATCCCGTAGCCGACCTCGCTGACCGGCCAGCCGAGCCGCCCGAACCGCCGATACCGCATCGGCTACCCACCGCCCTACCAGTGCATCCGGCTTCCCGCCCACAATCGAGCCTGACCCTATCTAGATGCGGTGTTAGCGAGTACTACAGCCGGTCTGACCCGAGCTTGCGCCCATCAATACCGGACGTGACGCTGCTATCACTTGACGTAACCGAGCCATAACGAGAGCATCGAACAGCGCGACGAGGGTGACCCGAGCCGAACGGGGTTGCCGGGGGGCGACTGATCGCCTCACCGTCGGAGGACAGCATGCGATCCCGATCACGCAAGTCGTTAGTCGGAATCGGCGTCCTGGTCATGTCGCTGGTGCCAGCCGGCGCCGTCTCGGCCAGCCAGACGCCCTCGGTCAACCAGTCGGCGTTATCCAACTCGACGTCGGCTCGCCCGGCGTATCGCGACGCGGCCCAGCCTGTCGCGGTGCGCGTCAAGGATCTGCTCGCCCGCATGACGCTGGAGGAGAAGATCGGCCAGATGACCCAGGCCGAGCGCGGTGCGGTCGCGGGAGACCCAAGTGTGATCGCCACGCTGCGCCTGGGGTCGGTGCTGTCCGGCGGTGGCTCGACACCGACGCCTAACACGCCGGCAGCCTGGGTCGACATGGTCAACGAGTTCCAGACCCAGGCTCTGAGCACCCGCCTGGGCATCCCCATCATCTACGGCATCGACGCCGTCCACGGCCACGGCAACGTCCACGGTGCAACGGTCTTCCCGCACAACATCGGCCTCGGTGCCACCCGAGACCCTGGTCTCGTGCGGGAGATCGGACAGGCCACCGCCGAGGAAGTGCGCGCGACCGGAATCCCGTGGAGCTTCGGGCCGTGCGTCTGCGTCGCCCGGGACGAACGGTGGGGCCGCACCTACGAGAGCTTCGGCGAGGACCCGGCACTGGTCTCCAAGATGGAGACGATCATCGACGGTCTGCAGGGCCACGGGCAAGGGTCGATCGACCCCGACCACGTGCTGGCCACTGCGAAGCACTACGCCGGCGATGGTGACACCGCGTACGACTACGCGGCCGCCGCGTTCAACGTGGGCAAGCCGTGGTTCGAGCAGCGCTACACGATCGACCAGGGCATCACGGTGACCAGCCGCGACCAGTTCGCGGAGATCGACCTGGCGCCATACACAACGGCGATCAGGCGGCATCACGTCCGCAGCGCGATGCCGTCGTTCTCCAGCGTGGACTGGATCGAGGACGGCGTAGGAAATCCGACCAAGATGCACGCCCAGCAGGAGCTCATTGCGGGCGTTCTCAAGGGTCAGTACCACTTCCACGGGTTCGTCATCTCGGACTGGGAGGGCATCCACCAGATTCCCG
>Ga0075421_100012898_pt1 | contig 10400 bp, 5 predicted proteins | sample SoiMetdeltSBSDD5_FD_75292 | JGI IMG/M metagenome (GOLD analysis project Ga0075421, IMG submission 75292) | Bulk soil microbial communities from a Populus tree surrounding site in Tennessee, USA - Soil MetaG P. deltoides SBSDD5 | ecosystem: Environmental > Terrestrial > Soil > Tree plantation... | reverse complement strand
CCTTATAATTTTCATTCTTATTCTTTCAGTTTTTTTTCTTTCGACGTGTATCGACCGCGATGAAAAAAAACCTGTTTCTGAAATTAAATCAGCCGACACCACCACAATAAATTTTGAAGATTTCGCGGGTTCTTCGTCATGCGCCGGATGTCATAAAGACATTTACGACAACCATATTAAGACGGCCCACTATCTTACTTCTGCCGAGGTAAGCGACATTTCTGTAAAAGGCAATTTTGATTCCGGAAAAAATGAATACGCATTTAACAGGAGCGTGGTGGTGAGAATGGAAAAAAGAAATGACGCATATTACCAGGTTGAGTACTTCAGGGATACGCTGAAGAAGGAAAGAAGGATGGATATCGCTGTGGGTTCAGGAACTATGGGACAGAGTTCCCTCACCTGGCAGGATAACCACCTGTTTCAGTTGCCAATAACTTATTTCAGTGCAGCACGCGCGTGGTCCAACAGTCCGGGTTTTCCTGATCGTGTTGTGTTTAACAGGGTTATCACATCGCGTTGTCTTGAATGTCACACCACATTTGCAAAAGTAATTTCGGAGGCACACAAGGAGCCTGAACAATTCGACCGGAACAAAATTATTTATGGTATTGATTGCGAAAAATGTCACGGTGCAGCTGCTGAACATGTAAAGTTTCATACAGCACATCCGGGAGATACATCGGCAAAATTCATTATCGATCCTGCAACTTTCAGCAGGCAACAAAAACTTGATCTGTGTGCGATGTGTCATGGAGGAAGGCTGCAGAAACTGAAGCCTTCGTTTTCATATATCCCGGGCAAGAAACTGTCAGATTATTTTCTTGTTGACACTTTTCCTCCGCGCACTGATGTGATCGATGTTCATGGCAACCAGTATGGATTACTTCGTGCGAGCAAATGTTTTAAAATGAGCGGTATGACTTGCAACACATGTCACGATCCGCATAAGAACGATCGTGGTAAGCTTGCGTTGTATTCACAGAAGTGTATCAGTTGCCATGGCGACATTAATTCCATTGGCGGAGCAACGCACAGGCGATTGGGCGCGCAGGTTAAAACTAATTGTGTGGATTGTCACATGCCCTTGCAGGATTCTAAGGCGATTTCAGTTTTTTTGGAAGGAGATGCTAAACCTACGGCGGCGAAGATCAGATCGCATTTTATAAGATAGGCAAAACGCAGAGGGCAAAAGGCAAAAAAACATTTGCGATCTCATCTGCCTTCTGCGTTCTGCCTTCTCGCTAAAAAAAGGGGCCGCTCCTTGCAACCCCTTTCTTCGTTTATTTAGTTTTCAAAGTCAATTCATCCCATCAACAAAGGCCTGAACTTCTGACTGGCTAAGTGCCCTGGTATAAATTCTCAATTGGTCGATAGAACCGTTGAAAGACTTTGCCCAGCTTTCCGGTCCGTGATTAGTAAGCGATGGATCTGTCTGAAATTGGTATGTACCAACTACCATACCATTGAAGTTATTAAACTTAACTCTTCCATAGCTTCCACCACCGAGTACTTTATCGGGAATAACAGCAACGCCATCGCTATATACGTTCAGCTTTGAAGTTGCGGCATCATATACAACAGCGATATGTGTCCATTTATCCAATGCCCCTGGAATTTTTATCTCGCTCCACTCTTCTCCGTTTCCACTTGCTACGCCAGCGTTGAACATGTGTATTTTCAGAAACGCTTCAGATCCGGCGTCATTATTTTCAAGGAACAGGTCAAGGTTACCCCAGAATTCAGCACTGTTCGAAATAGAAAATAATCCCTGTGCTCCACCTACCACTGGACCTACACCATTCATCCAGAATGCGAGCGTAAAGCTTCCAAGATTAGCGAGTGTATCGCCGGGGTATGCCTTAAACTCATTCGGGTAAGTAATTTCGTCGTCACCTTTATACAGAACATAGCCGCCGTCGCCAAAGTGTGCAGCCTTGCCGCTTACACCGTCAACAAATGTTACAGCCTTAAGTTCTGTCGGTTCAAGTTTGTTTTCGCCCGCGTCGTTGGCGTTGTCATCAAAAGTGATCTCGCTCTTCAAATCCGAATATGGAGGGGGATCGGGATCTGTAGGATAATCTCCCAACTCCGGCCTGTCGAGTTTCTGGCATCCTACAATGCTGAGGCCTATTGCCAGAACTACCAGTGCGTTTTTAGTTCTTATATTTTTAAATAACATAGTGATCTGAGTTTTTAGTTAATGTTACAGGCAATTACCATTCAGGATTCTGTTCAAGCACGCCTCCCGTAAGGTCGATCGCTTTTTGAGGAATCGGATAATACCTTGCACGGTTGGTGTAGTTTGGTCCCAGTTCCGCCGCGGCATCATCCCACCGTACCAGGTCATAAAAGCGGTAGCCTTCCATTGCAAATTCCCATCTTCTTTCATCTTTAATGGCCTGACGCATTTGAGCTTGATCGGTGAACGTGATTTTGGGAACAATCGTGCGCCCTTCGCCCAGCATTCCGCTTGCCCTGTTTCTTATCAGTTCAAGGTTTGCCTCAGCTGTTGCTCCATCGCCGGTTTCGTTTGCTGCTTCAGCAAGCATCAGAATTACATCTGCATAACGAAGTATACGGTGATTTATCCAGTAGGCTCCTCCATTATTATTTACATAACCAGTAAACTGGCGCATTGATGGCGGGTTGCCGGTGTATAGCTTCTTGCTCCAGAATTTCTGGGCAAGACCTCCCTGTCCATCAGGATTTGTATATGCTGGAATGTCTGCTCCAAAACCTCCCTCGGCTTCGCCACCATCGTTTTCTCCTGAATAAAGGATGGTTTGTCTTTTTCTCGGATCATCATCGGGCCATTCGCTTTCGAGCTTATCAGTCGGCGTATTCCAACCCCATCCGAGGTTCCATTCCACAGATGCACCATTTTGCCTGATCTGTTGAGTTGTTCCCCAAAATGAACCATGATAGTTGGCGTCATTGGAAGCAGCGCCCTGTCCCGTCCATGCCTGCATTTCAAATATTGACTCAGGTCCGTTTTTACCTTCGCCGGTGGTGGTTTCCTTAAAAACGTCAGGGAAATGTTCAAGCAGGCTGTATTGACCGGAAGCTATTATTTCATTGCAAATTGTAACTACCGAGGCCCAATCTTTTTGGAATAGTTTGGATTGTGCCAACAGCGTTTTTGCAGCGCCGCTTGTAAGCCGTCCCTGGTAACCTGTACCGTACACGCTTGAATTAATCGGAAGCAATGCTGCGGCTGCAGTAAGACTTGAATCAATAAACGCATACAATTCCGGTACTGTAGCCTTAGCCTTAATACCATCCTTTGCTTCGAAAATAGGGCTGTTGAACAACGGTACTTCACCATACGTTTTAATCAGATCAAAGTAAGCGTAAGACCTGAAGAAAAGAGCTTCACCAAGGTTCCTCAATGAAGGCTCATCAGTAACCTTTTGGTCGATGGCCTCGAAAATTGCAACGTTTGCATTATTGATCATCGAAAAATGGTCTTCCCAATATGCATTGGGAGCCCAGTCGTCTTTAGTATATTGGTAGGTATCGAACTCTGTAACAACTTCTTTTCCGTCGTTGATGTCGCTGCCTTTTTGAGCGTCGTCGTCGCGGATGCTATGAAAGTCGATCCAGGGCAATGTGGAGAAACCGGCCATATCACGCAGATCGCTATACAAACCCATAATTCTTCCTTCCAGCTTACCGGTATTAAGATCGTCTATTGTTGCCTGCAGGGGTTTACGGTCGAGCAGCTTGTTACAACCGGCAAGCACCAGTGTAAGAGGCACTGCTAGCAGTAAACTCCATTTTAATAAATTAATTCTTTTCATATAAAGTGCAGTTTATTTATTTAGAATGAAACGTTCAGGCCAAATGTTGTAACTATTGGCAATGCACCGTCGGCGTTGTCGAATCCAAACGCTGTAGCATCTCCTGCATATTCCGGCGCATAACCAAGATTATTCTTGAATGTCTTCAAGTTCTGGACGTTTACAAATATTCTTGCAGACTTCAGGTAAACCCTGTTTACCAGGTTATTCGGAATAGAGTATCCCAGTTGAACGTTCCTTATCCTGAAATAGCTACCGTCTTCGATGTTATAAGTTGAACCGTTGTAGTTGAACCTGTCACCCTGACTTACAAGTGGTACCCAGTTGGATGTACCTGCACCATGCCAGGCGCCAAGCTTATCTGCAGAATAGTTGACCCTCTGGAAAGGTGATTCAAGTGAACCCCATGTTCTGAATATCTCATTACCATAAGCGCCGTTAAAGTCCACGACAAGGCTCAGCCCTTTCCACGAAGCATTCACACTAGCTCCATACGTAAAATCGGGTGTTGGGTTGCCTATAAACGTTCTGTCGTCGGAAGTAATTACTCCGTCTCCATTAACGTCCTTGAACTTGAAGTCGCCGGGCCTGTAAGCTCCGAGTGAAACAGCTGAAGGTGATTTCTGTATATCAGCGTTGCTCTGATAAATACCTTCTACTACATAACCCCAGAATGATCCGATCGGACGACCTGCAACAGTTCTTGCTTCTGCTGATCCATTATTCTGGAAACCCCTGATCAATAATCCGGTTGGTAATTTTTCATTCAGCGCGAGAACCTCATTTTTCAGGAATGTTATATTGCCGGAAACGCCTACAGTTAGGTCTTCATTGATAGTTTGGTTCCAGGCAGCTGAAACTTCAACACCAGTATTTCTGATCGTGCCTCCATTAATAAGCTCATCAGCGATTCCCCCTGGCCGGTCAGAAATATAAGTCAACAGATCATTCGTTTTTCTGTTAAAATAATTCACTTCGAAATTCAGGCGATTACTGAATGCAACGCCCTCCAAACCTACTTCCCATGCGGTAACTGTTTCCCATCTGAGATCCGGGTTCGCCACGTAAGCCTGAGTTGCGGCGCTGTAAACGTTCGTTCCGAATACAGCCTTACGGCCGAGTATCAGGTTTGGATAGAACGGATTGTTGAGTATTGTCTGGTCATTCGGATTGATCGTGCTCTGGTTACCCAGTTCTCCGACTGAACCTTTCAACTTGAGTGCATCAACAATATTCTGGCCCGACATGAAATTTTCCTTCGACAACTCCCATGCTGCGCCTAATGCCCAGAACTGCTGATTGCGTGTGTGCTTGGGAAGTCTCGAAGAGGCATCATTCCTGAACGAAGCGTTCAGATAGTATTTGCCCTGGAAATTATATAATGCCCTCGCGAGATAGGAAACCGTAGCATATTCACTTTGTTCGGAAGTTGCAGACTGCGAACCTGGGTCTTCGAAACCGGTTGTGATATACCAAAATCTCGGATCATCCGGAATGGGAAGACTTGTTGGCAAACTGGGATCAGCCTGGCTGACTTTTGCAGTTCTTTTAAAGAGAGAAGAAAAGTAGGTTGTGAACCCTCCGGTTACTGTTAAACCGTGATCACCAAAATCTCTCTTGTAAGTGAGTACGTGGTCCTGTTGAAACTTTTTCCATGTATTGTCCTCTTCCTGAACGCTGGTAACCTCTTGGGCCAATTGAGGGACACCTGTTCTCGGATTGTAATCGTAGTACCTGGGTTCATATGTTCTCTTATTCTGATTGCTCAGATCAGCATATCCTGTGGATCTCCAGGTGAAATTCTTTAGAAAAGATATTTCAGCGTATATGCTTCCAACCGTTTTGTACCCTACGTCTTTAACCTTATTCCATTCATTTTCGAGTGAAACCAATGGGTTTACGACGCCTGCTGATTGCAATCCAACATCCAGGCCGGAATAAACGGTCATTGGTATAGTATCAATTCCGTATGGATTTCTTACATTAAGTATCTGAGGTTGGTCAGTGAATATGGGTGCAACTTTTCTCGCAGCATCAAGCACCCAGGTAGCATCATACGGGTTGTTCTGTCGCAGAACATTCATTGTAACACCAACTTTGATGGCCTTGTTAAGCTTTAACTCATCGGCTAATGACAATGTGAGCCTTTTAAGCTCTTCATGTTTTACGATGCCCTGGTCGATATTGTAACCAATACCGAAAGCAAACCTGTTCTTTTCAGTACTTGCCGCGATATTGAGGTTAGTGGCCATGAAATTACCTGTTCTCGTAACGGCATCTATCCAATCTGTGTTTGCAGTTAGACCAGTATAATCATATGGATCAGTAACGCCATTGTTAAATCTTTCCTGGGCAAACAGTGTTTTAAAGCCTTCGGCATCCGCCATTCCGATTTTATCTGTTAGCTTTTTAAAACCATAATTTGTGCTTAGGGTAATAACGCTTTGTCCAGCTCTTGCTTTTTTGGTTGTAATTGCAATTACACCGGTCGCACCTCTTACACCGAAGATCGCGAGTGAAGAAGGATCTTTCAATACTTCAATGGACTCGATGTCATTTGGATTGATGTAATTTATATTGTCCTGGAAAATTCCATCTACAACATATAATGGTTTAACCTGTCCGATACTTGAAGTACCGCGAACACGGATATCAGGTTCTTTACCGGGGGTACCGCTGTTTACAACAGACAGACCCGCTACTTTACCCTGAAGCGAAGAAACGGGATTGGTGTTTGGCTTGTCGGCAACTTCCTTTCCGGCTATCTTAACAATAGATCCGGTAAGGTCTCTTTTGCTCGCCGTACCATAACCAATCACCACTACCTCATCCATGCTGCGCCCTGATGATTCTTTCATGGAAACATCAATAGCGGTTCTGTTGTTCACAGGAACTTCCTGCGTTTCAAAACCAACTGATGAAAACACGAGTGTTGCATTTTCAGGCACAGTAAGTGCAAAATTACCAGCGGCGTCGGTGCTGGTGCCTACCGTGCTACCTTTTACTGAAACAGAAACCCCCGGTATACCCTCTCCTGTGGGACTTGTAACTTTACCTGTCACGCGGATGTCGGCCAAGGTGATGTTCTTTGGCTTCAGCACCACAAGGTTGTTTGCGAGTATCTGGTACGAAAGCGGAGTGTTTGCGAATAGCCTGTCCAACACACTGGTCACTTCTTCGTTCACCGCGTTGATCTCCACTTTTTCCAGATCAGATAAAAGCTTTTGGTTATAAAGGAATCTGAAATCGCTTTTCTTTTCGATTGCAGAAAGTGCTCTCTTCATCTCTACCGAGTGAAGGTTCACCGTTATTCTGCTTTGTGAAAAGCCGTTGGCAGAAACCTGAAGGCATGCAAGCAGAATTATAGCTATCGTGCACTTCATAAATCTTAAAAACGTTAAAATGTTAGGATGCCCGAAAATAGCGGGACTCTTCCCTAATTTTTTCATACTTTAAACATTGTTATGTTAGATAATGGTTGGCAACACCGTTAATGTTGCCTCCGTTTTTTTTCGGCGGGAAGTGTTGTAGCATTTCCCGTTTTTATAGCGCCTAATCAGGAGGTTTGATTTTCATTTTTGCATACGTTCTCATGTTGTCAGTTTAGTTTTTTGGTAATTAGTATGTGTTTATCTGAAGAGATACGGAATGAAAAGTCTGCAGTTATCTGCATGGCTTTCAACGCATCTTCAACCGATTCGTTCTTAAAATTTCCCGTGAATCTGAGTTTTTGGATGTCAGCATTGCCGAATTCGAAGCTTACCCCATACCAACGCGCCATTCTTGTGGCAACCTGTTCAAATGATTCGTCTTCGAATATCAGCCTGTTGTTAACCCATGAAGTTTCCAAAACGGTACTGTCGAGAGAGAAATAGTTCAGATGTCCGAGATTAATGATGGGTTCGGAATGTTTGACCGATCTTTTTGCCGGAACGAGCGTTTTCACGTCATTGTTCGCCTCGTTGCTTACAACAAGCTTCTCGTTCGGCTTCATTACGATCTTTTCTGCCCGTTTATCCTTTAATGTCACTTCTATTGATCCTCTGATAAGACTTGCTTCTGTTGTACTTTCGTCCGGATAAGATTTTACATTAAATTCCGTGCCCAGCACCTTTATATCCATTGCTTTTGTATGGATCACAAAAGGTTTTTCAGCATTGTGCACAACATCAAAATAAGCTTCGCCTGTAAGATTTACGTTGCGAAGCGTTTCTCCGAAAGTTTTGTCGTAAGTGAGTTTACTGCCCGCATTCAGCCAAACTTTGGTTCCGTCGGGTAGAACGATGTCGGTTCTGGAGCCGTTACGTGTGGAAATTTCACTTGAGGCCGCTTCTGGCTTAACAGCTGCTATGCTGTTTCCGGAGGGCATGGAATAGAATATAGCGCCCGCAACCAGTAAAATAATTGTGGTGATTGAAGACAATGCGAGCGCATTCCTGCGGAAGAAGGAGCGTTCTTCAGGTATAAATAGAGTAGAATTTTCAACAAAGTCTTCAGTGTTTCCCGGATGATCAGCAAGTTCGGCCTGCATCCTTTCGAGGTGTTTCTGGTAGGCTTCTTCTGTTTCAATATTGCTGGCTGAAGGAGAATGCTGCCATAATTCGGTGAGTGCCTGAAGGGAAAAGTGGAGCTCGGGATTATGCTTAAGTATCTCCTCAAGTTCCTTAAGTTCCTGGGGAGAAGCTTCGTCGGCCATTTTCCTACCTATCAGTAGCCAGGTGCGGTCTTGCAGCATCATCGTTAGTGGTGTAAGTATATAGACAGGAATATTATCGAAATCTACTAAAGAGGAAAAAGAATTTATACTTATTTCTTCTCCAGAACCCTTGCTAAGCCCGGGATGACTTTTTTTAATATTCCAGTTTCATCTTCAATTGCAGGTTAATAGCCTCCGCTATTTTACGCAGGGCTATCGCCAGGTGGTTGTCGATCGTTTTTATTGAGATGTCGAGAATTTCGGCCACCTCCTTATAAGGAAGGCCGTCTTCCTTTACAAGTTTAAAAACGAGCTTGCACCGGGGTGGCAGCGCGTTGATGGCATTATTGATGCGGCGAAGCATCTCAGCCGTTATCATCAGCTGCTCGGGGTTTAGTGCGTTAGAGGGAAAATCCAGGTTCAGGTGTTCAATGCTTATTATCTCCACCTTTTTCTGTTTGGCGAGGTAGTTAAGCGCGGCGTTCTTTGTGCTGATATAAAGGTATACCCGAAGGTTTGCAATGGATGGCAGGTCCTTTCTTTTCTCCCATATCTTCATCATTACGTCTGAAACGATCTCTTCGGCGCTTTGCCTGTCGTCAATAAAAGTCTGAGCAAATCTTAAAAGAGGAGTATGATATGTAAAGAAAACTTCCTTGTAAGCAGGCTCGTCGTCGTACAACGCAATACGGCGTTGCAGTTCCACAATGTTTACAGCAATCCTCATACGCGGGCAATCTCTCCTGGTAGACTGATTAGTGCAGCAATTTGCTGCTTTAAGCCGTAATATAAAAATTTAAAAATATTTCTTCCACGCGGAGCGATTTGTTTTAATTTTGCCGACCTGAAAGAAGCAGTTGGCGGTTTTCAGTTTTCAGTTTTCAGTTGTCAGTTGGCAGTTGGTCAGTTGATTGTAAAGTTAACTGCAAACTGGTAACTGCTAACTGTCCTGGACCCTTAGCTCAGTCGGTTAGAGCATCTGACTCATAATCAGAGGGTCGCTGGTTCGAGCCCGGCAGGGTCCACACAAAGCATCTGCGCATAAAAGTTGCAGGTGCTTTTTTATTTTGTAGTATGTAACTTGCTGCCGTTCTTAACCTTTTGTTTTAAATAGCAGGGAATACTTTTGACATTCAATTGAATTTATGAAAAAACTGTCCGGTCTTATTATAGCTCTTACCTCTACCTTTTTTGCTTTTTCCCAGGATTCCACAACTACCAATCCTCTGTCAGATACCATTCCCCAGGTTGTCGACACACTGCCAATTAAAGATCCCAGTGAGCTGATCAGGGAAACAGAGGAAGAAAATAAAGAGAAAAGAAAATTGAACATACAGCAGCTGGCACTCGCCGGCCGATCAAAGGATCACCTGTTGATCCAGGTAGGTATCGATAACTGGAGCGGTAAGAACGACAGCATCAATACCACGGGATTGTCCAGAAGTTTTAATATGTATCTCATGTTCGACTTTCCCTTCAAAAGCAATCCGCACCTGAGTATAGCTGTCGGTGCGGGTGTGGGATCAAGCAATATATATTTTAAGGACACCTATATAGATATCGCAGGAAGGCAGGGCAACCGGCTTACATTTAATGACGTGAGCGACACCTTCCATTTCAAAAAATACAAGCTGCTTACAACATACGTTGAAGCGCCCGTTGAATTTAGGTATGTAATGCGTCCGGAAACACCTAAGAAAAGCCTGAAACTGGCGGTCGGCGGGAAGGCGGGCCTATTAATTGGTGCAGGTACTAAAGGGAAGACGCTTCTTAATGGTGCCGGAAACACAGTTAACAATTATATCCAGAAGGAAAAATCGAAAAGATATTTCAACTCGGCCAGGATCGCAGGTACGGCCCGGATTGGCTACGGCAATTTGTCGCTTTTCGGAACGTACCAG
>Ga0075421_100012897_pt1 | contig 10400 bp, 10 predicted proteins | sample SoiMetdeltSBSDD5_FD_75292 | JGI IMG/M metagenome (GOLD analysis project Ga0075421, IMG submission 75292) | Bulk soil microbial communities from a Populus tree surrounding site in Tennessee, USA - Soil MetaG P. deltoides SBSDD5 | ecosystem: Environmental > Terrestrial > Soil > Tree plantation... | reverse complement strand
CGCATGGATGCAACGCTGCCACTGCTAGTGCCGGCTTGGCCCTGCAGGGGAGTTGTTGACACCGGGCGCATGTGTAGACATACTGTCTACACATGAGAATCATCAAACCAACACGTCTTAGGGAATACTGGACGCGATACCCGCAGGCTAAGCCATCATTGGAACAGTGGCTGATGCGAACGAAAGCCGCAACTTGGGCAAGTATTGCAGACTTGCGCCAGACATTCCCTAGCGCCGACCCAGTGCGTGTCGTGAGTGGTCGGACAGTCGTGGTTTTCAACATCGCTGGGAACCGGTATCGGCTGTTGACCGCGATTCATTACAACATGCGTAAGGTATTCGTCCTACGGTTTCTGACGCATGCCGAGTACACCAGGGAAACATGGAAGGACGAACTATGAGCCAAAAACAGCGCCAAAACACGCCGCTGATGAGCTATGAAGATGTCCCCAAAACCTACGATCAACTCCTCGCGATGCATCCACTCCGGCCGATTCACAACGATGTGGAACTCGATCACGCTACTACAATGATCGACATACTGGCAGGCCATGATCTGAATGCAGACCAGGCAGACTACCTTGACGTGCTCTCCACGCTGGTCGAAGTGTATGAAAACACGCATTATCCACTTGATGATCCGGCCATCCGTGGTCTGCATGCACTGCAGGCGCTGCTTGATGACCATGGCATGAGTGCTACAGATTTAGCCCGCTTGCTGGGGGTTCATCGCAGTATGGGATCGAAACTGCTGAAGGGGGAGCGTGCCCTCACTACCCGACATCTGAAAATGCTCAGTGATCGGTTCAAAGTCAGCGCGGATCTCTTCCTGGATCGCCAGAACCTGATAGTGTAGGAGGCCTGATCCCCTTACTTGCCCTTTTCTGCCTACCCTTTCTCTATCCCTACTCGAGCATAGCCTGCTGCGAGGTGTGGAGGCAAACGCCGGCACAGAGCCTTGCCAACGATCTCGCCGCTAGCATCGAGGATACGCTGGACGACCATGGCATCGATCTCCGGCACATACCCTTCCAGGATCGAGCAGCCATTCATCATCGGCACCCCGGATACGTGCTCCAGCCCTGCCCCACACCGGATCATCTCCCGCCAGCAGCAGCCACCTCTCAGCGAACAGACAGCACTGAGGAGGAGGGGGACAATGACCCAGGGGTGCGGGTGGTGGCTCGCAATGCTGGCCGGATGGAGTCTGCTCTGTCTGGTGAACTGCTCAGACAGTGGGCTTGACGACCATGCTCCTGCAGTGCAGACTGTCACTGAACTAACGCTGGTGGAGTTGGGCTTGCGCTTAGTGCCCGAGGGATTCACTGTAACCGACTTGCCCCCAAAGGAGACGGAGGCTGAGGGCAGCTCACGCGCATGGCGCGCTGCCTTCAAACCAACGCCTCGAGGAGCGCCTTGGCGTCTTGCAGGTCAGCGGTGTCAAAGCCCTCGGTGAACCAGTCGTAGATCGGGGCGAGCAGCGCGTGGGCCTCAGCCCGCTTGCCCTGCTGCTGCCACAGGCGCGCCAGGCTCATGGCAGCCCGCAATTCCAGGGACTTTGCGTGCTGGCGGCATGCAATAGCCAGGGCCTGGTGCAAGCACGTCTCTGCTGCTGCCGCCTGGTCCGGCGACTGCATCCGCAAGAGCTCTCCCTTGAGCCGATACAGTTCCGCCTCGTACATGCGCTCGCCTGTGTCGTGCACTGCTGTCAGCGCCTCGTCGAGGACCTGGAGCCCTGCCTCGGGTTGTCTGGCTACGCCATACGCTTCACCTAGGAAGGCCAGAAGATACGACTGCGCCATCTTGGCCCCTGTGGTCCTGAGGGTCGCGAGTCCTTGGTGCAATTGCGCCATGCCCTCCTCTTCCTGGGCCTGCTTGGCCAGCGCCCAGCCCCGAAAGATCGTGCCAATGGCGAGGAAGTATGGAAACCCTTCCTCCCTCGAAATGGCCATGATCGCTTCTGCCCGCTCTTGGACGTGGTGCTCCTCACGCCGCAGTTGATGGAGCATCACCACCGCGGTGAGGGTATACGTCACGAGGAAAGGCCGCGACACCGTGCGCACCAGGGTCAGCGCTTCCTGGCTCCTGTGCAAGGCTTGGTCCGGGTAGCCAAGCAGCCAGAGGCTCAGGGCCGCGTACGTGAGACACGTTACCCCGGGCCCCTGTCGGTGTAGCGAGGACAGGGAGTGCTGCGCCACGGCATACAGGCGCACGCCTTCCTCGAAGTAGGCCTGGGCCTGTGTCAGCTCACCAAGCCAGAACAACACGGTGCCCGACCCCTGGTACGCTTCCAGGAGGCGCACGGGGTCTTGCAGACGCTGGGCCAGACTTTGGCACTGCTCGCTCAGCTCCCACGCTGTCTGGAACTCTGCCCGCTGGAGATAAAACAGCCTCAGCCTTAACAGCACCGGGAAGAGCTGCGGTGTCTCCTCCACCTGAGCGCACAACTCCCGCGCCCGCGCATAGGTGTGTTCGACCTCCGGGGCTGCATAGCCTCGAATGGCCATCAATGCTGGCCCGAGCGTCACGCGTACGTCGAGTTCCTGCCGGGTGCGCTCGGGGGTGGAGGGCAGGCTGATGAGCAGCTCCAGTCCCTGTGTGAGATGGCTGATGGCCTCCACAAGTGCGGAGCGCTGCACCGCCTGGCGCCCGGCCCGCTGGAGGTAGTCCACCGCCTTCGTGGTGTTCCTACTGTGGCTATAGTGATACGCCAGCGCACTGTAGTGCTCCTCCAGTCTGTGGCGAAACAAGTCCTCGATGGCTTGCGCTGTACGCTCATGCACCGCCCAGCGTCGCGCACGCGGCAGAGCCGTGTACGCCACCTCCTGCGTCAAGGCATGTTTGAAAACATACTCGGGCTCCGGCACGGCCGGCCGCTCGTAGAGCAACTCCGCCTCCTGCAGAGCCTCAAGGCGCTGGTACAGAGCTGCGTCCGGGGCCCCGACCACCTGCCGGAGGAGGTGCCAGGAGCACGCGGGGCCAATCACCGCCAGCGTCTGCAGCAGTGCCTTGGCCTCGGCTGGCAGCCGGTCAATGCGGGCCGTCAGGACCCCCTGCACTGTAGGTGGGAGCTGGATAGCAGTCAGGGGGCGCGTACGCCAGGCCTCAGTCAGCGTGACCCTCCCCTCCGGCGTACGCACGCACACGCCTTGCTCCACCAGCCCTTGCATGAGCTCTTCCAGGAACAGAGGATTCCCTTCGGCTTGGGCTAGAAGGCGCTGCACCAGGGCTGCCGGGACCAGCTCCGTATGGAAGGTAGCATGCACCAGGCGCAGGCTCTCCTGGGATGTCAGAGGCGCCAGGGCGATCTGAGTCGCATAGGATTTCCGCAGCCAGGGTACAGGCGTGCTGGGCCGCGCGGTCGTGAGCAAGAAGATGGGAACGCCAGCCAGTTGCTCTACCAGCGTCACGAGGAAGTCATTGGAGGTTGGGTCTATCCATTGGAGATCTTCGATGGCCAGGATCAGGGGATGCTGCTGACTCCTGCGCAAGAGCATCTGCAGCAGGGCCGTAAACGTCCGGGCTTTCACCGTCTCAGGACGCAGACTGGCCACAGTCTCCGTCCCGGCGGGCACCCCCAAGAGGTGGAGCAGGTACGGTGCGCCCTGCTCAGGGTCCAGCCCTACCTCCTGCAGGCTGAGGCGCACCTTCGCTGTGATCACCTCGGGACTCTCGGTTTCAGTGATGCCACAGTTATCACGGAGCAGGTCCAGCACTGGCCCATAGGGGATGGTGCTGCCGTATGAGAGACAGCGCCCTTCGAGATACGTGACTGGCTGCCCCAGGAGGCCACTGCGGAACTCATAGAGGAGCCGGGACTTGCCCACCCCCGGCTCCCCCACCAGGCGTATCACCTGCCCGCGGCCCTCGGTAACCTGACCCAGGAGGTCATGCAACATGGTGAGCTCCCGCTCCCGCCCGACGAATTGACTGAGGAAGCGCGCCCTGAGTTCCGTGAGCAAGGTGTGCCGTGACATCAACCCTAGCACACTGTACACGTCCTCCTGAGCATGGTGTTCTGCCCCCCCCCACAGTTGCCGCGCCTGTAGCTCACACCATCCTGCCAAGAGCCGCCCGACCGGGAGCGAGACCAGGATCTCTCCTGGGGCGGCGTGTCCGAGCAGCCGTATCGGGACTGACGATGTTTCCCCTACTGCGAACGACCCCGATGCCGGCGTGTGCGCCGCTCCCTGCACCAAGAGCGGACCCAGATGGATCGCCTGCCGTATCTCAGGGACCGGCGCCTGACCGACCCGGTCTTGCGCCGCCGCGACCACCTGGCGAATCGCCAGGGCCGCTTGCACCGCGCGCTGGGGGAGTTGCTCCAGCACGTGCGTCATGCCAAAGGCCACGAGGCACAGGGAGGCAAAGCGCTGCACAAGGACGCCCTCGAAACCCTGCACCTTCTCCACCAATGTTTTCTCCCAGTGATTGGTGACTGTCCAGAGATCATACTCGGCGGCCGTCAACCCTGGGCGCGGCGGGAAGGTCAGGTCGATCGCCAGCAATGCCACCAGTTTCTGCTCCAAAGTTGGCGCCAGTGCTGCAGCTCCTGCGCTCATTTCCAGCGATCTCTCTGCAGAGTGACGTGCTGTCAACCCCGCGGGGTTCTGACCCTGTGGCACGCGCGCTCGACGTGGACGCTCAATCCCGTACCGGCGCAGACGATGCCGCATAGCACTGCGGCTCAACCCTAGTAGACGCGCCGCTCGTAGCACATTGCCCTCCGTGTGGTCGAGGGTCTGGAGCAGTTGCGTTCGCTCATCCAGGCTCCCACCCTGCTCACCTCCCTGCGGCAGGGCCGTGTGGGTCGCAGAAAGTGGCCGTGGCAAGCACAGCCGTTCCAGGGTGTCCGCCGCCACGAGACTTTCGGAGCTTAACAGTGTGGCCCGCTCCATCAGATGGCTCAATTCACGCACATTGCCCGGCCACGTATAGGCACAGAGCCAGTCCGCGGCCGCGCCACTCAGCCGCTTGGCCACGAGTCCATGCGCCGCGGCGTAGCGGCGCAAAAAATGTTCAGCCAGGATGAGCACATCGGTCCCGCGCGCGCGCAAGGGGGGAACCTCCAGCAGCACCACCGCCAAGCGGTAATAGAGGTCGGCACGGAACTGCCCTGCCGCGACCCGCGCGTTGAGGTCTGCCTGGGTAGCCGCCATCACCTTGACATCCACGGCGTGCTCGGCCACCGCACCGACGCGGCGCACGCGCTTCGACTCAATCGCCGTCAGGAGCTTGCTCTGGAGCAGGAGGGGGAGCGCATCAATCTCGTCCAACAGAAGCGTCCCCTCCTTGGCAGCCTCAAGGAGGCCAGGTTTGGGGCGTTTGGCATCGGTAAATGCGCCGGCTTCAAAGCCAAACACTTCCGCCTCGAGAAGCATCTCCGGAATGGCGGCACAGTTCACCTCGATAAAGGGGCCCTTGGCCCGTGGGCCGCTCTCATGGATGAGCCGCGCTACAAGCCCCTTGCCCGTGCCGGTTTCCCCCTGGAGCAATAGGGTGGGAACAAACGGATTGCCGACCGTGTCGAAACCAGCTAAGTGCTGAATTTGCGAGCGCAAAGTGCAGATGGTGGAAGATTCCCCCAGGAGGCCCGCGCTAGGATGGTCCGACGATACTATGGGTGGTTGTTCCACAGTGTATTCCGTGATAGACGTGGACAGTGACCTCTCAGTGATGGTAGCCAGGATGTGGTTGCTGGTACGACCAAAAAGTGGTCGTTGTGACCACGCATTATAGGCCTCGACTCCTCGCCAGACAACCTCAATCTCTTGCATCAGAAGGGGCGAGGCACTGCGCCCTAGCATTGGCATGGTTCTTGCCCTCGTAGGAACCGTCGCGGCTAAGCATAGCGCCGCTGGGTGGTCAGACTTCATCATCGATAAGTCACCTGGTACGACACACATGCGGGAGGGAACGCGTCCTATGGTCACGTCACAGGCCACCATTCTCGTTGTCGATGACGACCCAAAACATCTCCGGCTGATGGACGCGCTGTTGCAGCCCCGCGGCTATACGGTGGTGACCTCCTCAGATGGCGCGGAGGCGCTGGACCAGGCGCACCGAGCCTATCCAGACTTGATTCTGCTCGATGTGATGATGCCCCAGGTGGATGGGTTTGAAGTCTGTAAGCTGCTCAAGGACCATCCAGAGACCCGCCTGATCCCCGTGGTGATGATGACGGCCCTGGACCGCATGGAGGACCGGATCAAAGGCATCGACGCCGGGGCCGACGATTTCCTCACCAAACCGGTGCACCGGGACGAATTGCTGGCGCGCATTCGCACCTCGCTGCGCCTGAAGCGGGCCATCGACGCGACGCTCGACAGCCTCCGCCAGGAGGCGCCCCAGCCTCCTCCTGAGTCCCACGACGCCGTCTTCCGCCAAGAAGGCGACTATTGGACGCTGGCCTATCAGGGGAGCGTCTGTCGGCTGAAGGATCTGAAGGGTCTGCACTATCTAGCCTTCCTCTTGGCCCGGCCGGGCGAGGATTGCCACGTCATCACACTGGTAACCGCCGTGGACCACTCCCAGGGACCGCCGGCCACGCCCGCTTCGCACGCGCTCAGTGCAGACCAACTGGCCACCCATCACTTGCACGTGGATGGGCTCGGCGATGCGGGGACGGTGCTGGACCCGCAGGCGAAGGCTGCCTACAAGCGCCGGCTGGACGAGTTGCAGGCCGACGTGGCGGAGGCCCAGAGCTGGAACGATCTGGCGCGGGCGACGACCGCCCAAGCTGAGATTGAGTTTCTGACTGGCGAACTGGCGGCGGCCGTCGGGCTGGGCGGGCGCGACCGCCGCGTTGCGTCAAGTGCCGAGCGGGCGCGCCTCATGGTCACTAAGGCGATCAGAGCGGCTCTGCACAAACTGCGCGATAACCACCCGGCCCTGGGCCATCATCTGGCCACGAGCATCACCACCGGGACATACTGCACATACACCCCCGATCCAACCGCCCCACTCTCCTGGCAGCTCTAAAGCGCTCATCGATGTCAGAGCAGTGTGCCGGCTGCCGGCACAATGTGCCGGCCCGTGTCACGCCTTACCTGTGTCGGCGCGGCCCTCGCTCGTGGGATCACGAACGCAAGGAGGGCTATATGAGAGAGGCTATCGAGCACATCTCATGACACATGGAACCCTAAGTATGCAGAGAATCATGACAGACCGAACACCGCTACGCCTGCTCGGGGTGTACGCCCATCCGGATGATGAGACGTTTTGTGCGGGTGGCACCCTGGCCAAATATGTGGCGGCTGGTGCAGAAGTGATGGTGGTGTCCATGACCCAGGGGGAGGCGGGGCAGATCCGTGATGCCCATGCAGCCACGCGTCGGACGCTGGGGATGGTGCGTGCAGAGGAACTCCGCCGTGCCTGCCAGGAGCTTGGCGTGCAGCATGTGCGCTGCCTGAACTACGGTGATGGCAAGCTCCAAGAGCTCGACCAGCATTGCTTGACAAGCAAAGTGACCGAACTGCTCCGGTCCTTTCGACCAGACGTGGTCCTTACCTTTGGGGATGATGGCATGTATGGGCACCCAGACCATATCGCTGTTGGAGCGGCAACGGACGCGGCGTTCCAACTAGCGGGCAGTCCTGAGGCCTTTCCGGAGCAGATGGCTGCAGGCCTGACACCCCATACACCTGCCTGCCTCTATCATAGTTGCCTACCACCAAATCGTCACTTGCTCATAGAGCATCTGGTACGCTGGCTGGCCACGTGTCGCCCCCGCTTTCATGGCACCTTGGACTTTGCCCATGGTCTACTGCTCATGGCCGACGAGATAACCACCTTGGGGTATAGCCGTGATCATGTCAGCGTGCGGTGGTATCCGCCAGGATTCTCCATTATTGAACAGGGGGAACCGGCGGATAGTCTCTATATGCTCCTGTCAGGCCAGGCTGAGGTAGTGCGGGAAACCCCGGATGGTAGCCCCACCCTCCTCGCCGTGCTGGGACCAGGCGACTTTTTCGGCGAAGAAGGTCTAGCCTACCATCGGCCACGGAACGCCCATGTCATTGCGCGTGAGGGTGTCACCTGCCTCGTCTTCGCCCCAGGCGTGCCCACGGCCTTTGCCGGGCGAGGGGTGGAGGGCCAATATGCGGTACAGACGGTGCCAGTCTATCCTGAGAGTCTACGGGCCACTACCTGTATTGATATCTCGACCTATGTGCGGCAGAAGCTCGCGGCGATAGCAGCCCACCGCACGCAGTGCCCCATCATACCGACAATGTTTCCCGAAATCATCGTCCAGGAGCTATTTGCGCACGAATACTTTATTCGGGTCGTGCCACGCATGGAGATGGAAACGGAACTCGTGCCAGCGAGCCAGCTTCCTGTCTGTCAAGCCACTATGCAGCGGTCTCGCCCCGGTAGAAGGAGCCATCGTCATGAGACGCCACCTCTGGGTTCAACAGGCTATACAAAAAATCATAGCGGATGGTACACGCTCCGCTGACACCCACTTGCTCAAGGTAGAATGGCCAGCAGCGCCGGATATTCAGTGGTATCTCAAAGATGAATCGACGCATATCACTGGCAGTCTCAAACATCGCCTGGCGCGTGCACTCTTCCTGTACGGCCTGTGCAATGGGTGGATTCGTCACAATACACTCCTCATCGAGGCGTCCTCGGGGAGTACAGCGGTGTCCGAGGCCTACTTCGCTAGACTTTTAGGATTGCCATTTGTGGCAGTCATGCCCAAGAGTACGTCGACGAGCAAGATGGCACAGATTGCTTTCTACGGCGGAGAATGTCATGTAGTGAATGATCCGTCACAGATCTATGCTGTAGCGCACAGCATGGCCGAAGAACTGCATGGGCATTTTATGGATCAGTTCACGTACGCCGAAAGAGCCACGGATTGGTGTGGCCATAACAACATTGCGTACTCCATTTATGCACAAATGCGGGCAGAACTCGCACCCATCCCGCAGTGGATTGTGGTCGGCGCTGGCACTGGTGGCACGGCCACAACTATTGGCCGCTATTTGCGGTATCACGGTGTTGATACGAAGCTGTGTGTAGTGGATCCTGAGCATTCAGTTTTCTATGAGTACTATAAAAGTCGTGATCGCCAGCTCACCACGACGCGTGCCTCATGCATAGAGGGGATTGGTCGTCCCCGCGTCGAGCTGTCATTTATCCCAGATGTTGTGGACCGGATGCTCAAGGTGCCCGATGCCGCGTCAATCGCCGCCATCCACTTCTTAGAAGAGATCATAGGGCGGCAGTGCGGAGGATCAACAGGCACCAATGTGTATGGGGCCATGCAACTGCTGGCAGAGATGGCTAGAAATGGGACAAAAGGGTCTCTAGTGACCCTGATCTGCGATGCCGGCGATCGCTATGTGGACACCTATTACAACTCAGCCTGGGTCAGGCAGCAAGGCTATCAGTTGCAACCCTATCTCGAACAACTCCAGCATTTTTATACCACGACCGAATGGCAAGAACTCTCGATGTCGCAAGAAGGGGCGTGTCAGCCGAAGGATGAGAGCCGCAGCCGCAGAGTGTGTAAGCAACGGAGCCGGTGAATAATCGTGGCGCTGCATTCGTAACCAGCAGGTACACGACCTACCTCTCCATGTCTCCCAGGATTTGGTAGACCATCACTGCTTCGGTGATGTTTTTTAAGGTGTGAGCCGTGTGTCGGCGTTGTCTTTGAGAATCTTGCAAACTTCAAAGCCATCCATGCCTGGCATCATGACATCTAACAGGATGAGGTCCGGCCGCTCCTGTTGCACTTGCTGCAGAGCTTCTACACCATTGGAAGCGCACACGACCCGATAGCCTCTCGGCAGAAGCAATGCTTCCAGTAGCTTGACATTTTTTGCCTCATCATCGACGACAAGTATCTTCGCCTGTGGTTGGACTATTGGCCGTGCCCTCTATCGTTGGTTCGGTGACGGTCTGCACCGCAGGAGCATTGTCGTCAAGCCCACTGTCTGAGCAGTGCACCAGACAGAGCAGACTCCATCCGGCCAGCATTGCGAGCCACCACCCGCACCCTTGGGTCATTGACCCCCTCCTCCTCAGTGCTGTCTGTTCGCTGAGAGGTGGCTGCTGCTGGCGGGAGATGATCCGGTGTGGGGCAGGGCTGAAGCACGTATCCGGTCATGGACCGCCCGTACGGAGGCGTGGAGGCACGCGCCGGCACGCCCTGACGGTACCTTGCCGCGGTCCCGTTGTTACATGGCTTTCCAGTCCCCCGCCTGCTCAAACGCATAGGCTGCACGGTAGATCGTTGGTTCGTCAAAATGCTTGCCGATCAGCATCAAGCCTACTGGCAAGCCATCGATCATGCCACAGGGCACCGTCATGGCCGGGTGATGGGTGATGTCGAAGGGCGCGGTGTTCCCGATCATCTCCAGCGCACGCTGCACGTAGAGCGCCCGCGG